>Ga0180217_1003861_pt1 | contig 12308 bp, 11 predicted proteins | sample eDN3rd37CBELigOP_FD_128521 | JGI IMG/M metagenome (GOLD analysis project Ga0180217, IMG submission 128521) | Enriched Organic Plus compost microbial communities from Emeryville, California, USA - eDNA 3rd pass 37_C BE-Lig OP (version 2) (version 2) ... | reverse complement strand
GTTGACGCAGATCGCGTCGAAGCCGCACTCGGCGGCGAACTCGAGCTCATCCATGAAGTCGTTGTACATCAGGTGCGCGCGCTTCGGGTCGAAGAGCGAGCTGTGGATGTCCACCCAGACCGACGGATGCTTCTGCCGGAAGTCCTCCGGCAGTTCGGTATAGGGCATCAGGTGGAACCACATCAGCTTCATGACCGCTCCTCCGTCGCGTTCTCGTCCTGGTGCACCAACAGGCATACCGTCGCGGCCGCGCAACCGCGGTTTGTGCAGAAGCTTACGGCGGTCCGGCAGGGGGTGGAAGGGCCGGGGCCACTCGCCTCCATGGACGCAGCGCGCCGAAGGCAACGTCATCGATGGTGATGGAAGCACGGCAGGGCAGCGCCCTCGCCGACATGCCGGCCGGGCCGACCCAGACCCGGTCCGGCAGGTTCTGCAGCACCGCTCCACCCGTTGATAGCCGTGAGGCATCGGGGCGGTGCGCCCGCCCCTCGCGCATCAACGGCCCGCGAAGCGGCTCTTCAACAGCCCGTCAGGCCGCGTCGCCCGGACGGCCTCGCCCGTTCTCGGCAACCACCACCGGCTCCAGCATGGCTTCCGCCTCGCGCTTCAGGCGGGCATAGCTGCGCACGGAGAAAGGCAGCATGCAGGCATAGATCAGCCCTGCCGCGCCCAGTGCCGCCCAGGGCTCCGTCAGCAGCACCGCGACGTAGACGCCGATGCCGAGCAGCAGTGGCAGCACGTAGTCCGACGGCACCTTGAAGTTCTTGAAGCTCCAGGTCGGCAAGGTCGAGACCATCAACCCGCCCACGACCACCAGCAGCACGGCCGCCACCAGCTTGTACCGCATGGCATCGGCGAACCAGGTCCAGCCCCACTCCCGGAAGGCCAGCGAGAGAAAGACCGGGAACAGCACCAGCCCCGCGCCCGCCGGCGCCGGCACGCCGGTGAAGAAGCTCTGCGAATAGGCCGGCTTGGGCGTCGGCACGACCGGGGCCGGCGCCGGCGCTGCCGGCGTATCGGTCAGCGCGGCATTGAACCGCGCGAGCCGGAGCGCCGCACAAACCGCGAAGAGCAGGCAGGGCGCGAAGCCCCACCCACGCGCGTCCTGCAAGGTCCAGAGATAGAGCACCAGTGCCGGCGCCACGCCGAAGCACAGGAAGTCCGAGAGGCTGTCGAATTCCGCCCCGAAGCGGGAGGTGCCCTTCAGCAGCCGGGCCAGCCGCCCGTCCACCCCGTCGATCGCGCCGGCGACGACGATCAGCGCCGCCGCCTGCTCCCAGCGCGCCTCTAGGGCGAAGCGAACGGCCGTCAGCCCGGCGCAGAGGCCGAGCAGGGTCATGATGTTCGGGACCAGCCGGTTGAAGGAGAGCCCACTGTAGCGCGGCCGGGTACGGGGCCGGAAGCGCCGCAGCCGGCCGCGCAGCGAGCCGTCACGCGCGCCGCTGCGCGGCACCGCCTGCGGGCCAGTCCGGTCCCCGTTGGCCCGATCCCCGTTCATGCCACCGTCCAGTCCGGCGTGGCGGCCATGGCCTCGGCGCGCGCGTCCGGCGCCAGCTCGGCAATGACGGTCTCGCCCCCGACCATGGTCTGCCCCTCCGCCACCAGCGGGCGGACTCCCTCCGGCAGATAGACATCGGTGCGGCTGCCGAAGCGGATGATGCCGAAGCGCTCGCCAGCCTGCACGGAATCGCCCTCCCGCAGGTCGCAGAGGATGCGCCGCGCGATCAGCCCGGCGATCTGCACCACGGCCAGGTCGCGCCCGTCCGGCAGGCGCAGCGCGATGGCGTTGCGCTCATTGTCCTCGCTCGCCTTGTCCAGGCTCGCGTTCAGGAAGGCGCCGTGGCGATAGGCGATGCGCGTCACCGTGCCGTCGGCCGGCACGCGGTTCACATGCACGTCGAGGACCGAGAGGAAGGTCGCCACCCGCCAGCGCGGCGCGGGTCCCAGGCCCAGCTCCGGCGGCGGCACGGCGGGCATCACGCTCACCACCTTGCCATCCGCCGGCGCCAGTACCAGCCCGGGCCGGGCGGGCGGCACCCGCGTGGGATCACGAAAGAAGAACAGGCAGAAGGCCGTGAAGAGCGCGCCGAGCCAGAAGAGCCAGCCGCCGAGCAGCAGGCCGCCCAGCACCGCCACCGCGCCACCGCCGATGATGAAAGGCCGGCCCGCCGGATGCGGCGGGGCCAGCACCAGCCGCAGACTGCGTCCGATCGCCATGGCCGCGGTTTATGGTGTGTTCACCCTGCCCGGACAACCCTCATGCCCGAACCGAGATCGTCGGGCCCGGCAGCGGCGCCCACGCGATCCGAGGAGTGACCGGCCATGTCCCATCTGACCCTCGGTCCCTTCACCGTGCATCCCACCGGGGTGCTGGAACCGCGCAGGACGGGCCTGCGCCCGGCCCTGCGCTTCGCCTGGCGCGGCCGCCCCGTGCAGGCCGAGCTGGCCGAGGATGCCGTGCGCATTGCCACCATCGCCGCGCGCATTCCTTCCACCGCCGAGCCGGGCGCGGATCGTCGCGGGGCGCTGGCAGCGCTGGCCAGCCTGCCCGGCCACCTGCCGGAGGGCTGGCGTCTCCGCCTGCTGCCCGACCATCGCATCAGCCTGGAAGCCGAAAGGCCGCTGGGCACGCCGCCCACCGCTGTTCGCCTGATCACGGAGCTGGTGCGCTTCGCCCTCGCCCTCGATCCCTATCTCGATCGGCTGGAATCCGCCGGCGCCGGCGCCCCGGGCACGGCGAAGACCTGACCGGGATAGATCAGGTCCGGGTCGCGGATCTGGTCTCGGTTCGCCTCGTAGATCACCGTGTAGCGTACGCCCTGGCCATAGGCCTGCCGGGCGATGCGCCACAGGCTGGCTCCCGGCTGGACCACGATGCGGCCGTCGCGCAGCAGCGCATGCGGCAGGTACTCGCGCTGGAAGGGCACCTCAATGCGGGCGGCAACGCTGCCACTCGCCGCCAGCTGGTCCAGCCGCAGCATGTGCCTGCCGATGGCAGGCTGTGCGTGCGGGGTCATCTGCCAGCGGCCACCGCCATCCGCCACCGCGTCGCCCACATGCGTGCCGCCGACATAGAGCCGCACCGTGGCGCCGGGCGCGGCGCTGCCGGCGAAGCGCATCTCCCCGGTGTCGTCGTAGTCCACGATGTCGAGGCCGAGCCGGCTGCGCGTCCCGGCCTGCGACGCCCCATCGGCCGGCTGGGGCGCCTGCAGCAGGCGCGGCGCCGCAGCGGGCGCGGCCGTCGGGGGCAGCAGCACTGCCACGGCGTCGGGCGGTGCCGCTCCGCCGCTCTGGTCTGACGGGACATTTCCCGGGCCGGACGCCAGGCCCGCGGCGAGAGACCCGGCCGAGGGCTCGGGCACCAGCAGCAGGACCGTCTCGCGCCCTGGTACCGGCTCACCCCCAGGGCTGCGCGCCAGCAGCACCAGTTCCCGGGCACCAGGTCCCAGCGGATCGGCCGGCAGGATCACCCATTCCCCGCGCGTGTCGGCCCGGGCCCGGCCAAGTTCCCGCCCGCCTTCCAGCAGCGTCACCTCGGCCCCGGGAGCGGCCCGGCCGGCTGTCACCAGCATGCCCTGGGCGCCGACACGCGCGACATCGAAGCGCGGCGGCTCGGCCGCCACCTGCGGCGCGCCCGTCACGCCCACCGCCGGCGCCCCGATGGTCGCGGCCGGCGGGGCGACAGGTGGCGCGGACGCCTTCGCCGCCGGCGCGGATGGACCGAGAAGTGCGGTGACATCGGGCGCGCGCCGAGAGCCAAGCGCCGGAAACGCTTCCGGCAACAGCACCCATGCCGTCCCGAGGGCGGCTCCCGCAATCATGCCGGCCAGGGCGATGCGCCCGGCGGTCATCCCGTCTGCCATGGCTTCGAATCCAGGCCGCGTGGCCGGCGCGCCGCCACGGTGCGTTCAGAGGCCACGGACCAGAAGCCAAGTAAACAGCACAGGGGTCCCCCCGGCAAGGAGCCATCCCACCGCCTGCGCCCTGCCCCCGCCAAGGTGATTTGCCAGAGCAGGGCCGAGCCAGAGCGCCGCGACCGGCGCCGCCGCCACGAGCCAGTCGGCCGCCGCGCCGCGTGCCAGCACCGGCGCCGCGGCGAGTGCCGTGAGTGCGACCGCCACAGGCACGCGCGCCGCCACGCTCCAGCCCGGCCCGGCCGGCACCGCTCCGAGCGCCGCCGCCAGCACTGCGGCCGCCAGCAGCTTCCACGGCCCGATCGGCGCGGCGACCCACAGCCCGGCGAGCAGGAAGGCCAGCGCCGCAGCCGCCTGCCATGGCCCGCCGAGCCGAAGCTGCACGCCGATGGCGAGCAGCAGCAGCCCGAGCAGGGGGATGGCGGCGCGACGCAGATCGGCCGGAGCCAGCGGCGCTCCGGCCAGCCACCAGGCGGCCGCCGCCAGCACCACCACCGCGCCCGCAACATGCCAGCGCCGCGCACCGGCGGGCAGCGCCAGCAGCAGCGCAGCGGCGGCCGCGGCCACGCTCAGCAAGGGCAGGCGCTCCAGCAGCTGCCGCGGCGAGGCTGTCTGCAGGCCGAGCATCAGTACCCAGCCCGCGGCGAGGCCGATTCCGGCGCTGAGTGTCGCGAGTTCCGGGCGGCGCAGCCCACGAAGCAGCCCGGCCCAGGCCAGGGCCACCACCAGCGCCAGCCCGGCCCCGCGCCAGTACCACAGCGAATCAAGGTCCATCCGGCGATGCTGCCGCAACCTGGCGGCGCGCGCACCTACCCGCCGCGCGTGACGGAGGGCGATCGGTGCCGCTGCGCCGTGTATCCTGCGGCGCAGGATGATTGCGGAGGTGCCGAGGGAATGCGTGAGGAGCCGTTGCGTGCGGTGAAGGTCTGGGACGGCTGGATCAGGCTGGTGCACTGGGCCGTCGTGATCCTGATCGCCGTGTCCTATTTCAGCATCCAGGCGGGCAATATGCGCTTGCACTTCCTTTCGGGTTACACGGTGCTGACGCTGGTGCTGTTCCGTGTCGCCTGGGGGCTGGTCGGCTCGGATACGGCACGCTTCACGCGCTTCCTGCGCTCGCCGCTCGCGGGGCTGCGCCACTTGGCCGCGTTCAGGCGCCGGGAGCCGGATCGCGAGATCGGCCACAACGCCGCCGGCGGGTGGATGGTGCTGGTGATGCTCGGACTGCTGCTGGCCCAGCCTCTCACCGGGCTGTTCGCCGATACCGGCTATGGCGACTACGGGCCGCTGGCCAAATTCGTTTCCGGCGAGACGAGCGACCGGCTGACCGGGCTGCACCACGCGATCTTCAACTGGATCCTGGCAGCGGCGGCGCTGCACGTTCTGGCCGTCGGCGCCTACGCCCTGCTGAAGGGGCACGACCTGGTTCGACCGATGGTCACCGGCCGCAAGTCGCTGCCGGCGGATGCGCGGGCGCCGCGCATGGGCTCGCCCCTGCTGGCAGCGGCACTGCTGGGTGCAGCCGCCCTCGCGGTGTTCGGCATCAGCCGGCTTGGCTGAGCGCGGCGCAGGAGACGGATGGCTGCGGCATTTTCCGTTCGCCGGGACTTATGGTAAATGCCCCGGCTCCTCGATTTCACGAGCAATTCCGCCATTCAGGTGATCCGCTTGAATGGGATCCGCTCTGGGTCGATCGGCCTCCCCATTCGTTTCTTTCCTGTCCCGGGAACCACGGCGGACCGTGGAAGATCGGCCCCGCATGGCGGTGCGGACCAGACACATGGCGCTTTACCGGGTCCGGTATCCTCCCGGATCCTTTGCTTTACCCAGCATGCGTCGAATGGTCCCTGGGCCCGACCAAGCATGGTGGGGAGGCCGGGTCATGGGGCTGGTCGTCAATCCGCGGGGCGCAGGCGGCGCAGGCAAGACGGCGCTCGCGCGCCAGGTCATGGCCGAGTACTACGGCTGGCCGCGGGACGGACGCGTAACGCCGATCCGCCCTGGACGGCACGAGCGGCCGATCGGCTACCGGCTGGCGGATGCCTTCGCCTCCGCCGGGCACGACGTGCTCCTGGAAGGCCTGCGGCTCAGCGGCGAGCACCGGCGCTCCGCCGCGCTGGCCGAGGCACATGCGGTGCACGTTCTGCGCCTCGACACGCCGCTCGAGCGCTGCGTGCGGAACCTGGTCGCGCGGCGGCGCGCCCGCCGGAGCACCTGGCCGCGCATCGCGGGCGCCGTGGCGGCAATGGACCGGGAAGTGGAGGAGGCCTGCCGCAGGCTGCAGGAGAGCGGAGCCGGGATCGAAGTCCTCGGCTTCGACGCCGCGCTCCGCCGCGCACGTAACCTGCTCGGGCTCCACCAGGGCAGCTCCCGGAAGCCTCGTGGTCAGGACCGGTCCGGGCAGCGCTGAGCCAAGCTGCCCGCATCACCGGAAGCTGGCTCGGCGATCCTGCCGAGGCACCGCCGTTGCGCCGTGGTCCGCGCCGGAGTACTGGCCGCTCGCCCGGACCCACGGCAAATGCACCGGCCTTTCGTTCTCACGAGGAGATTCACCCGTTCAGGTGATTCCACCTGAACGGGACTCGCTCTAGCGGGCGCGGAACGAACGGTGGCAGCCGCCGCAGTATTGCGGGCCGGTTGCTCGGTAGGCGCTTGCGAAGGCGGCGCCGTCGCCCGAGGCCGCGGCCGTCTTCAGCACGTCGAGCTGTCCAAGCAGGCGCGTGTTGGCTGCCTCAAAGGCGGCGAAGTCAGTCCAGATCGCCGGCTGCGCCTTGGTGTCGCCAGTGCCCGAGCCCGGCGGGAAGAGCTGCGGCAGGGTGCGGTAGAAGGTGATCATCTCATCGATGCGCGGCACCATGGAGCGGGCGTCGCCCTGGGCATCGGCGACCGCCTTCATGGCCTCCATGTGCTGCCCCATGCGCTTGAGCCCCGCGCGACGTTCGGCGATGACGTCGCCCTGCGCGAGGGCGCCGCCGCCGATCGCCAGAAGCCCGAGGGCAGCCACCCATACCCGCATCCTCATGCAGTTGGTCCCTTTGATCCGGATTGATCTCGCGATCATGGCACAGGCCCCCCTTCGCCTGGCAAGCACCGCACCGTGACAAGCTTCGCGCGTTAGCCTCCGACCCCGAGGAGTTTTCCATGCCGAACCATATCCGCTCCGTTGCCGTCTTCTGCGGGACCCGTACCGGCGAGGATCCGGCGCATGAGGCGGCGGCACGGGCGCTTGGACGAGGCATCGCCGAAGCGGGGCTCACGCTGGTCTATGGCGGCGGCGGCATCGGTCTGATGGGCGCGGTGGCGGAGGCGGCACTGACCGCCGGCGGGCGGGTACGCGGCGTGATTCCGGAGTTCCTCACCCGTGTGGAACGCCCCTACCCCGCACTGGTGGAGCTCGAGGTCACCACCAGCATGCATACCCGCAAGACGCGCATGTATGAGCTGGCGGATGCCTTCATCACCCTGTCGGGTGGGCTCGGCACCCTGGACGAGACGGTCGAGGTCATCACCTGGCGCCAGCTCGGCCTGCACGACAAGCCGGTGATCGTGCTGGACATCGCCGGCTGGGCGCGGCCCTTGGTGGCGCTGATCGATGCCTTGATCGAGGCAGGCTTCGTGGCCGCCGCCAATCGCCGGCTCTACCGGGTGGTGCCCGATGTCGCCGCGGCGCTCGCGCTGCTGCGCACGGAGCCGAGTCCCGAGGCCGCGGCGCCGGCCGAGCGGTTGTAGCGCCACTCGCCCCGGCGCTTGCCGGACGGCGCGCCGCTGGCTATATCGCTCGCCCCGCAAGGGCTGCACCCGCAGCCCTTGCCGCGGGCCCCCGACCGGAGCGTAGCTCAGCCTGGTAGAGCACTGTGTTCGGGACGCAGGGGCCGGAGGTTCGAATCCTCTCGCTCCGACCAGTCGGGTCCGCAAGAACCCCTTGGGAAACCAAGGGGTTTTTCTTTGGATGAACGCCGCCGTCCGGCACGCGGCGGGCTGGCGCGGCCCTCGCCGCCCCCTTTCTCCCGCGCTACCGTCTTGGCCCCTGGCGGTGCACCTCCCGGTGCCCGCGGGCGTTGGGAGAGGAAACGGACATGAACACCACCGCCGCGGTGACGCGCCGCGCGATGCTCGCCCTGCCGAGCCTGCTCACCGCCACCGCCAGCCGCGCCCAGGCCTCGTGGCCCGACCGCCCGGTGCGGCTGCTGATCGGTTACCCGCCCGGCGGGCCGACCGACTTTGTCGGGCGCCTTGCCGCCACCGGACTCCAGGAGGCCTGGGGGCAGACCGTGGTGGTGGAAAACCGCGCCGGCGCCTCCTCCTCTGTCGCGGCAGAGGTGGTTTCGCGCGCAGCGCCAGACGGGCTGACCCTCTTCTTCGCCTCGAATGCCGTCGTGCTGAACGCGGTGGTGCATCCCAGCCTGCCCTACACCCTGCCCGACAGCTTCGCCCCCGTGGGGACCTTCTGCAGCGCCCCCAACCTCTTCTGGTGCGCCGCGAAGCAGCCATGGCGCGACCTGAAGGCGGTGGTCGCCGAGGCCCGCGCCCAGCCCGGCGCACTGGCCTATGGCACCACCGGCGTGGGCGGCACCGGGCATTTCGGCGGGGAGACGCTGTGCCGGGCGCTCGATATCTCCCTTACCCATGTGCCCTATCGCGGCACCGCGCCGCTGATGCAGGACGTGATCGGTGGCCGCGTACCGCTGCTGGCGCACGGGATGGCAGGCGCGGTGGGTCCCTACCAGGCGGGGCATATCCGCCCGCTCGCCGTGCTCGGGCCGAAGCGCGCGCCGGAACTGCCGGAGGTGCCGACCATGGCGGAGCTGGGCCACCCCGTGCCGGATTCCGGCGTGTGGTTCGGCATCATGGCCCCGGCCGGAACACCACCTGCTCTCGTGACACGCATGGCTCGCGACCTGGAGGCAATCGCCAGCACCGCCGATACGCGCACGAAACTCGCCACCCAGGCTGCGGTGCCGGATTTCGTGGGGCCGCAGGAATTCGAGACACGCATCCGCACGGAACTCGCGACCTGGCGGGAGGTCGCGCGGAGCGTGGGCATCAAGGCGGTGTAGCCGGTTGGGCGGTCTCCGCGCCCCGCCCCTCTCCCCTCGACCTGCTCGCCCCTGAAGGGTGTTACGGACCCGCGGCGCCCGCGGGATCTGGCTGCCTGCCGAGCACCACCGGATCCTCGCGGTCCCGTGTTCGCGGTGTGCTTGCTCGGCACAGGCGGCGTGAGTAGGTTGCGTCGTCACATCGTTGGATCGAGGGAGGGGCAGGATGAATCCAGTGCGTCGTCTTCCGCCGCCCGTCCCGCGCCGCCTGCTGGATTATAGGCCAGGCGCAGGCGCCTAGGCCCCGCCACGGCACGCGCCGCCACCGGGCCTTTCCTCCCTCTTCTTTCCCCTGGATCAGGCCGGCGTGCTGCGCCGCGCCGCCTCGCTTGAGGGCCGCCCGCTTCCACCGGGCGGGATAACGACGTGACCGCTGACGACAACCGTCCGCGAGACGGGCGCGCGGAGCCATTCCGCGCCGTTCTTGCCTTCCTGTGGCGCCATTGGTGCCGCCACCCTGTCCTGCTGGTCGTGACGCTCGCCGGGATGAGTCTCGCCACGATCGCTGACGTGCTCGTACCGGTCTTCGCGGGCCGGTTGGTCGATGCCGTTGCCCGCGCGCCGGAGATGGGGCGGGAGGCGGCGCTGGCCGAGGCATTGCGGGCGCTGGCCATCCTCGCCCTCCTCGGGCTTTCCGCGCTCGTCACCCGCATCGGCGCCATACTGGGCGTGATCGGGCTGACGCTGCGCATCATGCGGGCAAGCGGGGCCGAGGCCTTTCACCGCGTGCAGCGCTTCTCGGCCGATTGGCACGCCAACGCCTTCGCCGGTTCCACCGTGCGCCGCATCAGCCGCGGCATGTGGGCGGTGGACCTGATCGATGACACGCTGCTGATCGCCCTCTTCCCCTCCGCGCTTATACTGCTGGGAGCCACGCTGCTGCTGGGCTGGCGCTGGCCGGTGATGGGTGCGCTGGTGGCGGGCGGCGGGCTGCTCTATGTCGCGGTCACCCTCTTCCTCTCGCTGCGCTGGGTGGCGCCGGCGGCGCGACTTTCCAACACCTGGGATACGCGGCTCGGCGGCGCCATGGCGGATGCGATCGGCGCCAATGCCGTGGTGAAGGCCTTCGGCGCCGAGGCGCGGGAGGATGCCCGGCTCGACCGGGCGATCGAGAAATGGCGCCGCCGTACGCGCCGAACCTGGTGGCGCGGCACGGCCTCCGAGGCGGTGCAGATCGTCACCATGACGGCGCTGCGCGTGGCAGTGATCGGCACCGGGCTTTTCCTGTGGTGGCGGGGGGATGCGGGCGCGGGCGACCTCGCCACCGTGCTGACCATGTTCTTCATGGTGCAGGGCTATCTGCGCGATGTGGGATACCACATCAGCAACCTGCAGCGTGGCGTCAACGAGATGGAGGAGCTGGTCGCGCTGCACGACATGCCGCTCGGCATCGAGGACGGTCCGGATGCCCGGCCGCTCCAGGTGACGCGCGGAGAGATCACCTTCGAGGACGTGACCTTCCGCTATGGCGGGCATCCGACACCGCTCTACCGCCACCTGAACCTTCGCATCGCGGCAGGGGAGAGCGTGGGGCTGGTCGGCCCCTCCGGCTCGGGCAAGACGACGCTGGTGAAGCTGATCCAGCGCCTGCACGACGTGACGGAGGGACGCGTCACCATCGACGGGCAGGATGTGCGCGGTGCCACCCAGGCCTCGCTGCGCAGGCAGATCGCCATCGTCCAGCAGGAGCCGGTGCTGTTCCATCGTTCGATCGGGGAGAACATCGCCTATGCCCGGCCTGGCGTGACGATGGAGGAGATCCGGGCCGCCGCGGCGCTGGCCAATGCCGACGACTTCATCCGCCGCCTGCCGCGTGGCTATGGCACGCTGGTGGGGGAACGGGGGGTGAAGCTCTCAGGCGGGGAGCGGCAGCGCGTGGCGCTGGCCCGCGCCTTCCTGGCCGATGCTCCCATCCTCATCCTGGACGAGGCGACCTCCGCCCTTGATTCGGAGAGCGAGGCGGCAATCCAGCAGGCGATGGAGCGGCTGATGCGCGGCCGCACCGCCATCGTCATCGCGCATCGGCTTTCCACCGTGCGCGCCATGGACCGCATCCTGGTCTTCGAGCGCGGGCGCGTGGTGGAGGAGGGACGGCATGACGCGCTGGTGGCGCGGCCCGGCGGCCTCTACCGCCGCCTTTTCGAACGCCAAGCGCTGGAGCTGATGGGAAAGTAGCGGTGAAGGCAGTGCTGCAGCGAAGCCGAACTGACGTGGCGTCCGGCGGCGCTTCCGTGAGCAGCATCCGCTCCGAGAACTCAATCATAGGCCAACAGCCGGCGAGCACCGGATCCATGGCAAAGATGTGCAGTGCGTTGGCCAGCATCGGGAGTACGGGCTGCTGACCGTCCCGCGCCAGCAGCGCCATTAGGGTAGCCGGTCCCGCCGGCGCGCCAGGATAGCGCACCACATTGGCCCTGCCGGCCCGACTGAATTCGTCGGTTTTCGTCCATGGCAGCGCTCACGGCACTGGCCTCCGGCGGCCGCGGATTCGGGCCAGGCACCACGCTGCTCGAGCGCGTGGCTGGTCACATAGTCCCGGTCGTAGGGCCATCCGGCATTGTGCGACGTCGCGCCCCATAGAACCGGCGCCGGTCGTCATCGGGTGCGAACCGGCGGCGGACGCTGGCTCAACCCAGATGGCAGCCCGGTATGCTCGGCCGAGTGAGGCGCAGGCGCAGGCCGCTGCAGCCGCGGACAGGCCAGAGACGAGTGACGGAACTGCCAACGGAACGCCGGCACTCACCGGCTTATCCACAGGCCCAGCCCTTGGCTTTGGTGGGCGCACAAGGACTCGAACCTTGGACCCGCTGATTAAGAGTCAGCTGCTCTACCAACTGAGCTATGCGCCCGATCACCTCTGGGGCGTACCCAGATCAGGCAGTGCTAGATAACGTCCGCGCTCGCTTTGTCCAGCCCCAATGTGGCCGGGCATGAGGGGACAGGTACGGTCGCGGCGGGCCGACTGTGCCCAAGGCTTGGGCCTTCCGTCTCCGGCCCTCCTTTTGAGGATGTCGGCAGCAGAACCCCAGGGCATGTCCCCTCGCCCAGCCCGTCATCCGGACTGTTCAATCCATGGTTGCGGCGGGATGAATCGAGCCGGAACCGTTCGCCCTGGTCGAGGCCTGGCAGATGACCCCGGAGGAGACGAGGTCGCGGAGCAACTGAGGATTGGCTGGCGTGGCTACGGCCATCCAGGGGCGGCGTTGCGCGGCTCCTGGCTCCCCGATGCAGCCGCGCGGATGCACGCCCGGGGGCTGGCCCGCCCGCTCCGTTCCATGCGTCGCCGCGGATCGGCCCC
>Ga0180217_1003856_pt1 | contig 12314 bp, 4 predicted proteins | sample eDN3rd37CBELigOP_FD_128521 | JGI IMG/M metagenome (GOLD analysis project Ga0180217, IMG submission 128521) | Enriched Organic Plus compost microbial communities from Emeryville, California, USA - eDNA 3rd pass 37_C BE-Lig OP (version 2) (version 2) ... | reverse complement strand
TGGCGGGGCGGCCCGTCAAATTTTCGCGGCGGCAAGTCGAGGAGATGGAGCTGTCGTTCTCGCGAGGCTTCTCGCACGGCTGGCTTAAGGGGTGCGATCACAAGGCGCTCGTACCAGCCGTCAGCTCGTCGAAGCGCGGCGTGTTGCTGGGAGAGGTGCGCGGGATTCGCAAGGGCCGCGTGCAGGTCGAACTGGTCGGCAGCGTGAAACGCGGCGATGGCGTGGTGTTCGATTGCGGCCGGCCAGAGGACGACCAGCAGGGAGGCCGCGTTTTTGAGGTGTTTCGCGGCGGTCGGTCGCTTGAGGAGCCGGCGACCAGTGGCGTCGTGGAGCTGACGTTCGCTCACGGGGCGATCGATTTCGACGAAATCTGGCCCGGGCAGCAGGTTTGGAAGACCGACGATCCGGAATTGAACAGTCGGCTGCGGAAAACGTTCGAACGCGACGAGCCGCTGCGCCGTCAGCCCGTCGATGTGACCGTGTTCGTGGAGCCGGGCTCGCCTTTGCGCGTCGAGGCGACGGTCGCCGGCGGGCCGCGGTGCTCGGTCGAGTCGGAGACGCCGGCGCAGGAAGCTCTGCGACATCCGCTGGATGAGAAAACGCTCCGCGAGCAACTTGGGCGCCTCGGCGGGACGCCGTTCGAGCTGCGCGATTTGAAGGCGGAGATTGTCGGCCGGCCGATGCTGCCGTTTAGCGCCCTCGGAAAGGTGCGACATGCGCTGGTCGAGGCGCTGGAGCGGGCCGTGATTGTGCCGCCGACGCGGCGAATTCGCGAGGGGAATGCGCTGGCCGAACTGCGGGCGGCGGATCTGGCTCGCGAAAACGGGCGGGAGACGCTGCAGCCGGGGAGCAGCGCTGCGGAGATCGGTTCGGCTGCGACGGTTTCCGACGGCGGTGAGGCTGAGAGTTCATTGCCGCAGTTGCATGTGCTTTGCCGGTCGCTCGATCAGCTTCGCGAAGCGCTGGCCGACGGCGTGCGGAGCGCGTACGTCGATTTTCAAGACATTCGCGAGTATCGCGAAGCCGTGGCGGTCGCGCACGAGCGCGGCGGCACGATTTTTCTCGCGACGCCACGCATTCAAAAGCCGAAGGAAGCCGGCATTTTCCACGCCCTGCTGAAGGCGAAGGCGGACGGCATTTTGGCGCGGAATTTGGGAGCCTTGCGATTCTTTGCCGAGCGGCAGGTTCCGGTGGTGGCCGATTTTTCGCTCAATGCCGCCAATGAGCTGACGGCTGCGTATTTGCGCGAGTTGGGGGCGATGCGCGTCACGCCGTCGTACGACTTGAACCGCGAGCAGCTATTGGACCTGGTCGCGTCGACGCGGAGCGAATGGCTGGAAGTGGTCGTGCATCAGCACATGCCCATGTTTCACATGGAGCACTGCGTGTTTTGCGCGATGATCTCGCCGGGAACGAACAAGACGAACTGCGGCCGGCCTTGCGACCGACACGAAGTGAAGCTGCGAGACCGGATCGGGATGGAGCATCCGCTGGTGGCCGACGTCGGCTGTCGGAACACGCTCTTCAACGCGGTGCCGCAAAGCGCCGCCGAAGCGGCGCCAGCGCTGCTCGCACGCGGGGTGCGGCATTTTCGCGTGGAATTGCTCGACGCCCGCGGTGCGGCGCTGAAGCAGACGCTCGACCTCTATCGCCAGTTGCTCGCCGGGACGGTGACGGGTCACGAAGTTTGGACCCGGCTGAAGGCGAGCAATCGCGTGGGAGTGACGCGCGGGACGCTCGAGGAGCGGCGGAATCCGCTGGCCATCCTCTGATGGGAGTTATCAGTATTCCGTTGTCAGTTATCAGCGGGTGTCGTTGGGGAGTGGGTAGTAAACAGTAAACAGTTCTTGGCGTGCGGCGAGGACTCCCGACTCCTTTCGTGTGAAACGAAAGCGCGGAGCCGAATTCGCCATTCGGCGTGGTTGGGGCTGGTGTTGCGGAAGGCTACTCCGCTTGGAATCGCCGCTCGCCGCCGGCGATTAGTATTCGATCAGACTGTGCACCGGGCAGTCGATGGCTTTTCGCCCGCCGAGCGCTGTCAGCTCGATGATGAACGCACAGCCGACAATCGTTGCGCCGGTTTGCGAAAGCAACTTGCAGCATGCCCCGACAGTGCCGCCGGTGGCGAGCAGGTCGTCGACGATCAGCACCCGCTGTCCCGGCTTCACGCCGTCGACGTGCATTTGCAGCGTATCGCTGCCGTATTCCAGGTCGTACTGGAAGGTGTGCGTGTTGTACGGCAGCTTGCCCGGCTTGCGGACTGGCACAAAACCGGCCGACAGCTCCAGGGCGAGCGGCGCCGCAAAGATAAAGCCCCGCGCTTCGGCTGCGACGATGCAGTCGATCTTCTCGCCGCGAAACTTGTCGGCCAGTCGGCGAATCGTTTCGCGAAAAGCCTCCGGCGCGGCCAGCAGCGGCGTAATGTCGCGAAACAAAATGCCCGGCTTGGGAAAGTCCGGAATGTCGCGGATGTACTTCTTCAGATCGAGCGGAGCGGACGCGGTCATTACAGTTCCTCAAGGCGGAGAACGGGCGTACTCAGTGCGAGTGAATATAGATTTCCGCCCGGTTCGCGTGTAGTCCGCTGCGTCGTGTTGCAATTCGTGGCGAGTTTGGAGCGGCGTTTTGAGTTGCGATGGAAACAAAAAAGGCCCCGCCAGGATTGGCGGGGCCTTTGGGCTTTCAGGATTTGCGGCGGAACTTACGGGCCACCTTCACGCCCGCGCCGGTTGGTGGTTCGGCGGTTGGGCATGGGAGCCGGGGCCTCCATGAGCGAGTCGTAGCCCTCGCCGTACGGATTCATCGGATCCTTCTTTTCCGGTTCGGGCATCGGGGTGAACTTGCGCACCTCTTCGATGTCGACGGTCTCCTCCTCGACCGAGAGGTTTCCCTCGGAGTCGACGACAAGCACTTCGGCCGGCGCCTTGAGCGGATCGGACGACCGCTTGAGCGGCGGAATGGCCTCGCCGCCTTGGATGTCGGCGACGATGGAGGGGGTCTTGAACTCGGTCTTGGGAATGCTGCGAACTTCCAGCTTGACCGGATGGACCGCCCACGCGTCGGCGACGAACGAGAGCGGCGAGCCGCGGTAGATTTCCCGCTCGGCAGCCAGGTCGGCAGCCTTGGTCGGGTCCCAGATGACGGTCAAGAGCTTGGCGTCGGGCTGCGTGTTGGGCACGCCAGGCCGATCGGGGAAGATCGACGTCAGAACCGGCGGATCGGCCGAGATGGCGTAGAACCGATCCATCGACGGTAGCGCGACGACATCGCTCGGCTCGCTCCATTCCGACTCGCGCCAGTAGGTCTTGTAGCCCGGACGCGTGGCAGCCCGCTTGGCGTCGGCGGCGGCCTGCTTCTTCACGCGGTCCTGAACCGTGGGATCGAGCGAGACCGGCGGCGGAGCGCGGAACGCGGCCGACGGATAGTTCGGGTCTTCCAGGAAGACCTTCAGGCGATAGCGGTACTTGCGGCCGCTTTCGACGCTGGTGTCGGTGAAGCGGAGGAGCTTGTACTTCGGCCGGATGTTGGGATCGATCATCCCGCTGCCGCTCTCGCCATAGCCGTAGCCACCGGGCATCATGCCGCCGGGAGAGCCGTAGCCGGGGGGACCGTAGCCACCATAACCGGAGTTCATGCCCGCTTGGGGCATGCCCATACCGGGAAGGTCGTCGTCGTCTTCAAACGCCTTGCCGTCCTTGGGATTCAGGGGACGGCCGCCGGGGCCCATTCGGCCCGGCATGCCGGGCATGCCCGACTCCATCGCGCTGGTGAGCTGCATGAGCGGCACATCGGGGTGCGTAAGCAGGTCCCAAATGTCCCGCAGCATGAACGGCGGAGCAGGGTGCGTCAGCACGCCGAACTTGTGCGTCGGAGCGCCACTGCCGCCCGCCATTCCCGGGTAGCTTTCGGTTCGCATCGGGGCCGCGGTGACCATGCCTTCGCCGCCGCCGCTCGATCCGACGCCGGGAATCGGGTCGAGATAGAGCGGATCGGAGATTTCGGCGGGAACGCCGGCCCAGTTGGCGATTTCGGCGATGGCGGCCTTCGTGTTCAGCCGCTTCCATTCGAGCGTGGACGGATCGGCAGCCGGATCGTCGGTTACGTCGGCGCGTTCGACGTTGAACAGCAGATAGCGCGGCGAGTCGCGCATCGGATCGTATTCGAGCGATTCGGAGAGCGATTTCTCGAACTCTTCGAACTGCTTGTCGTAGGGGACCACCGCCATGACGACCATGGCTTGGGTGGCCTTGGAGATTGCGCCCATACTGGGCCGATAGCCGCGGTCGGCTTCGGGGTGGATGCGGGCGGCGATGTTCAAGACCATGCCGCTGCCTTCCATGCCGGGATAGCCGCCCGGATATCCGGGGCCCTCGGGCATCAAGTACTCGTCTTCGATGGCGGGGCTACCCTCGCCGAGCAGCCGGTTCGGCCGTTTCGTCTTCGGTTTGGGCTTTTTCTTCGGCTTCTTTTCTTCCTCGTCCTCGTCGATGACGGGATCAAGCGGGTCGACGGTCTTCGAGGCGCCGATGCCGCCGTACTCGCCGCTCATTCCGCCGGTGGCGTTCTCGTCGATATAAGCGAGCGGGCCGACGACGGGAACGATCTTGATGTTCTGCGGCGGGAAGAGTTTCGGATCGGTGCGGGGCGCCAGACGCGGGAAGTCGGGCTTTTTCCAAGGCATCGGCAAGCGATAAGCCGAGTCCAAGTTCGGGGCCGTGGCTTTGTCGAGCTGGACGTCGAGCTTGAGGTCGACCGAGTTAGTGCGGACTTCCTTGATCTGCTCCCAGTTGTTGGGATTGCTGATGAAGGTGCGGCTGGTTTCGCTCAGCTTCTTCAGATCGTCGGGCGCCTTGCCGCCGTCGAAGGAGGGAAGCGAGTAGCCGGCGTAGACGACGTAGCACGCAATCGCCGCCACCAGGACCAGCACGATTTTCTCAACGTGGTGCAAAAACCATCCGTTGACCTTTGCCATATCGAGCTTCGGTTTTTTCATCAGTCGGTCCCTCTCGGACGAGCCCCTCGTCGAATCGTACTTTAGTCGCTGGCCGGAGTTTCGGAGGTTTAGTTATTAGGTGCGGCGCCCGGCGCGGCGGTCGGCGTGACCGGGAGCGAAGGCGTGGTCGTGTCGGCTGTGGCTTCCGGTTCTTCCACGATGCCGAGCTGGCTCTTGTTGACCGGATTGTAAATGTAAACCACGCCGTAAATCTCTACCGGAATTGCATTATTGTCGATCGAAGCGTCGGCGATGAGGCCGCGAGCGCCACTCGCGCCCGGAATGCCACCGTAGCCGCCCGATTCTGCAGCATAGCCGCCGCTGCCATAGCCGCCGGTCATGCCGGGCATCGCGCTGTAGCCGCCCGTTTCGCCATAACCACCGCCGCCGCCGAAGGGCGACGAGCTGCCCGTGCCGGCTGGGCGATTAACGCGGACCTGCCGAACCTCAAGCGGGAGCTTCGAGTTGCCGCACTCCGCCAACAGACGATTCAGCTTGCGCTGGTCCATGATAAACCGCATGCGAACCGGCATCCGTTTGGCGACCGCCAGGATGGCGTCTTGCGGATTGGTCGAGGTGAGCGCCTCGCGAAGCGTGGCGGCGGGAAGCGGTTTGAACTGCGAGTCGACGTAGCGTCCCTCAGCCGGATCGGCGAGCGATAGGGTACCCATGCCCGTGCCCGAACCGTCGGGATAGGGGCTGGTGGCCGAACCCATCGGCATGGCGCTCCCTTCGGCCGGCATGCCTTCAGGGCCGGTTCCGGTGCCCGCGTAGGGGGACGCCTTGGGGGTGCCGATCGGCGTGACCGTACCGGAGAACCCAAGCGCGTTGCGACCCATGCGGATGAAGTCGATTTCCTTGATCGCGGCGTCGTGGCGAGCTTCGGCGCCTTCGTTGGTGGCCGCGATGATGTTCATGATCGAGGTGAGCACCCAGATGTCTTCCTGGGCGTAGAGCACTTCGAGCGTCGTCGGCGCGTCGACTCGGGCGGCGAAGGCGAAATGCGAATTGAACAGCTCCTGCTGCTTCGCCTGCGGCCAGGCGACGATATTCGGGTCGACGACTTCCATCACTCCTCCCGGTCCAGTTCCGCCGGGATACCCTTCGCGCACCATGGGAGGCGGCGAGTAGTTCATGCCTTCCATGCCGCCTCCGGCGCCGGACCCAGCCGCTGAGCTGCTGGCGGTCCACTCGGTGCCGATGATTTCGGTCAGGGCCGGGAGTTCTTCTTCGATGAAGTTGCGATACAAGCGGCGATAGCCGGCGGGAATTTCCGACTGAATCGGCGTCGGATAGGGGAGCTTTTCGATCGGCCGCAACTCGTTGACGACGGCTTTGAAATCGTCGCCGAACTTATCGGACCAGACGAGCACTTCCGACTGGCGGTCGTACTGCCGCTGCCAACCGTCGGCCACTTCCCGGACGTAGGCTGCGATCAGCGCGTCCATGCCTTGGTTGGTGGCGTCGTTTGGGTGCAGCGGGTTGTTTTGACGCAGGTTGTTCAGCCCTTGCATCACCTGCTTGATCTTCCCCTCTTGAGCTGCGCGCGTCTGCTCAAGCTGGCCGGTCGAATACCACCAGCTGCCGACGCTCACCAGCAGAATTACCACACACATCACCCAGAACGAGTGACGCTGCGCGGCGGCGAGAAAGGTTCGTAATTGATCCATACGTCTCGATCCTTATCGTGCGCCCCTGAGGGGTTCGGCATTCAAGCGGTGAGCTGATTTCAGGCGGCGCGTCGGGCGGGCCGATCGCGCCTTGCGGCCAATTTTCCTTAAGGTGCTTCGTCGATCGGCAGTACCGGCGGCGCCGCGGGGCCCGGCGGAACGGCGCCAGGAGCGGCGGCGCCCGGAGCGACTCCCGGCGCGGGACCTGGCGCAACTGCGGGACCAGGCGCCCCAGCGCCAGCCGGCGGTGCGCCTGCGGCGGGCAATGCGCCCGGCGGGGCGGCCCCTGGTTGAGCGGGAGGAGCGCCCGGCGCTACGCCCGGCCCAGGCGCGACTGCGCCTGCGGGGCCTGCGGCGTTGGGCTGCGGGACTGCCCCAGCCCCAGCGGCCGGTGCGGCTGCGCCAGCCGGCGGAACAGCGCCGTTTTCGGGAGCGACGGCAGGAGCGGCCCCTGCAGGAGGAACCGGGCCATTGGCCGGCGCTGCGGCAGGATCGGCTTCGTTCGCCGGGGCAGCAGGAGCGCCAGCCGGCGGTTGTGCGCCCGGACCGGGAACCGAAGCAGGGCCCGGAACCGGTTCCGGCGGAGCGTTCGTGCCCGGCAAGACGCCGCCATTTTCGGCAGCCAGCTTGGCTTCGGCTTTGCGCTTCTCGCGTTCCGCCAGGCGGATGCTCAGCGGCTTTTCCTGCCAGCAGAACTGCACGATGAATTCATACTTGGGAACCTTGAACTCCGGCGGTTCCGCGTTGGGGTCCGCAGCCGCCCCTGCAGCTCCGGCGGCGCCAGTTGCCATTGGGAAGGGCATTGGCGATTCGCCGCCGAAGGAGCCGCTACCCGGACCGCTCGTGGGGGGCACGTAGTTGGGGTTCGGCAGCGTAAAGTTGCGGTTGATCGGCGGGTCCCACGCGAGGATCACGTAGCCGATGCCGAGTTCGTCGAGCGTGAACCGCTCGTTCGGCAGGCCTGGACCGAGCGGCAACTCGATCGAGCCGTTCTCCAGGAAGTTCATCAGCGTGTTACGGACGTGGGCCGGACCCGTGTTGTGACGTTCCTTCGGATCGCTGCTGTTGTAGAAGTGATAGCCGCGAATCTCGATGACCCAACCGGGACCTTGTGGACCGGGGATGTTGACGCCCGAAACGTCGATACCCACAGGCGCCATCTGGCCACCAGGGCCGCCGGGATAACCGCCGTAGCTGCCTTCCATGCCGGGCATACCGGTCGATGGAGCTGGTACGGCGGGGATCGTCGGCGCCGCCGCGGCGTCCGAGTCGCCATCCATCGCGGCTGCGGCCAGGTGCGGGTTGGCTTCGAGATATTTCCGCTTCACCTCGTCGGTGAACCACAAATCCAAACCGCCGACCCAAGTCGCCGGTTGGTCGCCGATAGGCGGATCGCCGGTGGCGGGGAAGTACTGAGACTCGATGTACTCGATCTTCAAGTCCTTGCGCTTCGAGAAGTCGAGCGTCTTGGGATCGGGCACTTGCCCCGGCGCGAGCGATTCGTCGGTCGGCGGCAAGGCATTGTTGATCGCCTTCATCAGCTCCAGCCAAAGCACGCGGCGATCGGCGGTGCCGACCACTTCGTGTCCGACTTTCTGCAGCATCTCCAGCTTTTCGACCCGTTCCTTGTCGGCGGTGAGCAGGGTGGCGCTGAGCTTGTTCACCTCGTCGGCTTTGCGAACCGCTTCCTCCCAGGTGACGCCGTTCTTCGCGAAGTCCTCGTTGACTTCATTCCACACGCGATAGTGCAGAATGTAGTTCAGCGCCAGACCGAGCATGAGCGCCGCCACGGCGGCCAGGGCCCATGGCTTTTTGGCCTTCACCAGCCGCTGCGTGTAGATTTCTCGCGGCAGCAGGTTGGTCGAGATCTTGCTCTTGCCGAGCCCCTGCAAGCAGAGGCCGTAGCAATTGCCGAATGCCGGAACGTTGTCTTTGAACGACGGCGAAGTGACCACCGACGCGCCGCTCAACCGATTGAACGACTCGATCAGCTCCACCTCATAGCCGAGGTGCTTGGAAAGGTACTGCTGCAAACCAGGGAGCTTGCCCGTGTTGCCCAGCAGCACGACGCGATTGATCGACGCCTTGCGGTCGAGGTTTTGGAAGTGGCGGATCGACCGCTGCACTTCGGTCACCATGTCGCCGAAGACGGGGCGCATGGCTTGGAAGATCGCCTTCGGATCTTCGGCCTGCTTGGGATTGCGCTTCAGATGCTCCGCCTTGGCGAAGGTGAGCTTCAGATCCTTGGAAAGCTGCTTGGTGAAGTGACTGCCGCCGAGCGGAATGTTGCGCTGCCAGAGGCGATAGCCGTTCGTCACGACCAGGTCGGTCGTTTCGGTGCCGATGGCCAGCACCACGGTCGACGGCGGCGGCGACTCGGAGTTGTAGTCTTCGCCGGGAGGCAGGTCCTTGGTGATGTCGTAGGCGACGTAGTTGTACAGGGCGATCGGGGCGAGCTGGATGTAATCCACCTCGATCATGGCCGCGTTGTACGGCGCCAGGGCCTTCGCCACTTGCTCGCGTTTCATCGCGAACAAGCCGATTTCGGTATCGAGCGCGAAGCCGTCGGTCTCCTGACCGCCCGGCATCCGCTGGTAGTCCCAGATCACGTCTTCGAGCGCGAAGGGAATTTGCTGCTTCGCCTCGTACTTGACGATGTCGGCGATTTTCTTGATGTCGACCGGCGGCGGCTTGAAATAGCGCGCCAGGCCAGACTCGCCGGAGACGCTAATGGCAACCTTGTCGCCACGCAGATCGTTGCGCGACAAAAATTGCTCGAGGGCTTCTTTGATCAGTTGGTTCGGGTCCGCATCAGGCTGCGAGAGCAACTTGGGGTATTCGATGTAGTCGAACCCGTCGGCAACCAGGGCGTCACCGTCCATTCGGCAGCGGAGCGCCTTGATAGCGCTGCGGCCGATATCGATGCCCCACACGCCGTTTGTTTTAGCCATGAAATCCTCACGCTATCGCGGCGCGCAACCAGCCGCGCCACATTGGCTTGCATGCAACCTCAGGACTGCTACGAACCAAGACCTGGCCAGATAAGATGGAACCACTTTTTATCGTGCAGTCCGAGAGCCCTGTTCCTTGCTTTCACTGTATCGACGACGCGCGCCAAATGTCAACTAAATTTAGCTGGGAAACGGGCTTCGGATGCGAGTTTCGGCCCCCTAACGGGCCTCCTATCGCCGCCCAGCCCGCCGCAGCGAACCGCCGCCCGTCGCCGGGGCAACGCCCGGGCGAATCGTAGCTCCGGCTGTACAGTGGGAGGGCCGCATGGCAACATGGGGCTCTGCTTGCCTTTCCGACGCGGCTCCGAGCGAGCTTCCTTTCCGCAAAATCGATTCGATCATGCCCTATCAAGAGCTGCTGATCCTGCTTCCCTGTCACAGTTTGGAGGATTTTCCGACTTATCACGAAGGGGACGACGCCCAAAGCCTCCTGGCGAGCTGGTCGGCCCTGTGGCACCCCGAATTGATCGCCAGCGCCGGCAAAATGCCCCAATGGCAGCGGATCGAGGATCCGCCGCAGGAGGTGAACGAGAAGCTGATCGTCGTGCCGACGGTCTGCGCCTCCCGGCTGCCGACCGGGTTTGCCCAGCGCGTGAAGGAGGAGGGAGGCTGTCTGGTTCGCAAGACGCTCGATCGCGGCGAGATCGTCGCCGCCGCCCTCGCCGGTTTAGGGGGGCGCAGCGAAGCGCTCGATCCCGAGCTGGCCGCCGATTTTCTCGCCCTTGGCTACTGCTACCTGCAGGTGCAACTGCTCACCCGGCAGATGCGCTACTCCAGCAACCTCGACGAGGTCTACTTCGGCGGCCAATTGGTGGCGGCTGCCCAGGCTGCGGTCGCCGGCGACCACGAAACGGCCCGCGACCGGCTGAGCGCGTGCTTCAACGTGCTGGCCGAGGAGCGGGATCACTACTATCCAGTTGACGCGTTCGTGCTCGACCTCTGCTTGGTCGCCAGCTCGACGCTCGGCGCCGACCTGCGCGGCGAACTGACCCACGAAACGCCCAATAACCTCCTGCTGTCGGCCGGCCTCGTGCGCGAAATGGCCAGCCGTGAGCCGGCGACCCTGGCGGCGCTGAAAGATCGCGTCGCCGCGGGGACGGTTGGCATCTTGGGGGGCGAGGAGATCGAGGGGCGGTTGCCGCTTCTTTCGCTGGAAACGATTGCCGGCGAGTTGCAGCGCGGTTTGGCCACCTACGAAAACCTGCTCGGCAAGCGGCCCGAAGTTTACGGCCGTTGGCGGTTTGGCCTCACCCCGATGCTGCCGGGGCTGCTCTACAAGCTCGGATTCCGCGGCGCACTGCATGCTGGCTTTGAGGAAGGCAAAACGCCCGACGGATTGCAGTTCAAGGTGCGCTGGGAAGGGCTCGACGGGAGCGCGATCGACGCCATCGCCCGCCCGCCGCAAGACGCCACGAAACCGCACACCTTCCTCACCTACGCAACGAAGATGGGCGAGTCGATGGACAGCGACCACGTCGCGACCATGGCGCTGGCTCATTGGCCGGGACTCGCCAGCCCTTGGCTGAGCGATCTGCGGCGGATTTCGAAGTATTGCAACGCGCTCGGCAAGTTTGTCACGGTTGAGGAGTACTTTGCGAAGACCGATCAGCCGGGACAACTCGACCGTTTTGAAGCCGACCGTTACCGCACGCCCTACTTGAAGCAGGCGATCATTCGGAAGCACGAAGATCCGATCTCCACAAATGTGCGTTACTGGGAGCGGCAAGCAATGGCAACCGCCGCGCAGACCATGCGCACGCTGGTCTCGCTCGTGACGAATGATCATCCGGCCAAAGTCGCCGCCGATCCGACCGTCGCCGCGGAAATCGGCGAGCAGCCGGAGGCGGACATCGATGCGCGTTTGTCCGACGAATTCAAGCGAGCCGGCGAAAGTTTGGGAGGCTGCTTGACCGCCGGTGGGGCAGGGAAACGCCATGGAAAGCTCGTCATCAACCCGGCGAGTCATGTGCGGCGGCAGGGGATTGATATTTCGTCCCTCGATGGCTTGCCGGCGGTGGCTCGGCCCGTGTACGCAGCCGCCGAGACCCCCGCGGCCAAGTTCGCCGTCGTCGACGTTCCCGGCAGCGGATTTGTGTGGCTGTCGCCGGCTGAGCGGCCGACGCGCGAGTCGAAACCGCTCTTACTGGCGGAAGACGGCGTGCTGCGCAACGAGTTTTTCGAAGCGATCATCAATCCGACGACCGGCTCGCTGTCGGCGATCCACGAGTACAAGTCGCGCGGCAATCGCATGTCGCAGCAGCTTGCCCTGCGAATGCCGGGGGCGAAGCCGAAGCCGGGCGAAACGTATCGCGATCCGGATGAGACGGCGACCTATTCCGTCATGGCAGCCGACGAAGTGCTCACGACCGTCTCGACGACTGCGTTCGGCGAAGTGCTCACCCGCGGCCGGTTGCTCGATCTGCACGGAAATGAGCTGGCCGGCTTTCAGCAGACTTATCGCATCTGGCGCGGCAGCCGGGTTTTGGAAGTGGAGGTGGAACTCGAGCCTCGCGAAGAGCCCCGGGCCGATCCGTGGAATTCGTATTACTGCGCTCGCTTCGCCTGGCCGGACGAGACGGCTGAGATTTTCCGGACGATTCACCAAACGCGTCAGCCGGCGACTGGCAAGCAGTTCGAAGC
>Ga0180217_1003849_pt1 | contig 12332 bp, 10 predicted proteins | sample eDN3rd37CBELigOP_FD_128521 | JGI IMG/M metagenome (GOLD analysis project Ga0180217, IMG submission 128521) | Enriched Organic Plus compost microbial communities from Emeryville, California, USA - eDNA 3rd pass 37_C BE-Lig OP (version 2) (version 2) ... | reverse complement strand
GTTGGCAAGGATGGCGGTGGTTGAGCCACCATATTGCGCGCCGTAATAGATTCCGGCGAGCATGATCATCGAGGACACCGGCTCAAGATAGAACGTCACCGGCAGCAGGATCGCCACGGTGGTAAGCGGCCCCAGCCCCGGCAGCACGCCGATGAACGTGCCCATCGTGGCGCCAAGCAGGGCGAACAGCAGGTTCTGCCATTGCAGGGCAACTGCGAAACCACCGGCGAGGTTTGCGAAAGCGTCAAGCATCAGCGCCACCAAAAGACCGGAAGCGGCAGGCCGAGCAGCCTGACGAATGCCACTGCCGAAAGAATGGCAAGCACGACGGCGAGAATGGAAAGCTGGACCCATCGGGTTTCGATGGAAGCGAGGCCAGCCACAAGCATTGTGACGATGACCGTGGGGATCATGCCGATGCGCTCGAAAAGCAATCCGAAGAGGACCATGGCACCGAAGACGGCAGCATAGGGACGGAGCGGTGGCAGTTCGAACAGCTCACCCTTGCGCGTGAAGGACAGCGCTGCGACACCCACACCGAACATGCAAAGCAGGAGCGAAACGGCCTGGGGCCAGAAGCCTGCGCCCATGCGCGCAACGGTACCGGTCGGCAGGCTCCAGGTTGCGATCAGTCCGGCAACGCCTGCCAGGAAGAGGAAGATCCCCGCCACCAGATCAACGCTGAGCGACAGCCAGGAGGCTCCCTTTCGCCCGTGATGTTCGCTCAATTTTCCTCCTCCCGAACACCTGGGTGCTCCCCCGCACAACAGTGTCCTGCAATGTTTTCCGATTTATCAAACAATCGTTCGCTTGGCAATGTGATATCAATGCCCCCCGTCCCTTCGTCGTTCGAAGGGCTTGGATTGCAGCTAGGGCGAAAAACTGGCCCGAATGTTCTTCAGGACCGTCACACCGCGCTCCGGGACGGACGCCTCCCCGCAAACGTTGGTACCCTCGCGCCAGAAGTCGAAGCGGATCGTCTCGCCGGGAAACACGGGCGCCGAGAAGCGGGTGTGAAGCGAGCGCAGCCGCTCGTGCCGCCAGCCGAGGAAGGTTTCCACGATCACTCGGCCAAGGATGCCGTAGGTGGCAAGCCCGTGCAGGATCGGCCGTTCAAACCCCGCCCGCAGTGCGGTTTCCGGGTCGGCGTGGAGCGGATTGTAGTCGCCGGAAAGCCGGTAGAGCAAAGCCTGCTGGGAGAGCGTCGGAACCTCGACACTGACCTCTGGTAGTGCTGGTCGCTCCGCCATCGGCACAACTGCCCGGCGTTGGCCGCCAAACCCGCCGTCGCCCCTGCTGAAGAGGCCGATGCACGAGGTTGCAATTTTCGCATCCGTTGCCGGATTGAAGAGTTCGCGCACCAGCTCCACAAAGGCGCCGCGGCCCGGCCCATTGTCGTAGACAGATGCAAACCGGGACCTGCAGATAACACGGCCCTCGGCCGGCAGCGCGCCGTAGAGGACAAGGCTCTGCTCGCCATGAACCAGCAACTCGAAGGTGATCCCGGTGTCGTATTGCTCGATCGGGTCGGCCCCGATGACAACAGCCTGTGTGGGAAATGCCTGCAGGTCCTTCTCGTAGACGTAGCGGAGTTGGTCGCCATCGAGAGGGTCGGCGCCGAGCCCGATTCCGAGCGCATAGAGAATGGAGTCCCGCCGGTCGTAGCAGACGAGCCGCTCGGGGATCTTCAGCGACAGCAGCCGCCCAGGATCAATCATGCCGCTCCTCCCGCTGGCAGATGTCAGACAATCAGACCGGGCAACGTGCTGCGCATGAGTTCCTCGGCTTCGCGCTCGATCCGGTCGAGAAGCTCGCGGACGGTCGGGATGTCATCGATGAGACCCTGCGCCTGGCTTGCCCAGAAGACCCCCTGGCTCAGATCACCCGACTTCAGCATCTCGCGCCCCCTGGCACCCTTCACCAGTTCGGCGACATCGCTGAACTGCGCATCCGGGTTCTTCAGGCGGCGGGCCACCTCGTCGGACACTTCACTCCTGCCGACGCGGGCGGTGTTCCTGAACTGCCGGAAAATGAGATGCGTCCCGCGCTCGTCGTTCTCGAGATAGGCCCGCTTGACGTTCTCATGGATCGGCGCTTCGACGGTCGCGCAGAAACGGGTGCCCATGTTGACGCCATGCGCGCCAAGCGCGAGCGCGGCCACAAGGCCACGGCCATCGGCAATGCCACCCGACGCGATGAGCGGGATCTTCACCTTGCTGGCGGCAGCAGGAATGAGCACGAGCCCGCCCACATCGTCCTCGCCGGGATGGCCCGCGCACTCGAACCCGTCTATCGAGATGACGTCGACACCCTTGCGCTCGGCCGAAAGCGCATGACGGACCGAGGTGCACTTATGGATGATCTTCAAGCCCGAGGCCTTGAAGATTTCCCAGATTTCAGCGACAGCTGATGTCCCTGCCGTCTCAACGATCTTCACGCCGCTATCGACAATCGCCTGTGCATATGCCCGGTAGTCTGGCGAGTTGATGGTCGGGAAGACGGTGAGGTTTACGCCGAAGGGCCTGTCGGTCATCGACCGGCAGCGCTCAATCTCGGCGCTGAGCGCCTCTGGCGAGGGCTGTGTCAGCGCCGTCAGGATGCCAAGGCCCCCGGCATTGGAAACGGCGGAAGCGAGTTCTGCAACACCTACGTTCTGCATGCCGCCCTGAACGATGGGGCGCTCAATCCCGAGTAGTTCCGTAATACGCGTGCGGATCATGATCTCATTCAACCCGTGTTTAAAACGTGTGGCGCGGACGGGTCCGCCCGCTCAAATCCGGCAGAAGGCCAGCATGGACAATCGTCTGCAATGTAACGCTCCTCCCTCAACCGGATCTCCCCCTCCGAAATCATCCGACAGTATAGCCTCTCTCAATAACTAAACAAGCAATTGTTTGGTAATATCCCTCTCCTCTATTCTGATCTTTCGCCCAGGTTCGGCAAGCCCCAGGACACAATGGCGAGGAGAAGCGAAAGCCCCACCAGAAACAGGGTCAGCAAGTACGGGGCCGTTCCGTCTCCGACGAGGATGCCGGCGAAGGAAGATGCAAGCGCGCCGGAGGCGAGCTGGGAGGCGGCCTGCAGACCGGCTGCTGCTCCAGCCGAGCGAGGATGCAGCGACATCTGCAGGAGGGCGCAGTTGGGCAGGATCAGCGCCTGGCCAAATCCCACGAAGACCAGCGGGCCGAACAGCAGGAGCGGCGTCAGCGCGTCCGCATAGGCAGCCGCCAGGATGATAAGCGTCCCGGCGAGCACGGTCATGCTGCCCGTCCGCAGCAGCGTTCTGAAGCGGAACAGCTGCAGAAGCCGCGGCAGGAGTAGTCCGCCAGCCACGAACCCGCCTGCGCAGATGGTGAACCAGAGACCCACCACGCTGGTTGGAATGCCCATGTGTCCCTCGGCGAGCGCCGGGGCAGCGCCGACCGCCGCGAAATGCACTGCAGCAGCGAGACCAGCACTGATCGCTATGCGCGCGGAGGTCCAGCCGGACAGCATCTGCACGTAGGAGCGCCAATGGCTCTGCACCGGTCCGGAGCCTCTGGGCTTCGTCTCGGGGAGATTGAACAGTAACACGATGAGGGTCAGCAGGCCCATGGCCAGCAGCAGCATGAAGGGCGCACGCCAGCCGAATGCCGCATCGAGCGGCCCGCCAATGGCTGGGGCCAGCATCGGCCCGATGGCGAGGCTCACCGAAAGATAGCTGATACGGACCGCAGCGTCTCTCGTTTCGAAGACGTCCCGGACGATGGCACGCGAGACGACGATGCCCGCCGCGCTGCTGGCCTGGATCGCCCGACCGATCAGGAACATGAGCGGCGTATGCGACAGGAGACAAAGGATCGTTCCACAGACGAAGAGCGCCATCGTTGCAATCAGCACGGGCCTGCGGCCATAGCGGTCCGACAATGATCCCAGCACGAGCTGCAGTACAGCGTTCATTCCCAGGAAGATGGAGAGCCCCAGCTGCATGAAGGCGAAGGAAACGCCAAACTCCTTTGCCATGCCGGGAATGGAGGGCAGAAAGATGTTAACCGCAATCGGGTTAACAACCGACGCCATGATCAGTGTGAAGAGCGTAGGACGCTTCCTTGACGGTTCAGCCCCCATTGCTGTCATGAAGCGCGCCCCCGCCGCCTTTCATCCAGATCAAATACAAGGATGCCCTTTCTCCGCAGTCATCAACCATCACCTCAGATAACTGTTCTTTCTAGTTGTTTTTATTAACCAAGAGAGAGGTGAGCCGATCAGGATTTCGGGCGCAGGCCCAGGCTGTAGACCTTGAAGATCTCCCGGCCGACGTCCTCCGCGCTGCGCCTGCCGGGCCTGAACCAGAAGCGCGTGTAGTTCATCGTGCCGAGCAGATTGATCAGGAACAATCGCGGGTCGAGCGGTTCGATGATCTCCAGATCCTCAAGGATGGCCTTGAAGCGACTTTCGTATTCGTCGCGCATCCGGTTGATCTTGTCGCGGTATTCACCCAGCGTTTCCGGCACTGTCGGTAGCATGATGTTGAGCAAGGCGCGCTCCGCGTTGAGCGCTTCACAATGGGCGATGATCGCCTTCTCAAGCTTCTCCAGCGGCCGCGTCTCGCCCTCGATCGCCCTGTCGACCGCCGCGATCACGTATTCCATGCCCGCTGAATAGCCCGCGAAGAACAGCTCTTCCTTTGATTCAAAGTGGTAGTAGATGGAGCCCACCAGAATGCCGGTGGCATCCGCGATGTCGCGCATCTTGGTGGCGTCAAATCCGTGCTGCGCAAAAAGGCGGGCGGCTGCCTCAACAATCTGCTCCCGCCGATTGTGCGCCCGTACCGCAGTATTCTTGGAAGTCTGGCTTCTTTTCACCATTGCCTTCTGGTCCGCTCGCAGCTGATGGAAAACTAGATAACACCTCGATCCCGGAAACCGGAAACCTGTTCTGCCGACACTCCCAGAAATTCCTCAAGAATTTCATCGGTGTGCTGCCCTAGCAGCGGCGGCGCGTCATAGTTCGTCACAGGCGTGTCCGACATGCGGATCGGATTGGCAAGAAGTTTCAGGCTGTCCTGGAAAGGATGGTTCGTCTCGATGACCATGCCCCGGTGACGCAGCTGCGGATCCTCCAGCGCTTCCGGAACCGTGTTGATCGGGGCCACCATGACGCCTGCCGCCTCCAGTGCGGCGATCGTCTCGTCCCGCCGGCGCTTGCCAAGTTCCGCATTCAGGATGGCATTGAGCTCGTCCTTGTTGGCAATCCGCTGCTTGCGCACGGAGAAGCGCGGATCGTTCGCAAGATCCGGACGCCCGAGCACTTCCACCAGCTTCTGGAACTGCGTCTCTATGCCTGCCGTGATGATCAGCGGACCGTCGGCGCAACGGTAGAGCCCGGCTGGCGCGGTGCCGACGGATTCATTACCCATGCGCTGGGGAACATTGCCGCCGACCAGATGCTCCATGACACGGTGCGACAGGCTCGCAAAGGCAACGTCAAGGAGCGCGAGGTCTATGTGCTGGCCCCTGCCCCCGTTGACCTCGCGGTGCCTGAGCGCCGCCATGATCGCAAAGGCCGCCTGATAGCCGGTCAGCATGTCGGCAATGACGACGCCCACCTTCACCGGCTCGCCATCCGCCTCGCCAGTGACGCTCATCAGGCCGCTGCGCGCCTGAAACAGGCTGTCGAGCCCCGGGCGGTCGGCATAGGGACCGTCCTGGCCGTAGCCAGTCACGGAACAGTAGATGAGGCCCGGATTGACCTCGGCAAGGGCCGCATAATCGAGGCCGTAGCGCTTCAGGTCGCCAACCTTGTAGTTCTCGACCAGAATATCTGCCTTGCGCGCAAGCTGACGGATCAGCTCCTGCCCTTCCGGTTTCGAGATGTCGATGGTGACCGACTTCTTGTTGCGGTTGTAGGCAAGGAAGTAGCCGGACTCGCGGCTGTCGTTGCCCTCGGGATCCTTCAGGAACGGCGGGCCGTAGTTGCGCACCTCGTCGCCGGTGACTGGACGTTCGACCTTGATCACGGTTGCGCCGAAATCGGCCAGCATCTGGGTCGCCACCGGTGCGGCCACCACGCGCCCAAGATCAAGTACAACGATGTTTTCTAGTGGTTTCATGGAAATATCGTCTCTTTGCGCGCTTCGTCAGCGGGGCAATCCGTAGCCTCGGTTCGCAATGATGTTGCGCTGGATGTTGCTCGTGCCGCCCGCGATGGCGATGGCCAGCGACCGCATGAAGAAGTTGTTCCAGAACTCCTCGTTGGTCCAGCGCGTGTCGTCCTCGTCCCCGGGAGGCATAGTGAGAAGCCGGTTGCCGAGAACGTCGCGCACGATCAGCGTCATCTCCTGCTCGACGGTGGTCTGCAGGAGCTTGCGCATGTGAACGAAGGTCCCTGCATCCTTGCCCGCAGCAGAGAACTCGGCTTCGCGCAGTGCGGAGCGCGTGATCGCCTCCACCTTGCCCTTGACCTGCGCCAGCCGGTCGCGAATGCGCGGATCCTTGATTGCTGGCTGTCCGTCGATACTGGACTCGCGCACGATGTCCAGCACGCGCCCGAACATCATGGACGTGCGCATGGGATTGGCGATGAAACGCCGCTCATAGCCGAGCGTAGCACCTGCAATCTCCCAGCCCTGCCCCGGTTTGCCGAGCAGGTCGTCCGCTTCCACGACTGCATTCTCGAAGAAGACCTCGCAGAACTCCTGCCGTCCGTTCATCTGGGTCAGCGGCCTGACGGTGACGCCCGGCTGATGCAGGTCGATCAGGAAGAAGGAAAGACCGGCATGGGCTTTTGCCTGCGGATCGGTGCGGGCAAGCAGGATCATGCGGTGCGCCAGATGGGCGAAGGTGCTCCAGACCTTCTGGCCATTGACGATCCACTTGCCGTCCCGGAACTCGGCCCCCGTGCGCAGCGACACCAGATCGCTGCCGGCACCGGGTTCAGAGAACCCCTGCGACCAGATCATGTCGCCTTCGATCGTCGCCGGTAGATACTTTCGCTTCTGCGCCTCGGTGCCGAAATCGTTCAGCACCGGGACGACGATCCATGGCGCTATGCCCGCCGGCATCAGGGGAGCGCCGACAGCGGCAAAGGCGTCCCGCACCACGGCCGCCGCCTGCGCCGGCATTTCGGCACCGCCGCCGCCATAGTCGCGCGAGATGAAATCGAAGAGGTAACCTGCATCGATGGCCTTACGGCGGAACGCCTTCTTCTCGGGCTCTCCCACGTGGCCGCCGCTCGCTCCCTGGACCAGCGGCTTCCACTCACGGTCCAGAAAGGCGTCGACCTCCGCGCGGAAGTCCTCAAGTGTCCTGTTGTCCTGCCACATGCTGCCGCCCCGACCTACTTGCCCTGGAAATTCGGCTTGCGCTTTTCGCGAAAGGCCATGAAGGCCTCCCTGTAGTCGGCCGTATGGGCGACGCGCACCATATGTTCGCATTCCACGTCAAGAACCTCTGACAGTGAAGCAGATTCAGCGAGATAGATGTTTCTCTTGATGTAACGGTAGGCGACCGTCGGGCCAGACGCGAGGCGATCCACGAACGCTTCCGTCTCCGCCTCAAGCTCGTCGTCCTCCACGAGCCTCGTCACGAGCCCGAGCCGCTCCACCTCCTCGGCCCTGATCTTGTCAGAGAGCATGTAAAGCTCCATCGCCTTGGCAGCGCCCACGACACGGGTGAGCGTGTAGCTGCCGCCGAAGTCGCCCGAAGCACCGACACCGGCAAAGGCCGTGGTGAACATCACCGTCTTCGAGGCGATGCGGAAATCGCAGGCCATGGCGAGCCCCATCCCGGCACCAGCCACTGGGCCACGCAGCATGGCAACGGTCGGCTTCGGCATCTTCCGCAGGTTCTCGATGGTGGTGACCTGCCAGCGCAGGCGGTCATACATCAGCTGGGCGTTCGACCAGCTCTTGTGCGCCGCATACTTGGCGGCCATCGGATCGCCCTCATCAATCTCGCGTGCACCGCTCGCGTCGCCGCCAGCGCAGAAACCCCGTCCGGCGCCGGTCAGCACCACGGCGCGCACGTCCGGGTCGAGCACCGCCGCTTCCGTCTCCTCCACCAGCCTGCGCATGAGTTGCTGGTTCATGGCATTGAGCCGCTCGGGCCGGTTCATGGTGAGCCAGAGAACGCCCCCGCGGTTCTCCGACAGGAGCACCTCCTCGTCGCTCATCTACGCTTCTCCCCGCAGCCGTGCGGCCGCTTCCGCCATCATGTTCGCACCGCGCTGGACGAACTTTTCCGGCGGCCGCGGCAGTGTCACTGCCCCATGGACCCGCGATGGCAGGATGACAGACGCCGTACCCGGAGCCGTCACCTGGCCGCGCTGGTTGGTTGCCTCGATGGCGAGGTCAACGATGCAATGGCCGTTTTCCTCGCGCTTGCCCACCACCCTGCCGGTACAGGTGTGCGTGTCGCCCTGGAAATTGAAGGCGCGCATCTGGTTCGACAGCTTCCACAGCCACGCGTCGTCGCCCATCCAGTTGGTAACGAGATGGGCGAGCCATGTCGTACGCATCTGGCCATAGTCGTAAGGTGCGGGAAGGCCCAGCTGGCGCGCGCGTTTCTCGTCCCAATGGAGCCGCTGCATCGCGTCCGGCACGCCATACTCATCCTCGACATAGAAGGCGGGCATCTTCGTCCGCCGCTTCCAGGCATAGCGTAGAGGCCCGATGTTGTAGTCGCCCATGCCCCACCCGATGTGCATGCCCATGATGTCGAGCACGGTCAGCGGCCCCTTCACCACCGGCACCAGCTCGTCCCCAACGTTGACATCCTCGAAATAGCGGGGAAGCGAGCCGCGCCGTTCCTCTGCCGCGTATTTCGCATCGATCTCGGCGATATCCTCCCTGGTGTAGGACTGCCGCGTGATGCTCTCGTTCTTGCCCGCCTTCTTGGAGCCGCCACGCTCGGCGTTCATGTAGCTTTCCTCGCGGCAGGCAATGGGCTCGCCGGCGCGATTGACATAGAGATAGCGGAAGGTCTCGAATACGACCCGCCCGCCACCGAACTTCGAGTTCTCCTTGACCTCGACGTTCGACGTTGTGTCCTCCAGGAACACCTCTTCGCCCGCATAGAGCGGCCGGTACCACTCCCAGCTGACGCCGGTGAAATACTTGCCAACACCCCGGAACAGGCCCTTGAACAGCTCCTTGCGCTTGCCCGTCGGCTTCGGCGCTTCGTTGATTCCCGTTGAGATCAGGTAGAGCGGCGAGGCGATCTGGCCGCGCCAGCGCGATTTGCGACCATAGTCGGGATCGTGCCATAGCGGGTTGTCGTCGCCGATGCCGAAGGCGAAGTGGCTCATGGAATTGCGGCAGGCAACCATGTTGAAAGGCGGTTCGTAGCCAAACTTCGGCACGTCTATCTGACGGCGCGCACGCTCGATGTCCTCATCGGTAATTTTGGCATCGATAGCAGGTGCTTCGGACTTTTCCTTCACGTCGGCGTCTTCCGCCATTACACTCTCCCCTCCTGCCGCGAAGGTTGGCCTTCGCTCTATTCCTAGGGGGTCGGGCGCTCCGGCAGCTTCGCCGGGCACCTCCCCCGAAAATTCATGTGCGGCCGCTGCGAGCGCCTGCCGCGCCAGCCGGGTCTTCGCGGATCTCCCGCGTTGTCCTCGCCTGAGCACAGGCTTCCTGCATCTCGCCGGACTGCCTACAAATCTAATGTTGACACCACGAAGAAAAATAAGCAATCGTTTGTTTTGTAAACACGGCGATTGTATCGTGCTGTTTGGGGACGCGTGCATCACGCGTCGTGGAGGAACTATAGCGCATGTATGCCCCTGGCGTCGCCGGGTCTGATCTCGCACGCGAGATTTCCGGCTTTCTGAACCATCCGACCACCGTGCGGGCCATGCAGTTCATGGGCGCATGGTGGTCTTGGGATGAACTACGGGCCGCTGCAGCTGAAATCGGCCGCCTTCTGACCGAGGCGGGTGTGAAGCATGGCGATGGCGTCGGGCTCGTGCTGCGCAACCGCCCGCTGCACGCCATGGCAATTCTCGCCATTCTCGCCGAGGACAATTGCGTCGCGACGATCAATCCGTTCCAGCCCCCCACCTTGCTTGCCGGGGATGTTCGCCGCCTCCAGCTCAAGGCCATCATTGCGGATGCGGAAGACTGGGAGAAGCCCGGCGTTGCGGAAGCGGCACGGGAGGCAGGTGCCGCTGCCATCAGCCTTTCCGGCAATGAACCCTCAGGCGTCCGGATCAGTTTCCTTTCCGGTTGCGAGAAGCCGGGTGCCGGGCCATTCCGCGCAATCCCTGCCGGGACGGCGATCGAGATGCTGACGAGCGGCACAACGGGGGCCGCTAAGCGCATCCCGCTCAAGACAAGGCTCGTCTACAAATCCGCCGTCGATGGCCGCCGCCCGACGAAGCCCGGTCAGCCGCAGCGCGCGCCCTTCGACATGTCCCCTGCGATCCATCATCTGCCGCTGGTCCATGCGAGCGGCATGTTCGGCTATCTGATGAACGTGCTGGAGACGCGCCCGCTCATCCTGCTCGAAAAATTCGATGTCGAGCAATGGGTGAAAGCCGTGCGCGAGAATGGCATCAAGAGCGGCAACCTGCCGCCCGCCGGTGTGCGCATGATCCTCGATGCGAAGGTGCCGAAGGAAGACCTGCAGACGCTGATGGTGGTCAATTGCGGCGCCTCCCCTCTCGACCCCGAAACCGAGCGCGAGTTCGAGGAGACCTACGACATCCCGATCCTTATCCAGTATGGCGCAACCGAGTGGATCGGCGGGCTGATAGGCTGGACCCTGCCGGATCACAGGGAATTCGGCGTGTCGAAACGCGGCAGCATCGGCCGTCCGCGACCGGACGTCGAGGTGCGTGTGGTTAGCCAGGAGACGGGCGAGGAACTGCCGCTCGGTGAAATCGGCGTGCTGGAGGTGCGTACCAGCCGCGAAGGCGACACCGGCGCCTGGACTTCCACCTCGGACCTCGCCGCGATCGATGCCGACGGTTTCGTCTTCATCCATGGCCGCACCGACGACGTGATCATGCGCGGCGGCTTCAAGATCAACGCCTCCAAGGTGGCCGATGTGCTGCGTCAGCATCCCGCCATCCGGGAATGCGTCGTGGTGGGGCTGGAAGACGCCCGCCTTGGGCAGATCCCCGCCGCAGCCATCGAACTGAAGCCGGGCACGCCGACCGTCAGCGAAGCAGAGCTCGTATCTTTCGCTCGCGAGCGGCTGGTTCCCTATCAGGTGCCCGCCCGCTTCCGCATCGTCCCCGAACTTCCCCGTACCGTATCCGACAAGGTGCGTCGCCCTGAGGTGCGCGCACTTTTCCAGGACTGAATCGATTGAGGCCCATGTGACCTATATTCTAACCGAAGACCAGGAGATGCTGCAGGCGACGATGCACGAGATGCTCGCGCGCCACTGCGACAGCCGCAGGGTTCATGCCATCATCGACGCGCGCGCTCCACGCGATGAGGATCTCTGGAAAAAGCTCATCGAGTTCGGCATCGCGGGCGCAGCCATCCCGCAGGAGTTTGGCGGGTTGGGCCTTGGCCTGCGCGAGCTCGTGCTTCTGGCCGAGGAACTCGGGGCCGCTGCCGCGCCCGCCAATTTCCTTGGACAGGTTTTGGCGGCGATCGCAATTGCCGAATGTGGCAGCGATGCGCAGAAGGCTACCTGCCTGCCAAAGCTTGCCTCCGGAGAAGTTGATGCCACCATCGCCCTCGGCGAAGGCGACGACGGCTGGGATCCTTCGCGCTGGACCCTTCGCCCAAGTGAACGCGTCAGCAGCCGTAAGGATTATGTACCAGGTGCCGATGTTGCAAAGCTCTTCATCGTCGGATGCCGGGAGGGTCTAGGGCTCGTCACAGCCGGTGACGGTGTGACCATCGAAGCGCTGGAGACGGTCGACTTCACCCGACCTCTCGGCAGGCTGACGCTCGACAATGTCCGCGTGGAACCGCTGGGCGATGGCAGTGCGGCTGCTGTCCGCCGCGTCCTTGATGCGGGATCGATCCTGCTTGCGGCGGATGCGTTCGGCGGCGCCAGCCGCTGCGTTGCCATGGCTGTGGACTATTCGAAGACGCGCGAACAATTCGGCGTGCCTATCGCCTCCTTTCAGGGCCTGCGCTACCAGCTTGTACAGCTGGCGCTGGATACCGAGCCCGGACGCGGCCTCATCTGGCACGCGGCGAGAGCCTGGGACCTTGGCGAACCGGACAGTCCGCTCGCCGCCGCCACTGCCAAGGCGCATATGACCGACCGTTACCTTCAGGTAGCGCGCGACACGATCGAGGCACATGGGGGCATCGGCTACACGTGGGACCACGATGCTCACATTTACCTGAAACGCGCCATGTTCGACTTTGCCGTGCTGGGAGC
>Ga0180217_1003846_pt1 | contig 12334 bp, 5 predicted proteins | sample eDN3rd37CBELigOP_FD_128521 | JGI IMG/M metagenome (GOLD analysis project Ga0180217, IMG submission 128521) | Enriched Organic Plus compost microbial communities from Emeryville, California, USA - eDNA 3rd pass 37_C BE-Lig OP (version 2) (version 2) ... | reverse complement strand
TCGCCTCGTCGAGATCGCCGCTCTCGAGCATCGCGATGCTGTGAATCAGAAGCAGCGGCCGGTCATCGCGCCGCAGCCCGGCCCGCGCCGCGGCGCCGATCCGCCGGCCCCTCCACCCCTCCGGCCGCAGGCCGTAGCAGAGGCGATTAACCGCCCGCTCCTGCACGTCGCTCCCGTCCGGCAGCCACGGCCACACCGCCGCGAGCACCACGTCCGGCACGTGCTCCGGCCACGTCCCATCCGCCACGCGCGGCCCCGCCGCCAGCGCCGCGGCCGCCGCGCACAGGCCCATCCCGGCCGCCGCCCACCACCACCGCCGCCGCGTCCGCCCCAGACGCCGCTCACTCCGCGCATCGCACCCGCACTCCGGGCAGACCGTCCCGCCCACGCCGCCCATGTCATACCAGCACCGCGGGCACCGCCGCCGCCCGCGCGCCGGGTCGCCCACGAGCGCCCACAGCGCCAGCCACACGCCCGCCAGCACCGCCAGCGCCGCTCCGGACCACCACGCCCACTCCGCGGCCGAAGGCCACCACAACCCCGCATCCGCCCACACCCGCCACAAACTCAAGGGAACGACCCCCGCGACCACCCCAACCACAAGCGCCCCGTGCACGAGCACCACTGCCCGCACGAGCCTGCCTCCCCTGAGCCTCCCCATCGCCCGCGCCCGGCACACCCCCGCCGCCAGCGCCAACCACCCCACGCCGACTCCCACCCAATACCACCAGGTCTCGCCGGGAAGCGCATCCACCACGCGAGTCTACAACCAGCCCCCGATCCGGTTCCGAGTTCTCTCCGCCGCTTCCTCCCCTCCCCCACAAAAACAAACGCGGCCGGCTCACCAGCCGACCGCGCCCGGTTCTGCTTCTGCTTCCTGTTTCCTCTTCCCTCTTTCCTCCGCTCACGCCACCGTCACGCTCTTATCCAGATACACATCCTGGATCGCGTGCAGCAGCGCCACCCCCTCCTTCATCGGCCGCTGGAACGCCTTGCGCCCGCTGATCAGCCCCATCCCGCCGGCGCGTTTGTTGATCACCGCCGTGCGGATCGCCTCCTGCAGGTCGCTGGCCCCCTTGCTCTCGCCGCCAGAGTTGATCAGCGGCACCCGCCCCATGTACCCGTTGATCAGTTGGTAGCGGCACAGGTCGATCGGGTGCCCGCCCTGCCCGTTCTCATCGCTCCCGGCCAGTTCGGTGTACGCCCGCTTGTCCCACTTCCCGTAACTCGAGCCCCCCATGTTCAGCGCCGCGTACCCGCCGTTCTTGGTCGGCAGTTTCTGCTTGATGATGTCCGCCTGGATCGTCGCCCCCAGGTGGTCCGCCTGCCCGGTCAGGTCCGCCGCGTCGTGGTAGTCCACGCTCTTGCCGTCCGGCCCCTTGACCTTGAACGCGCTGTTCCGCGTGTAGCACCACAGCACCGTCACCAGCCCCAGGCTGTGGGCCTCCTCGAACATCGCGCTCACTTCCTGGATCTGCCGCCGGCTCTCAGGCGACCCGAAGTAGATCGTCGCTCCCACCGCCACCGCCCCCATCTCATACGCCATCCGCACGCTCCCATACAGCGTCTGGTCGTACGTGTTCGGGTACGACAGGATCTCGTTGTGGTTGAACTTCACCAGGAACGGGATCTTGTGCGCATACTTCCGGGCCACCGCCCCCAGCACCCCGAACGTGCTCGCCACCGCGTTGCACCCGCCCTCGATCGCGAGTTTCACGATGTTCTCGGGATCGAAGTACTGCGGGTTGGGCGCGAAACTCGCTCCCGCCGAGTGCTCCACCCCCTGGTCCACCGGCAGGATGCTCACGTACCCCGTCCCCGCCAGCCGCCCGCTGTTGAGCAGCAACTGGAAGTTCCGCAGCACGCTCGTCGGCCGGTCCGTGATCGACACCACCCGGTCCACGAAATCCGGACCCGGCAGGTGCAGGCTCGACCGCGGCACCGTCCGCGACTCGTAGTTCAGCAGTGAATCGGCCTCGGCGCCCAGGGCAGCGCGGATGTCGGTCGGCATGGCTCTACTCCGGCGAAAAAGCGCGGCGGGTGTGAAAACGCCCCAATCCCCCTTCCCAACGGTCTGAAGGGGCGGCCGCGAAGTCTAGGGATCCCTCGCCCTCACCGGGCGCATACCCCCGCCGCGATCCCATCCCACGCGTTTTCCCGCGGCCGACCGCTCCCGCCCCCCGGCCCGCGCCCCGCCCCGCTCGCCCCGCGCCCGGCCGCCCGGCCCATCCCTCCGGCCGCCCCGGCCCCATTGCAACACGTTCGTGGAGCGCGACAATACCGTGCAGGTAGGAAAGTAGCCCGCCGGGCCCGGGACAACCCCGAGGAAACTCCCGGCCGGGCACAAGGCGAGCGCCCGCCCGACGCGGGCGGCTCAAACCGGGGGGTGGGAACGAGGTGCATGCATGAACGCTGCTGCTCAGCGGCACGACGGGCCACCCGATCCGCACACGGGGCCCCCCGACGCCAACATGGCCGGCCCCGGCCTCGACGCCGCCCCCCGCGCCGGCGAAGGCCGGCGCGCCTGGGCCGCCACCGCCGCGGTCGCGCTCGTCGGCCTCACCCTCACGGTCATCGGTTTCGTTCTGGCGCGTCAGTGGGAGCAAGAGCGCTGGCGCGCCCGCTTCGAACTCATCGCCCAGCGCCGCATCGCCGACGTCCAGCGCGAAGTCGAGACCCAGTTCGAAGTCGTCCACTCCCTCCGCTCCCTCTTCGACGCCTCCGAACTCGTCGAGGAGCACGAGTTTGAGACCTTCGCCTCCCAGGCTCTCGCCCGCCACCCCGGTCTCGCCGCGCTCGCCTACGCCCCGCGCATCCCCGCGCGCCGCCGCGCCTTCGCCGAGAGCGAACTCGGCGAGCCTATCACCCAGACCGTCCCCGGCCTGACCGGCGCGCTCGAGCCCGCCACCGACCGCCCCGAGTACTTCCCCGTCTTGTACGCCCACGGCCGCGACGGCTTCAACCTCCCGCGCGCCTTCGACGCCGGCGGCGATCCGGCTCACGCCGACGCCCTCCGCCGCGCGATCGCCTCCGGCGATCTCGCCCTCACCGAGCCCCTGCCCAGCATCTCCGACCGCGGCTCTCGCGACGAGGCCGCCGTTCTCGCTTACCTGCCCGTCACCCAGGTTCAAACCGGCCGGCTCACGCCCGAACCCGGCGTTGTGCCCTCCGCGGCCGACGTCGAGGGCGTCATCGTCGGCGTCGTCGCCGTCGATCAACTCATCGAGCGCGCCGTTCGCGCCCCGATCCCCAGCGCCGTCGATCTGCACATCTACGACGAGGCCTTCCCCGAGCGTGCGCTGTACGTCCACGCCGAGCACGGCGAGGCCGGCCCGCCCCTCATCACCGATCGCGACGGCGTCCTCTTCAGCGGCCGCCTTCCCGTCGGCGGCCGCACGTGGCTGGTCATCTGCGCCCCCGCCTACCCCTTCGACCGCGGCTCCGCGCCCTGGGCCCTGCTCGTCACCGGTCTGCTGATCACCTCCCTGCTCTGCACCAACGTCCTCACCAGCATGAGCCGCCGCCAGGCCCGCGCCCTCGTCGAGCAGCGCACGCGCGACCTGCGCAACCAGATCGCCGAGCACAAGCGCGCCCAGGACGCCCTCCAGGAGAGCCAGATCCGCTTCCAGCAGATCGCCGACAACATCGACAGCGTCTTCTGGCTCTCCGCCGACGCCGGCAAGCGCCTCGACTACGTCAGCCGCGCCTACGAGCGCATCTGGGGCCGCCCCGTCGCGGAACTCATCGCCAACGCCCCGGCCTTCATCGACACCATCCACCCCGAAGACCGCGAGAGGATGCGCACCCTCATCCTCACTCAGGACCGGGTCCCCCAGGTCAACGAGTACCGCATCATCCGCCCCGACGGCGCCGTCCGCTGGATCCGCGACCGCTCCTTCCCGGTCCGCGCCCCCGACGGCGGCCCCTCGCGCACCGCAGGCCTCGCCGAGGACATCACCGACCAGCGCCTCGCCGACGAGGCCCTCCGCCGCAGCGAGGAGCGCCTCCGCCAGGTCTTCGAGGCCGTCGTGGATCCCATCTGGGACTGGAACATCGCCGCCGATCGCACCACCTTCAGCCCCGGCTGGGCCACGCTGCTCGGCTACGACCCGCGCTACCCCGCCCCGGACGATCGCTGGGAAGACCTCATCCACCCCGACGACCGCCGGCGCGTCCAGGCCGCGCGGCACGCCGCCATCGAAGGCGCCACCGAGCGCTACGAGGCCGAGTACCGCCTCCGCACCCGCGGCGGCCAATACAAGTGGGTCCTCTCCCGCGGCCGCGTCGTCGAGCGCGACCCCGACGGCCGCGCGCGCCGCATGATCGGCTCCATCACCGACATCACCGACCGCCGCCGCGTCGAGGACGCCCTCCGCGAGAGCGAGGCCCGCCAGCGCGCCATCCTCGAGGCCGTCCCCGACTGCATGTTCCGCATGCGCCGCGACGGCACCTACGTGGACTACCACGCCCCGGACGGCGCCATCCTGCTCTGCCCGCCCGAGGAGTTCCTCGGCCGCCGCTGCGTTGACGTCCTCCCGCCTCACCTCGCCGAGCCCTGCGAGCGCGCCATCCAGGCCGCCCTCGACACCGGCCGCGTCCAGACGTACTCCTACAGCGCCGGCTCCGACGACTCGCCGCGCTTCTGGGAGGTCCGCGTCGCCCCCTGCGGCCAGGACGAGGTCCTCGCCATCGTCCGCGACATTTCCGAGCAGCGCCGCGCTCAGGACGCCCTCCGCGAGAGCGAGGCCCGCTACCGCCTGATCGTCGAGACCGCCCACGAGGGCGTCTGGACCACCGACGCCGCCGGGCGCACCACCTTCGTCAACGCCCGCATGGCCGAGATGCTCGGCTACGCCCCCGACGAGATGCTCGGCCGGCCCATCCGCGAGTTCATGGACGACGCGTCGCGCGCCGACGGCGCCCTGGCCGACCTCCACGCCGAGCGCCGCCGCCGCGGCATGCAGGAGGAGCACGACCTCCTCCTCCGCAGGCGGGACGGCACGCCCGTGTGGACGCTCGTCTCCACCGCCCCCGTCCGCGACGAGCGCGGCGGCGTCGCCGGCGCCATCGCCATGGTCACCGACATCACCGCCCGCAAGATGGCCGAGGAGGAACTGCGCCGCCAGGAGGCCCGCTACCGCGCCGTCGTCGAGGGCCAGGCCGAACTCGTCTGCCGCTACACCCCCGAGGGCGAGGTCACCTTCGCCAACGACGCCTTCTGCCGCTTCTTCGGTCGTCGCCGCGAACAGATTGTCGGCGGCCCGCTCTCCTCCGCCGCCGACCCTGCCGACGCCGAGCACTTCGCCGCCGCCCTCTGCGCCCCCGGCGCCGAGCCCACCGGCCCGCGAGCCCAGACCGCTCTCGCCGACGCCTCCGGCCGCCGCCGCTGGATCGCCTGGTCCCGCCGCCCCATCGCCGACATCGGCGGCCGCACCGTCGAGATCCAGGCCGTCGGCCGCGACGTCACCGACGCCAAGATCGCCGAGGAGGCCCTCCGGCGCAGCGAAGAGTTCAACCGCCGCCTCATCGACGCCATCCCCGGCGGCCTTGTCGTCGTCGGCGCCGACGGCTCGCTCCTGCGCACCAATCGCATCGCGGATGAGTTCTTCGGCATGCCCGCCGAGGAAGTCACGAAACTGAGGGCCGATGATTTCGCCGGCAGCACGTTCCGCGACGACGGCTCCCCCATGCCCATCGAGGAGTACCCCGCGATGCAGTGCCTCGCCACCGGGCAGCCCGCGGGCCCGACCACGATCGGCGTCCGACGCCGCGACGGCGAGATCGCCTGGGGCGTCTTCCGCGCCGTCCCCGTCTCCCCCGACGAGGGCGGCCGCCCCGACGCCGTCGCCGTCATGTTCCTCGACATCACCGAACGCCGGCGCATCGAGGAGGCCCACCGCGCCGGCGAGGAGCGATACCGCCTCGTCGCCGAGCAGACCGGCCAACTGATCTACGACTACGACCTCGACACCGGCCGGATCGTCTGGGTCGGCGCCATCGCCGACGTCACCGGCTACACCCCCGAGCAGTTCGCCGCCGTGGACGCCGAGACCTGGAGCGGGATGATCCACCCCGACGACCGCGCCAACACCCTCGAAGCGCTCGCCCGCGCCCGCGCCGACGGCCAGCAGTTCCGCACCGAGTACCGCTTCCGCCGCGCGGACGGCTCTTATGCCGACATCCTCGACAACGGCGTCTTCATCCGCGACCAGTCCGGCGTGCCGCGGCGCATGCTCGGCACCATGCAGGACATCACCCAGGCCAAGCGCCGCGAGGCCGCCCTGGCTCAGAGCGAATCCCTCTACCGCCTCCTCGCCGAGAACGCCACCGACATGATCGCGCGGCTCACCCCCGCCGGCGAATACCTCTTCGCCTCCCCGGCCTCCCGCGCCCTGCTCGGCTACGAGCCCGACGACCTCCGCGGCCGCGTCGTCTTCGACCTCTGCGAGTCCGAGGACGCCGACCTGCTCCGCCAGGCCCACCAGGCCGTCCTCGCCAGCCCCGATCCCGAGGTCTTCCGCTACCGCGCCCGCCGCGCCGACGGCCGCCCGATCTGGCTCGAAACCACGGCCCGCGCCGTCCGCGACCCCTCCGGGCAGGTCCACGAAATCGTGTCCGTTTCCCGCGACATCACCGCCCGCATGAAGGCCGATCGCGAACTCCGGGCCAGCGAGGAACGCTTCCGCTCGCTCTCGATCTGCTCCCCCGTCGGCATCTTCATGGCCGATCCCGGCGGCCGCCTCACGTGGGTGAACCCGCGCCTCCAGGAGATCGCCGGCTTCACCTTCGACGACGCCCTCGGGGACGGCTGGTTCGCCTCGGTCCACCCGGACGACCGCGCGTGGCTCGCCGAACTGTGGCGCGGCGCCGCCGCCGCCGCCAGCCCCTTCGCCGCCGAGGCCCGCTTCCAGCACGCCGACGGCTCCGTCCGCTGGGTCCGCGCCGCGGCCAGCCCCATGTTCTCCGACGCCGGCGAACTCATCGGCCACGTCGGCGCCGTCGAGGACGTCACCGACCGCCGCCTCGCCGAACGCGCCCTGCGCGACAGCGAGGAGCGCTACCGCCGCCTCGTCGAGTCCAGCCCCGACGGCATCGCCGTCCACCAGGAGGGCCGCTTCGTCTTCGTCAACGCCGCAGGCCTGCGGCTCTTCGGCGCCGCCGACCCCGGCGACATCATCGGCCGCCCCGTCTGGGACGTCATCGACCAGGCCTCACGCCCCGAGGTGCAGGACCGCCTCCGCCGCCTCCGCGACGGCGACAACGCCACGCCCCCCCTCGACGAGCGCCTCGTCCGCCTCGACGGCACCAGTTTCGACGCCGAGGCCGCCGCCTCCTCCTGCGTCTACGAGGGCCGCCCCGCCGTCCAGGTCGTCATCCGCGACATCACCGCGCGAAAGAGCGCCGAGCAGCGCCTCCGCTTCCAGGCCAGCGTTCTCTCCCAGGTGGACGACGCCGTCGTCGCCGTGGACCCGGCCGGTCGCGTGACCTACCTCAACGCCGCCGCCGCCCGCGCCTACGGCGTCGCCATCGACGACGTCCTCGGCAGGCCCGCCTCCGACCTCTTCACCACCCAGTGGCTCAATCCGCAGGACGAGGGCCGCGCCGCCGATGCCCTCCGCCGCCGCGGCCGCTGGGAGGGCCTGAGCATCCACGTCAAACGCTCCGGCGAGCGCATCTACGTCGAGTCCGCCGTCAGCATCCTCCGCGACGAGCAGGGCCGCGACGCCGGCACGCTCAGCGTGATCCGCGACGTCACCGAGCGCATCCGCTCCGAGCAGCGGCAGGCGCTCATGATGGCCGAACTCGACCACCGCGTGAAGAACAACCTCGCCGCCGTCCTCTCCATCGCCGATCACACGATCCGCTCCAGTTCCTCCCTCAAGGAGTTCTCCGAGTCCTTCCAGGGCCGCATCCGCGCCCTGGCCCGCATGCACCACGTCCTGGCCCGCGGCCGCTGGCAGGGCGCGGTGCTCGGCGAACTGGCCAAGCACACGCTCGAGCCCTACGGCGCCCGCGTCGTCGCCCACGGCCCCGAGGTGACGCTCCCCGCCCGCGCCGCTTCCCCCATCGCCATGGCTCTCCACGAACTGGCCACCAACGCCAGCAAGTACGGCGCGCTCTCGACGCACGAGGGCTCCGTCACCGTCACCTGGACCATCCACGAGCGCGAGCCCGGCGAGCCCCCGCTCCTGCGCCTCCGCTGGGAGGAGTCCGGCGGGCCGCCGGTCGTCGAGCCGCAGCGCCGCGGCTTCGGCACCGAACTCATCGAGGGCGGCATCGCCTACGAACTCCGCGGCAACGTCGCCATCACCTGGCGGCCCGAGGGCCTCGTCTGCGACATGGCGATCCCCCTCGAGCCCGAGTCCGATCGCCTCACGCCCCCCGAGTTCCCCACCCCGCCCGCCGCTCCGCCCCCGGTGACGACCCGCACCGCTCCCGCCCCCCCGCGCCGCACCCGCCGTGACCCGTCGTGACGCGGTACCCCGACAATGGGGGAATGCGGCGTTCACCTTCGGGGACCGATCATCGCGGGCTCGCCGAAGTCGTTTCGTCGCCGAAAGAAGCCTCGCAGTTTTTGCCCCTTGGCGCGGCGCTCACCAGCCGGTATCATCCGCCCCGGAGCACGAGAGAGACCCGCAGCCGGAACCGTTATCGGTCCTGCACGCGGAACAGGGGGTTTGGGGAGAGAGATCCGGGCTCCACACGGCGCCTCAAGGCGAGCGCCGATCGCGGAAACTCGGCAGGGAGTTGGACTTGCGCCGGACCTCGGTGCAATTTTCGCAACCCGCCGACTTGCCACTTCGGAAAGATGTGGCCTGATTGAGCGGGCGACCCAAGCGTCGCTCCCATCCGGAGGAGAGAAAGAGCAGGGGACGGGGTGGCTTTGGTCCGGGGCACGCGCCGGCGTGCCGCGTGGCGTTCTCTCTCTCACCGGCGGTTGAGGCAACCGCTGACAGATTGGGAGTCGTCGGGCAGACGGCATGCCGTCGGCCTCGGTGTGCGTGCACGCGGTGCACCGCCGAACGCCGCGGCGGCCGGAGTGAGTGAGAGCCCCGACGACGGCCAAGCGGCCCCCGCGGGCACGCGTGCTGTCGCACGCGCATCCCGCGGCGGCTGGAGGAGCCTGCGATGGTCACGCGGACTCGTGGTACGTTGTTCACCCTGACAGCCGCATTCGCCGCCTGCTGGGCTGCGCCTGCTCTCGCCCAGGACGGCTTCGTCTTCACCGACTTCTCCTCGACGACGAACCTCAACCTGATCGCCGACGCTGGTCAGGTCGGCAACGTCATCGCCCTCACCCCCGACACCGGGCGCTCCAAGGGCGCGATGTGGTACCAGTTCCGCCAGAACGTCGCCGGCGGCTTCGAGACCCAGTTCACCTTCTCCGTGGACAACATCCACCGCGGCGGCGCCGACGGCTTCGCCTTCGTCATCCAGAACTCCTCCAACACCGCCATCGGCGGCGACGGCGGCGCTCTGGGCTACGGCGACAACCCGATGTTCGGCGGGGTCGGCATCGCCAACTCCCTCGCCATCGAGTTCGACATGTGGGACAACACGTGGGACTGGGCCGACATCGACGGCAACCACGTCTCCATCCAGTCCCGCGGCGTCGCGGCCAACAGCCCCGTCTTCGGCCAGGGCACCATGGCCTCGGCGGCCCTCCCCTCCGGCACCACCGACCTCAACGACGGCGGCCTGCACACCGCCCTGATCACCTACACGCCCGGCCTCCGCGGCGTCTCGAGCGGCACGCTCACCGTGTACGTCGATGACCTGCTCAACCCCATCCTCCAGACCAACGTGAACCTCGAGCAACTCCTGGCCCTCGAGGGCGACGGCGAGGCCTTCGTCGGCATCACCGCCGCGACCGGCAACGCCCTCGACGCGCAGCGTCACCTGGTCCACTCCTGGTCGTTCAACCCCACGATTCCCTCCCCTGGCGTCGTCTCCCTGCTGGGCGTGGCGGGCGTGATGGCGGTCCGCCGCCGGCGCTCGACGCTCTGAGCCCCGCTGGGGGGGAAAGCCGCGCGGCCATCGGCCGGCGCGGGTGTGATGCACAACGAGCCGGGCCGGAGCCCCATCCAGCGGCCCGGCTCGCTGTGCGCGCAGGCCCGGTGTTGACCCTCTGCTCCGCGGGCCGATACTCCCTGTGGGAGCACGGCCATGGACGTTCCGACGAGCACGCGCACCCGCCGCGCCCCGCGCGACCTGGCGGTGGCCGCCGCGCTGGCCGCGTTCCTGTTCGTCGGCCTCGCCGCGGTGCTGCGGTCCCAGCAGCGGGCCGTCACCGACCCCGCCCTTCTTTCGTCGCACCTCGACAGCACGGGCAACCTCCGCCCCGTGGCGGACGTCGCCGGCGCCGTGCGCGCGATGAAACTCGTCACCGTGCACATCGACACGACGGTCGCCGTCACGAAGGTGGACACCAGTTGGCGCGGCGACGTCGAGGCGACCGTGCGCGCCCCGGCGCGGCTGCTGTACGGCACCGACCTGTCGCGGCTGGGCGACGACGCGGTGCGGGTCGGCCCGCTGGGGACCAGTTACATCGTGCGCATCCCGCGGCCGCAGCGGATCGCGACGGAGGTCTTCGCGGAGCGCGACCGGCCGGACGTGCGCACGGGGTGGCTGCGGCTGCGGTCGCGCGCGGGGGAGTACTACCTCGGGCTGGCGCGCCGGAGCCTGCACGAGCAGGCGCGTGAACTGGTGCTGGCGCCGGAGGATGCGCGGATGGTCGAGGAGGCGACGCGCGAGCAGGTGCGCGACCTGGTCCGCGCGATCGTCGGGCGCGAGGCGTCGGTCGTGGTCGTGTACGAGGGGGAGGGGCTGTGACGCGGGCGCCGGGGCTGGGCCGGCGGCTGTGGCGCTGCCGTTGGGGGGCGGTGCGGCTCGCGCTCGCGCTGCTTGTGCTGTGGGCGATGGTGGCCGGGACGGGTGGGCGGCTGGCGCGGCTGCAACTGGCCGCGCTGCCGGGGATGGACTTCGCGGCCGAGGTGCGGCACCTGCGCGAGGCCGGGCGCTACGGCGAGGCGGCGGTGATCGCGGAGGCGGCGCTGGCGGCGGAGACGGACCCACAGAAGCGTGCGGCGATCGAGCGGGAGCGGGACGCCGCGGCGGAGGAGGCGTCGTCGGTGCTGCGGCGGCTGCGCGAGGTCGGGATGGGGGCGCTGTCGGGGCGGGCCGCGTCGCTGGAGGGGCTGGTGGGGGCCGTCGCGGCGGACATGCTCGTGGTCGGCGACGTGCGCGACCTGCTGATCGAGGGGGGCAAGTGGGCGCTGGACGGCGAGACGGACGAGGTGATCCTGGCGCTGTCGGCCGCGGGGCTGGCGACGACGCTGGCGCCGGCGGCGGACTGGGCGCCGGCGGTGCTCAAGGCCGCGCGGCGGGCTGGCGCGATGACCAAGGGGCTGAGTGAGTTCATCGTCGCCGCGGCGAAGGGGAAGCGGTTTGACCAACTGAGCGAACTGATGGGGCATGTCGCGGCGATCGCGCGGCGGGCGTCGCCGGGGGGGGCGGCGCGGGCGCTGCGGCTGGCGGATGGGCCGGGGGACGTCGCGCGGCTGGCGCGGTTCGTGGACCGCGCGGAGGACCTGGGCAGGGGGTCGGGGGCGCTGGCGCTGCACGTGACGGGCGCGGAGGGGGTGCGGGTGCTGCGGGCAGCGGAGAACATGGCCGACGCCGCGGGGGCGCTGCGGGCCGCGGACCGCGCGGTGGTGGCGGCGGCGCGGAAGGGCCCGGCGGGGGCGGCGTGGCTGCGGCTGCACGGGGCGAGAGTGCTGCGGCCGCACCCGATTCTGGGTCTGATCAAGGGGGTGTACAAGGGGAACGTGCAGGACCTGGCCGCGCGCGTCGCCGCGAGACTCGATGGGCACGCGTGGTGGGTGATCCCGGCGCTGGCGGTGTGGGTCTTTCTTGAGTGCCTGCTTGTGGTTCGCCGCCTTCGGTGTTGAAGAACCACAGAGGCACAGAGGGCACAGAGAGAACATCAAATCGAACGGTCTTGTCTCAGTGTCCTCTGTGTCTCTGTGGTGAACTCTTCTCAGATCCGGTCGGCGATGGCGAGGTATTCGCCCTGGGCCATGGGCTCGGATTCGGGGACGAAGCCGGCCAGGGCGCGTTGGCGGAGGGTCTGGCTGCCGGCGATCTCGTCGATGCGCCAGCCGTGGGCGGCGAAGAACTCGGCGGCTTTGGCGCGCTCGATGCCCCAACGGAAGGGCTCGCGGCGGGCGAGCCAGCGGTCGAACGATGGGGGCGTGTCGGGGAAGCCGTAGTGGCCGGGGGCGCCGGGGATGGGTTCGAAGAAGGTGAAGATGAGGCGGGCGCGGCCGCGGGG
>Ga0180217_1003844_pt1 | contig 12336 bp, 12 predicted proteins | sample eDN3rd37CBELigOP_FD_128521 | JGI IMG/M metagenome (GOLD analysis project Ga0180217, IMG submission 128521) | Enriched Organic Plus compost microbial communities from Emeryville, California, USA - eDNA 3rd pass 37_C BE-Lig OP (version 2) (version 2) ... | reverse complement strand
CGCGCGACGCCATCGAGGACATCATCGAGCCCTATCTGATGCAGCAGGGCTTCGTGCAGCGCACCCCGCGCGGGCGCGTGCTGGCCAGCGCCGCCTATGGGCATCTGGGCCTGAAAGCCCCGGCCCATCCGGTGCAGACCGGCCTCTTCGCGGATGAGGGCGAATGACAATGCCGGGTGTCAATCTTCATGGCCTGGGCCGCTTCGAGGGCAAGGCGCACCTTCTGCCCGTCAGCGTCTATTATGAAGACACCGACCTGTCGGGCTTCGTCTATCACGCAAATTACCTGCGTTTCATGGAGCGCGCCCGCACCGAATTCTTCCGCCTGGCGGGCTTCTCCAAGATGGCGGGGCTGGAGGCGGAGGAACCCTTTGCCTGGGCCATCCGCCGCGCCGAGATCGACTTCCGCAAGCCCGCGCGGCTGGATGATGTGCTGACGGTGAAAACCCTGCTCACGGGCCTTTCGGGCGCGCGGCTCGAGGCCCTGCAGCAGATTTTCAACGGCCCCGGCCTCCTTGTGGAAGGGCGGATCGAAGCCTGCCTGGTCACGTTAACGGGCAAGCCCCGCCGTCTTCCCGAGAAGGTGCGCGCGCTGCTGACACCTTTCCTTTACGAGCCTGACTCTTAACCCTTATTGTCAAACTTCGGCCTCACTTGTTCGGCCCCCTGCCGTGAGAACGGCGCATTCATGCCCGAAGGTTGTTCCTGATGTCCCGGATCGTCGCCGTCCTTGCGGCCCTTTTCCTCAGCCTCGCCGTCCCCGCCTTCGCGCAGCAGCCACCCAGCGCCGCGCCGACCGAGCAGGTGGAAACCGGCACCATGGCCGCCCCCGAAGGGGTGATCGACGCCAGCGGGGCCGATACGCCCTTCGGCGCGGGCCTGCCCATCCTGGAGACCTTCCTGCGCGCCGACATCGTGGTGAAGGCGGTGATGATCGCCCTGGTGCTGGCCTCGCTCTGGAGCTGGGCCATCATCTTCAACAAGCTCTTCCTGCTCTCGGGCCTCAAGAGCAAGGCCAAGAAGTTCGAGAAGGTCTTCTGGTCGGGCCAGTCGCTGGACGAGCTCTACCAGCAGTTCGGCGCCAGCAACGACCATCCCCTGTCGGCGGTCTTCATCGCCGCCTTGCGCGAATGGCGGCGGGCCTTCGAGGGCGGCAATCTGCGCGAGACGCTGCTGCCCGGCGTCAAGGAGCGCATCGAGAAGGCGATGAACGTCACCATCCTGCGCGAGACCGACGGGCTGGAGCGGCAACTGGGCCAGCTCGCCACCATCGGCGCCATCGCGCCCTTTGTCGGCCTGTTCGGCACCGTCTGGGGCATCATGAACAGCTTCACCGCCATCGCGGCGCGCCATGACACCACCTTGGCCACCGTCGCGCCCGGCATCGCCGAAGCGCTGTTCGCCACGGCGCTGGGCCTCTTCGCCGCCATTCCGGCGGTGATCTTCTACAACCGCTTCGTGGCCGAGATCGGCCGCTACACCAACCAGCTCGACGCCTTCGCGGAGGAATTCTCCGCCATCCTGTCGCGCCAGCTCGACGAGAAGGTGCGCTGATGGCCGGCGGCCTCGCCTCCACGGCCTCCCGGCGGCGCGGCCGCATGAAGCGCGCCACCATGTCGGAGATCAACGTCACGCCCTTCGTGGACGTGATGCTGGTGCTTTTGATCGTCTTCATGGTGACGGCGCCGCTCCTGACCGTCGGCGTGCCGGTGGACCTGCCCAAGACCCGCGCCCCGGCGCTGGGCCAGGACAAGGAGCCGCTTTCCGTCACCATCGCCCAGGACGGCTCGGTCTATCTGCAGAAGCTGGCGGTGCCGGTGGACGAGCTGGTGCCCAAGCTCAAGGCCATCGCGGGCGCCGGCTATGACCAGCGCATCTTCGTGCGCGGCGATCAGACCGTGGATTATGGCCGGGTGATGGAGGTGATGGGGCTTCTCTCCGCCGCCGGCTTCACCCGTATCGGACTTGTCACCGATGTCGCCCCTCAGGACCGCCAGCGGCGTTAGGCGCGCGGCGCGCGCCCGGCCCACCACCGCCAGGCCCTCGCCCTATGGCGTGCCCGCCTCGCTGGCGCTGCACGCGCTGGGCGTGGCGGCGATGCTGTTCGCCTTCAACAGCTACAGCCCGCCCGCCGCCGAAAGCACCATGGTGCCGGTGGACCTGGTCGTCGCCGAGGCCACCAATGTCGCCGCCGCCGCGCCGCCCGCTCCCCCCGAGCCGCAGGAAGACTTGTTCGTGCCGCCCGCGCCGCCGGAAGCGGCGCCGCCCCCGCCCCTGCCGGAGATCGCCGATCCCGCGCCGGTGGAGGCCGAGGCCCCCGAGTTCAAGGTGGCCCCGCCGCCGCCCCTGCCGCGCACCACGCCCCAGCCGCGCAACGACATCGACGCGCTGCTCAACCAGCTCACCAAGCCGGAGCGCAACGCGCCGCGCACCGCCCCGCGCGCGTCCGAGACGGCGGGCGCCTCCGGCATGGCCACCGCCAGCCTGGCGGACGCGCTGCGCAGCCAGGTCCGCAATTGCTGGAGTCCCATGACCGGCGCGCCCAATCCGGAAGACCAGGTGGTGACCTTCTCGCTGCGGCTCAACCGCGACGGCACGGTGGCCTCGCTGGAGATTCTCTCCGTGCGGCCCAACTCCTACGGCGCGGCGGCGGCCGAAGCAGCCAGCCGCGCCATCTATCAGTGCCAGCCCTATCGTTTGCCCCTTGAACGTTACGCCCAGTGGCGGGAATTTAGGCCGCTGCGCTTCGATCCGCGCCAGATGATGGCGCAATAGCGGACATGATGATGCAACACCGGGAGGGGACGGGACGTTCAAGGGGGAGATGGAGAGCGTGATGAAGACTATGTTCCGGGCTTTCGCCGTCCTTGCCGCCGTCCTGGCCTTCGGTCCCGCCGCGCGGGCCCAGATCGCCGTGGACATCACCCAGGGCAACATCCAGCCCCTGCCCATCGCCATCCCCAATTTCGCCGCCTTCGGCAATGACGGCGGCGCTTCGGCCCGCATCGCCGAGGTGGTGCGCGCCGACCTGGAACGCTCGGGCCTTTTCCGCCCGCTCGATCCCAAGGCCTTCGTGGACCGCATCGGCGACATCAACACCGTGCCCAACTTCGCCAACTGGCGGGTGATCAACGCCCAGGCCCTGGTGGCGGGGGCGGTGACGGTGCAGCCCGACGGGCGCCTCAGGGTGGATTTCCGCCTCTGGGACGTGACCGCCGGCAGCCAGATGCTGGGCATGCAATATTCCACCCAGCCGGAGAACTGGCGGCGCATCGCGCATATGGTGGCCGACGCCATCTATGAGCGTATCACCGGCGAGAAGGGCTATTTCGACACCCGCATCGTGTTCGTCTCCGAGAGCGGGCCGGCGCTCAACCGCGTCAAGCGGCTGGCGGTGATGGATCAGGACGGGGCCAACCCCATCTTCCTGACGCGCGGCGATTACATGGTGCTGACGCCGCGCTTCAATCCTACGGCACAGATGATCGCCTACATGTCCTATATCGGCGGCAAGCCGCGCGTCTATCTGTTCGACCTGGAGACGGGCAAGCAGGAGCGGCTGGGCGATTTCCCCAACATGACCTTCTCGCCCCGCTTCTCGCCCGACGGCAACCGGGTGGCGATGACGCTGGAGAATAACGGCAATTCCGACATCTACATCATGGACCTGCGCAACCGGGCGATGACGCGGCTCACCACCGATCCCGGCATCGACACCGCGCCTTCCTTCTCGCCCGACGGCACCCAGATCGTGTTCGAGAGCGACCGCGGCGGCACGCAACAGATCTATGTCATGAATGTGGACGGCTCGAACCAGCGCCGCATCAGCTTCGGGACGGGCCGCAACGGCACCCCGGTCTGGAGCCCGCGCGGCGACCTGATCGCCTTCACCAAGCAGGCCAATGGCCGCTTCAACATCGGGGTGATGCGCCCCGACGGCTCGGGCGAGCGCGTCATCTCCACTGGCGTGCATGACGAAGGCCCCACCTGGGCGCCCAATGGCCGGGTCCTGATGTTCACGCGCGAGGCCCGCGGCAACGCGCCCGCCTCGATCTGGTCCATCGACGTGTTCGGCCGCAACGAGCGGCGGGTGCAGACACCCGGCAGCGCCTCCGATCCGGCCTGGTCCCCCCGCATCCAGTAGGGTCCCGGCGCCGATGCGACCAAGTGCGCGGGCTCGCGGGCGGGGCGGGGATTTCTCCGCTTGGCCTTCGCGGAATCAATGGGCTAGGATGGATTCGACGGCGGAAAACCGATTTCCCGCCCGATTGATGACATCATCCTTGGCTCTTTTTTGCCCGTTGGGCGTTGCTGATTTCAGGTGTCTGTCATTTCCCAGCGCCGTTAACGCTGTATCCCGGCCTATGTTTCGCTCAGGAGATTGCAAATCATGAAGAATTTCGCTCGTCTCGCTCAGATCGCGTCGGTTTCGGCCCTGCTCTTGGCCGGTGCCTGCACCTCCAGGCCCGAGGCGGTTGCGACCGCGCCGCCGCCCGCGCCGCCTCCGGCCGCGCCCGCGCCGCTGCCGCCCACGCCGCCCGCGCCGCGCGGCCCGATCCCCGGCAGCGCCGAGGATTTCCGCGTCAATGTCGGCGACACGGTACATTTCGCCTTCGATCAGTATGCCATCGAAGACGCCGACCGGCCGACCCTGCAGAAGCAGGCGGCCTGGCTCAACCAGTATCCCAATGTGCGCGTCACGGTCGAAGGCCACGCCGACGAACGCGGCACGCGCGAGTACAATCTGGCGCTGGGCGCGCGGCGCGCCAATGCCGTCAAGGAGCATCTGGTGAGCCTGGGCGTCTCCAGCGCCCGCGTGGACACCATCTCCTACGGCAAGGAGCGTCCGATGTGCACCGAGTCGAACGAGTCCTGCTGGGCCCAGAACCGCCGCGGCATCACCGTGGTGGCGGGCGGCGCCAACTCGTAAGGTCCCATCCGTGAATGTCGGGGGCGCGGGGTTTTCCCCGCGCCCTTTTCGCGAGTAGAGTATTGCAGATGAAGCAGCGCCTCTTCCTGTTCGCAGCCGCTTTCGCCCTTTGCGCCGCGCTTCCGGCGCAGGCGCAGCTTTTCGGCCCCAGCCGCGAGGAGCGCGAGGCCCAGCAGGCGCATGAGGACGGCCAGGACGCGCAAATCCGCGCCAATGCCGACGCCATCGAGCAGACTCGCCAGCAATTGCAGGGCCAGATCCGCGATCTGCAGGACCGGGTGCGCAACCTGACCGACAGCCTGGCGCGCGCCACCGGCGCCAATGAGGAGCTGGGACACCAGATCACCCAACTCAACAACCGCATCGCCCAGCAGGAGCGCGACTTCGCCTACCGGCTGTGCGTGCTTTCGGCTCAGCAGCTCGGCGCGGACGCGCAGAGCATGAACTGCGCCGCCGTCGGAACCCAGAGCGCCGCCGCGCCGCCGCAACAGCCGCAGTTGGGCGGGCCCGGAACGCCGCTGCCGCCCATCATGCCCAATTCGGTGGCTCCGCCGCCTGCGGGCGGCGGCAATCCGGCGCTGGGCCGCGGCCCCGGTGTCCTGGGAACGCTACCCGGCTCGGCCGCCCCCTCCGGCCCCGCCCTGTCGCCCGCGGGCGACAGCCGCCAGTTCGACAGCGCGATGAATCTTCTGGCGCGGGCGCAATACAACGAGGCCAGCGCCGCCTTCCGCAGCTATGCCGACACCTATCCCGACGACCAGGAGCTGGCGCCCCAGGCGCTCTACTGGGTGGGCAACATCGCCTTCATGCAGCAGGACTATGCCCAGGCGGCGCGCGTCTTCGCCGAGCAGATCAAGAAATATCCCAAGTCGCCGCGCGGCGCCGACAGCATGCTGAAGATGGGCCAGGCGCTGGTGGCGCAGGGCCAGACCGGCAATGGCTGCACCGCCTTCGCGGCGATCCGCAAGCAGTATCCCAATGCCCCGCAATCCACCCTCACCGCCGCGGCGAATGCGCGCCGCGCCGCCAAGTGCGGCTGATCCCGGGCGCGGGGGCCGTGCGGCGGGCCGCGCCCTGGAGGCCCGCTTCGCGCGGGTGATGGAGGGTTTCGCCGCCGCCTGGCCGGGCGCGGTGGCGGTGTCGGGGGGCGGCGATTCGCTCGCGCTGATGCATCTTCTGGCGCGCTGGGCCAAGAAAGCGAAAAAGCCCTTGCCCGCCGTGCTGGTGGTGGATCACGGCCTGCGCCCGCAATCGAAGCGCGAGGCGGCGGGCGTGGCCCGCAAGGCGCGCGCGCTGGGTCTGCCGGCCACGGTGCTGGCCTGGACGGAGAGGGCGCCGCAAACGGGCCTGGAGGCGGCGGCGCGCGAGGCGCGCTACCGGCTGATGGGGGCGTGGCTTTCGAAGAAGAAGCTCTCGACCCTCTATGTCGGCCACAGCCAGGACGACCAGGCCGAGACCTTCCTGCTTCGGCTGGCGCGCGGCAGCGGGCTGGACGGGCTTTCGGCCATGCGGCCGCTCGCGCCCTATCCCCATGCCGATTTTCCCGGCCTTGCCGTCGCCCGCCCGCTGCTGGGGATCGGGCGCGACGAATTGCGCGCCTATCTGACGGCGCTGGGCGAGGACTGGATCGAGGACCCGATGAACCAGGACCCGCGCTTCGACCGGGTGCGGCTGCGCGGCCTGGCACCGATGCTGGCGGCGGCGGGACTGACGCCGGCGCGCATCGCGCTGGCCGCCGCCCACATGGCCGATGCCCGCGCCGCGCTGGAGACGGTGACGGAGGCGGTGCTGGCCCGGGCGGTGCGGCCCGCCCCGCCCGCGGCGAAGGAACCGGGCCTGCTGCTCGATCCCGCCGCGCTGGCGGCGGCGCCGCGCGAACTGTCCCTGCGGGCGCTGGCGGCCCTTTTGCAGACCGTGTCGGGCGCGCCCTACCGGCCGCGCTTCGCCGCGCTGGAGCGGCTCCATGCCCGGCTGGCGGGCGGGGAACCGGTGCGCGGGCTGACGCTGTCGGGCTGCCGCATCGGCCCCGCCCCCGCCGCCGAGCGGGTCTTCGGAGCGCGGACCCTGAAACTGACCCGCGAAAAACCCCGAAAAGGCCAGATTTGAGCGCCCGCCCGCGGGTTGCGGGGTGGGGGTAAAGTGCTTAACCTTTTGCTGGCTGGAAACGGGCTAGAACCACCCTATCTAGAGTAAGTAGGTGGGGAACGCCCCGGCATGCGGCGCCAAGGAAGATTTGCGCCAGGAAAGGTCTCATCCGTTGAACAACCTGAAGAATCTCGCGCTCTGGATCATCATCGCCGTCCTGCTGGTGGTGTTGTTCAACGTCTTCCAGAACACGGGCACGCGGCCCGCCAACCCGCCGATCAGCTATTCCAAGTTCCTGGAGCAGGTCGAGAACAAGCAGGTGCGCACCCTGACCCTGCAGGGTGACAAGGCAACCGGCGAATACGCCAACCGCCAGCCCTTCTCGACCATCGTGCCCAGCAACGACACTTCGCTGTGGCCGCTGCTCAAGCAGCATAATGTGGACACCAAGGTGCTGCCCGCCGAGGAAAGCCCCTGGTTCCTCTCCATCCTGAATTTCCTGCTGCCCTTCCTCCTGATGGTCGGCATCTGGATCTTCTTCATGCGCCAGATGCAGGCGGGCGGCGGCAAGGCCATGGGCTTCGGCAAGAGCCGCGCCAAGCTGCTGACCGAGCGCCAGGGCCGCGTCACCTTCGAGGACGTGGCGGGCGTGGACGAGGCCAAGGACGACCTGAAGGAAATCGTGGATTTCCTGCGCGATCCGCAGAAGTTCCAGCGCCTGGGCGGGCGCATCCCCAAGGGCGTGCTCTTGGTCGGCCCGCCGGGCACCGGCAAGACGCTGCTGGCGCGCGCCATCGCGGGCGAGGCCAATGTGCCCTTCTTCACCATTTCCGGCTCGGACTTTGTCGAGATGTTCGTGGGCGTGGGCGCGAGCCGCGTGCGCGACATGTTCGAGCAGGCCAAGAAGAACAGCCCCTGCATCGTCTTTATTGACGAGATCGACGCGGTGGGCCGCCATCGCGGCGCGGGCCTGGGCGGCGGCAATGACGAGCGCGAGCAGACCCTGAACCAGCTTCTGGTCGAGATGGACGGCTTCGAGGCCAACGAGTCCGTCATCCTGATCGCCGCCACCAACCGCCCCGACGTGCTGGACCCGGCGCTGCTGCGCCCCGGCCGCTTCGACCGGCAGATCGTGGTGCCCAATCCCGACCTGGCGGGGCGCGAGAAGATCCTGCGCGTGCACTTACGCAAAGTGCCGCTGGCGCCCGATGTGGACCCCAAGGTGATCGCGCGCGGCACGCCCGGCTTCTCGGGCGCCGACCTCGCCAACCTGGTCAACGAGGCGGCGCTGATGGCCGCCCGCCGCGGCAAGCGCGTCGTCACCATGACCGAGCTGGAGGACGCCAAGGACAAGGTGATGATGGGCGCCGAGCGCCGCTCCATGGCGATGAGCGACGAGGAGAAGAAGCTCACCGCCTATCACGAGGCCGGCCACGCCATCGTCGCCATTTCGGTCGAGGGCTCGGACCCGATCCACAAGGCCACCATCATCCCGCGCGGCCGCGCCCTGGGCATGGTGATGCGCCTGCCCGAGCGCGACCAGCTCTCGCTCACCCGCCAGAAGATGCAGGCCGACCTGGCCGTGGCCTTTGGCGGCCGCCTGGCCGAGGAGCTGGTCTTCGGCCATGAGAAGGTCACGACCGGCGCGCAGAGCGACATCGAGCAGGCCACCCGCATGGCCCGCGCCATGGTGACGCGCTTCGGCATGTCGGACAGTCTGGGCCCCATCGCCTATGCCGAGAACCAGGAGGAGGTCTTCCTGGGCCATTCGGTGTCGCGCACCCAGAACATCTCGGAGGCGACGGCGCAGAAGATCGACGGCGAGATCAAGCGCATCATTGACGAGGCCTATACGCGGGCGCGCACCATCCTGACCGAGCGTTCGGCGGACCTGCACACCCTGGCCAAGGGCCTGCTGGAGTATGAAACCCTGACGGGCGACGAGATCGTGGCGCTGCTCAAGGGCATCCCGCCGGTGCGCACGCCCTATGAAGAGCCCGCCATGCCGCGCGGCGAAGGCCCCAGCGTCCCCGCCGTGGGCAAGCCGCGCCCGGCCGCGGGGCCGGGGCCGATCATCAGCCCCGAGCCGCAGCCGCGGTAAGACATTTCTTAACGCCAGGAACGCCCTCAGCCGATAGTGGTGCACGGCTAAGTTCCCTATATATTTAGGTAATTCAAGACTTCGAATGTGAGATACAAGCCAGCTTGTATCTCATCCAGGCATGGCTATAGGTTTTGCGTCTCATTTAATAGAAAATGTGAGACACATGGTCCGTCATCTGGACGAATATAATTTTCGCAACGCCACCACGTATCATTACGGCAAGTTCCCGCCTGTTGATCTGGATTACGCCCGCTTGATTGTTCCGCTCAGTCGAGCGTCCGCGGCGCTAGCGCGATATGATGCCGTCCTGCGCAGCCTTCACAACAACGATTTGTTGCTCGCTCCCTTGCGCAGGCAGGAAGCGGTGATCTCGTCGCGAATCGAAGGAACGGTCGCCACGCTGGATGAAGTGCTGAAATTCGAGGCGGATTTCTCACCTGTATGAGGAAATGAAAGTCAGGTTCCGCGAGATTTTGGCCTCACAATGGTCAATTGCGGCTCTGGACTTCATTTTCGGCAGGCCGATTTTCCAGAATAGCAGTTTTACGTCCGAAGCGGGGATTCCACGCCCAACCGCTGCGCGCTTCACGCGTGCTTTGGTTGAAGAAAATTTGCTGACCACGCTGGTGGTGCCTTCCGGCCGGCGTTCGGCATTGTATGCGTTTGAACCTCTTCTTCAAATTGTCCGGGCTTGATCCTTGATCTTCGGCATTCTCAACGTCACCGACGACTCCTTCTCCGACGGGGGCAGGTTCCTCGAGGCCGGGGCCGCCATCGCTCAGGCCGAGGCGCTGGCGGCGGCGGGCGCCGATGTGATCGACATCGGCGCGGCGTCGTCCAACCCCAAGGCGGCGCCGGTGCCGCCGGAGGTGGAGATCGCGCGGCTCGCCGCCATCCTTCCGGCCTTGAAGGCGAAGGGGCTGAAAGTCTCCATCGACACCTTCTCCCCACCCGTGCAGCGCTGGGCGCTGGCCGAAGGCGTGGACTTCCTCAACGACATTCACGGCTTTCCCGACGACGCGCTCTATCCCGAGCTGGCGAAATCGCCTTGCGGGCTGGTGGTGATGCACATGGTGCAGGAGGAAGGCGTCGCGGTGGGGATGGACGTGCCCACATCCGAAATCTTCGCCCGCGTCACCCGCTTCTTCGACCATCGCATCGCCGCCCTGACCGGCGCGGGCGTGGCGCGGTCGCGCCTGATCCTCGATCCCGGCATGGGCTTCTTCCTGGGGCGCGATCCCGCCAACAGTTTCGAGATGCTGCGCCGCCTGCCGGAATTGAAGGCGCGCTATGGCTTGCCGCTCCTGGTGTCGGTCTCGCGCAAATCCTTCCTGCGGGGGGGGCAGCCCCCGGATGCGCCCGCGGTGCTGGGCGCGACCCTGGCGGCGGAATTCGAGGCCGCCGCGGGCGGGGCCGACATCTTGCGCACCCACGCCCCCGGCCCCTTGCGGTCGGGCCTCAATATCTTGAAAGAACTGGGAAAAATCCGGTAAGAGAGCGTAACCCTTGGTGACGCGACGCCGCGCAAGGGCTTTGTTATCTAATCGCGCTACCATTCCCGCTTCGCCAGCCACGGATTCCCATGACCCGCAAATATTTCGGCACCGACGGCATTCGCGGCCGCGTCAATACCAGCAAGCTCACGCCCGAAGTGGCGCTGAAGGCGGGCATGGCGGCGGGGCGCATCTTCACCCGCGGCGCACACCGCCATCGCGTGGTGATCGGCAAGGACACGCGCCTGTCGGGCTACATGATCGAAAGCGCGCTGGTCTCGGGCTTCACCGCCGTGGGCATGGATGTCTTCCAGTTCGGCCCGCTGCCAACCCCCGCCGTCGCCTTCCTGACGCGCTCGCTGCGCGCCGATATCGGGGTGATGATCACCGCCTCCCACAATCCCTACGAGGACAATGGCATCAAGTTCTTCGGCCCCGACGGCCAGAAACTGTCGGACGAGATCGAGCTGGAGATCGAGGAGTTGATGGCCAACGGGCTGGAGCAGGGCCTGGCCCAGCCCGCCAATATCGGCCGCGCCAAGCGCGTCGATGACAGCCAGGCACGCTATATCGAATTCGCCAAGCGCACCTTCCCGCGCGACCTTCGGCTGGACGGCATGCGCATCGTGATCGACTGCGCCAATGGCGCCGCCTACAAGGTCGCGCCTGCGGTGCTGTGGGAGCTGGGCGCCGACATCGTCACCCTGGGCGTGACCCCCGACGGCACCAACATCAATCAGGATTGCGGCTCGACCGCGCCGCAGGCGCTCAGCGCCAAGGTGCGCGAGGTGCGCGCCGATTTCGGCATCGCGCTGGACGGCGACGCCGACCGCGTGGTGATGGCCGACGAGAAGGGCAATGTCATCGACGGCGACCAGATCCTGGCGCTGATCGCCAAGAGCTGGTCGAAGAAGGACAAGCTCAAGGGCGGCGGCGTGGTCGGCACGGTGATGTCGAATGCGGGGCTGGACCATTATCTCCAGTCGCTGGACCTCAAGCTGGCGCGCGCCGCCGTGGGCGACCGCTATGTGCTGGAGGAAATGAAGAAGGGCGGCTTCAATGTGGGCGGCGAGCAGTCGGGCCACATCATCCTGTCCGACGTCTCCACCACCGGCGACGGGCTGGTGGCGGCGCTGCAGGTGCTGGCGGTCCTGGCGGGCGAGGACCGTCCCGCTTCCGAGGCGGCGCATCTGTTCAACCCGCTGCCCCAGGTGCTGGAGAATGTGCGCTTCAAGAAGGGCGCGCCGCTGGACAGCGCCAAGGTCAAGTCCACCATCGAATCCTGCAACGCCCGGCTGGGCGCTTCGGGGCGCATCCTGGTGCGCAAGTCGGGCACCGAGCCCCTGATCCGCGTCATGGCCGAGGGCGAGGACGAGAAGCTGGTGCGCGCCGTGGTGCGCGACATCGCCTCGGCCATCGAGGAAGCGGCGGCGTAGGCCGGTTTGGCGGCCTCACCCTTCGACAAGCTCGGGGTGAGGATATATAGCTCTCTCATGCTGCGCCCGCCGAGGCATGAGGAGCCATGATACCGCGCCTTCTGATCGTCGCCGGATCGGATTGCGGCGGCGGCGCCGGCATCCAGGCCGACATCAAGACCGCCACCGCCTTCGGCGTCTATGCCATGACCGCGATCACGGCGGTGACGGTGCAGAACACGCTGGGCGTCAGCGGCTGGCAGCCGGTGACGGCGGATGTGGTGAAGGGTCAGATCGAAGCCTGCCTCT
>Ga0180217_1003843_pt1 | contig 12337 bp, 17 predicted proteins | sample eDN3rd37CBELigOP_FD_128521 | JGI IMG/M metagenome (GOLD analysis project Ga0180217, IMG submission 128521) | Enriched Organic Plus compost microbial communities from Emeryville, California, USA - eDNA 3rd pass 37_C BE-Lig OP (version 2) (version 2) ... | reverse complement strand
CATCCTGTCGGCGAACATCCTCACAGCGCGAGCCTGCGTCTCGGCGTCGTACTTCTTCGGTGCGGGCATGATCTGATTCTCTCCTTGTTAGATCAAACCCTCCACCAATCCCAGGCCGATTCAGGGTCTCCTACGGCAAGTCGCTGAGTCATGGCTCTATCCTTGCTGATGGGCCGTGAACGGCTCCCACCACCCGTGCCAGACGAGGAAGTGATCCGGTGTCCAAGCAGACCGACGAGATGGTCAAGGAGATCGACGAGATTCGTGAGCGCCTGGCCGAGACGGTCGACCAGCTGGTGGTAGCAGTGCACCCGCGCAGCGTCGCGAAGCGCACGTTCGCCTCGGTCAAGAGCAAGTTCGTCGACGAGTCCGGCTCGGTACGCCTCGAGGTCGTCGGTCCGATCGTCGGCGGCGCTGTCGCCGTCGTTCTCGGTGCCGTCGTGATCCGCAGGATCGTGCGTTGACCAAGAAGCGCGGTGGCGACGACCACAAGCTGCCGATCCGCATGCTGCAGGATCGGCTCCTGGTCACGATCGACAAGGATTCCGGCGATCGCCGATCGACCGGTGGCATCGTGATCCCGGCGACAGCGGCGCTGGGCAAGCGCTTGGTGTGGGCGCGGGTGGAAGCCACCGGTCCGCACATCCGGTCGGTCGAGGTCGGCGATCGCGTGCTGTTCGATCCCGAGGACCGCGCCGAGGTCGAAGTTCGCGGCGAGGACTTCATCCTGCTGCGGGAGCGCGACCTGCACGCCGTCGCCTCCGAACGCATCGAGGAAGGCCAGACCGGCCTGTACCTGTGACCCGGACGCGACGTCCGACACAGAATCTGAGCACGATGTGCGGCCCTGTCGACTCGACAGACCACGCTGCGTGCCGATACCGTGTCGGAACCGCTGAAAGAGGAGGTGAGCACCCATGAAGACATTCGAAGCCATCACGGCCGCCAAGCACGTGAACGTCGGCATTGCCGATCGATTCACGATCTTCTCCGGGTCCATCTCCTCACGAGCCTCTACCTGACGTAGTCGTCACCTGACGTCTCGTTCTCGAGCCTCTGATCGGACCCGTCCGATCGGAGGCTTTTTCGTTGTCCCCACGACGTGTCCACCCTCGACCCATCCATCCACGCACAGAAAGGAGGCGCGCAATGTCCCAGCAACTCGACACACTCACGCACGCACAGATCCCGAACCCGACCCAGAACCTCATCGGCTCGACGAACGATCGAGGGGAGGTGAAGGCCATGGCGATCTTCGAACGTCAACCGCGCGTCCGTGCGTGGGACCAGATGAGCGAGATCGATCGGGCCGTGCTCCTGGAGGCGGTCCGACAGCGGCGCAAGATCCGTCAGCAGCAGCGCAGGTTGCGCGATGAGCTGTACGGCATGCGTCACTACCGCTGACCCGGTCAGGTGTTGACCAGGCTCATCCCCAGCCGATCGACGGACCGGGCCCGCGCCCGCAGCACGACCGCTGCGGTGTCGCGGGTCCGGTTCAGTCCCAGCCAGGTACGAAAACCACCGGTACCACCGTTGTGCCACACGACGTCGCCCTGCTTGGTCGGCACGGTGATCCAGGCCGCTCCGATCCTCATCGGACCGACGAAGTCGGCCACGGGGTCGAGCGCGGCGGCACCTGGCGCGCGGCCCTTCAGCAGCGCTGCGGCAAGAGCGGCGGCGTCGTCGATCGACATGCGCACTCCACCGGCCGGCGCGATCGCCTCGCCCGTCCAGGGCGCGGCAGGTCGCCCGAAGCGGGATCGTCCGGAAACTGCTGTCGAGTGCAGCTCGTCGATCGATTCCGGTGCGTAGGCGCTGCTCAGGCCCAGCGGGATGAACAACCTGTCGGAAAGCAGGTCTCGATACGGCACACCAGCGGCCGCCGCGATCGCGTGCCCGAGCAGCTGGAATCCCAGGTTCGAATATGCCGCGCGCTGTCGTCCCACCTTGGTGCCGGGTAGCTGGCTCAGCAGCTCCTCGAACGTGTCGCCGTACGGATTCGCACCTCGCAGCAACCACGATGCCGTACGTCTACCGGTCGGCATCCCGGCCGGCATCCCCGGCAACCCCGAACGGTGGGTCGACAGTGCGCGCAAGGTGATGGCGCCGACCGACGCGTCGGGAACCCGCAGGTGATCGCCGAGACGGTCCTCGGGGTCGACCTCACCACGTTCGACAGCGTCGACGAACAGCAGACCTGTCAGCCCCTTGGTGATCGAACCGAGCTCGAAGTCGTCACTCGACGTGCAACGGTTCGTGGCGACGTGGATGCCGGCGGCATCGACGACCGCAGCAGCCCAGACGTCGTGGCCCAGCCGCGCACGGACTCGATCGAACCGATCGGATACCGCCGCCGAGCTCATGCCACCTATCGATCCTTCAACGCCGCCGCAAAGGCCAGGATGCGGCGCGCGTCGCGAATGTGCAGCTCCTCGATCATCTTGCCGTTGAACGTGGCGACGCCCTTGGACTGCGCCGCGGCCTCCTCGAACGCAGCGATCATGCCTTCGGCACGCTCGATGTCGGCCTCGGACGGGCCGAAGGCGACGTTCGCCGGCTCGACCTGCGACGGATGGATCAACGTCTTGCCGTCGAAGCCCATCTCACGGCCCTGGCGTGCCTCGGCGTCGAAGCCCTCGGGGTCCTTGACGTCGTTGTAGACCCCATCGATGATGACCTTGCCCGCGGCGCGGACCGCGAGCAGCGTCCAGGCCAGCGACGTCAGCACGACGGGGTTGCGCCCGGGCACGTGCAGGCCGTACGTCTCGTTGACGATGTCGTTGGTGCCCATCACGATGACGGTCAGCCGCTCATGAGCGGCCGCGATCTCCTCGGCGTGCAACAGCGCCCGAGGTGTCTCGATCATCGCCCACAACTGGGTCGATGCCGGTGCCCCGGCGGCCTCCATGGCGGCGACGAGCTGGTGGACCTGCTCGGCCGACTCGACCTTGGGGACCAAGATCGCGTCCGGTCCGGCGGCGGCAGCCGCTTCGATGTCCGCGTCGTGCCACTGCGTGCCGATCGAGTTGACGCGGATCGCCAGCTCGCGATGCCCGTACTCGCCCGAACGGACGGCGGCGCACACATTGGCGCGACCGGTCTCCTTGGCATCGGGGGACACGGAGTCCTCCAGGTCCAGGATCAACGCATCGGCGTCGATCGTCTTGGCCTTCTCCAGCGCGCGCTCATTGGCACCCGGCATGTAGAGGACCGAACGGCGAGGACGAATGTCGGTGGTCATCGGCTTCCTTCGTTGGTGATCGATGCGGTGTCGAGGGCGTGTTCTCAGCTTCCCTCGAGACCAGTGCCTCAGAGGTCGTAGAGCTCGGCGAGCTCGGGATCGCGATCGGCCAGCGACTTGGCCAGGTCCAGCATCACCAAGCACTGCTTGCAGGACGCGTCGTCCTCCATCTTGCCGTTGATCATCACCGCGCCCGAACCGTCGCCCATCGCCTCGACGACCTCCTTGGCGTGCTCGACGTCCTCCTTGCTCGGTGAGAACACCTTCTTGGCGATGTCGATCTGCACCGGGTGCAGGCTCCACGCGCCGACGCACCCGAGCAGGAACGCATTGCGGAACTGGTCCTCGCAGGCCACGACGTCCTTGATGTCGCCGAACGGACCCCAGAACGGGAGGATGTCATTGGCGGCACAGGCGTCGACCATGCGCGAGATGGTGTAGTGCCACAGGTCCTGCTGGAACGTCTGCCGGCCCTCGTTCAGGTCCTCGCCGGTGGGGTCGGTGCGGACCAGGTACCCCGGGTGCCCTCCGCCCACGCGTGTGGTCTTCATCCGGCGGGACGCGGCCAGGTCGGCCGGGCCGAGGCTGATGCCCTGCATGCGGGGGCTGGCGCCGGCGATCTCCTCGACGTTGGCGACACCGATCGCGGTCTCCAAGATCGCATGCACCAGCAGCGGCTTCTGGACACCGGCCTTGGCCTCGAGCTGTGCGAGGAGGCGGTCGACGTAGTGGATGTCCTGGGCACCCTCGACCTTCGGCACCATGATGACGTCGAGCTTGTCGCCGATCTCGGCGACCAGAGCGATCAGGTCGTCCAGGACCCAGGGGGAGTCCAGCGAGTTGATGCGAACCCAGAACTGGGTGTCACCGAAATCGGTGTTCTTGCCGATCTCGATCAGACCCTGACGGGCGGCTTCCTTGTTCTCGGTCTTGATGGCGTCCTCGAGATTTCCCAGGATGATGTCGACCTTCGCGGCGATCGACGGCACCTTCTCGGCCATCTTGGGATTGCTCGGATCGAAGAAGTGGATCATCCGGCTGGGCCGGAAGGGGATGTCCGCCACAGGGGCGGGGGCACCGACGGCGAGGGGACGGAGGAACGCTCGAGGATTACGCACGGATCTCTTCCTGCAGTGGGTCGAAAACTCCTGCCAGTATGACGAGGGTGAGCCGTGGCGGGATAGGGTGGGGGTCACAGCGGATCTCGATTCTGTCCCCGGTATGCGATTGACTGAGCCCATGACGAACCCATCGGTCCTCCAGCGCGCGCTGGACCAGCTCGCCGCCCTCGTCTCGGCCGTCGACGGACCCCAGCGCAACGCCCCGACTCCGTGCGACGACTGGAACGTCGGTCAGCTGATCGACCACATCGCGCACGCGACGGCACAGTTCGGCGCCACGGCCCGCGGAGAGCAGGTCGACTGGTCCGTGCCCGCACCGCAGCAGGACGACCCGTTCGCAGCCTTCAGCCAGAATGCCGACGCCCTGGTCGAGGCGATGGCAGGAAGTCAGCTGCCGGTCAGCATGCCGGCCGCCGAGCTGGCGGTTCACACCTGGGATCTGGCCACCGCGCTGGGGCGCGACACCGACGAGCTCGATCCCGAGGTCGCCGAGGCAGGATTCGACTTCGTCAGCCAGAACCTGACACCGGATCGGCGGGGTGACGCCTTCGGTCCCGAGCAGCCTGCCCCCGACGGTGCCAATGCGTACGAGCGTCTGGCGGCGTTCACCGGTCGCGCAGTCAGTCGCGCGAGCTGAACACGTGGCGTCCGGCGGACAACAGATCCATCTCGGGTCGTCGCGCCACGTAGTCCTCGACCTTGTCCAGCACGTCGATCACGTGCCGGCTGTCCGCTGCCACGAGTACAACCCCGACGCCGGCGCGTCGGTAACGGTCCAACGAGCCCGTCTCGGCGGCAGCGACCGAGAAGGTGCGTCGCAGATCGGCCACCAGCGGTCGCACGAGCGAGCGCTTCTGCTTGAGGGTTCGCACGTCACCCAGCAGCAGGTCCACCTCCAGCCAGCCGATCCACATGGTCACCATCGTCGCGGTACTTTCGAGTCATGACCACTTCGTGGCAGGACCCCGAGGCCGTGGACCTGATGCTGGACGAGCTGGAGACCTGGGCCGTCGTGGGTCTGTCCACCAACACGTCTCGGACCGCGTACGAGATCGCTTCCTTGCTGCAGAGCCGAGGCAAGCGCATCGTGCCGATTCATCCCGACGCGCCGACCGTGCTGGGCGAGCAGGGCTACGCCACACTGGCCGACGTGCCCTTCGCGGTCGACGTCGTCGACGTGTTCCGTCGCTCGGACCAGGCCGGACCGTTCGCCGACCAAGCCGTCGAGATCGGCGCGAAAGGCGTGTGGTTCCAGCTGGGCGTCATCGACGAGGCCGCGTTCGAGCGAACGACCGCAGCAGGAGTACCGATGGTCATGGACACCTGCCCCGCCATCGAGTGGCGACGCCGCGGGCACTGACCGGGTGCACCCTATGCGGCTGCCGCCGCGGTGCGTTCTATGCGGCTGTCGCCGCGGTGCGTTCTATGCGGCTGCCGCCGCGGTGCGCCGAGGCACCAACGCGCGCACGAGCCAGACCTTGAGCCGACGTCCGCGTCCAGTCCAGAAGTCCTCGTCGTTGCCCGCGAAAACCGTGATGAACCACACGGCCAGCGACAATCCGAGCACTGTGAAGCACAGGTGACCCCACATGCCCAGATGCAGGTAGAGGGCCACCCCGAGGCAGCGGGCCGCGATCATCGGCCAGCGCGCCAATCGCTCGATCGTCGACGCCACGTAGCGTGGCCGCGTGCCGCGGCCCGAGATCGCGATGCCGACCGCTCCCAGGATCCAGGCCAGAGTCGCGGGCAGGGCGAACGCCGCGATGACCTCCATCGCCATGATCAGGATCGACATCGTGAACCTCCTGTGGCAGGTTCAACGCCGATGTCGGTGGCAGGTCACGGCGATGGCGCGGTCGGACCGGATTGCCGCGCACACGCCCGACATGCAAGAAGCCCCGACTCAACGTTTCCGCTGATCAGGGCCTTGTGGTACACCCCCCGGGACTCGAACCCGGAACCCGCTGATTAAGAGTCAGCTGCTCTGCCAATTGAGCTAGAGGTGCATGCGCTCGGTGAACCGGACGCGAGAGTCGACTTTAGCACCCGAACCCGGCGCGACGAAAATCGGCTCGGTCGGGTCGAACGGCCTGATCAGGGGGTGCTGAGCGAAGCAATCAGGTCGAGCACCGCGTGCGCGGCGTTGTGTCCGCCGATCCCGCTGACGGCGCCTCCGCGTCGAGCGCCGGAGCCACACATCACCAGGCGCGGATGGTCCGTCGCGACACCCCACCGTTCCAGTGGTGATCCGGCAGGCTCGTCATCGCTGAGCCACGGCCACTGCAGATCGCCGTGGAAGATGTGACCGCCCCGCATCCCGAGCGCGTCCTCGATCTGCCGCGGTGTCTTGTACTCGATGCCCAGCACGAGCGGTTCGAGCGGCTCGGCCAGGTGCTCCTCGAACGCCGCCACGAACTGCTCCAGAGCCAGACGGCCGGCCGCCTCGTCCGGCAACACGGCTGCGGGCGTGTGCAGTCCGAAGTAGGTCAGGGTCTGGGCCTGGCTCGCGGCGAGGTCGGGACCGAGTATCGAGCGGTCGGTCAGCGTGTGGCAGTAGATCTCGCCTGCTTCTCGTGCCGGCAGCGCTCCGTCCGACGCCTCGGAGTACGCGGCCTCCAGCTCGCTGAGACGCTCACCGATGTGGAACGTCCCGGCGAACGCGACGGCCGGGTCGATGCCGGACTTGAGTCGAGGCAGGCGCGACACCAGGAGGTTGACCTTCAGCTGCGATCCGGACGGCTTGTCGCCGAGCCGGCGACCCCGCAGTCGTTCCAGCACATGCGGAGCGACGCCCGACAGCGCCCAAGCGGCGGCCAGCGTCTCGCCGGTGGACGTGGTCACCTCGACCCGATCGTCGTGCGTTCTCACCCCGACGACCTCGACACCGGTCCGGATCCGCACGCCGGCGGCGCGAGCCGCCTGTTCCAGCTGCGCCGTCACAGCGCCCATGCCGCCGACCGGGACCCGCCACTCGCCTGTCCCGTTTCCCATCACGTGATAGAGGAAGCAGCGGTTCTGCACCCGTGAAGGGTCGTGCACGGACGCGAACGTGCCGATCAACGCATCCGTTGCGACCACACCGCGGACCAGGTCGTGGGCGAAGCGCCGTTCGATCGCCTCGCCGATGGGTCGCTCGACGAGATCGGTCCACACGACGGGATCGACCGATCCGCGAAGCGACGACTCACCTGGCAACGGTTCGAGCAGGGTCGGTGCGACCGCGCGAGCGAGCGTTCCGACCTCGGCGTAGAAGCGTTGCCACTCGATGAACTCGCCCTCACCGCCCGTCAGGCGTCGGAACGAGTCGCGGGTCGCCGAGCCCTCGTCGGTCTCGACCAGCAAACCGTCGGCGCCCTCCGCAGTGGTGTACGGCGTGAACGACGCGGTCGGACGCGACCGCAGCTGCAGCGACAGGCCCAGGTCACCGATCAGCTCCTCCGGCAGCAGGCTGACCAGGTAGGAGTAGCGGGACAGCCGGGCATCGAATCCGTCGAACACCTGCGCGCTCACGGCCGCCCCGCCGACGTGGGGCAGCCGTTCGAGCACCTCGACGTCGAGTCCGGCCCGTCCCAGGTAGGCGGCGGCGACCAGTGCGTTGTGTCCGCCGCCGATGACGACGACTCGATGACTTGTCACAGGTTCGAGACTAGGACTCGCCGGGTTGATGTGGCGGGGTCGCGTCGGGCTGGTTGACTTGGGCCATGCGTTCCGTCGCCTTGTCCCCGCAGAATCGCCTGGCCGCGCTGGACGCGATGGCCACCGAGCCCCTCGACGTCCTGGTCGTCGGGGCCGGTGTCGTGGGCAGCGGATCCGCGCTCGACGCCGCGACCCGTGGGCTGTCCGTCGGCTTGGTCGAGGCACGAGACTTCGCGTCCGGAACGTCGAGCCGCTCCAGCAAGCTGATCCACGGCGGCCTGCGCTACCTGGAGATGCTGGACTTCCGGCTCGTCGCCGAGGCGCTGGCCGAGCGCAGCTTGTTGATCGAGAAGCTGGCGCCTCATCTGGTTCATCCGGTGCCCTTCCTGTATCCGCTCAAGCACCGGGTGTGGGAGCGCCTCTACGCAGGATCCGGTGTCGCGTTGTACGACTCGATGGCGTACTTGTCGGGTCGTTCGCGTGGTGTGCCGCATCACCGTCACCTGACGCGGCGAGGCGCCCGCAAGCTCGTGCCGTCACTGCGCAAGGACGCTCTCATCGGCGCCATCCACTACTACGACGGACAGGTCGACGACGCACGGCACACGATGTTCCTGGCCCGCACGGCGGCGGCATACGGGGCGCACGTCGCGAGCCGCACCCGCGTCATCGCGCTGCTGCGCGAGGGCGACCGGGTCGTCGGCGCCACCGTCAAGGACCTGGAGTCGGGACGCACCTTCGACGTCCGCGCCCGCCAAGTGGTCAATGCGACCGGGGTGTGGACCGACGAGACCCAGGCGTTGGCGGGGGAACGTGGCCAGTTCCACGTCCGCGCGAGCAAGGGCATCCACGTGGTGATCCCGCGCGACCGCATCCGCGGTGAGTCCGGACTGATCCTGAAGACCGAGAAATCGGTGTTGTTCGTCATCCCCTGGGGGCGGCACTGGATCATCGGCACGACCGACACCGACTGGAACCTGTCGAAGGACCATCCCGCTGCGAGCAGCTCGGACATCGACTACTTGCTCGACCACGTCAATGCCGTGCTGACCGAGCCCATCACCCGCGACGACGTCGAAGGCGTCTACGCCGGACTGCGCCCCTTGCTCGCGGGCGAGGACGAAGCCACCAGCCAGCTGTCTCGCGAGCACGCGGTCTCGACCGGCACCAAGGGGCTCGTCGTCATCGCCGGCGGCAAGTACACGACGTACCGGGTGATGGCCAAGGACGCGATCGACGCAGCCGTCTCGCAGATGGCCGATCAGCTCGATCGGATGGTGCCCGAGTCGTGCACCAAAGAGGTGCCGCTGCTCGGTGCCGACGGGTACGAGCCGTTGTGGAACCAGCGACACCAGATCGCGGCGGCCAGCGGCCTGGGCAACGGACGGGTCGAGCACCTGCTCAAGCGGTACGGCTCCCTCGCGCTCGAGGTCATCGACCTCATCGCTGAACGGCCCGATCTGGCCGAGCCGCTGACCGGGGCCGACGACTACCTGCGAGCCGAGGTCGTCTACGCCGCGTCCCACGAAGGGGCCAGGCACCTGGACGACGTCATCGCCCGCCGTACTCGTATCTCGATCGAGGTGTTCGATCGCGGGACCGCTGTCGCGGCCGAGGTCGCCGAGCTGATGGGTCGAGTGCTCGGTTGGAACCGCAAGCAGCGCGCCAACGAGATCGATCACTACCTCAAGCGTGTCGAGGCCGAGCTGGAGAGCCAGACGATGCCGGACGACGAGACCGCTGACGCCGCGCGGATGGGCGCGGCCGACGTCGTGCCGATTCTGGTCGGAGAGGATTCCCGCAAGTGAGCAAGCGCCGACTCGACGTCGCGGAGACCGTCGCCGACTACGACGTCCGGTCTCCTGCGGCCAGGACGATCGCCACCGTCGTCGGCACCGTGCTGGTCGTGGCGGTGCTGGCGGCTCTCGTGCTCGGGTTGTCGATCCTCAAGCGCGACTCACGGGTGGCGACCAGCCAGGTCGACGTCGGCACCAACGCCAATCTGATCATCGACGCGACGACGGCGCAGATCGAGATCGTCGAGGGCGAACCCGACCTGCTGACGATCACCTCCACCGTGACGAGCGGATTGCGCCAAACCGACTACCAGGTGGGCCGCAAGGGCGATGAGATCAAGATCGTCTCGCGCTGCCAGACATGGCTGAACCCAGGCTGCGGCGTCAAGACGCAGCTGGCAGTTCCACCGGGCCTGCCCCTGCGGGTCAAGACCACGACGGGCGACATCGAGGTCAAGGCGATGTCCCAAGGCCTGCTGACGGTCGAGACCACGACGGGCAACGTCACGGCCCGCGACCTCCAGGTCGACGAGTTCGAGGCCACGAGCATCTCGGGCCAGATCGTCGCCAACTTCTCCGAGCAGCCCTTGGGCTTCAAGGCGACGACCGACAGTGGTGACGTCACGGCGTCGTTCGCTGCGGGTGATCGCACGTACGCGCTGTCGGTGGAGTCGGAGTCCGGAGACATCCAGTCCGAGCTGTCCAACGACGCCGAAGGGGACGGATTCATCCGGGTCCGAACCGGGTCCGGTGACGTCCGACTCACGGTTCTGTCGTGACCCGCCCGCTGGTCGTGTCCGCGACGCGAGCCGAAGCCGCGCACGTTCCCGACGGTGTCGACGTGGTGATCTGCGGCATCGGCAAGGTCGATGCGGCCGTCGCGACGACCCGAGCGATCCTCGAACGTCGACCGTCGAGCGTGATCAACCTGGGCACCGCCGGGGCGTTGCGCCCGTACACCGAGGGGCTGTTCGTGCCGTCCGCGGTGCTCAACCACGACCTGAGTGCGGACGTGCTGCGCGGGCTCGGTCATCCCGCGGTCGACCGCATCGACATCTCCGATGGTGACGGGACGGTTTTGGCGACCGGCGACGTCTTCGTCACCGACCCTGTCGTGCGCGACGTCCTCGCCGAACGCGCCACCTTGGTGGACATGGAGGGCTTCGCGATCGCGGCCGCCTGCCGAGCGCTGCACGTGCCGTTCCGCCTGGTCAAGCACGTCAGCGATCCGGCCGACGAGACCGCGCTGGACTGGCCGGTGCTGGTCGACGCCAGCGCACGAGTGCTGGGCCGGTGGGTCACCGACCACCTCTGAGCCACACGGGTTGACCCTCGTGGTCGACGACGGGACGTGATCCCCCTTGCTTCGCGGTGCCCTGCAGGGAGGTGACCCCACCGCGACTGGTGGGGTCGCGGGTTCTGCGCCCGTCGTCCGTGGACGACAGAACCCGTTGATCTCGCGCCTGACGGCGGTTCACAACGGGTCCTGCATGGGGTGGACGACGGGACTTGATCCCCCGAGCAGGGCTTGCTTCGCGGTGCCCTGCAGGGAGGTGCCCCCACCGCGACTGGTGGGGTCGCGGGTTCTGCGCCCGTCGTCCGTGGACGGCAGAACCCGTTGTTCTCGCGCCTGACGGCGGTTCACAACGGGTTCTGCATGGGGTGGACGACGGGACTTGAACCCGCGACCACCGGCACCACAAGCCGGGGCTCTACCAACTGAGCTACGCCCACCATGGCGCCTCCGGCTGACACCGAAAGCGACGTCGAGAAGTGTATCTCAGACTCCCGCGAGCTCAGACCTGCCCCGTCAACGAACCGCGGACCTCGGCTGCGATCGCGCGCGCAGTGTCTGAATCCAGGCCCGGTTCGTCGCGGAACACGGCACGTCGGTAGTAGCGCAGCTCCTCGATGCTCTCGGAGATGTCGGCCAGCGCGCGATGGTTGCCGGCCTTCTCCGGCGCCGCGAAGTACGCCCGTGGGAACCAGTGACGGGCCAGCTCCTTGATCGACGACACGTCGATCACGCGATAGTGCAGCCAGCCCTCCAGCTCGGGCATGTCACGCATCAGGAACATCCGGTCCGTGCCGATCGTGTTGCCGGCCATCAGCGCCTTGCGGGGCTCCTTCGCGTAGGTGCGGACGTAGTCGAGCACCTGCTCCTCGGCCTCGCGCAGCGTCAAGCCGTCGGCGAGCTCGGTGATCAGCCCCGACGTCGTGTGCATCGTGGTGACGAAGTCGTTCATCTGGTCCAGCGCGGCCTGCGGCGGCTTGATCACCAGGTCCACGCCGTCGCCGAGGACGTTCAGCTCGTAGTCGGTCACCAGGGCCGCGACCTCGATCAAGGCGTCGTGCTCCAGTGACAGTCCGGTCATCTCGCAATCGATCCACACCAGCGTGTCAGTCACGCGTCGAACCTTAGCCCGGATCCACCGATGATCATGGTGCTGAGGGCTTGATCGGGTTCGTCCGGTCATGAGGAGCCGCAGGCATGCCGATGTGCCGGACCTCGTTGTCCGGTGTCGTCCACTTGATCCTCGGGT
>Ga0180217_1003839_pt1 | contig 12349 bp, 8 predicted proteins | sample eDN3rd37CBELigOP_FD_128521 | JGI IMG/M metagenome (GOLD analysis project Ga0180217, IMG submission 128521) | Enriched Organic Plus compost microbial communities from Emeryville, California, USA - eDNA 3rd pass 37_C BE-Lig OP (version 2) (version 2) ... | reverse complement strand
GCTTTACGTCTCCGTCAGCGCCGGTCGCAAGCATCCCGGCATGGAGCACTGGGCCGGGCTGTTCCACGAGCACATGGAGACGCTGCTCGACTATCTCGAGGGCGCTTCGGTCAGCCTGGACCATCAGGCGGAGGAGGTGGTGGCGGCGCGGCTGGAGATGATCGCCGACCACTACGAGGCCCGTCGTGCCCCGGTGCGCACCGCGGAAGGCGAGGTGCCCTACCGCCCGGCGCCGCCCGCCCGCCTCTACCTCGACCGGCGCGGCTGGGACCGCATGCTGGCGCGGGGCCCGCTGTTCCGCTTCAGGCCCTTCGCGCGACCGGAAGATGCGGAGGGAATCGAGGCCGGTGGCCGTCCGGGCCGCCTCTTCGTCGAGGTCCGCGCCGCGGGCCAGAACGTCTTCACCGCCTTCGCCGAGCATGCGCAGGCGATGCAGGGCAGGGGCCTCAAAACCCTCGTCGCCGCCTGGACCAAGGGATCGCGCGAGCGCCTCGGCAACCTGCTGCGCGAGAATGGCATGGCCGCCACGGCGGTGGAGAACTGGCCGGCGGTGCGCCGGCTGCCGGCCGGCGCGGTCGGGCTCATCGTGATAGGGCTGGAGCACGGCTTCACGGCGCCGGCCGAGGCGACGGGCACGGGCTTCGGCCTGGCAGTGGTGAGCGAGCAGGACCTGCTGGGCGAGCGCATCGCCCGCCCGCCGCGCCGCCGCAAGCGCGCCGACCAGTTCATCGCCGATGCGACGGGCATCGAGAAGGGCGACCTGGTGGTCCACCAGGATCATGGCATCGGGCGTTATGACGGGCTCGAGACGATCGAGGTGAACGGCGCGCCGCATGACTGCCTGCGGCTGGTCTATGAGGGCGGCGACAAGCTGTTCCTGCCGGTCGAGAACATCGAGGTCCTGTCGCGCTTCGGCAGCGAGACGCAGGGCGTGGCGCTCGACAGGCTCGGCGGCACTTCCTGGCAGAACCGCAAGGCCAGGGCCAAGCAGCGCATCCAGGACATGGCGGCGCAGCTGATCCGCATCGCCGCCGAACGGCGCCTGAAGGACGCCGCGATGGCGACGCCTCCGGAGGGTGCCTGGGACGAGTTCTGCGCCCGCTTCCCCTTCTCCGAGACCGAGGACCAGCAGCGGGCCATCGCCGATGTGCTGGAGGACCTTGCCTCCGGCCGCCCCATGGACCGGCTGATCTGCGGCGATGTCGGCTTCGGCAAGACGGAGGTCGCGCTGCGCGCTGCCTTCGTGGTGGCGATGTCGGGCGCACAGGTGGCGGTGGTGGTGCCGACGACGCTGCTGGCACGCCAGCACCATCGCACCTTCAGCGCCCGCTTCGCCGGCCTGCCGGTGCGGGTCGAGCAGCTTTCGCGCATGGTCAGCGCCAAGGACGCGGCCAGGGTGAAGGAGGGGCTGAAGGACGGTTTGGTGAACATCGTCGTCGGCACCCATGCGCTGCTCGGCAAGGGGGTTGAGTTCGCCGATCTCGGCCTGGTCATCGTGGACGAGGAGCAGCATTTCGGCGTGGCGCACAAGGAGCGGCTGAAGGCGCTCAAGACCGATGTGCATGTGCTGACGCTGACCGCGACGCCGATCCCGCGCACGCTGCAACTGGCGCTTACCGGTGTGCGGGAGATGAGCATCATCGCGACGCCGCCCGTGGACCGGCTCGCGGTTCGCACCTTCATCATGCCCTGGGACGGCGTGGTGCTGCGCGAGGCGATCCAGCGCGAGCGCTTCCGCGGCGGCCAGGTCTTCTGCGTGGTTCCCCGCATCGAGGACATGGAGAAGACCGCTGCCCGCCTGCGGGAGATCGTGCCGGAGGCCCGCATCGTGGAGGCGCATGGTCAGCTGCCGCCGACGCATCTCGAACGCGTCATGACCGAGTTCGGCGACGGCAAGCACGACATCCTGCTGTCCACCAACATCGTGGAAAGCGGACTCGACATGCCGGCGGTGAACACGCTGATCATCCATCGTGCCGACATGTTCGGCCTGGCGCAGCTCTACCAGCTACGCGGCCGGGTGGGGCGCGGCAAGCAGCGCGGCTACGCCTATCTCACCTGGCCGCAGAACCACCGGCTGTCGGCAGCGGCCGGGAAACGGCTCGAGGTGATGCAGACGCTCGACAACCTGGGCGCGGGCTTCACCCTGGCATCGCACGACCTGGATATCCGAGGCGCCGGCAACCTGCTGGGCGACGAGCAGTCCGGCCATATCCGCGAGGTGGGGATCGAACTCTACCAGCAGATGCTGGAGGATGCGGTGGCCGACCTGAAGGCAGGGCAGGGCCGCAGGAAGGGCGCCGAGGCCTCGCGCGACTGGACGCCGACGATCAATCTCGGCCTGCCGGTGCTGATCCCGGAAAGCTATGTCCGCGACCTGCCGGTGCGCCTCGGCCTCTACCGGCGCATCGGCGCGCTGGCGACGGAAGCCGAGATCGAGGCGATGGCCGCCGAGCTGGCCGACCGCTTCGGCCCCTTGCCCGCCGAGGTCGAGAACCTGCTGCAGGTCGTCGCCATCAAGCGCCTCTGCCGGGAGGCTGGGGTGGAGAAGCTGGATGCCGGGCCGAAGGGCGTGGTGCTGACTTTCCACCGCAACCAGTTCGCCAACCCGGGAGGGCTGGTCGCTTGGGTGGCGGCGCAGAAGGGCCTGGTGAGGGTGCGGCCCGACCACAAGCTGGCGCTGCTGCGGGAGATGGAACTGCCGCAGCGCGTGCGCGTGGCGAAGGACCTGCTGGGCGCGCTGGTGAAGGTGGCGGGGCAGGCCAAGGCCGCCTGACGAGGGGCCGCCTCCGGCCGCGGCCATCGGGCAGGTCCGGCCGTCGCGCCACCTGCGGCTTGCGGAGGGCCTGCGGCAAGGAACCTCAAGCGAGATGGTCGGCGCTCGAAAATCCTCTGGAGCAGATCCCGTTCAGGTAGAAGCGCCGGAATGGAAAGGCGTTCGTGAAAGCGAGACGTTAGGACATTTGCCGTGAGCCCGGGCGAGCGGAAAATGCCCTAGCCGTCCACCAGGGCCACATCCAGGAGCCGGTCCAGCACCTCCGGTTCCTGTGCACCCGCGATGGCGTGGCGCCCTGCCACGACAAAGCAGGGGACGCCATTGATGCCGAGGCGATGCGCGCGGAGGTTGTCCGTGTGCACGGCTTCCACCTCCGCGACCGTAGCCAGGAAGCGGCGTGCCGCCACGCTGTCCAGCCCCAGCCGTGCCGCGATGTCCGCCAGCACCCCGGCATCGCCGATATCGACGCCCTGGGCGAAATAGGCTTCGAACAAGGCGTCGACCATGGGATCCGCCATATCGTAGCGGCCGGCCCAACGCACCAGACGGTGGGCGTCCAGGGAATGCGGAACGCGGCGGATCCGGTCGAACCGGAACTCTATCCCCTCGGCCCGACCAAGCTCCGCGATGGTGCCATGCAGGCGGTGGGCCCGCTCCTCGCCGCCGAATTTGCGAACGAGGTACTCCTGCCACGGCACGCCCTGCGGCGCGAGGTCGGGGTTCAGCAGGAAAGGACGCCAGGTCAGCTCTGCCCTTATGTCCGGCCGGGCGCGGAGGGCACGCCGCAGGCGCCGCACTCCGAGGAAGCACCATGGGCAGATCAGGTCGAAGACGACCTCGATCGGCAGCCTAGCATGGGTAGGCGTGAGCAGATTCACGGGACCGACAATAACCCAGCCGTGCCGTCGGAGCCATTGCCATCCTGACCGGCGCGATACGCCCCCTCGCGGCGGAGGGAAGCGACGCGCGGACCGGACATCACCCCGGGGTGCGGCAACCTGCCCCGTGCGGCGCTGTTCCATCTCTGCCGGGACGCCTCGCCGCGTCCCGGGCCGGCGGGGGTGGTCGAACGAGCCGCGCCTCGGCCAGCACGAGAGGGGAAAGCCACCATGCCTCCCACCGGCCCGACCGGGCATCGCCCCGCAGCCGCTCCAGGCGCGAAGCCTGGCGAGACATCGCCGCGGCCGACTGCGGACGACCATGCGGCTGGGCACGACGGCATGCCGCGCCACGACGACCCCACCGAGATCACCCCCAGACCACGGCCGGCATCGGATCGCGGGCCGGGTGCGACGACATCGCAACTCAGGCGCGACATCGACAGCGGCGCGACGGGCGACAAGGTGCCGGTCATCGACCCGGCGAGCTCTCCCTTGGGCACCGACGACGAGGCCGCGGCCGCTCCCCCTACGCCGGAACTGGTAGCACAGGTCCGGAACGCCGAGCGCGCGGATCGGATAGCGCCCAGGCACCCCGCCGACCGGCCGGAGGATCGGTACGGGTATCGTCTGATCGGGGGGCTCATCCTTGCGGTCATCCTGGCCGCAGTCGCCCTCTGGCTCTCCTTCGCCTGACCGGTGAGGACGGCGAGCACCCATGCCAGCGCATGGGCTTCGTTTGGCACAGGCAGATCCTGTGGGGGCGGTTTGGTCGCAAGCGGAAGTGCCGGGGATCGACGCTCGCCGAGCCGGAGCCGGGATCTGTCGACCGCCCACCACAAGACGTCGCTATCATTGCCAGGGCCGAACGGGGGCGGGTGGCTCCTTGCGTGACGCTGCGGCGTGAACGCATCGGCGAAGGTCGGATGCGTCTCCGCCGCCTCCATGGTTCATCTCACCAAGGTGCTCGAAGCCTGTCAGAGCTGTCCATCGGAGCGGGAAGGCTCAGACAGGACATGTATGGGTCTGCTCCACGCCAGGGCGTCCATGTCCGATCCCTTCGAAGCGGAGCCTGGGCAGCCAAGCGTGGCCGGAGCCCGTGAACCTCACCTCATCGTTGTACATAGATTTGGGTCAGGTCCTGATACCAGCTCTTTGCCTGAGCGAAGCCGCGCACCTCCGGCCGCAGTGCGCGTGGATTCACGTCGTGCACCACCCAAAGCCAGTAGGCATTGTCCACGACATACTCGTGGATCTTGGCCACCAGCCGGTCGCGCGCGGTTTCGTCGAAGGTCTGTGCCGCTTCGTCCAGCATGCTTTCCAGCTGGGGATCGCACACACCTGCCCAATTCAGGCCATTGGGCGGTGCGGCGTCGCAACTGAAGTGGCGCTGGAAGGCGTCGAAAGGCGTCGAGGTGCCCATGCTGTTGTTGAGGCCGTGGAGGCCGCGGGCGCTCGGGTCGAGCGGGCCCTTGCTGCGCTGGCCGCGCAGCGCGTTCCACTCTACCACTTCGAAGCTCAGATCCACCCCCACAGCGCGGAGCTGCTGTTGTACAAGCTCGTTCATCGGCAGCGGCTGCATCTGGCCGGACCCCGATGCCGAGATCATGAAACGTATCTGCAACGGCTTGCCGGGACCGTACCCCGCCTCGGCGAGGAGCCGCTTTGCCTCCGCGGGGTCATACCGGATCTCGAATTCCGGCCTGCCGAACCACGGGCTGTCGCGCAGCACCATGCCGTGGGCAGGTGCCGCCATACCGCCGAGCAGCGTCACCACTTCATCACGATTGATCGCCAGGTTCAGCGCCCGGCGCACGCGCACATCCTTCAGCGGCGTGTTCTCACCCGCGGTGCGCAGGATGTAGGGCCAGATATGCGGGTAGGGATTGGTCTTGATGACCATCCCTTCCGCCCGCAGCCGCGGAATGGCATCCGGCGGAGGCGCCTCGATGAAGTTGGCCTGCCCGGTGAGCAGGGCGGCAACCCGCATATTGGCGTCGGGGATCGGCAGCAGCAGCACCCGATCGAGCTTCGGCTTGCGAGCCGGATCCCAGTAGTCATCGTTGCGCAGGAGCACGGCGCGCTGGCGCGGCACGATCTCCTGCACCCGGAAGGGCCCAGTTCCCGAGGGCTGCCGGCTGAATGCCTCCCAGCTTCCGAGTTTCCTCCACTGGGCCGGGCTCGAAATATGCAGGAACACCACCTGGTCCAGCATGTACGCGTCGGGCGTGTCACTTCCGATCGCCACCTTGAAATCGTCGATCTTGCGCCAGGTCTTCACGCCGGGGATGCGGAAGGCGAGGGTCAGGCGTTGCTGCGGATCGTATTGCGGCGCCTCGCGGTTCAGCAGCTTCTCGATATTCCAGATCACCGCATCGGCATTGAAGGCCGATCCATCGTGGAACCGGACGCCGCGGCGTAGCTCGAAGATCCACTCCTTTCTGTCATCCGGGTTCGGATAGAATTTCTCGGCCAGCGCCGGGACGATCTCAGGGATCGTCTGCTCCTGGGTCAGGTTCCAGTACACCAGCGAGTCGTAGATGGTGAAACCCATCCAGCGGATGCCCTCTCCGCCCTGGTCCGGTGCGCCGCGGGAGGTGGGAATGTCAGCCAGCGTCATGCCGATCCGGAGCTCGCCCCCGGTCGACGCCTCGGCCTGGCCCGGCCGGGCGAAGCCGCCGGCAGCGAGGGCGGCGCCGAGCGCGAAGCTGTGCCGCCGTGTGATGTCGTGCATCGGGTACGATCTCCTGCCGTTCAGCCGAGGAAGTGGAAAATGATTGCGGTCTGGTTGCGGACGCTCACGGGGTGCCGGCGGACTGGGACGAGATGGCGGACTGGCCACGCGCATCGGTGACCAAGCCGGTTGCCGTAGCGGCCTGCGCGAGGCTCGGTGCCCGTCGCGCATGACAGCCTGAGGGCTGTGGGATGCGAGGAGGGCATGAGGGGCGAGGGGGCAGGAAGCACGGCGCCCGGCAAGCACGGGCAAGTGCCACCTGCGCCGCGATCGCCGGAAAGATCCCGCACTCTTCCACTCCCCGCCTGGCCAGAAGGTGCTCAGGTTCCGGCGAGTGCATGCGCATCCTGGTCCGACCAGACGAGCGTCGCCGCATCGCCTGGTCGAACGGGCTTCGCGAAAAAAACGTTGTCCGGCAGCAGGACGGAGGCGTCCTCCCCCGCTGCTGTCTCGAGTGCGACCCGCACCGTCGTGCCCTGGTACTCCACGGCCGCCACTCGGCCGGACATATGCGGCCCATCTCCCGCCGCGCCAAGCCGGCAGCGATCGGCTCGCACCGCGATGGCCTTGCCGCCGCTGCTCAGGATGTTGTGGCCGCCGATGAAGCGTGCGACGAAGGAGTTGGCCGGGCGCTCGAACACTTCCCGAGGCGGGCCGGCCTGGCGTATGTGGCCGTGGTCCATGACGACCATCAGGTCGGCCAGCGCCATGGCCTCGTCCTGGCTGTGAGTGACATGGATGAAGGTGATCCCAAGCTCGCGCTGCAGGCGCTTCAGCTCCTCCCGCACGCGGCCTCGGAGGAAGGGATCCAGCGCAGAAAGGGGTTCGTCGAGCAGAAGGACGCGCGGCTGGGTAATCAGCGCCCGTGCCAGCGCGACACGCTGCTGCTGTCCCCCTGAAAGCTGCGACGGCAATCGATCGGCAAAGTCCTGCATGTGCACCAGTGCCAGGAACTCTCGTGCCCTGGCGTGGCGCTCGGCCTTGCCGGTTCCTCGCATCTTGAGGCTGAAGGCAACATTGTCGATGCAGGTCAGGTGCGGGAACAGCGCGTAGTTCTGGAACATCATCGCCGTGCCACGCCTGACCGGTGGCAGATCGGTAACGTTGGAACCGCGGATCAGGATGTCGCCGTCGGAAACGACCTCGTGCCCGGCAATCATGCGCAATGTGCTTGTCTTGCCACAGCCGCTCGGTCCGAGGAGGCAGCAATAGCTCGCCCGCGGGATGCGGAGGGAAACCCGATCAACTGCCACGGTTGCGCCGTAGCGCTTGGTGACGGCCACCAGCTCCACGTCGAATCGAACGTCCACTGCGTCCTGTCCCTGTCCAGTTGCGGAGATCGTGTCAGCTTCGTTGTGCATTGGCGGCGCGACGCCGCTGCATGCGAAGGATGACCGTGATGGCGACGCCGATGACGAGGAAGGAAACAGCGGTCGTCAGCGTCCCGATGGCGAAGAGCGTCGGCGAGCTCGAGCTCGAGACAAGAGCATAGATCTCGAGCGGCAGCGTGTTCCTGGTGCCGATCACGAGGGTCGTCCGAGCGAACTCGTCATAGGAGAGGGTGAAGGCGCCCAGGCCCACACCAATGATGCCGGGCAGCAGGATCGGCAGCGTGACGTGAACAAGCCGCTGCCATGCACTCGCACCCAGGTCGGTGGCAGCTTCCTCGTAGGAGCGATTGAACCGGTTGAAGACGGCAAACATCGCGAAGAGGCCGAATGGCAGCGTCCAGGTGAGCTGTGCCGCCAGCGCGGAGGTGAAGAGATCCGGCTGCCAGTCGAAGAACTGGAAGCCGAGCCCGACGCCGAAGCCGACGAGCAGGCTCGGCATGACCAGGCTGGCGACCGCGAGGTAGAAGATCACCCCCGAACCCGGGAAGGGCCGTCGAAACCCGAGGCCGGCGGCGACCGAGATCACTATCGTGAGCAGGCTGACGACGCCGGCGAGTGCCAGGGAGCGGCCGAAGGCGACCGGGATGTTGGCCATCTGCCCGGGCTCGAAAATGTCCCGGAACCAGGTGAGGGAGAAGCCGACCATGGGAAAGGTCACGCCCCCGTTCGGCCCCTGGAAGGACAGCAGGTACACGACCAGCATCGGTCCATAGAGGAACAGCAGGAACAGGCCACAAAGCGACGCCAAGGCGTAGAAGGTCCAGGGCCGCTTCTCTCTCGGGTCGCGGCTGCGTGTGCCGATCGCGCCCATCACCGTACCAGCTCCTTGCGGACGTCGACGATGCGCATCATGCCGCCGACCAGCAGGGCGACGAAGAGAACAAGGATCATCGCGCTGGCCGAGGCCGGTGGGTACTGCATCGCCTGGATCTCGGTGGCCAGGGCGGAGACGATAGAGGCACTCTGCCCGCCGCTCATCTGCTTCACTACGAAGAAGTCGCCCATGACCTGCGTGAACACCAGGATGGAGCCAAGGGCGATGCCGGTCTTGGAGAGCGGGATGACGACGTCGACCATCGTGCGCCAGCGGCTGGCCCCTGCATCGCGCGCCGCCTCAAGCAGGGCCGGGTCGATTTTGGAGAGCGAGTTGGCGATGGGACCCACCATGAGCAGCGTGAACAGGTGCACATAGGTGATGACGACGGCGAAATCCGAGAACAGCAGGAACTCCAATGGCTCCTCGATGAGATGCAGCTCCATCAGCGTCTGGTTGAACGCGCCGTTTCTTCCGAGGAAGGGGATCCAGGCAATGGTGCGGATGAGCCCGGAGGTCCAGAAGGGAATCGCGCATAGCAGGAACAGCACCGTCCGCACGAGGGAGCTGCGCACGTGGAAGACCAGGAAGTATGCGATGTTGAAGCCGAGGAAGAGCGTGATGCCCCAGACGATGAAGGCGAATTTGAGCGAGCTCACATAGACCCGCATCGTCGCCGGAGTGGTCAGGAGATCACGGTAGTTGTCGAGAATGAAGGCAGGATAGATGCCGGTGCGGTCGTAGTCGTAGAAGCTGACTACGAGGAAAAGCAGTGTCGGCAGGGCGAAGAAGGCGACGAGGATGATGCCGAGCGGACCCACCTGCAGCCAGGACACGACGCGTGGCGAGAGCCGCAGCCTGGGTCGGGCAAAGGCCCGCCGCTCCAATGCTACTCCCACTGACTGCTGCGATGCGGACATGGCGGGGTGCTCCGTCACGCCGCCTGCTTCACCATCTCGCGGCACCGCATCAGCGGAAGGATGCGGCTGCCGAATTGCTCCATGCCGATGACGAAGTCGTCGAAGGTCAGCATGACGCCTCGGACGCCCGGTACCTCGGCCATTTCGTCGAGCATGCGCGCAACCGAGGCGTAGGAGCCGACAAGCACGCCCTGGTTGGTCGGAAGCTGGTGTCCACCCAGGATCCTGCGGCGGTTTGGCGAGGAATACGGGTCCTTATTGGGGTCATCCTCTGCCTGGGCATTGCGCCAGGCGATCGCCTCGTGGTCCGTGCCGGCCTTGTAGTGCTCCCATTTGGCCATTGCCGCCGCATCGGTCTCGTCGGCAATGACCATGGTCAGCACCAGCGCGCCGCAGTCACGGCCCGTCTTCCCGGTCGCCGCCACCAGACGCGCGACGCTGGGTGCGACGGCCGTCGGCTGATTGATGCCAAAGCTGGCGCAGAAGTTGTAGTCGGCATGCTCGGCGGCGAAGCGGGTGCCGTTATCGCTCTGGGCCGCGCATATGATCGGGATGGACTTCTGTGGCAGCGGGCTGCAGCGGCAGTCCTCCATCCTGAAGAAGTCACCCTTGAAATCGGAGCGTCCGGTCGTCCAGAGCTCCTTCATGATGGTGACGTATTCCGCGCAGTAGTCGTAACGCCGGCGATAGTGCTCCGGACCCGGCCAGATCCCCATCTGGGTATATTCGGCGCGTTGCCAGCCGGAGATTATGTTCACGCCGAAGCGGCCCTGCGAGATGCTGTCGATCGTCACCGCCATGCGTGCGGCGATGGGTGGCGGCATGGTGAGCACGGCGCAGGTGGCGAAGAGCTGGATGCGGCTGGTGACCGCCGCCAGGCCGGCCATGAGGGTGAAGGATTCCAGATTGTGGTCCCAAAACTCCGATTTTCCACCGAATCCGCGCAGCTTGATCATGGAGAGCGCGAACTCGAAGCCATACCGCTCCGCCTTCTCCACGATGGTTCGATTGAGGTCGAAGCTCGGCATGTACTGCGGAGAGGTGGTCGAGATCAGCCAGCCATTGTTCCCGATCGGGATGAAGACGCCGAGTTGCATGCGTGCTCTCCTGCTTCCGGATTGCGCGGGGAACCGGGCTCAGGTGGTGATGAACTCGTTCCAGCGGCGCGTGAGGTAGCGGTCCTCGTCCATCACCGAGTTCCAGACTGCGATCCTGCCCATGCGATCCCAGAAGCTGCCGCCGTCGCGGACCTCTCCGGCTTTCGCCATCAACCGACCGAAAGGGTCGACGATGTCGGTAGCCGCGGGCTTGCCGTCGTACCAGTAGTCCCACTCCGCTGGCGTCAGGAACTTCCGGGCATTCTCCGGCTGCGCGGAGTAGTAGCCCTGCCGCGCGATGAAGGCGCCCTGGAAGCCGGACCCGTACCAGTTCGCGAACTCCATCGCACAGTCGCGCTTCAACCCGCTGAGATGCTTCATGATGCCGAAGGTGTAGCCCCAGCCGCGATAGCCTTCCTTCAGCGGCTGGTAGGTGCAGGGGATGCCACGCGTGCGCACGGCGGTGACGGCAGGTGACCACATCGACTGGATCACCACTTCGCCCGACGCCATCAGGTTCACCGACTGGTCGAAGGTGGTCCAGAAGGATCGGAACTGGCCGCTCCGCTTGACCTCCATCATGGCGGCGATGGTCTTGTCGATCTCGGCCCGGGTCATGTTGCCCTTGTCGCCGTACTTGACATCGCCGCGTGCTTCCAGCGCCAGGGCGACGTCGATCACCCCGACCGTGGGCTGGTCCTGCAATGCTGCTCTGCCCTTGAAGGCCGGGTCGATGAGTTGCGCCCAACTCGTGACCGGCTGGTCGATCAGGTCGGGACGGATGCCGAGCGTGTCGGCGTTGGTGACCGAAGGAATGCCGGTCAGCCATTCGGTTGGTTCGTCCGAGAAGCGCTTGCCGTCCGGGCCGGTGACGTAGAGGACGATGTGGGGCGCGGTGCCTTGCGTCGATACTCTGCGCCCGTCGGGATACTCGCCCTTGGTGAAGAGGGGGATGGTCCCGCTCCAATTCCGGATCTTCTCGACCGGGATCGGCTGCAGGACGTTGCGCCCGATCAGGTATCGCAGGAAGGTCAGGCTGATATCGGCGGTGTCGATCGCGCTGGACTGCGACAGGAAGCGGTTCAGCAGATCCGCGTTCTCGGTGGCCTGCATGCGGACGGTGAAGCCAAGATCCTTGGTCGCCTGCTCCGCCACCTGTGGGATGGCGGTCACTGGCGGTCCCGCATGGTTGAGCGTGATGTCCTTGACGTTCTGCGCCCAGAGCGTCGGGAAGCCAGTGATCGCGCCCGATCCGGCAGCGAGGCCCAATGCACCCGTCGCAAAGCCCCGCCGTGATATCCCGGCTTTCCGCTTGCTATCGATCAGCTCCGACATTCTGCCTCCTTGTCAGCCGCTGCTCGCTACCGGCGAGACCGCGCGTGACGCTGTGGCCAGCCCGTTGGGCCTCGCGGAGGCGACGGAGCCGGCGGCCTTCTGCTCAACTTCTCTCGTCGCATTCGGCGCGACGGTCTCGGTCGTGCCGCGCAGGCAGTTCCCGACCGGCGCTGTCGCGTCGACGCCTCGACCCGGATCGCAGTGCGGCGCCGTCGCACCGGCCCCCTCCCAACCTCCCGCTTCGGTTCGGCCGACGGTGAGTGGACGCAACGAGCCCCCGAACTCCCCCTTCCGCTGCACCGCAGCAAACTGAATAATAAATGTTCAGATGCGGCAATTCACGAAACAGTGGCCTATTTCACGTACAATGATTGCCCAGAAAATACCCAAATTACGCAGATCCG
>Ga0180217_1003838_pt1 | contig 12350 bp, 11 predicted proteins | sample eDN3rd37CBELigOP_FD_128521 | JGI IMG/M metagenome (GOLD analysis project Ga0180217, IMG submission 128521) | Enriched Organic Plus compost microbial communities from Emeryville, California, USA - eDNA 3rd pass 37_C BE-Lig OP (version 2) (version 2) ... | reverse complement strand
GTCGAAGCGCTGTCGAAGCCGACCCGAAGGATTGTCGAAGAAGTCCCGAAGCGGTCCCGAACACGAGTCGAAGCGGACTCGAAGAGTTTCCGAAGCGTAGTCGAAGAAACTTGGGCTTTTGGGGTTTGTTTATGTACCGTCGAGGTACGCTTAGTGTACCGTTGATGTACCAAAGAAGTACTGTAGATGTACTACCGAAGTACTACGGAGGTACTAAAGAGTTACCAACTACATGTACATCTGGGGTAGATCAAGACAGGGACGACGGTAGAGGGATATACCATGAGCAGGCATTGCGCAATGTCTCGATTAAACGGGATGTATCATGTCTACGAAAACGACGATCCAAACATATATCCGCCGTACAAAGAGGCGAGGTCGGTATCCCCCGATCCGTACAGCTATATCTGCACATATTTTTATTCAACATGCGTAGGGGCGAAACATTTTTCGCCCAATTGATACGGGCAAATAATCATTTGCCCCTACGTATATTTTTTATATTTTTTGTTTCACTGTTGTTTAGTTTAGAAGCCCTTGCGCAGCCCCGAGGTAAACTCGGGACTGCCACCGGGCAACAGCAGTTCGTCCGTGAGATCAACGGTAAGGTGACCGATGCCGTGACCAGAGAGCCGTTGGTCGGTGTATCGCTGGTGATCTATGTTGATTCGGTCAGGTACGTGGGCAGATCGAGCAGGGAAGGTGGCAGGTTCGACTTTCGGGGTACGCATATCACGCATGGCGTGATGCAGGTCAACCACAAGGGATATATAGCACAGGAAATCCAACTGTCCCCACAGAACAATGGCCCTTACCATATCGCGCTACAACCCGATGCCATCGCCATCGAAGAGGTAGAGGTCATCAGTACGGGCTATTTCTCCGTACCGAAGGAACGAGCCACGGGTTCTTTTACGCATATCGATCAGGAGCTGTTCAGCCGCTCGGTCGGTTCCAATGTCATCGACAGGCTAAAGGATATCGTGCCGGGGCTGACGTTCAACCAGTCCAAGATCGGCAAATCGACATTCTTCAACGAGCCGAGTATCTCGATACGGGGACGCAGTACCATCCGTGGCAATGCCGAGCCGTTAATTATCCTCGATAATTTCCCGTACGAGGGTGATCTTAATGACATCAATCCCGAAGATATCGAGAGCGTAACCATCCTACAGGATGCGGCGGCGGCCTCGATCTGGGGAGCGCGAGCGGGGAATGGTGTCATCGTGCTGACCTCAAAGAGCGGCAAACAGGATCGGCCGCTACAGATGACGGTGCGGTCGGACTTCTCTATCTCGGCCAAGCCGGATCTGTACTATACGCCGACCATGTCGATGGACGACTTTGTCGAGGTAGAGCGCTTCCTATTTGACAAGGGGGCATGGAATGCCTACATCAATCAAGGCTATAGCTACATCACGCCCGCTGTGGAACTATTGAAACAGCACCGTGACGGTGATCTGACCGATACCGAGCTCGAATCGGCACTGGACGTGCTAAAAGGGCAGGACGTACGCCGTGATCTGTCAAAGTATCTCTACCGTCCGGCATCGCTGCGCAAGGTGTCGGCCAGTTTTGACGGTGGCGGACGCACCAATACATACTACTTCTCAGCGGGCTATGACGAGAACCATGGTACACAGCAGGATGTGGACAATAGGCGCATTAGTCTCAATGCCCGCAACAGCTACCGACTTTGGCAGAACAAGTTGCGATTTGACGTGGGACTGATGTTCAGTAACCTGACCAACAACAGCCCCCGTCTATCGGGAAGTCAATATAATGTGCCTTACGACCGCTTGGCCGATGAATCCGGCAGTCCACTGTCTATAGCTGCATGGAGCAAGTTTCGACAGAGTTATATCGATACGGCAGGGAATGGACTGCTCAAGGACTGGAACTATCGCCCTCTGGCAGAATTGGGTATGAATACCTTTCGAAACGATGACCTGACCTACCAATTGAGTACCGGAGTGCAGTTCAAGCCTGCATCATGGTTGAATATATCGGGGCAGTACCGCTACAACTCGGGTAATGGATACCTGCACAATGAGTGGAGCGAACAGTCTTTTCATATGCGAAACCTCTATAACCAATTTTCCAAGATCGATTATACAGATAATACGGTCAGTTCGGTCGTTCCCCATGGGGGGCAGTTAAATATTGTACGACAATATCAAGGTCAGCACAATGCGCGTTTTCAAATCGATATAGACCAGTCTTGGAATAGGCATCAGGTCGTGGTGGTGGGCGGATCGGAGATCAACAGCTACCGTACCCTCCGTGAAGTGGATGCGGCCCGATTGGGCTATCAGCCCAGTACGGAGACCTTTACACCTATCGATTTGGCGGAGCGGTATCCGCAGTACCATATCAATAACTTGGGTTCTTTGTTAGTGACTCCCGTTCAGCCATCCAGGGAGACGACGATCAACCGCAATATCCTGATGTATGCCAATGCATCCTATACCTATGGCAGGCACTATACGGCTACCTTTTCGGTACGCAAGGACGAGGCCAATATCTTCGGTGCCGAAGCCAATAGGAGGGGCAAGCCGTTCTGGTCTACAGGGCTGCTGTGGCACCTGCACGAAGAGCCGTTCATGGATATACCATGGCTCCAAAAACTCTCCATGCGGGTGACCCACGGTAGCATGGGCAATGTGAGCACGGCATCGGCCTATTTGACAACCTCGGTTGTAGCAACACCATATACCTACACAGGGAGGGTGTACCAATCCATTACGACCCCACCTAACCCCATGCTGTCTTGGGAAAAAGTGCGCATGAACAATATCGCCTTGGATTTTGCCGTATGGCAAGGTAAGCTGTCAGGATCGGTAGAGCGTTATTTTAGGAGATCGACCGACCTGTTAGGTTATGATCCTATGCCTCCAAGCTCGGGAGTCTCCCTCTTGTATGGCAATTGGTCCTCGATGGAGTCCTCCGGTTGGGATATCAGCTTGACCGGTCACCAGTTGCAGGGGATATTTTCCTGGTCGTCCCACTTGATCCTGAGCCATATCAAGGACATGGTCACTGATTATTCGCAGAAACCCAGCAACGACAGGCTGTACCTAACCTCCAATCTGGGACAATATCCCATAGAGGGCAAGCCACTGCATGCACTCTATTCCCTCCGCTATGCTGGACTTGATGATGAGGGTGATCCCCTAGGCTATATGGATGGGGAGATCAGTAAGGACTACGCCAATATCTATAACAATACCGCCCTGTCAGACTATGTCTACCACGGTAGGGCTACACCGTCTACCTTTGGCAGCTTACGCAATACTTTAAGATACAAAGGGGTCGAATTGTCTTTCAATCTTTCGTATCACTTAGGCTATTATTTCCGACAGCAGGCTTTTTCTTCATCAGCCCTGTACAATCCGATGAATTATGGGACATCGGTCTTTCAGTCCTACTATACTGATCGATGGCAACGGGCTGGCGATGAGCTTAGCACACGTACTCCAGCAGCCCACTATCCAGTCAATGCCAATCGTGAAGCCTTTTATGGGATGGTCGAGGATCATATACAGCGGGGAGATCATATTCGGTGGCGGGATATCCGGATAGCCTATGATTTTCCAAGGGTAGGGAAGACGATCAAAGGACTGCAAGTGTACGGCTATATGGACAATGTGGGAGTACTGTGGGCAGCCAATCCGGCAGGTTATGATCCCCATGTGGTGCCCGATGTGGGATTCAGCCACCCTGCACCTCGAACCTTTGCATTCGGTATTAACCTCAAAATCTAACAACCATGAAACTATTTATATACCTATTCTTTGGCAGTATGGTGATCGTTATGCTTTCCTGCGAAAAATACCTCGATATCAAACCTCGATCCAATATGGTAGTGCCAAAAACCTTGGATGATATGCAACAGCTCTTGGACAATGGCACTGTATTCAGTCCATATCCCGAATTGTTGGAATTGCAGGCAGATGATTTCTATTTCGACGAAACGTACTGGAACAGTATGTCCAATCTCGTAGAGAAGAATGCTTATGTATGGGAGAGGGACATATATGGTACGACCGAATCCCACCCTTCTTGGTCCCAGCCTTATAGCAAGATATTCTATGCCAATGCGGTACTGGATGGCTTGGAACAAATAGAACGTACCGACTCCAATGCGATTCGCTATGACCAGATCAAAGGGTCTGCACTGTTTCTCAAGGCAGAGGCTGTGTATCTCTTGGCACAGCTATTTGCCAAGGTGTATGATGAGCGTACGGCAGACGAGGACTTGGGTATCCCCATTCCCATGTCGGCCGATGTGAACGAAGGGGTATACAGACCATCTTTGCAATATACCTTTGATTTTATCACCAATACGCTAGTGGAAGCTGAGACCATGCTCTCACCTATGGTGGATTTCTCTCGCCCATCCAAGGCAGCTGCACATGCCATGCTCGCAAGGGTATATCTCTATATGGGGAAATATGACCAAGCCCAGTCTCATTCGAACAGTTCTCTAGAGCTATTTGACGATATTATCGATCTCAATAACAGAAATATCCGTGACTACAAGAATACACTGCTGATAAGGTTTAATTCCCCAGGCAATGAAATTTGGAACCTTAAAGTCTCGACGACCATAGACACCGCCCTTATCGCACAATACGAAGTGAATGACAAGAGGTTGAGTACATTCTTTGCCCAAACCAATGAAGGGAAATGGATGAAACAACGGTTTAATAATCTTTCAGTACTGACATTTAACGGTTTGGATGCCGACGAACAGCTGTTGATCCGTGCAGAGTCTTATGCTCGCCAAGGAAAACTTGATCTTGCTTTGGCTGACTTAAACCGTCTCCTTATGAACCGTTACTTGGTCGGGGCATTTGTGCCATATGATAGCAGTGATCAGGAGGATGTACTGGACAACGTACTGAAAGAGCGTAGAAAGGAACTGGTATTTCGTGCACTCCGCTGGTCGGATCTGAAACGTCTCAATAGGGATGGCGCAGAAATAACATTGAGGAGAAAGCTTGGAGATAGGGTGTTTACCTTGCCACCCAATGATCTGAGGTGGGTACTGCCTATACCGCTTAATGAATTGAACCTTACCGATATACCCCAAAACCAACGTTAGAATATGAAAAGGCTAATAATACTCCTTGTATCTACCCTCATGGCACATACTACTGCAGCACAAACATTGAGGACTAATATTACTGTATTATCAGATGATCTTGGGTCATCGGATACTTTGGAACTATACGTATGGAAAGATTTGCTAGGCAAACCTTTCTCTGCACCCTACCAGGCCATAAGAATGGTATCCGATCACGGCGTATGTGGTTTCCAAATCAATGATCTACAAGAGATAAGTTGGGTAAGCTTATACTTCTCCTATCAGAAAGCAAAAGGGATTCCTCTACACGGTATATTTCACTTATTGCCCATATGTGCAGGGGATGACGTGGTGGTGAGATTGACACCTAAGCAGGGGAAGTTCGAGCCGATAGGAGGAGGATATGATGGAGGTGAACCCATTTATAAGGATAATTGGCAGGTAGACTTTTTAAAGGGGCAAGGGAAGGAAATAAAGAAAATAAGCGTGGAGTTAACGAAGTTTCTTGAGTCACAGATATTACAAGTAGAGGTACAGGCTAATAATCAGCTGGGCTATATAGATACCTTGGAAGATATTTATTCAGAATGTATAGCCTATCTTGATACCAAGAGGGCTAAACTTACGGATGGGGACTATAGACTCTTAAGGTATGAAGTTCTTGGGAAAATTGGTGTCACAAAGATAAAGCACTTAAAAAGAACATTGGCATTTGCCGAGGATAGGGCATTGCTAAGTAAGGAGGTGCTTGAGGTATTGGAGAAGTTGGTACAAGGGATGCTTAGTGTTGGCAATACGAATACCGATCTTGTGTATGCGTACCCCTCATTGATCCAGTACTGGTCTGATTTGATCTCGTTTTATACCTATCTGGCATCTGGTTCGAAAGATCTAAGAAGACCTGTCGATTGGATTATCGAAAACCTTGTTGATAAAAACATTCAAGACCGGGTGCTGACAGGACTGCTTTTGCAGCACTTCTCCCAACAGCCAAGCAGTGAAATATTAGGATTGGTGATAGACAGTGTAGAGGATATGTATGCTCTTCAAAGATTGGATTCACTCAAGACATTGGTTAAAGATGCTGTAGCATTGACCTTTGGCCTGCCGGATGCGAACGACAGGATACATAGGTTGAGTGATTATAGAGGGAAAATTATCTTGATCGATTTTTGGTATATGGGCTGTATCCCCTGTAGGAAATATATCGATAATGTTATAAAACCACTATCCGAACAGGTTCGGGGACAGAACAATGTAGAAATTATACTTGTTAGTTTAGATGATAAAAACACGCTATCCCAAGCTATGGCATCAGGAATCATACCTAGCAGTGTTGTATCGTTGTATACGGATGGTCTTAAGTTCAGACATCCTTTGATTCGAGAGTTGGGAATAAATTCCTTTCCTTATCCTTTATTGGTTAATGAGGAGGGAATCGTTAGGGCGAGTGGACACCAGTTGAAAACTATGGATCAAATACTGGAGGAAATTAATAAATTATATTGAAAGAGAGGAGGCTCACAGTGAACCTCCTCTTTTTTGACATAAAGGTACATTAAAGATCAAAGTCTACCTCTCCGGGACATTTTATCCAGCCATTAGGATTAGCTTCTGGACTCTCGGGGTCATAAACCCAATGGCATTCATCACCTTCCGCTTTACAAGTGAAGTTGGTTGGGAATTCTCCAATAGGCATGACATTGGGATCCTGGTCGGGAGGAGAGGTAGGTTCCAATTCTCCTGTCCTGATGTACCCCTCCGTACCAGGTGTTGTACACGGGTTTTCCTCAGCTTGGTTAGCCCAAGCACCTCCTATGCCGACCACTATGGCCAGGATAGGCAGGATTTTAAATAAACGTTTCATAAGCATATAATGAAAAATTAATATGTTTCATTTTTTTCTTTTTTGCGCAGGTATAGCAGTCCTATTGCTGTAGCCGATAATAGTGTGACAACAACATTGACCATATAGTGTCCTTGCCATGTGATACTCTTGAAAGCCCCTTGACAGGAGCAGGGCAAGATAGGGGCATGGTTCAGTATATAGTAGATGTAGCCGGTGTAGACCATCATCAATACAAGCAGTAGTGAATAGACCCGCAGGTCCCGGTAGCGGTATAGGATCAAGACGGCGAGCCCATATTCGACCAACACCACTAGAGCCGTCAGCATGTACGCTGCGGTTTTGCCGACATAGGGCAACAGTTCTAAGTGTGCGGAAAAGGCCTCCAGGTCCATGGTTTTCTTGGTCGCCGTATAGAGTAGCAGCCCTCCCAAAGCCAGGGACAGTATCCGCAGCAATGCTATGTTGATGGTAAGATACAGGTTTTGTGCTGTCGATAGTGCTTTCATGGTCTATTGTTTTGATATCTTATAGGAGACATTGTTTTCGCCTATCCCACTGATCTGATGTTGTCGATCCTATGCCCCAAAGTTAGCGTAGGCAAAGCAGCACTATTTGGCAAAGTCATACCAACTATTTGGCATACCTGCCTTAAGGACAAGGAATAAGAGGTGGCTTTGTCGTATCAGAATATATTCCTGAGGTACTCACGGCTCAGGCAGAGGAAGCGGGCGATCTCCTGCCTGGTGACGAGCCCGGGTATATGGGCATACCGCTGCCGGAATGCCTCGAGGCGGTCACGTTTGTCCAGTGTCAGCAGATGCTCCCTGAAGGCGATGTCCCGTTGGTGCCGCTCCCGTAGCAGATCGTACAGGATGATATGGGTAGGATAGCGGATGGACAGCGCATAGAGGCTCTTGCGATCCATAAAATAGACCAGGCTGCTCTCGAGGGCAAGTAGCCGGAAGCGGTGTCTTTCCAATGGGATAAACACCAGCTCCCCCTGCACCATATAGCGTACAGGCACATTGCGCGCATACTTGCCCAGTGTGCCGCTGCCCATAAAGTAGATATCGCCGGGTAGGCAGGGCAGGTGCTCGCCGCTACCGATCTCCCAACGTTCTATATGATCTGGCAGATCGGGAATCTCTCTCCGCCATGGGGCATAGACGGTATCTAGAAATAGCTCAAATGTGTTTTCCATATCCCACAGGTCATTATGAAGTGATCCTGACTGCTAATTTATACGGAGAAAACCAAAAAAGAGGATTCTTTTCGTACATCGCATACTTTTCTGGCGGGGAGGGGCTTACGATCTTCGTAGAACAGATTTTTTCCTTCGTAAGAGTATTCACGAAATCATATATAGGGCCAAAGGCTTGCCTTCTGGCAACGTACGGTTTTTTTCTTTTTGCCCGACGAATGTGTTGCATATTGCCGTCGATTAATCAGCTATATGAATGCTTTGTACGTCTGAAATGGCCAATCGGGCGAACCAAGCTAGTGAACACATGTAAAATTTAGAAACATGAAACAAGTAAAAGAACAAACGCCAATCCGCAATCAAGGAATGCAATTGGAAAATGAGGTAATCACCTGGTCGGGCTTGCAAAGCATCTTTGATCCTCCTGACAAGTTAAAGCCTAGGCAGAAATGTCCCATCGTGACCCCTGCGGTCTGATCTCTGTCACACGTATCCACATAGGTACGAAGCGGATCAGATTATTAATCCAACAACAGGCTCTTCGAATCAAATCGAAGAGCCTGTCTTTACCGTCAAAAACAAATCATCATGAACACATACCTAAATGACTGGGATTTTGCACTGTTCAGTGCTAATCTCTACCGATACCTACCTGCAATAAAGTGGGAAGAACATGCGGCCATCTACAGCAGGTGGAAGAGTCATCACGACGGACGAACAGATCATCATCTGCTGCTGTCGGGGGTGGATCGGCTTCGTGGTCTGGAACCCGGTGTCCTGCTGCTGTATCATCTGGGGCACCACCTGCAGCTGCCCTTATATCTGGCCCAAGCAGGCGTATGCTTTGATATCATCTTGGATCGGGAGGTCTATATAGCTGCTCCGGACTTCTTTGACCGTCTTCGTGACGAGATGGAGACAGGGCAGTGTACCTATCGTTATCTTTTCAGTGATGATCCTTCCCTGCTGTTGCATGTACGGGAGAGCCTGCGGATGGGCAGGCATCTGCTGGTCTTTGCCGACGGGGCTTCCGGAACCCGTTCTGCGGCAAAGGACACCCGCATTGTCATACCTTTTATGGAAAGTGAGGTGCAGCTCAAAAAAGGGATCCCCTTCATGGCCTATCTGTTTGGCCTGTCGATATACCCTATCGTATGTATGGGCGGTGACGAAGGTCTACAGTACACATTGACCGAGCCTATCTCTGTTCGCGACGGAGAGGACCGGGACAACTTTATATACAGAGCACTGTCCGTCTGCTATGCCGTACTGGAAAAGGTATTGTGCATAGAGCCGTGGAGGTGGGAATGCTGGTCCTATCTGCATACCAATGGTATGTTGCGCTTGGGTGATGCAGATCTCTTGGCCGGACAAAGTGTCCCGATGCTATTGCTTACTCGGGAAGGGAGGCATTACCTTTTTGACCGTCGGCACTACTGTGCACAAACGTTATTTTTTTGTAGTTAAAATTTAATTGTTTATCTTCAAGGTATATTGTTCGGACGACATGCTAACAAGCCTTTATCATATCACGCTGTGGAACCTACTGAGCTTTTTTATTTTTCTAGGGTTTTTGTGGGGGATAAATGCTTTTGCAGCACCTGTAGATATACCTTTAGGCCAAATAGTAGCAGCAAGTGCCTTATTCAGTTTTTTCTATATAGTGCTATTCGCGGCAACATGGCAATTATTGGTCAAGCAATGGACATATCGGGCCATGGGTGTACTATTGTTGGCTTTTGCTGTTGGCTTGATCATGTGGTGCTCCTACCCGCTGATCTACGACTGGCTGCCCCGGCTAGGGATACATTTTCAACCGGAAGAAGAAGATTTTTCGCTATACGAGTTTCGTAGACGGATGTTGACATCGTTTATGTTTGTCTGGATCCTTGCAGTAGGGATGGTATACTTCTATCGATACACGGTCGCGAAGCGTACGATCCACAGCACGTATGCCAAACGTGATGAATATAGGGCTAGAGTGGAGAGGTTGCAGACACAGTTGGAGAGTAGGCATTTCGCTCCCCACACTATCGAAAACGTGGTAGCTATCACCATGGGCAGACTGACGATGGACAATAAAGAGGAATACCTACATGCACTGATGGTGCTGGCAGAGGTGATGCACTATGCACTGCGCATGCAGGATGAGGAGGCAACGGTAACCCTAACCGAAGAATGGGAGCAGGTGGAGAATATGGTTGTGTTGGGTAGGGTGTGCCATGGTATGAAGGCAGTCGTTGTGAGAAGATCACCGATCATGCCTAAGGGCAATCTCCCTATGGGCATATTCGTAATGCCTATAGAGAATGCGCTCAAGTATGCGACGATTACGGCCGACACCCCCGTTCATATAGACATAGAAGGGGACGGTAGGCAGTGGCGCTTTACAGTGACCAACCATTTTCGGGAGACCAAACGTAGCACCATAAAGTCTGCTAAGACCGGCTTTGTCCTGCTCCGGCGAAAGATCGAATACGGGGCATGGCCCATCTCGGTAGAACGAAGGGAACAAGGGGATACGTTTCGGGTAAGCATTGTTGGAAATTTTGGTTGAATATAACGGATAAGCACATGAAAAAGGAATGTTATACGATCATGATCCTGGACGATATGCCAGCCTCTACACTATTCCTGCAACGCTTGCTCGGAAAGATCGGGTATGTGGAAGTCGTACATATCGTAGATAACCCTGAGCAGGGATTGAGCCTATTGGACATTCGACCGGTAGATATCCTAATATTGGATATGGAAATGCCGGCAATGATGGGATGGGAATTTGTTAACCTGTTAGACGATCCACCGGTCATACTCGTATTTACCGCTCATGCACAGTACGGTTTTAAAGCACAAGAGATAGGAGCAAGAGGCTATATCTCAAAGACGTTGAATTACAACCTTCTCAAAAAAGCTATAGATGATGCTATTCGTGAGGTAGATTACCGAGACGAATTGACCAAAAATAACAGTACTCATGTAAAGGTACGCAATTTTGACACCAAACGGGACGAGATTATCGTACACGAAGATCTGTACTATGCCGAGGTGGACGATAAAATCGTGTCACTGTATCTGAAGGAAGGAAGGGTCATCCATAGCCAAATGTCTCTTTCAAAACTGATGGACGAACTTCCCGACAACAAGTTTGTCCGAATCAGTGCAAAACACATGGTCGGCAAACATGCTGTCATGTCGTGTTCGCGGAAAGAGGTGCAGGTACGGATATGCGAGAGTATATTGGAGATATTATATCCGAATGCCTATGTAAAGCTACAGTATATGCTCGATGGGGATGTATAGAGAATAACGGTTGTCGATCGGCCAGTTCAGATCGTTACAGCAAGTGAAGAACCATCGGTAAAAATTGTATCACATTCCTATAATGGACGTGGACAAATAAATTATTCCTATTTTTATAAAGAAGATAGGCTGTGTTTGCCACCAAGAAAAGCTGTCATGGAATACCACTATATAAAAACAGAAAAGAACGATTTCCGTTTTGTGCTGACCCTATCCCGGCCGGAGAAACGGAATGCCTTCACCCCGACCATGGTCAATGAGATCGCCCATGCGGTGGAGCAGGCCAACGGAGATGATACGGTAAAGGTTGTTGTGATCAAGGCCGAAGGCCCGGTCTTTTGTGCCGGAATGGATCTGAAAACCTTCGAAAGCCCGGAAACGGATATCAGAAATACACATATGGAGAACAAGGACATTTCTTTGGGAGAGGTATTTGACACCCTGACGAAGCCATCTATTGCTATCGTAGAGGGCAATGTCATTGCGGGAGGGTTTTTGATTGTGTTGGGTTGTACGTATGTGTATTGCAAAAGGGAAGTACAGTTCCGGCTGCCCGAGCTGGAGCTGGGCATCTTTCCATTTCAGGTCATGGCCAGCTTGTGGAAAGTCCTGCCCGAAAAGAAAGTGCTGCAGCTCTGTCTGGATACGGACTACTTTCCGGCATCCAAAGCCAGGGACTTGGGTATCGTCGATGGCTATCTGGACGACGTGGATGTGGAGGCGCGCATCGCTTCATTTGGGACTATGGATATACAGGCCCTGCAAGCCGGTATCCGGGCCCTGCGTGCCCTGCCCGATGTACGGCGGGCCGAACGGTTTGCCTTCCTGCTGCATGCATTGGAGGATATGAAAAGACCACGTAGGGAGTAGGAAGTTTTATTCAGGACTGCTTGCCGATACGGCCTAAGTGC
>Ga0180217_1003836_pt1 | contig 12360 bp, 6 predicted proteins | sample eDN3rd37CBELigOP_FD_128521 | JGI IMG/M metagenome (GOLD analysis project Ga0180217, IMG submission 128521) | Enriched Organic Plus compost microbial communities from Emeryville, California, USA - eDNA 3rd pass 37_C BE-Lig OP (version 2) (version 2) ... | reverse complement strand
GAGAAGCTCAAGCTCGCCAGGACGCTCGGGGCCGAGATCGCGATCAACGCTCGTGAGGCGGATCCGGTGCACGAGCTACAGAAGACCATTGGCGGAGCCCATGGCGTGCTCGTCACCGCCGTGTCGCCCGCGGCCTTCGAGCAGGCCTTCGGTGTGTTGCGCCCCCACGGCACCATGGCGCTGGTCGGCCTACCACCCGGCAAGTTCGCCATGCCGATCTTCGACACGGTCTTGAAGCGCATCACGGTGCGCGGGTCCATTGTCGGCACGCGTCAGGACCTCGAAGAAGCGCTGGATTTTGCCGGTCAGGGTGCGGTCGCGGCCCACTTCTCGTGGGACAAGCTCGAGAACATCAATCAGATCTTCGAGCGCATGGAAGCCGGCCAGATCGACGGGCGGATCGTCCTGCAAATGCAATGACTCCGGAAAGGTGCGCGGCCCCATTGGCGTCTTCCGCAGATTGTGTCGAGGGTTGAACCGTCGACACAAATCCACGGCAGAGAATGCGAATGACCAGGTCCGAACCAGCATCGCCCCTGGGGTCGGCACTGAACCGAGATTGCGATACGCCGACAGCCGAAAGTTTGGATGGTCGGTTCTGGGTTCGCTCCGTGGAGGGGCGCTTGGCTCACCTCTCAAACGGGGCGCCAGGGGTCTCCAGTCAGGAAACCGCCCGGCGGTTGGCTGACATGGGTCGGAACATCGCCGTCGAGCCCATGCGCCGCAGGCTTCTCGTCAAAATTGGCAAACGCCTCGCTATGCCCGCGGCATAGAAGCCGCGGGCTGAAGGCCCTCTTCACTCCTGGCTCCTGTTCCGCGGCGATCGGATTGAGCCACTCTGTCGGGAGTGGATTCATCAGGTTGCCGGAGCGCCGGGAAATCGTCAACCGTGATGGTTTCCTTCTTCAGGAGCAGCATTGCCCCGGCCTCCAGATCGCTCATCCGGTCGCGAAGAATGGCCAGGGCGCGCTCGAACGCCTGATCGACAAGATTACGGCTTTCGACGTCGATCTCGCGCAGGGTTTCCTCGGACGCGTTCGGCCTCTCGATCGATGGCGCGCCTAAGAAGGGCTGTTGCGGGGGGAGGTAGGTGCGCTGCCCGGTGGCGCCCGCCATGCCGTAGCGCGTCACCATCTCGAAGGCGATCGCCGTCGCCCGCTGCAGGTCATCTGCGGCTCCGGTCGAGATTTCGCCTGCGAAGATCAGGGACTCGGCGGCGCGCCCGCCCATGAGCACGGCGATGCGGTTCTGCAGATCGCTCTGCGAGAGGAGAAAGCGGTCCTCCGTCGGGCGCTGGATGGTGTAGCCAAGCGCCCCGACGCCGCGCGGGATGATCGAGACCTTGAGCACGGGGTCGACTCCGGAGAGGCTCGCAGCGACCAGGGCATGGCCCATCTCGTGATAGGCCACCCGGCGCTTCTCCTCCGGATTGAGAACGCGGCTCTTCTTCTCCAGGCCGGCGACGATGCGCTCGATGGCGGCGGTGAAGTCGTCGAAGGAGACATCCTGGGCGTTGCGGCGGGTTGCGATGATCGCCGCCTCGTTGACGAGGTTGGCCAAGTCGGCGCCGGTGAAGCCCGTTGTCAGGCCAGCGATGTCGTCGAGGTTCACACTCGGTGAGAGTTGAATTTTGCGCACGTGAACCTTCAGAATATCCACGCGGCCCTTGCGGTCGGGCCTGTCAATGAGAACCTGCCGGTCGAAGCGACCTGGCCGGAGGAGGGCGGGATCGAGCACCTCGGGCCGGTTCGTCGCCGCGAGCAGGATCACGCCGCTCGACGGATCGAAGCCGTCGAGCTCGGCCAGGAGCTGATTGAGCGTCTGCTCCTTCTCGTCGTACCCACCCGTGATGTTGCCGGCGGCGCGGCTGCGGCCGAGCGCATCGAGCTCATCGATGAAGATGATGCAGGGCGAAGCCTTCCGAGCCTGCTCGAACAGGTCCCGGACCCGCGCCGCTCCGACGCCGACGAACATCTCGACGAACTCCGAGCCGGAGATCGAGAAGAACGCAACGCCAGCCTCGCCAGCAACGGCGCGGGCCATCAGGGTCTTGCCAGTGCCGGGAGGGCCCACCAGGAGGATGCCCTTGGGCAACCGGGCCCCGAGACGGCCGTAGGACTTCGGGTTCTTGAGGAAGTTGACCACCTCCTGCAGCTCGAACTTGGCTTCATCGGCCCCGGCGACATCCGCGAAGGTCACCTTGGTGTCGGTCTCGACATAGACCTTGGCCTTCGACTTGCCGATCGACATGAGGCCGCCGAGCCCCTGGCGCTCGGCCACCCGGCGGAACAGGAACGACCACAGGAGATAGAAGGCAAAGGCCGGCAGAATCCACGACAGGATCGTCGAGATGATGCCGCCGGAGGGAGCACCCGTAACCGTGACGCCCTTGGCGGCGAGCTTCTCGGCCAGCGTCGGGTCGACCCGGGCCGCCGCAAAGTAGGAGCGGCCTTCCGCCGTTGGCTCCTTGAGGGCGCCCGTGATGGTGTCCTGCCCGATCGTGACCTGGGCGACCTTGCCGTCGGCAACAAGCTGCTCGAACTGGCTGTAGGGGATGGTCTCGACCTGCCGGTACGTCGTCCAGAACTGCTGGATCAGCAGGACACCGAGAAACGCCGCGAAGATATACCAGAGGGTCCACTGCTGCTTGCGCGCGTTCGGCTCCATCACCTTGTCTCCCTACGATCCGTTCGGAACATGGCCCATGTTGGCCCCATCTCAAGTGTTATGGCGGCCGAGATCTTTCCTTGATCCAGAACAATATTGGCTCAAAAGCGGCTCGCCGGCCCGCACCAAGCCTTTGAGTTCACGGAAGCGGTTGGACGGTCGCCCGGATGTGCGTCGACGTCTCAGTACGCCCCCGTCCGGGCGATAATTGAAGACATGCCCGCGGAAACACCTCCTGCCCCCCTCCGATATGTCATGCACGTTAGCGGCAAGCACCAGCTGGTCTGGTGTTGCTGCATGCATCACGCATAGCCGTCGCACGCCTCCCCAAAGTCTCCCAATCGTATTCGAAAATACTGTTCGCCGCCGAGCCGAGAAGATTGCTCCTGTACCAGAGAAAGCGTCCCAAGAACGAGCTCGAATTTCTGCAAGAGCTGTCACGAGAGGCGCTTTGGCCAATGTATTAGACATGGCTGGTGCGCGAGACTTGCAAGGGAGGCTGCGGATCCGGAAGCGGGGGGACCCGTTCGCTACGCCCTTACTCCGGAAGGGCTGAGCGCCCTCGCACAGGCCTCGTCATGGAAGCTTCTTTCCCAGGCAGGTTCCGCTTCCACACCGTCTGCGACAGAGCCTGATCGTAGCCATAAGCGTAGATCCGCCGCATGTACTCCCTGTCGAAGCCCATCGATCCACCTTCGGGCATGTCCGCCTCGATGTAAGCGAGGTTGAACCCGAAGCCGTTGCGGCGTGCGAAATCATGGGTCGCCTGCAATGTCGACCAGCTCTGGACCTGGGTCATTGTCGTCACGGCACGGCCGACGATCTCTGTCGCCCTGTTGCCCACGACAGTGAAGGACGGCTCGATCTTTCCGTTCATGACAACGTAGAAGCTGACCCGCATGCCAGGCCCAGGGCGGACGTTTTGCGTGACGATGTCTTGCGGCAGGATGAAAACGTTTGCCGTCACACCTCCGTCGACATGCATCTCCTGGAACAGGCGTCCATCAGCCAGCGCAGTGATCAGGGTCGGCGTGAACACGCCCGGGATGCTGGCCGAGGCCGTCATCACGGAACGGAACAGCTCGACGGCATCGGGCGACCCGCTCGCGGCGATCGCTCCCATGTTCCAGATCACGGGACGTTGGGCATCCAGGTTTGTCGTGACGATGAGAAGACGACGGCCCTTGAGGTACTCGCGCGCAACCTCCGCGACCACCTCCGGCGTCACGAACCGCTGGACCAGGGATCTCAGGCGGTTGTTGTCAAACACCCCGGATCCGAAGATGGCGTTGATGAGGCTGGGTGACTCCAGAAGGGTACTGCCGTAGCCGCCCGTGTAAATCTCGCGCAGGGTGTCGTCGTATGCACTTCCCAGGAAGGCGAAGGGTGCGATCAGGGCTCCGGTGCTGACGCCCGAGACAATCGCGAATTCCGGACGGGTGCCGGTCCGCGTCCATCCGTTCAGCAACCCCGCCCCGAACGCACCGTCGCCTCCGCCGCCGGAAAGGGCGAGATAGTTCAAGTCTCTCAAAGACCGCGGGTTGAACTGCGCCGCCTGGCGGGCGGAACTCCCGGCAGTTGCCCAGAACCGGACGTCCGGCATGCCAGGCACGTTCGCCTCCGCTTGGTCCGCGGCAGTGAAGTGGTTGCGGGGCAAGGCCCCGCAGCCCGCGAGGATGGCAGACATGCCGATGGCGGCCAGACCACCAAGGGGTGTGCGTCTCGACCGGGTAGCCGAGGACCTGTCCGTCAAGCGAAATCTGAGAGGCTGGTACAGGGGCGGTCCCTCCGGTGGCGATTCTTGGCATGACTTGACCGTTCTAGGGCACACGGCCAGCGGTTGCGAGATGCATCAGCCTTCTCAACCGGTTCGCCGGTCAGGATCGGTTTGCCGCCGGCGCCTCCATCGAATCTGCCGCCTTTCCAGTCGCATCAGTGCCCGTCCTGTGGAGATTTTGAGGCCGAGCACGGAGAGGAAACCCCGAGACGATGGTGAGCCCCTATTGCGATTCGGATCCAGCATGGTGACGCCTTTCTAAACCACCCGTCGCGCAACCTGCAGGCTCGTGCAACTCCTTCTCCAGGTGCTGGTCTCGTCGATCATGCCTGCAGGACCATCCTGGCCCTTGCTCCTGGATATCAGGACCACCGTGGCACGGGCCTCAAGCGCAATCGCGCCGCTGACAACCTCCTTGACCCGCAGAGCAGGATCAGCCGTATCGATTGCGATATGCCAGCGTCGGGTTGATGACGGGATTATGAACCGACAGGGAGCACGTGCCGCGTTGAAGAGAAGGCACAGGGCTCCACCCTCGTGCTCATGAACCACACAGCCGACCTGGTTGTCGGGACCGTCCCAATCCACCGGCCCGCCATTCGCACCAAACCACTCGATCTCCTCAGACCTGTAGAAGCGATCCGCGCCGAGAACCGGATGCGCCTTCCGGAGTGCGATCAGATCGCTGACGAAATCCACCAGATGTGCGTTCCGATCGGCAAGCGTCCAGTCATACCAGGAGGTCTCATTATCCTGGCAATAGGCATTGTTGTTGCCGGCCTGCGTCCGCCGGAACTCGTCACCGCCAAGCAGCATCGGCACACCCCGCGAGAGGAACAGGGACGCGAGCATGTTCTTGATCTGGCGCAGACGCATCGCCTCGGCTGCGGGATCCTCCGTGGGCCCCTCGATGCCATTGTTTTCACTGTAATTCTCGGTCAGACCATCGAGGTTGCCCTCGCCGTTGGCTTGGTTGTGCTTCGCCGCATAGGAGACGAGGTCGTTCAGCGTGAAGCCGTCATGGCACGTGACGAAATTGATGCTCTTGATAGGGGAGCCGTTGCCACTCTGGTGGTAGAGGTCGGCGCTACCGCAGAGGCGGGTGGCGAAGCGGCCGGACATGCCGGGATCGCCGCGCCAGAACCGCCGGACGTCGTCGCGGTAATGGCAGTTCCATTCCGCCCAGCGCGTGCCGGGGAACTCACCCACCTGGAATGCGCCCCCGGCGTCCCATGCCTCGGCAATGAGTTTCACGTCCCGCAGCAGCGGGTCCTCGGCAATCTGCTCCAGCAGAGGCGGGTTCGGCAGGATGTTTCCCTCGGCGTCCCGGCCCAGGATCGAGGCGAGATCGAATCTGAACCCGTCCACGTGCATCTGCACCACCCAGTGCCGGAGGCAGTCGATGATCATGCTGCGCACGACCGGGTGGTTGCAGTTCAGTGTGTTGCCGCAGCCGGTGAAGTCGAGATAGCGGCGGCGATCCGGCGAGAGGATATAGTAGATCGCGTTGTCGAGGCCGCGGAAGCTGTAGGTTCGACCGTCCTCGCCGCCTTCGGCCGTGTGGTTGAACACGACGTCGAGGATGACCTCGATGCCGGCCCTGTGGAGTTCGCGGACCATCGTCTTGAATTCCGTCACCGCCGCTTGGGGCGATGAGCCCGATGCATAGCCTGGCATCGGTGCGAACAGGGCCATAGGATCGTAGCCCCAGTAGTCCGGCATCGGCGCCCCGGTGCGCGGATCGCGTTTCTGCCTTGCATGAGGATCGAAGGCCTGAACCGGCATCAGTTCGACCGCCGTGATGCCGAGACGCTTGAGGTAAGGGATCTTCTCGACGAGGCCCAGGTATTGGCCGGGGTGCCTGGCGCCCGACGAGGGATGCACCGTCAACCCGCGCACGTGGGTCTCATAGATGATCGTCTCGTTCCACAGGTGACGGGGGCGGACCTCGTCCTGCCAGTCGAACCAATGGTCGGGGATGACGCATCGGTGCGTCCATGCTGCAGGCTCCGAGGGTGATGTGGCAGGTAGGCTCCAGCCATTGCCCACGACCGAGGCCGCATAGGGCTCCAGCAGCGGCCGATCCGGCTGAAACCGGAGCCCTTGATCGGGCTCCCCGGGTCCGTCAGCCTGCAGGGCGTACAGCATCCCCTGGAGGTCTCCATGGAGCCGGACGTGCCAGACGTCGCCGGTCCGGTGGCGATCCGGTTCGAGATCGATCCTGAGGGATGGCAGGGCTGCATCAACACTGTCGTACAGCAGTAGCGCCATGCTGGTGGCATGGCGGCTGAAGACGGCGAGATTCGTGCCGTCCTGGCAGTCGTGCAAGCCGAGCGGCAGGGGCTCGCCGCGCCCCATCTGGATCGGGCCTGCCGGTATGTTCAGGATACCGTGTAACGATGACGCGCGGTCCATCGACTGTCCTTCGTTGCCGCAGCGACCATCGGAGCCTGCCTGACCATGAATGTGCCACGGCCGGTGCCGTCCGGTCTTGATCGGAGACTACTCCTCAGGGCCAAGTGTTGCGTTGACGCGCATCAAGGCAACCTGGAGGATGATGGATAGTTTTCCTCGTCCAAGCTCATGGTCGAGCTATCAGCAGGAATATCACCGTGGCCGCCATCCTCCCGTTTCTCCAGCGCACGAGCATCGCGTACTTCTCGATGGAGATCGCCCTGCGGCCGGAGATCCACAGCTACAGCGGCGGCCTCGGCATTCTGGCCGGCGACACCGCCCGGTCGTGCGCGGATCTCGAACTGCCGGTCGTGTTCGTGACCCTGGCGAGCCGGGCCGGCTACCTGCGCCAGGAGATCGCCGCCGACGGCTCCCAAGTGGCGCACGACGATCCCTGGAACCCGGCGGAGTGGGCCACGCCGCTGGACGCCATGATCGCCGTCGGGATCGAGGGCCGGTCCGTCTGGATTCGGCCCTGGCTCTACGTCGTCACATGTCCCATCGGCCATGAGATCCCGGTGCTGCTGCTCGACACCGACCTCGACCAGAACGCTCCCGAGGATCGCAGGATCACGGATCGCCTGTACGGGGGCGATGACGTCTACCGCCTCAAGCAGGAGATCGTGCTCGGCATCGGCGGCGTCCGCCTGCTCCAGGCCCTCGGGTTCAGCATCGGGACCTACCACCTCAACGAGGGGCATGCGGCCTTCCTGACCCTGGAGCTGCTGCGGCGGAGGCAACGTTCCGATCCTGGCGCCAATCGGCTGGCCCATGAGGTCGACCACGTCCGCGACATGTGCGTGTTCACCACCCACACGCCCGTCGAGGCCGGACATGACCGCTTCTCCTATGACGACGTCAGACGTGTCCTGGGGGCGGATTTCGTCCCTCTCGACGAACTCAAGCCCTTGGCGGGCGAAGACCGGCTCAACATGACACGGCTGGCCCTGAACCTCAGCGGCTATGTGAACGGCGTCGCGCGCCGCCATGCGGAGACGACCAAGCGGATGTTCCCCGGCTACAGGATCGCGGCCGTCACGAACGGCGTGCATCCAGTAACCTGGACTCATGAAGCCTTCGCCCGGCTTTATCAACAGATCCTGCCGAACTGGGGTCACGAGCCGGAGGTGCTGATCCGGGCCGAGCACCTTCGGGACGAGGATGTCTGGGCCGCGCACAAGGCGGCCAAGCACGACCTCCTGGAGGCGATCCGGCGAAGCACGGGCGTGGCCATGGATCCGGATGTGCCTCTGCTGGGCTTCGCCCGCCGCATGACAGGCTACAAGCGTCCCGACCTCCTGTTCTCAGATCTGCAGCGGATTCGTTCGATCAACGGCCGGTTTCCCTTCCAGGTGGTCATGGCAGGCAAGGCTCATCCGCGGGATGAAGAGGGCAAGCAGCTCATCCGGGAGATCCACGACTGGATGCGCGCGCTCGCCCCCGGCATCCGCATGGCGTTCCTGCCGAACTACGACATAGCCCTTGCCAAGACCCTGGTCGCCGGAACGGACGTGTGGCTGAACACGCCGCAACCGCCGCTTGAGGCGTCGGGAACGAGCGGCATGAAGGCGGCCCTGAACGGAGTCCTGAACTTGAGCGTTTTCGACGGCTGGTGGGTCGAAGCCTGTGTCGATGGCATCACCGGCTGGTCCATCGGCCGGGACGGAGCCGAGGAGGCCGGGCAGCATGCCGACGCGCTCTATGCCAAGCTCGAAGGACAGGTCCTGCCTCTCTACCATCAGGACCGTGCCCGCTGGGTCTGGATGATGAAGCAGGGTATCGCCAAGATCCCGTCCTACTTCAACAGCCAGCGCATGATGCGCCGCTACACGACCGAGGCCTATGTCCGGCCTTGAGGTACGTCTTCGGGAAGAGTGCTCATGAATCCATCGCAACATCCGCTGAGCCCTGACGAGCTGGACCGGATCGACGCCTACTGGCGGGCCGCGAACTACCTGTCCGTCGGCCAGATCTACCTCCTGGACAACCCGTTGCTGCGGGAGGAGCCGAAGCCCGAGCACGTGAAGCCGCGCCTGCTCGGGCATTGGGGCACGACACCGGGGCTGAACCTGATCTATGCCCACCTCAACCGGGTCATCCGGGCGCGGGACCTCAACGTCCTCTACGTCTGCGGACCCGGCCACGGTGGCCCCGGCATGGTTGCCAACACCTACCTGGAGGGCACCTACAGCGAGATCTATCCGGACATCTCGCAGGATGCTGAGGGCTTGCGAAAGCTCTTCCGCCAGTTCTCGTTCCCGGGCGGCATCCCAAGTCACGCCGCACCGGAGACACCCGGCTCGATCCATGAGGGCGGAGAGCTGGGATATGCGCTCCTGCATGCCTATGGGGCCGCCTTCGACAATCCGGACCTGATCGTCGCCTGCGTGATCGGCGACGGCGAGGCCGAGACCGGGCCGCTGGCCGCCTCGTGGCACTCCAACAAGTTCCTCAACCCCGCCCACGACGGCGCGGTTCTTCCGATCCTCCATCTCAACGGATACAAGATCGCCAATCCCACCATCCTGGCCCGGATGGACCGCGACGAGCTCGAAAGCCTTCTCATCGGTTACGGACACGAGCCTTTCTTCGTCGAGGGGAGCGAGCCCGAGGCAGTCCATCAGGCTCTGGCGGCTACGATAGACGCGGCTCTCGATCGGATCGCCGCAATCCAGAACGCGGCGAGGGCAGGCGGGCAGATCCAGCGCCCCCGCTGGCCGATGATCGTCCTGCGGACGCCCAAGGGCTGGACCGGGCCGAAAGAGGTTGACGGTCTCAAAACCGAAGGCTTCTGGCGCTCCCACCAGGTGCCGCTCGCTGAGACCCGCCGCAATCCCGCCCACCGGAAGCAGCTTGAGGAGTGGCTGCGCAGCTACCGGCCGGAGGAACTGTTCGACGAGGCCGGAAGGCTGCGTCCGGAGATTGCCGCGCTGGCACCTGTTGGCGAGCGCCGGATGGGCGCTAACCCACACGCTAATGGTGGCCTGCTGATGCGCCCCCTGCGTCTGCCGGAGTTCCGGGAATATGCGGTCCAAGTCGATGGGCCGGGAAAGGTGGTCGGCGAAGCCACCCGTGTTCTCGGGACCTACCTCCGGGATGTGGTCGCCCTCAACGCTACGTCCCGCAACTTCCGGGTGGTCGGTCCGGACGAGACCGCCTCCAACCGCCTCGATGCCGTGTTCGAGAAGACCGACCGCGCCTGGATGGAGCCGATCCTGCCCGAGGACGTTCACCTCGCGCCGGAGGGACGGGTGCTGGAGGTGCTGAGCGAGCATCTTTGCCAGGGCTGGCTCGAAGGCTATCTGCTGACCGGCCGCCACGGCTTCTTCTCGTGCTACGAGGCGTTCATCCACATCGTGGATTCGATGTTCAACCAGCACGCCAAGTGGCTCAAGGTCGCCCGCGAGCTGCCATGGCGTCGGCCCATCCCGTCGCTCAACTACCTGCTGACGTCCCATGTCTGGCGCCAGGACCACAACGGCTTCAGCCATCAGGATCCCGGCTTCATGGACGTGGTCGCGAACAAGAAGGCCGAGATCGTCCGCATCTACCTTCCGCCGGATGCGAACTGCCTTCTGAATGTCGCCGATCATTGCCTTCAGACCTACAACCGCATCAACGTGATCGTTGCCGGCAAGCAGCCGGCCCCGCAGTGGTTGAGCATGGATCAGGCCGTCGCCCATTGCAGCACCGGGATCGGGATTTGGGAATGGGCGAGCACGGATCGCGGCGTGGAACCGGATGTCGTCATGGCCTGCGCCGGCGACGTGCCGACGCTCGAAACCCTTGCGGCCGTCAGCCTGCTGCGCGAGCACGCGCCCGACCTGAAGGTGAGAGTGGTGAACGTCGTCGACCTGATGACCCTGCAATCCCCGGATGAGCATCCGCATGGATTGAGCGATAGCGCGTTCGATCTGCTCTTCACGAAGGACAAGCCGGTCATCTTCGCGTTCCACGGCTACCCGCATCTGATCCACCGGCTCACCTACAAGCGGACGAACCACGGCAACTTCCATGTGCACGGCTTCCGCGAGGAGGGCACGACGACCACGCCCTTCGACATGGTCGTCCTGAACCGCCTCGACCGGTTCCACCTCGTCGAGGCTGCCGCCCGGCATGTGCCGAAGCTGGCGCCGATGGCGGCCTACGTGGTGCAGGCAGTCCGTGATAAGCTGATCGAGCACAAGGACTACATCGCGCAACACGGCGAGGACATGCCCGAGATCCGCGACTGGGGCTGGCAGTACCGGACCGCTGCGGAGGCGGGCGACTGAGTGCCTCCTGATGGTTCAGGGCTCATTTGATCCAGGCAAGCGTTGATGCACATCAACGCTCGAGAGGATCGAAGGTGTTGTTGTGCACTTTAAAACGGCTGATCGCCTTGGAACCAATTCGGATGTCGTCATCGAAGAAGATCCATCAACAGTCTCAGTCGACCCGGGAGCGGATCCTCGCCGCCGCCGCCGTCCGGTTTTCGATGCACTCCTACGAGCATGTCGGCCTGCGCGACATCGCGGCTGACATCGGGGTTGATGTCGCGCTGGTCCACCGGGCCTTCGGTTCGAAGGAGCAACTCTTCGCGGCGACGCTCAAGCAGACGTTTCACGGGGAGGCCCTGCTGGCTGCCGGCGCCCGAACGCTGAGCGAACATCTGACGACTGAACTTCTCAAGGAGCCCGTGGGAAAGAAAGCAGATCAACCAGACCCTCTGCAGATGCTCGTCCGCTCGATCTCTCACCCCCAGGCCGGAGCCATCATACGCCGACACATGCAGGAGGATCTCCTTGGCCCGTTGTCAGCCCTCCTGAATGATCCTGCGGATCAGCGGGCTGCCTTGGCAGCCGGATGCATGCTCGGAATCGGTATGATGCGGTACGTCCTGCAGAGCGATGCCCTCAAGGATGTGCGGCAGGAGGTCCTCTCTCCATTGGTTGCCCGGATCATGGACAGCTGCCTTGGGGAGATGGGCCCGGTTGGGTCCGTCAATCTTGCTCGACCGGCTGGCTCGCCGGATGTCCCAGGCCCTTCGCCTTCGAGGGGGAGCGGCAGGAAGGAGCCGACAAGATGCGACCGAAGCAAGCAACCCTGTGAAGCACGAGGCAAATCCCGGACCAGAAGCAGGACCAGGCAATGACCGGTCGGACCAGGTATCGTGCCGAAGGTTACTGATGCCCGCCGACGCTGTGCTGAGCTGAAATCACCGCGCCATGGGAGCTGTGGCCTCGGGATCGAGATCCATGCCCACAAAGCAGATCCCGGCAGACGCGCCCACGTAGGACGGTTTTGTGTTCACCGCCGCGTGTCGTGCACACGAGAACGTCGATCCAATCTCCTGCGTGCTAGACCCTTGATCCATATCAACGATTGTTGACTAATGGCAGATATATGGATGATGCCTCATTCATTTCCTGCAGCAACAAGCAGCGAAGGATAAACCGGTATGGCGACGCTTGGACAAGTTC
>Ga0180217_1003833_pt1 | contig 12364 bp, 8 predicted proteins | sample eDN3rd37CBELigOP_FD_128521 | JGI IMG/M metagenome (GOLD analysis project Ga0180217, IMG submission 128521) | Enriched Organic Plus compost microbial communities from Emeryville, California, USA - eDNA 3rd pass 37_C BE-Lig OP (version 2) (version 2) ... | reverse complement strand
TGTGTGTGTGTGTGTGTGTGTGTGTGTGTGTGTGTGCTAAAGGCACGGGAGGACTGGAAAAAGCATCGAAGGGGAGCTTATTGAGGGTCAACTGGAGTGCCTTGATCTGAAGTGGAAGGACTCATGGCAGCTCCTGCCTCAGCAGGCTCCAACAACTGGCCAGCGCCGTAGTTAGGCGCTGTCTCCTCGTTGGAAGTATGTTTCGAATTGGTTGTTGAGGGGGACTGTACATGATTCTCTGCAGAGTTCTGGACGAGGGATGGCTTGGACTCTGATGCCGTAGTAGTTGCAGGGTTAGCCGCTGCACCATGACCACGCTTGGATTCCTTAACAAAGCGTCGATCCTTGGGGCGAACGGATCCCTGGCCTTCACCTGGTGCAAGTGGGAAAGCTCTCGCTGCCTTTCCACTGTGGTGTTGTTGCTGTTGCTGCTGCTGGTGTTGCTGGTTCATTGGGCGTCTCGGATAGGGACCTTGATGGGGACGGGACTGATGATTTTGGGGTTGTGCTTGCTGTTGTTGAGGATTCTGTGAGTAGGGAGGCTTGGTGAAGTGTTGTTCTGGGTGAGAGAACTGCTTCGACGGATGCGAAAGGCGTGCAGTTCCATCGGTGCGAGGCTGTCCAGACTGAGGAATGGCTGCACTCGCGTGACCGCCTTCCTTGGACGGTTGCTGAACGCCACGACGTCGATCCCTCTTAGACTTGGTGCCAGAACGCTGCGCGGCTGCCGTGGGGAGCTGAGCAGCTGTTGATGCGCTACCTTCAGCAGCAGCAGCAGCAGTAGTATTAGTAGCAGTAGTAGCAGTCGTGGAGCCTGAGGTAGTCGCTCCAGTCTCGGATGTGGATCCTGCGGTTGGAGCTCCACTCAAGCTTGAATTCGGTGAGCCGGTGGGGGCTCCATTTGCAAGAAGCAAATGAGCAACCCCATCGCTGATCTCGGTATCGTGTGTGAACGCGGCAAAAGCGTCCGCCCAACGCTTGCGTGCAGCGTACTTCATCCCTCCAATGTGCTTGACGACAAACTCGGAGACAACTTTGTACAGCTCGGTGAGACCGCATTCCTTGGCTGCAGTCAGAGCGTGCTGAACAATGTACTCTCCGTATGAGTCACGCATGAGCGAAGGAATAGTTGTTGGATCCTCCAGTAGAACACGAATTAGCTCCGCCTGAAGCCAAGGCACTCGAGTCCTGAAGCAAGTCTCGACGACGTTCGAGGCAAAGCGGTGCTTCGAGAAGTATGCGAGCTTGGAGGATAGCGCGGTGACGAGTGCACGAAGAATGCATTCGTACTTGGAGAGTGTCTCTTCATTCAGGATGTCATCATAAAGATGCTCAGACTGAAGGCCACGGTCATACTTGGATGGCTTGTGTGCGAAACCGTTGGCAACTCCCTCAGGGTTTGCAGCACTGGTAGCATGCGCCTTGGTCGCCTCAAGAGTAGAAATATAACCACCCTGGTTCTCAGGAGTTTTGTGGGCTCGAGCGAGAATGTGCTGAACCAAGTAATTACCGTATTGGTCCTCAATTAAGTCGCAAATTAAGGATGGATCAGCAGCTCGTTTCGAGTACTGGAAGAAGAGATCCGTAGGCGAGACACTCATAACGCGCTTGAGAAGGACAACACCAAAGCGGTCGAGACCTAACTTGGGGGTCGCATGGTATGCGATATGTAGGATACCCGATGCAAAGATGAGATGGAAGGGGAAACCATCGATCACGGCCAAAAGGACATGTGATGCGGCTTGATCTGTCATGAGCTCAATGATACGCTCAGTTTGTTTGCTCTGAACCTCACGAACAATGCTGCGTATGGTGGCCGTGTTGGGATTCTCTTCCCCAGAAACCTTGTTCTCTCCGTGCTCGATAGACGTATCACTGTCCTTTCCATCGTACTCCAGTCCTGGTACGAGAGCAACAAACTCCTTCTCAAGCTCCTTCTTTCGAGCTTCTGCGGCGCAGAACTCGTCCGACCCTGGTATGGCACCTCGCAAGGTAGTTTCGCATTTCTTGAGTTCTTCCAAGAGCGGGATCTGTTGGAATTGCTCGTCGGAGACAGCGACTAACGTCGCGAGACCAAATGCGTACTCGTCAAGGGTCGTCATATGCTGATAGATTTTTTGCACAACACGTGTACCCTGGCGATCGCGAATGATCGAGTGGAAGTGTGGAGCGAGACGCTCAAGCATTGTTCTCCGCTGCTCAGCAGTGGCAAGTGGAATCATGAGCTGAACGCAGTAGTTCGCGAAGAGGTTGGTCACGAGCACTGGCAACGATTCTAGTAACTCCTTCAGCAGGAAGTCGATAAACTCTGGTGAGGGATCCTCAAGCAGCCGATGCTGGATCATGCGTGATCCTGGCTGAGTTTTGATTACATCCACAAACTGCATGCCGTTCGATTCGAGTTGTGCTTTGAACTCGCTTGGGGTAGAAACAGGATTGTAAGGTACAATCGGGACTCGCGGAAAGTAGGGCTTGACGATTTTGCCCTCGTAGTCAACAAATTGGACCTCTGCCCCCATTGAAGGAACGGCTGCTGCCGCTGCTGGGGTTGGAACAGGCGCTGTTGGATGCAAGGACACAGCGGGTGCCATCATGGGCATTGCGGTGGGATAAAGCATAGGAGTATTCATAGGAGTAATCACAGGTGGCACACCCTCGGGCCACTCGTAGGTAGGAATGGGATTGCGAAGCATGATGCCCTTAGGTGCCTGTCGGTTGGGTTTGCGTCTCGCACCAGCAAGGTCCGACTCGGATCGATTCATCAGGTTCAGCTTCGTTTGTTCGGGCTCTTCAGATGGAGTTCCATCACCATTTTCGGAGCCGGCATGCACCGTAGACTCCTCGCCGACTTGAGACAGGTCAGGGTGTGCTGCGTGGGCAGTTTCGGCAGCGTCCGGATGCGATGGGCTGGATGACTGCTCTGAGGGAGGGGAGCTCACAGTCGTATTAAGAGCGGTTGTGACAGCTGCCGCGGTCACGTCAGCTTCACCAGTATGAGATTGGCCGTGAGCCTGACCTGCGGGTCGGAATTGTGCTCGGGGTCCCTTAGCACGTCCTGTGGGACCGCGGGGAGCGGGGTGCAATGAGGGATAGGGTTGGGCCTCGAGCGGTTGGCCAGGTGTAGACACGGGGGCATAATGTGGTGCCACATACGAAGCGGGTCCACCGTAGGGATAAAATCCATACATAACGTTGGCATGATGATAGATGTACTGTGGATCCACAGCAGCTAGAGTACCAGCGGCCATGAGTTGAGAGGGGTCATAAGCCGACGCTGGAACTGCAGTAGGCATTACTGCTGCTACCGTTGCAGCTGTCGTTCCTGCCGTAGGTGCTGCTGCTCCTGCTGGTGATGCAACAATTTGAGGCACAGCTCCGTTGACAACAGGCGCAGCTGCGGGCATAACAGTCATTGGAACCGCGGCAGTACCTGCTGGAGCCGCAGCAGTGGCAGCAGGAATGTAGTACATGAACTTGGGTGCCCTTGGGTAGTGGTGTGGTTGCTGGTGCTGTTGAGAGTACTGGGAGGGGTGAGGTTGTGGGTACGCTGATTGCTGAAGCCCGTGAGGGTGCGTGTGCGAAAGCGAATGTGGGTGTGCGTGTGGGTGAGGATTGGAATGGACATGGGCATGGGCATGGGCATGGGCATGAGAGCTGGAATGCGCACCGGCACTGGATTGCGGTTTCTGCTGTGACTGCTGCTGCTGCTGGTCGGACTTCGGGTGTGTAGGAACGAAAGGCGGCAGGTCCGTATGGAGCATGGCCTTGTGTTTGTCCTTGGAGACTGCTGAAGGTGACTCAGGATCTTCGGGTTTTTTCGAGTTGAGATTTGAGTCCCCCACCGCTGTTGCAAAGTCAGGGGACAATTCCACCGAAGACGAAGCCGATCCGGACGACATGACGGATGTGGCGTTGGCATCCGAGTCTAGAGTGAGGATTGCCAAGTTGGGAGTGGACGACGCCAAAGGCCACACGAGGCAGATGAGTACTTGATTTCACGTAACATACGTAACATGCGGTTGGATGCTGTGCTGAGGCGACTGGATGCTCCAAACTCTGTCTGCGGGAGATGGCCGTGAATGTGCGAGTGCTGCGTCACTCCTCTCCGAGTCGAGTGTGGTCCATAAGCAAGCGAGTGTGGTCCATAAGCAAGCGATCTATACCGTGGCACATGTCCGAAAGCTATGAAAACCAAGCTAGGAACAAAGCGTCTGATCCAAAACCAGAGTGCCCGGTCATGTGAGGCGTGAAAAATTATACCCGCCGCAGCGAAGGCGAAGGCGTGTACCTACCCTGAGCAGAGGCTGCCGTGACGGGTGGTGTCACGGACGAGTTGGCGTTGAGGAGGCTATACCAGTATGTGTAGATTGCATCCGTTGATTGTGATCATTTCAAGTTGAAATGAGTCTAATCTAGCATAAAACACTTAGTTATCATATTTCCTATGCATTCCATCTACACACTCAACCCGCGTGATTACCATTACTATGACGTCAACCTACCTGGTATCGGAGTCCATGATCAAAAAGTGGGTTTTTCGCGTGATTCACAGGCTATCCCGCATGGAAACTCACGCAAGACTACCGACTAGAGAGCGTTGCAGAGCGATACGTCGCGAGAGTGAGTGTCCAGGCGCGGCAAGTGGTCATCCAGCGGTGTGCTGCACCAAACTCTGATGCCCACAAGTGGAGACAAGTCCTAGTTTTAGTATATCATCTGTGGTTATTATGGATAAAAATTAGAATATTACTTATATAAAATAAATTATAATATTGAATTATATCAATTACATATATAATTATTTAACATCACTTGCTAGCATATGCATATCTAATCATATGGTATTACTATCTTAACCCCCTCACAAGTGCGCAAGTGCGGGTGATTCGGGCGGTATATCTCGCGTTATGGGCAGTTCAGTCCTGAATAAAACGCGTGGTGAGGATTTGCATATCTATGCGCACCGCATGCTAGCACCTTGAGTCCTACCACAATGCTCCATACTGCGCATTCCAGTACTTTCCTGCATATTCACACTCAACGTCTATTTACCCGTTTCCCGCTAGTTAGTTAGGAGGCGTGAGCTGCCTAAGAAAATTTCTTACGCGACGCGAGCCGAGCCCCTAACAAAAAAATGCAACCGCCTAAGAAACTTTCTTAGCCACCGCCTAACCAACGTTTTTACTTGGAAGGGAGTGTGGCTTGGCTTGGCACGAGGACGGGATAGCGTCGACGATCGATGTCCGAACACTCTGTATTCAACTTGGCCGTAAGTCAATAACATCAGCAAGTCTTTATCACGTGATAACCATCATCATCAATCATCAACAACAACTACTACTATTACCATTGATACTCACTCAGTAACTCAAATGATCCCTCGCACTGAGTGTCAACACCACTTGCCTCGTACCAAAACAATAGAAACACACTGGAAACAACGGAAATCCCACCACCAGGCCTCCCTCACACCAGGTACACACCGACTTTGAGGAAGGGAATGATGATGCCGCCAAGCTGGATATACCAACGCTGGTCACCTCTCGGTCTCTCAACCCCCGTAGACCCGCTCGTAATGGAATCAAGACACCACTGGATGAGTCGATTGGACCCGTCATAGAGTAGAGTGAGTACTGCTGAGTCAGACTGCAGCGCTTGCAAGTGGGTGTGTGTCTCAGTACGCTGCTTGCTCGCCAGAGATGCCAGTGCTCGATGACTGCAAACCGACCCGTCGACAGTGGTCATGGCGATAGATCGCTGAACTTATTCACTCCAGAAGCGTGTATTCCTATCGTCCCAGCACGGCCACAGCCCGCTCCACCACCCGTCAGCCCAGATCCAGTCGCTGCCAAGACGTGACATATACCTCTGGCGTGAGTTGCATCGTGATTCATTCCACTACGCGTTCGAATAAACGGGGTAGAGCTGGATCCGAGCGATGCTCGTGGGTGGGTTGTGGCAGCCCTCCTGCGGCTACCTCCCCCCAGTAGTATCCCCCTCCAACCCACACTACATATCCCGCTCGAGACCATTTCGGATTTTCGTGTGAGGTATCTATCTAGTCGGAATCGAGATCTGGGTGTGGACGGCAGTTTCATTGCGTGTATGCATATGAAAACGCATGTGTATATGTGTGTAAACCCTTTTATCCGTTTGCTTTCCACACACACTCCACATATCGTGAGATATCACCCAAAACGCGTTTCTCACCAATCTCCTTCCTTTGCACATGACTGTATATCTCCGGCTGACTTGGGCGATTTGATATAATTTCAGTCCTCACATGCTTAGCACACTCGCACAACGATCCTATCGCGGCGCCGCCACGCATGGTCCTGCTGTTACGGTCGCACGTGCTCTCGCCGAGAGCCTGTTCTTGAACAACACCACCAGCGTGGTTGCTGGCCGCTTCACACTCGCCATGGGCTCAGGTCGTGGCATGGCCTCGTGGACTAGGGGCTCGTCCTCGGCGCTATCATCGGGCGCGGTCCGACCCAAGGTGGTATACCAGGGTGTATTCACCCAGGCCGAGTACCTGCGAGCGGTGGGAGGCAGCTCTGTGATTCTCTCAGCAAACGCGCCGGCTAACCATGCCAATGCGACCACACGTGGTTTCACAAGCTTCCTCTCGTCCAGCCGAGTTCTCCGCAGCAATGCCTCCACTGAATCCAAACAGCAGCAGCAGCAGCAGCAGCAGCAGCAGAAACAACAGCAGCAGCAATCATCCTCCGAAGAAGAGGTCAAGTTCCGCGTTGTTGAGGAGCCCAACCGACAGGTGGCTTACTGGCTCTTCGTCGTCGCGGGCATGATCTTCCTCATGGTCGTCGCGGGAGGTCTCACCCGACTCACACGCTCGGGACTCTCCATGACCCATTGGAAGTTCACTGGCGAGAAGCGACCCAGAACACAGGAGGAGTGGGAGGAAGAGTTCGCCAAGTACAAGGAGTCACCCGAGTACAAGCTGCACAACCAACACATGACTCTGGAGGAGTTTAAGTTCATCTACCACATGGAGTACGGCCACCGCAGCCTGGGCCGCTCTATCGGTCTCGTATTTACTTTGCCACTGCTCTACTTCCTGTTCCGTGGAAGAGTCAAGCTAAACCAACCCATTGCCAAACGCCTCGGTGTGCTCCTCGCGATGGGTGGTGCCCAGGGTCTCGTTGGCTGGTGGATGGTTAAGAGCGGTCTCTCCGGCGGCTCCAACGAACACAAGGGTCGAGTTTCACCCTACCGACTCGCCACCCATCTCGTGTCCGCCTTCGTTATTTATTTGTTCACTCTTGTCACAGGCCTCCGTGCGTACTACGGCAAGACTGAAATCCTTAAGAATGGTATCAGGCAGCGCCTAGGCACGCCATTCATGCGCAAGTCCGCACATGCACTCGCCATGTTCGCACTCTTCACTGCGTTCTCCGGCGCGTTTGTAGCTGGCAACGACGCTGGCAAGGTTTACAACTCTTGGCCTTGGATGGGTGCACCCGGAACGCTCATTCCCTCAGATCTCATTGATCCCTACCTGAAGCCCGCATGGCGCAATGTCTTTGAACATCCAACGCTGGTTCAATTCGATCACCGCATGTTGGCGTATGCTACGACAACTCTCGCTGCAATGGCGTTCGTTGGTGCTCGCACGAAGGCTGCTCGATCTGCTATTGCCGCTCTCTCGCCCGTTGCACAGAAAACCGTGAACCGCGCCACGGGATTGGCAGCAGGTGCAGTTGCTCTCCAAGTTGCGCTTGGTATCACAACGCTGCTGCGCGAGGTACCCATCGACCTCGCTGCCTACCACCAAGCTGGTGCCATGGGTGTTCTCACCATGGCAGCCTACCTGATGTTTGTCTTGAACAACCCAGCTGTTGCGATGGGCCGCATGGCTCCAGCTGCAATTGCTAGTGTTGGTACTGCCGCAGCCGCTGCGATTACCTCTCTGACCGTGGCCAAGGAGCAGGAAGAAGAGGAGCAGGCACAACAGGAGGAGCAGGAGATACAGGAAAACCAACAGTAATTATTAGTAGCTCACTGTATGTTGAGCTTGAGTATGTGTTATCTACACAGGCAGTAGAGTTAAACGTACGACAATTGTATACATGGAGTCATTACATCCTAGAAAAAACAAAATTGGCTTTGGCACAGTTTGAATTGGAAAAGAAAACATCGCTGGAGTTATCATACAGTAGCAAACGTATTCACATGAAAGAGAGTACATCAAGGCCGCTTATAGCCGTGACTCATAATCGAGGAAAAAGTCAGGAACGAGATCCTCGTTCTTGGTACCCTTCACAAAGGCGTACTTCAACAGTTCTTCATCCGTGACGCCGCGTTGACGCAACACGTCCTCGTCAATCAAGAATCCGCCGGTGACCTCATGACTGGCTGTGAGGATAACATAGGCCGCATCTGACATGATCTCGGCTGTTCGAGATCGTTCCATCATCGCCTCACCGCCCAAAACGTTCTGGACCGCTGCTGTCGCGATGGAAGAACGTGGCCAGAGAGCGTTCACCGCGATTTTATACTCGCGAAGCTCCTCGGCAAGGCCCAAGACGACCAGACTCATGCCGTATTTTGCCATTGCATACGCGGTGGAGCTTTCAAACCAACGCGGCCGCATGGAGAGGGGTGGAGACATCATCAGGATCTTTCCACAAGATGACTTCTTCAAGTGAGGTAGACAGTACTTCGAGCAGAGGAAGGTGCCCCTGGCATTGATTTGATGCATGAGGTCGAACTCCTTCATCGTGATGTGCTCTACATTCGAAAGACGGATCGCTGAAGCGTTGTTGATTAGGATGTCAATGCCGCCAAAGTGCGAGACACAGATCTCGACGGCACGCTTGACTTGTTCTTCACTTCGAACGTCGCATTCGATGGGTAGAGCTCGACCGCCTGCGGCGATGATTTCTTCAGCGGCCGTGTAGATCGTTCCAGGCAGGTTCTTTGCTGGCAAGGTTGTCTTTGCGACAATGGCAATGTTTGCGCCGTCGCGAGCGGCACGCAGCGCGATCGCCAAACCAATTCCACGCGAGGCGCCAGTGATGAACAGGGTTTTGTCTTTGAGTGAATGAAGCGGCTGCTTCTCTTCATAGATCTGGGCGAGGCATTTCTCAGCTAGAAAAATTATCAAAGCAGTGCGGACAGGCGTAGGGATGGTGATAGAAGTGAGTGATGCGTTGACTCCGAGCATTCATCAAGTCGTAGCCGTTGAATGCCCCAATCACACGTGTTCTAATGTTCCCTCACGTACTGGCTTCAGAGTTCTCAAGGCTCACTCCAGGTGAGCGCTGGGATGGAGTCTTGGGAGCGAGTTTGAGTTTGGGCTTGTTCTCTGCCCCCGCTTGATCGGCAGGAGAAGAGGAAGGGGAGGCGGAGGAGAAGGACTGGTTCGGTTGTGACATTGCGAGTGGAGAGGATGAGAGCCAGGCCTCAGGGTATGGATAATGACGATTCGCTTCTAGTCTGTTCAGGAGACAAATCGTAAAGCACGCCGAGCCCACGCAGTGTGCTTGGACGAAGGATCTACCTAGATGGCACGGTACCCACAATGGGCGTGGTGGGTGTGGAGTGACGTAGAGTCAAGGTCAAGATCCAGGTCAGTCGAGGGGGGGATATCAAACGAGGTACATGGGGTAGGCGCCGTAGATCCAGGGCTTGTGAGGCGATACAGGCGTCAAATGCCACGAGACCTCGCCATGCATCATCAGAGCCCGAGTCAATGATGGCAGCATCGCTACCGCGTCGAATCGACTTGGGACGCATGCCAATGAGATTCTTCCGTCTGACTTTGCAGAGGATCTCCGCAGGTACGCGTGGGTTGGGCGTAGTGGCAACTAAGAATATTGCGTCCAACGGGTAACTACATCGATCTGTAACGTCAGCTTGGTGGTGCACAGCAACGACACTCACGAAAACATGTCCACCTGGCGGGTTGCAACTCGAACAAGTTTAGCCGGATCAGGTCAAACTTAGCCGTGTCAAGTTTTGAAAAGCTGGGTTTCCCGTGATGGACATGTTGAGACATGCAGGTATGACTCGTCATGGGTCAAGAGAATGTGCATGGACGTAGTACAGAGTCATAGCGTTGTGGATGGCTGTGGCTGCCCGCTGCTGTCCTTCCAAACCCCTGTGTCCTCTCGCTGATCTGAAATTGTTCCATCACCTAAAAGCCCGCGATGACTAGGTCGCGAGTATATTTATATGCTGATCATCGAGTCGTGGCGATTGGATCTGGCCCACGCGACGCTTGATGAAGCCAAAGCTCGGTTGTTGCTTCCGCGATTGGCACAGGACATGGAGACGGGCGTCGGACTTGTGACCGCAGATTCGGGTGAGTTTGAGTCCAGTGACGAAGAACAGAGTGGCGAGCCCGACTGATGGTATTCCGACGAAGAGTATAACGTAAAAGAGATGAAGGTAGTTCGCGAGAAGCATGAGGAAAAGGATCAAGACCAAGACGAAGACCGCGAGAGGGAGGAGGATTAACCACCAGAATCCACCGGATGTTTGAGCGCTCTGCGGAAGTTGACTGGTCTCATGACTGCCTTTCGATCCTAACATCAACAGTATGATACTCGTTTCGGGACTGTAGAACGAGTGGACTGTAGTCATATGCTAATCAGGCTTCCAATGGCTCTGGGATGCTACTCATGTGCCCCCTTCGCACCCACAGTCATTCCCTCATCATCGTCGTGTTTGTGATGTCTTTAGATCTCATCATAAAATACTCTTGACATCCCAGCCTGGTCAGTGTCCAAGACGAGAACACGGAACGTCCAGAGTCTAGGATTGTGTACGTACCTACCTCGAAACCATGTCCAAGGCGTTGGCTGCAGGCAGGCTTCCGGACGCCCACCTTGAGACTCAGCACGCTCCAATAGAACATGGCACAATTTTTGTGAGCAAAATTCAACCACTTCCTGATCTAGCAGGAGCATTTATTTATCAGTCTGGTTTCAAGCACGAATCGGCAGACCTAAGCTCCAACTATAACCTCTTCCTAACCGCATCTGCCTCAAGTCGTGCGTCTTGTTCTTAGCTAGTGGCTTCGTCATACAATGCGCCATGCTCTGTTCCGCAGGGATTGTCGCTACATCCAGCAGACCCTCCTCGCACTCCTTCCTCAGAACAAGCGCCTTCGTCCGCCTCGATTTCATCAAGGGTGTTATTCTCTCAGCCACTACTGCAGTTTCAGCACCTTGGTTGACACTGCAAAAGTGTATCTTCTATGCCTCGTATCCCAGCTCCCTCAGCAGTTCAACCTGCTGCACTCCATACTGTCGTGCCATTAGGAGCGCTGCATACTCAGCATCACAGGTGCTCGTTGACGCGTTGTCCAACTTCTTTGAGCCCCATGATACGATACTACCACCCAGCTCGGTATGTCCAGCGGAGTCTCATGGGTTTCTTTGGTGGTGTGTCTTCATATACCCTGAATACCTTCTTCTTCGTCCACCTCGCTCAGCATCTCAAGGTCCCTCGCAGCTTGCCACTTCGATCTCAGCTTCTCATTGCTTTCCACCGCCTTCCACGTGAGCTCGCGATCTGGAAAGTCCTCAAGGTCTGCGCCCTCTACAAAGGCTTCCTTCAGGAGTCTCTGTTCTTCTTCACGGTATATATCGTCTGCTTCTCTCAGCTCCGTCTTCCTTACCGCCGAAATGGTCATCTTCTTGGTTCCTTTCCATTTCTTGCCGTCGTCCTTTCTGCCGGACAATTTCTTCTGGACTCCTTCGAGGATTGCTTGCCTCAAGTTCTTGTGTCTGCTTTGATCTAGTGTGATGCCCGCAATCTCTATCGCTGGCTCACCCATAACCTCGGTTGATTTACTCGGCTCTGTCTGTTGCTCCACCTCCGGTTCTGGGTATGCAGGGCTCTCAACTTGCTTCGGACATGGTCTCACATCGTTTGGTACCTTAGTCTCTGGCTTCGGTGTCTTTGCTTCAGGGTCTACCACTATGTACAGCGAGTCGTCAAAACCCACCACTCTCACCAGTTTGCCCTCACATTCGGCTCTTAACCTAATTAAGAGTAAAGATGAGACACTTTATGAACCTGGTTTCAAACAAGTGAGATAGAGAGATGATGGGTGGGGTCCATTAGTAAATGTCACAGAGTCTAAAAGTCGGCTTCCTTAGCACAGTGGTAGTGCGTGATGAGAGAGAAGAGAAGAGAAGTGATAAACTCTCGCACGAAGACGCTAAATTGTATTTAACCGGATTAGGTTAAGCTGTCCGGAATCAGGGGAGAAACACGCCCCCTTGATCGCTACGAGCTCTGTGAGGTTGCGATCACTTGAGTTTTTCGAATTTTCGACTTTCATGACCGCACAGGGGTGGTGAGGTCTAGTTCCGTCCCCCACCATTCTCAC
>Ga0180217_1003827_pt1 | contig 12374 bp, 10 predicted proteins | sample eDN3rd37CBELigOP_FD_128521 | JGI IMG/M metagenome (GOLD analysis project Ga0180217, IMG submission 128521) | Enriched Organic Plus compost microbial communities from Emeryville, California, USA - eDNA 3rd pass 37_C BE-Lig OP (version 2) (version 2) ... | reverse complement strand
TTCGGTGGCATTCGTGCCGCCTGGCAGGAGCTCGATCCGGATGCTGACGCCGGGCCGCATCGTCCGCTTCTTCACACCGAAGTCGGAGGATCTGGCGAGCCTGGCGTCCAACGCTTCCGAATATACCGGACCACACCCCAACGTCCCGCCGTTCGAGCCGTGGCCAGAGCCGGAAGGTGGATTGAAGCTCAAGTGGTACACACTGGACGTGCCGCAGGAGCCGGGCCGTTTTGGACGCATCTACCGCTGCACGACCTTCATGATCAACTACCTGGACCCGCGCGTCGGGCCGCGCGAGCGCGACAAGGTCTCTCCGCATCACCACGATGACTTCGAGCAGTGCTCGCTGGCACTGAGCGGCACCTTCACGCACCATCTGCGCTGGCCGTGGACGACCAACATGAACATCTGGCGTGAGGACGAGCACATTTTCTGCGAGTCTCCGTCGATCTGCATCATCCCGCCACCCGCAATCCACACAAGCACGGCGGAGAGCGACGGCGTCAACCAGCTTGTTGATATTTTCTCGCCACCCCGTCTGGACTTTTCCCAGAAAGAGGGATGGATTCTCAACGCAGCCGATTATCCCATGCCGCAAAAATAAGGGGTCTTCCCATGGACACGACCACGCTCGGCAGAACCGGACTTAACGTCAGCGTTGCGGTGCTCGGCGCCGGTGGCAGCAGCCGGCTCGGCATGAAGAATGGCGCCACCCAGTCGCAGGCCGCCGAGCTGGTGCGAATGGCGATCGATCATGGCATCACCATGATCGATACCGCCGCAAACTATGGCACTGAAGGGGCCGTAGGCGAGGGAGTTGAGGGCCGAAGGGACCAGGTGGTGATTTCCACCAAGGCTCGCTGCCACAAGCCCGGGACGCCTCTGGACAGCCTCGACTTCGTGACCCGTGAAGAGCTGCGTGGAAGTGTCGAGACGAGCCTGAAAAACCTCAGGACTGACTATGTCGATATCCTCCACCTGCACGGGATCAGACCGCACCAGTATGATTATTGCCTGAACGAGCTGGTGCCCGAGCTGCAGCGGCTGCAGGAGGAGGGCAAGGTTCGCTTTCTCGGCATTACGGAAGCGTTTGGCGTTGACCTCGAGCATGTGACCATGAAGCGTGCCGTCGCTGACGGCGTTTGGGACGTGCTGATGCTGGGCTTCAACTACGTCAACCATTCCAATGCCCGCGAGGTTCTGCCGGCTGCGCAGGAAAAAAACCTGGGTGTGATGGCGATGTACGCCGTGCGTGGAGCCCTGGCGCGCAAGGAGACACTCGACAATCTCGTCCGCGAGCTGATCGAAAAGGGCGAGGTCTCTGCGGATATAGCCGGGGAGGTGGGCGACCTTACCTCGCTGCTCGTTCAGGGCGGCGTTGCCGGAACGCTGACGGAGGCTGCCTACCGCTTCTGCCGGCATGCGCCGGGCATCAGCGTGGTCCTGACCGGAACCGGCAAGTTCCAGCACCTCGAACAGAACATCGCCTCCATCAAGGGCGCTCCGCTCCCGGCGGAGGTGACCGAGAAGCTGCATAGGATGTTCGGGAACGTGGTTTCGGCGACGGGCGATCTGTAGTCGCCTTGTCGGTGTGATCTGGATCCTTCGTGCTTCGACAAACGAGCACGAGGGTCTTTGCCTTTGCCAAGGTGGCGTGGCGGCCAACAGCGGTCGCACCCTGAATTGTGGGGGCAGCAAATTAGACTTGATCTTACGGCCGCGCCGCCCACTACCTCATGATGAGCTTGCCGAACCACGAGGTAGTGAGGTCCTCGTGCCGGACTATCTCCCGGCCACTGCCTTGCCAACTTTGGAGGGTCGCTTGAGAACGGCGGCCTCGTTGACGTCGGTTCCCCAGCCCGGACGGTCTGGCACGATCATGTAGCCATTCTCGAACTCCGGAGCATGGGTGTAAAATTCGTGGCGCCAGGCGGCGCTGTCGATGTCCGTCTCCATCACCCGCAGATTGGGCACGACAGCGGCGAGATTGGCGCTGATGAAATCCGAGAGATAGCCGTAGTAGTTGTGCGGCGCGACGTTGAGCTCATAGGCATCGGCGAAACTGGCGATGCGCACAGACTCCGAGAAGCCGTTCCAGATTGGATCGATGATTGCAACGTCCACGGCAGCCTTGTCGAGGAAGGGCTTGTATTCCCGCCGTCCATAGAGGTGCTCCAGCGAGGCGATCGGGATGCGGGTCGACTGCCGGATGAAGGCGAGCGCTTCCGGGTCGTGATTGTCGATCTCGAGCCAGTAGATTCCGATGGGCTCCAGCGCAAAGGCAAGCTGGCGGAAACCTTCCGGTTTGAAAAACAGGTTGCAGTCGATCGCCACGCCCATGTCGGGACCTGCGCCGTCCTTCAGCGCCTGCATCACCTGAACGATGCTGCGCACATGGCGTGGCTCGAGGTTGAGAGCCGGGAAGCCACTGCTTTCGCCGGTCGTTGGGCGGTAGTTGGTAAATCCACCCTCTACGGGCAGAATGGCCGTTGTCTTGACGGCCATGAAGCCGCGGGACGCGGCCTCTTCCGCCAGCCGTGAAAGATCATCCAGCGTCTTCGGCGCATCCTCGCCCACAAACTGGGGATAGCGCACCCGGTAGCTCGCGAAATGCGACCAGTAGCAGGGAATGCGGTCGCGGATTGCTCCGCCGAAGAGTGCGTGGACGGGCAGCTCCATCGACTTTGCCTTGATGTCGAGAAGGGCATTGTTGATGGCGCCGATGGCCTGCTGGTTGACACCGCCCGGTGCCTGCAGCGTTTTGCTCTGCAACCCGATCAGGATGGCCTCGACGCGGGTCGGGTCAGCGCCAATGAGCGCCTCCATATGGGCGGCGACGAGCGCATTCAGACCGATGTTGCCGGCCCCCTCGTAGTACTCTGTCCAGCCGACAATGCCGTCGTCAGTCTCAACCTTGAGAAACGAGACTGTCCGCCAGCCAAAATCCGCGTGCAACTGCCTGAAACCGGTGATCTTCACGGCCGTCCATCCTCGCATCATCGACCCGTTGCCGGATGAGTACCACCTTAGGCCCCAGTCATTCCTCCGCTCCTCGGCCCTGTTTCAGCAACCGAAATGAGGTGTTGTGAAACGCCTCCTGAAGGTGCAATCTTTTCGCACCATGAAACTGATGAGACGCGGCATTGCTCCCAAAGGGCTCCCGCGCTCATCCTTGGAATGCGCCTAAGGCTTTGCAAAAGCTGGCCGCCGAGGACGGTGGAGGACCGTCCCCTCGTTACTGGGAAGAGAGACTGTCGCGACCGTGTAAGCCACACATGTCGCAGCGCTGCACGGGCCGCGCGGGAGGATCGTCATGGATATGAATTCGTATGGAACGGACACGGTTGCCGACGAAGATACATTCGCTGGCGAAACCCATCATTCAAGCTATTCTCCGGGCCACGATGAAGGGTCGAGCTGTCGGGCGAACTCCCGCCGGGGGATGACGGATTCCATCAAGGCCTCCTATCCGCCTGTCGAGTCGGTGCGGCGTGCACTTGAGATCCTGCGCACGCTCAACCGTTTGCGCATCGGCACAGTAGGCGACATTCATATGGCCACAAGGCTGCCAAAGCCGACGATCGTCCGCATGCTCGATACGCTGATTGCAGACGGCTATGTGGCGCGAGACAACATGTGCGGCGGATATCGGGTCACCCACCGGGTGAAGGATCTGCACGCGGGCTACGAGGGTATTGCCGAGGTGATCGAAGCCTCGCGCCCATTCGCCATCGAGCTCACCAACAGCATCAAGTGGCCGGTCGGCATCGGCATGCTCGATGGTGACGCCATCGCCGTGCACTTCTGGACCGGCACCATCAGCCCCTGGGTGCATGCCAACACCCTGCTGCACAACCGGCCAAACCTGGTCACCTCTGCGATGGGCAGGGCCTATATGGCCTTCTGCCCGGAGGAGGAGCGCCAGCTTCTGTTCCAGCGTATCCGCGAAAAGAACAGCAGCTTCGGGACGGATCAGGAGACGCAGCACCGGGCGCTGCTCGCCAATGTCCGCAAGAAGGGCTATGCCCTGCGGTCACCCCGCACCGAGCCAAGACGCAACACGACAGTCGCCGTACCCATTCGCTATCGCGACACGGTGCTTGCTTCGATGACGGTGAGCTTCTTCATCAGTGCCGTGCCACCGAATGACGTGGACGAACGTGTGATCCAGCCACTCAAGGAAACCGTGGCAAAGATCGAATCCGTCATACGCTTCATGCGCGATGGCGGGTCGGGGATGCTGCCCTCAAGCCGGGACGTTTCCCGCATGGCGCTGGCAATCTGAAGCGGTCGATTTCGGGCGGTGAAATGCCCACACCATTGAATGGAAGGGTGATCCACCGCTCCCTATCGTTTTTCCAGCGCACACAGCTTGATCAGTGGTCTGTTGGTGTGCGCTGCCAGCTCGAACAGGGGGCGCCTGATGACGTCAATCGACCGTTGCTACAACATTGAAGACCTGAGACTTGAAGCGAAGCGCCGCCTTCCTAAATGGATCTTCGAATTCGTCGACCGGGGGACCGAGGACGAAGTTGGACTTGCTCACAACATCACGGCCTACCGTCGCATCAAGCTGCGGCAGAAGGCGCTTGTAGATGTTTCAGGACGCGATCTTGGCGCCGAGATTCTGGGCGGACGCACAACGCTGCCGATGGCAATCGCCCCTACAGGTGCGGCGGGTCTTTGCTGGTATGAAGGCGAGCTCGAGCTTGCCAAGGCCGCTGCGAAATTCGGCATTCCGTTCACGCTCGCCATAAGCTCCACCACCGGGCTCGACAAGATTGCCAATGAGGCTGGCGGCAGGCTCTGGTTCCAGATCTATGTCTGGGAAGACCGCCAGCTGACCTACGAACTGATCGACCGCGCCGCCAGGGCAGGCTACGAGGCGCTGGTCGTCACCGTCGATGTCAATCTCGGCGTCAATCGCGAATTCAACCTGCGCAACGGATACGGCAATCCGTTCAAGCCGAGCTATCCGACCGTGCGCGACATCCTGCTGAAGCCGGGCTGGTTCTCGAAGGTGCTCATGCGCTACCTCACCACCACCGGCATGCCGCGGCAGGCGAACATGCCGCCAATTGCCCGCAACGTGCACGGTTCAGTGCTGCGTGGCACGGACAGCCGGATCACCTGGGAAGACATTGCCAAGCTGCGCGACCGCTGGAAGGGAAAGCTCGTCGTCAAGGGCCTGATGCGGCCGGAAGACGCGAGGCGGGCGGTCACGGTGGGCGCGGACGCGGTCGTCGTTTCGAACCATGGTGCACGCAACCTCGACATGGCGCCAGCCTCGATTGACGTACTTCCTTCTGTAGTAAGCGAGATCGGGGGCAAGGCGACCATCTTCCTGGACAGCGGCATCCGCCGTGGCAGCGACATGGTCAAGGCCTATGCGCTCGGGGCTGATGCCGTGCTCATCGGCCGGGCTGCGCTGTTCGGCTGTGCTGCCGGAGGGCAGGCTGGGGCGGAACGGGCGCTGAACCTGCTCAAGCGCGAATATGAGCTGACACTTGCCCATCTGGGCTGCCGCAATCGCGACGAGCTGACGCCGGACGTGATTGCCAATGATCTTCCCTTCCTGGGCCAGCCGGTCGAGACGCTGCCCAGGAAGAACGCCTCGCCTGTTCAGGAAGTGCGCTCGGCCTGAGCCGCGCGCTTCAAGCAACACATTAAACCCGGCCATCTTTCGGTGGCCGGGTTTTCTATTTTCGGTCAATATGTTGCAATGCTTATTTAATCATCACTGTCAGCAAAGGCCACCTCGCGCGTCTTCCGGACCGAGGGCATGGCCACCAGCAGAATGACCAGCGCAGCAACAGCCAGGATGCCCGCACTGATCGGGTGTGTGATGAAGGTATCGAGGTTGCCGCTTGAGAACGAAAGCGCACGGCGGAAGTGGGTCTCCAGCAGACCGCTCAGAACGAAGCCCACCAGGAAGGGTGCTACTTCACAGTCAAACCGGCGGAAGAGATAGCCGGCAAGACCGAAGAACAGCAGCGTATAAAGATCGAAGGTGCTGTTGTTGACCGTGTAGACGCCCAGCGTCGAGAACACCACGATCGCTGGCAGCATGATGCTGTAGGGTATCTTGAGCAGGCTCACCCAGAGGCCCACGAGCGGCAGGTTGAGGATCACCAGCATGGCGTTGCCGATCCACATGGAGGCGATCAGGCCCCAGAACAGTTCCGGCTGCTGGTAGACCACGTTCGGCCCCGGCGTGATGCCCTGGATCATCAGCGCGCCTGCCATCAGAGCCATCAGCGCGTTCGGTGGAATGCCGAGCGTCAGCATCGGGATGAAGGAGGTCTGTGCACCGGCATTGTTGGCGGATTCTGGTGCAGCCACACCTTCGAGCGCGCCGTGCCCGAACCGTTCCGGATGGCGGGAGAGCTTCTTTTCGAGCGCGTAGGAGGAGAAGGCCGAGAGGATCGAGCCGCCGCCGGGCAGTACGCCCATTACCGATCCAAGCACGGAGCCGCGTATGATCGGCCCCGCCGCCTGCTTCAGGTCCTCGCGGCTTGGCATCAGGCTCGTGATCTTCGCAGTGGTAACATTGCCGGTGCTGGCATTCTGCTCAAGATTGCGCAGGATTTCCGAAAGCCCGAAGATGCCGAGGGCCACGGCAACTGTCTCCACGCCGTCTGACAGCTGGATCATCCCGAAGGTGAAGCGGAACATGCCCGTCTCCGGATCGGTGCCGACCAGCCCGAACAGCATGCCTGTGATGATCATCGCCATGCCGCGCACCATTGAGCCGTGAGCAAGCGTTGTGGAGATGACGATGCCAAGCAGGATAAGCGAAAAATATTCGGCAGAACCGAAGCTTAGAGCAATGTCTGAAAGTGGCATCGCAGCAAGCGCGATGACGAAGGTGGCGAAGGTCCCCGCGATGAAAGAGCCGATCGCCGCAATCGCCAATGCCTTGCCGGCCTGCCCGTTGCGGGCAAGCTGGTAGCCATCGATGGCCGTTACCGAGGATGACACCTCGCCCGGCAGGTTCATCAGGATCGCCGTGGTCGAGCCGCCGTACTGTGAGCCGTAATAGATGCCGGCGAGCATGATCATCGAGGCCGTCGGCGACAGATAATAGGTGATGGGCAGCAACATGGCGATCGTAGCCGTTGGCCCGAGGCCGGGCAGCACACCGATGAAGGTTCCAAGCAGCACGCCGACGAAGCAATAGAAGAGATTTTCGGGTGAAAGCGCCGTGCCGAAGCCGAGGATCAGGTGGTCAAGAATTTCCATCAGTCGGGGTTCCTCATGGCAGTCGCAGCAGCGGGCCGATGACCGGGTAGGGCAGGCCGAGAGCATAGATGAAGACGCCGAGGCAGAAGGCCGTCAGCGCAACGGTAACGATGGTGGCCGTCTTCCAGTTGGCCTCGCGCGGGGCCATGGCGGCAAGAAAGGTTGAGGCTAGCAGTGCGGGCAGCGCGCCGAGCGTTTCGATTGAAACCGCAAATACCAGCACAGAGAGGACGATGAGGGGCAGACCACGCCATGAGATCGGGGTGAGGGTCGCGGGTTCCGTGCGCATTGCCTTGATGATGAGCCCAACTCCAAAACCGGTAAGAAGCAGGCTCAGGCCCAGCGGAAACGAGCCTGGTCCGATGGCGCCATCGGTCGTGAGCGGCAGGTTCCGCCATCCGTTCCAGGTGAAGGCGAGGCCAATGACCAGAAACATGGCGCCAGACCCCACATCCTTTACGTTGATATGCATTCTCCCTCCTCGTCATGCAGATGCGCAGGCGGCTGGCATGAAGCCGCCTGCCGAAGGTTTGTCAGTCGGAAGTCCAGGTTTCCGTCAGCCGCCCTGCTTGGGCTGATAGCCGGTCAGCTTCACAAACTCCTGCACGATCTGTTCTTCCTGTTTGATGGCCTCCACGAACTCGGCCGCACTACGCTTGAGCGGCACGGCGCCGGAATTGGCGAGCACTGTGACCATCGCCGGATCATCGAGCGCCTTGTTGACTGCGGCATTCATCTGGTCGGTAAGGTCCTGCGGCAGGCCCTTCGGTCCGAATACGCCCCACCACACTTGCGAGCCTTCCATGCCTTCCACACCCTGCTCGGCCATTGTCGGGGCAGGGGGCGAGCCCGGTGCGTAGCTGTCGTTGGTGTAGGCGAGCACCTTCAGCTTGCCTGCCTGGATCTGACCCAGTACACCAGCAATCGTGGAGAACAGAACCTGCAGGCGACCAGCCACGAGGTCCGTCTGTCCTTCGGCCGCGCTCTGGTAGTTGATGCTCTTCAGTTTCACGCCCGTCAGCGCCTTGAACTTCTCGGCCATCTGGTGCTGGGTGGCGCCCACGCCGACATAGCCCACGAAGGTATCTTCCGAACGGTTGTTGGCGTAGTCGATGAACTCCTTCACGGTGTTGACCGGCAGATCGGCCGGCACCACCATCGCGCCCGGCGAGGTAGCGAACATCGCAATCGGTGTCAGGTCGGTCAGCGGGTTCAGGTTGACGCCCATGATCGGGCCGAAGGCGACGACGCTGTTTGGTAGTTCAAGGAAGCGATAGCCATCCGGCGTGGCCTGCGAGACGGTGAGGCTTCCGGTGAAGCCGCCAGCGCCCGGCTTGTTCTCGACGACGAAGGGCTGGCCAAGGTCCCGGCTCAGCACCTCTGACAGCTGCCGCGTGAAGATGTCATTGCTGGCTCCCGGGCCGAACGGCACGACCATGGTCACCGGACGGGTTGGCCAGTCTGCGGCCTGAGCCAGCGAAACTGGAAGAAGTGTTGCCGCGGAAGCAAGTGCGCCAAACTCCAGGAATTTCCGCCGTGACATCCTGTGATCAAATTCAAACATGGTTCCTCCTCCACACTTTGATGCCAAGAACGATAATACCGCCTGTGCTTCCCTAAATGCCGGAGGTAAGTGAATTTCACTCTTTGAAATTGTCACGTGAACGGCGCCTCGCAAGCGTCCTGCGGCGCAGGGTATTTCAGGGCATTTCATCCCGTGAAATCGGCCAAGGAAAACGCCTGCGGGGTGTCTCGGAGGGCTACTATTTGCGGAGCTTTGCAATTCACCCGTTCAAGCAAAGCGCCTTGGGAGGAGGCACCGATGCTCAATCTGAAGAGACTTGCTTTCCTGAATGTTGCAACTGCCGCAGGCCTGTTCGCAGGGCATGGATTTGCCCAGGACAGGACGCTGGTGGTGGTGCTGCCTGAAGCGCCCGTCACCATGGAAGCCTGCATGGGCAATAACACGGTCAACGGCCGTGTCATCCGCATCAATATCTATGAGCCGCTGACGGTGGTCAGCGATACGACGGGCCAGGTCGAGCCGCGGCTTGCCACCTCATGGGAGCGGCTGGACGATCTCACCTGGCGCTTCCACCTGCGCGAAGGCGTGAAGTTCCACGATGACGCCCCGTTCAACGCGGAGGCCGTCGTCACGGAGATGAAGCGCACGTTGAACCGCGATCGCAACTGCCATACCGAGCAGCAATATTTCCGCGGCTTCAACATGACACCGAATGTGGTGGATGACCTGACGCTGGACATAAAGACGGACGTGCCGGTGCCGATCCTGCCAACGTTTCTGAGCACGCTTTTGATCTCGTCGCCCAACTCGCCAATGGTCGAGTTCACACTGAAGCCGATCGGAACCGGACCCTACAAGTATGACGGCGAAAATCCAGGCACCGAAATCCGCACGGTCAAGAACCCGGACTGGTGGGGCGAACACTCCAACGTTGATGCGGTCAAATACATCTGGCGTGGTGAATCCGTTGTCCGGGCATCGATGATCAGTGTTGGTGAAGCCGACCTTACGCCTGAGCTTGCTGTTCAGGACGCGACCGACCCCGCACTGGACAAGCCCTACGTGGATGCCGAGACCCTCTGGCTGCGCATCGACACCGAGGTTCCGCCGCTCAATGACATTCGCATTCGGCAGGCTCTGAACTACGCGGTGAACCGCGAAGCCATGCTCGGTACCCTTGTTTCGAAGGATGCTGTGCAGAGCACGCAGATCACGGTGAAGGGCGTTCTCGGACATTCCGAGGATATCGACGACGAGGTTTATCCTTACGATCCTGAAAAGGCGAAGAGCCTGCTTGCCGAAGCAAAGGCTGACGGCGTTCCGGTGGAAACCCCGATCCTGCTTGTCGGTCGCACCAATATCCTGTCCAATTCGACAGAGGTGATGGAAGCGATCATGGCGATGTTCCAGGAAGTGGGCCTTAACGTTACGCTGCGCATGACCGAGATAGGCGAATGGCGCGAATACCACAATCGCCCCTATCCCGAAGGTCGCCAGCCGGTGATCGTCCAGACCAAGCACGACAACAACCGTGGTGACGCGGCCTTCTCGCTGCAGCCCAAATATGCCTGCGACGGCACGAACGCCGCCATGTGCGATCCGGAGATCGATGCCATGATTGCCAAGGCGACAGCTGAAAGCGGTCCAGACCGCGGCAAGCTGATGGAAGAGGTCTTCGCCAAGCTCTACCGCGAATGGGTGCCGGACATCCACCTGTTCCACATGGTCAGCTACGCACGCGTAGGCAGCAGGATCGAGTACGAACCCAACCTTTTGACCGGCATCGAGATCCGGATCGAAGACGTGAACTTCAAGTAAGCACGGCCGGGAGTATTCTCCCGGCAGCTCACCTGGGCGAAGGACTGATCGATGCTGCGATATATCGGCAAGCGTGCGCTTCAGAGCGCCGTTGGGTTGTCCGTCCTCATCATAGCCGTGTTCTTCCTGGCTCGGCTGACGGGCGACCCCGCCAAGCTCCTGCTGCCGATCAATGCCGATCAGGCTCTGATCGACGAGTTCCGCGCTCGTGAAGGGCTCGATCGGCCCGTAATCGAGCAGTTCGGCATCTATGTCTGGAACGTGCTGCATGGCGATTTCGGCACCTCGCTGCGTCGCCACCGGCCCGCGCTGGACATGGTGCTGGATGCCTACCCGGTTACGCTCCAGCTTGCCTTCACGGCGATGGCGCTAGTCCTTGTCAGCGCCTCGCTGGTGGGGTCCGTTGCCGCCTACCGGCCGGGAAGTGCGGTGGACCGGACGGTGACGGTCAGTTCGCTGATCAGCGCCAGCGTGCCGGACTTCTGGGTGGCGATCAGCGCCATTCTGCTCTTCGCCGTGACGCTGCAATGGCTTCCGACCTCGGGCTACGGTTCGGATATCCGCTTCTGGCTCTTGCCGCTTGGGGTACTGGTGCTCAGACCCTTCGGCATGCTGGTGCAGGTGGTGCGGGCCTCGATGATCGCTACGCTCTCCTCGGCCTTCGTGCGCACCGCCCGCATCAAGGGCATGTCGGAAGGCCGTATCATCTACGTTCATGCACTCCGCAACGCACTCTTGCCGATCATCACCGTCGCCGCCGATCAGACGGTCGGCATGATCAACGGCCTTGTGATCATCGAGATGATTTTCGGTTTTCCGGGCATAGGCAAGCTGATGATCGACGCGGTGATGGCGCGCGACTTCCCCGTCGTGCAGGCTTCCATTCTGGTGACTGCGATCGCGATCTTTACTCTCTTCATTCTGGTTGATCTGGCCTATGTCGCACTTGATCCCCGTATCAGACACCGCTGAGGTCCAGCCCGCAGGGGCCGTGGCTGCAGCGGAGCTGCAGGAGAGCGTCCGCGTACGCCGGCACTTGCCCTGGTGGCGGCTTCTGCTGCGCGACAGGTTCGCCACAGCCTCCGTGATCTGGTTCGTCATCCTGCTGGCCTTCGTTTTCCTCGGGCCGCTCTTCCTGAGCGACAAGGCGACAGCGGTGAACCTTGCAGCGCGCAACGCGCCGCCGGGCTTCTCGCATGGCTTCCTCAATATCCTCGGCGCTGATCCTCTCGGACGGCCGCTGCTGCCGCGGCTCATGGTGGGCGCACGCAACACGCTGGCGATCGCCTTCTCGTCGGTGATCTGCGCGCTCGTGCTCGGATCGTTTCTTGGAATGATCGCCGGCTATGTGGGCGGGATCATCGGCAACCTGATCATGCGGCTTGCCGACGTGATTTCGAGCTTCCCCTCGCTGTTGCTGGCGCTGATCGTGCTCTACATCCTCGAGCCGCACGTCATGAACCTCGTGCTTGTGCTCGCGATCACGCGCACCTCGATCTACCTGCGCGTGACGCGGGCTGAAGTTCTGGAAATCCGCGAGCGCGCCTTCGTGGATGCCTCGCGAGCGCTTGGCGGCGGCGCTCCGCACATCCTGCGCCGCCATATCGCGCCGCTGGTGGCGCCGACGCTCGGCACCATCGTCACCGTCGATTTTGCCGCCGTCATGCTGGCAGAGTCGGCGCTGAGCTTCCTCGGCATCGGCATCCAGCCGCCGGAGATCACCTGGGGTCTGATGGTGGCGCAGGGGCGCAACTACCTGACGCAGGCGTGGTGGCTGGCCTTTGTTCCC
>Ga0180217_1003820_pt1 | contig 12384 bp, 12 predicted proteins | sample eDN3rd37CBELigOP_FD_128521 | JGI IMG/M metagenome (GOLD analysis project Ga0180217, IMG submission 128521) | Enriched Organic Plus compost microbial communities from Emeryville, California, USA - eDNA 3rd pass 37_C BE-Lig OP (version 2) (version 2) ... | reverse complement strand
CGGCGCGCCGCCAGTCCCGGCGGTTGGGGTTCGGAGGAATGCAGTTCGTTGGCGGCCATCCGCTGTCATGCCCCGCTTCGGCGGCGCATGACAAGCGGAAGCCTGTCGCGTGGAATGGGGTTTACCCCCAGGGACCGCGCTGCGGGCCACGGCGTGCGCCGCCCCAGGCCGCGTTCGGAACGCCGCCGCGACCGCCCATCGAGCCACCCGCTGAACCGCCCACCGAACCGCCCATGTCTTGCGACAGCCGTTGAAGCGCGGCGATGCGGTTGGCCGTGTTCGGATGCGTCGAGAACAGATTGTCCATGCGCTCGCCGCTCAGCGGATTGACGATGAACATATGCGCGGTGGCGGGATTGCGCTCGGCGGCCTCGTTCGGAATCTGGTGCGCGGCCTGCTCCAGGCGGCCAAGCGCGGAGGCGAGCCATTGCGGCTGTCCGCAAATCTGCGCGCCGAGCTTGTCGGCCGAATATTCGCGCGTGCGGCTGATGGCCATCTGCACCAGCATCGCGGCGAGCGGCGCCAGGATCACCATCGCCAGCATGCCGACGATGCCCATGGCGTTGTTCTCGCGATTGCTGCCGCCGAAGAACATGCCGAACTGAGCCAGCATCGAGATCGCGCCGGCGATGGTCGCCGTGATCGTCATGATCAGCGTGTCGTGGTTCTTGATGTGCGCCAATTCGTGCGCGATCACGCCGGCGACCTCCTCCCGGCTGAGGTGGTTCATCAGTCCGGAGGTGACGGCGACGGCCGCGTTCTGCGGGTTGCGTCCGGTCGCGAAGGCATTCGGCTGCGGATTGTCCATGATGTAGACCTTGGGCATCGGCAGGTTCGCCCGCTGCGCGAGGTCGCGCACCATGCCGACGATCTCCGGCGCGCTGCGGTCGTCCAGCTCCTGGGCGCCGGCCATCCGCAAGACCGCTTTGTCGGAGTTCCAGTAGGCAAAGATGTTCATGCCGGCTGCGACGACCAGCGCGATGGTGGCGCCGCTGGCGCCGCCGATAAGATAGCCCACACCCATGAACAGCGCCGTCAGTCCTGCGAGCAGGATGGCAGTGCGAAAGTAGTTCATTTGTCTCCGGATCTCCGACAGACGACCGCTCCATGCGGTCCACGGAGAATAAAGATGGGAGCGGGCCAGCCGACGTCAAGCGCTGCCGCGTCAAAGTCCATCGGCGGCCGACCTTGACGGCGGCGGGCGTGCGGTCGTTATAGGGGGCTCATGAACGATGAAAACCACCGGAGCCGCCCGCGCAAGCCGCTGCCACCGGCTGCCCAAAGAGCCCTCGCCGAGGCCGAGCAGCGGCGTGCCGATGCCGCGCGGGCCGCGACCGAGCGCGCGCCGGAGGCTTCCGGGCCGAAAGGCTTGGAGCCCACGCGCTATGGCGACTGGGAGCGCAAGGGCATCGCCTCGGATTTTTGAGCGCCGGACTTTGTGAGCGCCGGACTTTGTGAGTGACGGAAATTCGCCGCTCCGGCCCATCCGCGTGGCAGAGCGATTACCGCGTGACCATCACCGGCGTGCCGACGCCGACCCGCTTGTAAAGGTCCGCGACGTCACGGTTGTGCATCCGGATGCATCCGTAGGATACGAAGCCGCCGATGGACTTCGGGTCGTTCGTGCCGTGGATCGCATAGGTGCCGCCGTCGAGGGTCAGCGCCGCATAGCCCATCGGATTGCGCGGTGAGCCGCCGGGGATGATGTCCGGCAGATGCGGCATGTCGCGGCGGATCTCCGGCGGGGGCGACCAGGCCGGTTCGATATACTTGCCCTCGATGAAGGACAGGCCGCTCCATTGCTGGCCGACCCGGCCGACGCCAACGGTGTATCGCAGCGCCCGGCCCTGGCCGAGCACGAGATAGAGCCGCCGTTCCTTGGTGCGGACGACGATCGTGCCGGGAGCAATCCGCTCGTTGAAGGCAACGATCTCGCGCGCCTCTGCTGAGGTGCTAAGAGCAAAGGCGGTGGCGGACAACGCCGCGACCGTCGCAAAAGCGATGGCGAAACTCCGGACCAACGCACTCATACTCATCACGCAACGTCCCACTTCAACGCTGCCGCATCCTGGTCAATTGTTAATCATACCATCGCCGCATTGGCAACGCGCCTGTGGCAACGCCGGGACACGCTGCCGGTTCCGGCAGCTGATGGACTGCCGGGCCACCGCCGGAACGCGGCGACGCGTCGGATCGGTCAGCCGCCTCTGCGGTTCTGCCGGTTCTCGACCAGATCATCGACCACGGCCGGATCGGCCAGCGTCGATGTGTCGCCGAGCGATCCGTGATCGTCCTCCGCGATCTTGCGCAGGATGCGGCGCATGATCTTGCCCGAGCGGGTTTTCGGCAGGCCGGGGGCGAACTGGATCAGGTCGGGCGAGGCGATCGGGCCGATCTCCTTGCGCACCCAGGCGACCAGCTCGGATCGGAGTTCATCGCTGGGCGCATCGCCCGCCATCAGCGTCACATAGGCGTAGATGCCCTGCCCCTTGATGTCGTGCGGATAGCCGACGACCGCGGCCTCCGACACCTTGGGATGGGCGACGAGCGCGCTTTCCACCTCGGCGGTGCCCATGCGGTGCCCGGACACGTTGATCACGTCATCCACCCGGCCCGTGATCCAGTAATAGCCGTCCTCGTCACGGCGGCAGCCGTCGCCCGTGAAATACTTCCCCGGGTAGGCTTTGAAATAGGTGTCCACGAACCGCTGATGGTCACCGAACACGGTGCGCATCTGGCCGGGCCAGGAATCAGCGATGCAGAGATTGCCGGTCGCCGCGCCCTCCAGAACCTTGCCGTCGGCATCCACGATCTGCGGCTGACAGCCGAAGAACGGCAGCGTGGCCGAGCCCGGCTTGAGCCTCGTGGCGCCCGGCAGCGGCGAAATGAGAATGCCGCCGGTCTCGGTCTGCCACCACGTGTCCACGACCGGGCAGCGGCTGTCGCCGACCACCCGATGATACCAGGACCAGGCCTCCGGATTGATCGGCTCGCCGACCGTGCCGAGCAGCCGCAGCGACTGGCGCGACGCTTTCTTCACAGGCTCGTCGCCGGCTTGCATGAGCGCGCGGATGGCGGTCGGCGCGGTGTAGAAGATGTTGACCTTGTGCTTGTCCACGACCTCCCAGAAGCGGGACAGTGAGGGATAGTTCGGGACGCCCTCGAACATCAGCGTGGTCGCGCCATTGGCCAGCGGGCCATAGACGATATAGCTGTGGCCGGTCACCCAGCCGACATCGGCGGTGCACCAATAGATGTCGCCGTCGTGATAGTCGAAGACGTATTGATGCGTCATCGACGTGTAGACCATGTAGCCGCCGGTCGTGTGCAGGACGCCCTTGGGCTTTCCGGTTGAGCCCGACGTATAGAGGATGAACAGCGGGTCCTCGGCGTCCATGTCCTCGCAAGGACATTCGCTCGTCACCACGGCGGCGGCCTCGTGGTACCAGACGTCGCGGACCGGATCCATCTCGACCGCGCCACCGGTGCGCCGCACGACGATGACGTGATCGACGCCGCCGACCTTCTGGATCGCCGCGTCGGTGTTGGCCTTGAGCGGAATCTTGCGGCCGCCGCGCACGCCCTCGTCGGCGGTGATGACGACCTTGGACTGACAATCCTCGATGCGGCCGGCGAGCGATTCGGGTGAGAAGCCGCCGAAGACGACGGAGTGGATGGCGCCGATCCGCGCGCAGGCCAGCATCGCATAGGCCGCCTCGGGGATCATCGGCATGTAGATCGTGACCCGGTCGCCCTTCTCGACATTGCGGTTGCGCAGGATGTTGGCCATCCGGCACACCTCGTCGTGCAGCTCCTGGTAGGTGATATGGCGCTGATCGGTGGGCTCGTCGCCCTCCCAGATGATCGCGACCTGATCGGCGCGTGTTTCCAGGTGACGGTCGATGCAATTGTAGGCTGCGTTCAGCGTGCCGTCCTCGAACCAGCGGATCGAGACGTTATCGGGCTCGAACGACGTGTTCTTGACCATGTGGAACGGCGTGAACCAGTCGATCCGCTGGGCCTGCTCGCTCCAGAATCCATCCGGGTCCTCGACCGATTGCCGATACATCGCCTGATACTTCGTCTCGTCGATAAGGGCTCGCGTCTTCCACTCCGGCGGCACGGCGTAAACCTTGTCGGACATTCCATTCCTCCACTCAGAGGCCCCGATCGCGCGCCCGGATGTGCGACGGTGGCCGATCTCAACGGCATTATGCGATGGCGCGTGCGGCAACGACAAGCGGGCCGGATGCGCGGCATCGTCACGAATGCAACGGTTCCCTATCGCCTTTTGATCCTGAGCGCTTTAGGAATCGGACAGCGAGATCGAAAACGATCCGTATAGGGAGGACGCCCATGCGAAGCCTGTTCCGGCTGACGGTGCTCGCCGCCGTGTCTTGTGGTCTGATGGCGCCGGCCGCCATTGCTCAATCATCGGATTATCCCAGCCGGCCGATCCGGGTGCTGGTCGGCTTTCCGCCGGGTGGTGCGACGGACATCATCGCGCGTCTCATCGGTCATTATCTCTCTGAGCGCCTGGGGCAACCAATCGTGATCGAGAACCGCAGCGGCTCCGGCAGCAATATCGCCGGTGCCGAAGCGGCGAGGGCCAAGCCCGACGGCTACACATTGCTGCACGGGCCCGACCATCTCTTTATCGCCAATCAGTATATCTACGGCGACAAGATGACCTTCGATCCGATGGTGGATTTCGTGCCGATCTCCAGCGTCGTGTCCAACCAGCTCATCCTTGGCGTGCATCCTTCGGTCAAGGCGCAAAACATGAAGGAGTTCGTGGAGCTGGTCCGCAAGAGCAAGCCGCCGATGCTCTATGCATCGATCGGCAACGGCAGCATGCACCATCTCGCGATGGAGTTCCTCAAGCAGCAGCTCGACTTGGACATGACCCATGTGCCCTATCGCGGCGGCGGTCCCGCCGGCACCGCGTTGATCGCCGGCGAGATCCAGGCCGCCTTCGGCGGCGGCTCGCTCGTGGGGCTGATCAAGGCCGGCAAGGTCCGCGCGCTCGGCTCAACCGGCAACGAGCGCTCGCCGACGCTGCCGGACCTTCCGACGATCGGCGAGGCCTTTCCCGGTTACGAGGTGCTGATCTGGCACGGCTGGTTCGCGCCCAAGGGAACGCCGCAGCCGATCATCGAGCGGTTGCGCAAGGAGATCGCGGCGGTTCTTAAAGAGCCCGACGTTCGCGAGAAGCTGCTCAACTCGGGCTCCGGTGTTCCCTATGCGACCACGCCTGACGCGTTCGCCGCTCGCATCAAGAGCGACAACGAGCGTTTCGGCAAATTGATCAAGCAGCTCGGGATCGGCGCCAAATAATATCGGCGCGAGACGGCTCGGCGGCGGCTGGCTGGAATGTTATGAATTCAGCCAGCCGATGATCGCGCCGATGATCAGCATCGCGCCGAGCCAATGGCCGGCGTCGATGATCGTCAGCATCGGCCGGCGGCTTGAGAACGCATTGTTGACCGCGATGGTGGTCAGCACGAAGCCGAACCAGAGCATGGCGCCGGTCATCATGCCGCCGCGCAGGCTGAAATAGCCGGTGTGGAACAGGATGCCGGCGATGGCCATGGCCATGACGAAGAGCGCGATAAAAGACAAGATGAAGGGCAGGGCGTTGGAGAGCGCGCTTTTGCCGGCGTTCTGCGCTTTCAGCCCCTCCATCGTCTGGCCCTGGGCCGCGACCCAGGTCTTCCCGAGGAGCCCGTAATAGACCGCGCCGAACAGCCACGCTGCGATGGCAGCGATCAAGGCGGGCCAGATCTGCGTCATCGCGGCGGCACCCATCGTTTCAGTTCTCCTTCGACTCGCTCGGCCTTTGCGAAGCCATCAACGCTATGCTTTCAGCCCGCCCATCTGGCGGACCAGCTTCCACTCCGTGGGTGTGACCGGTTGCACCGACAGCCGCGAATATTTCAACAATGCCATGTCCTTCAATTTCGGCTCGTCCTTGATCGCGGCCAAGGTCACCGGCTTGGGCACGGGTTCGACGGCGACAAAATCCACGACCACCCACGGATCGCCCGGCTTGGCGGTGGGGTCCGGATAATGCTCGCGCGCAACCTCGGCGATGCCGACGATCTCCTTGCCGACGTTGGAATGGTAGAAAAAGGCAAGGTCGCCCTTCTTCATCTTCATCAGGTTCAGCTTGGCGGTGTGGTTGCGCACACCCGTCCAGGGCTCGCCCTTCTTGCCGCGCTTGACCTGCTGATCCCAGGACCACGCGTCCGGCTCCGATTTGATGAGCCAGTGCTGCTGCGCCATGTCAGCCCTCCGCACGATTCTGGTCGCGCACCGCGCGCACCGCGCTCACGATGCCCTGGTAGCCGGTGCAGCGGCACAGGTTCGACGACAACAGGTCGATCAACGCCTCGTCGTCCATGTCCGGCTCTTGCTCCAGCGCGTTGACGGCGAGCATCAGGAAGCCCGGCGTGCAGAAACCGCATTGCAAGCCGTGATGCGCTATGAACGCCTTCTGCATCGGGTGCAGCGTTGCCCCGTCCGCGAGGCCTTCGACGGTGCGGATCGGCCGGCCCTGCGCCTGAACGGCGAACATCAGGCACGAGCGCACCGCCTCGTCGCCGACGATCACGGTGCAGGCGCCGCACACGCCATGCTCGCAGCCCAGATGCGTGCCGGTCAGTCCGCATTCGTCGCGCAGCGTGTCGGCGAGCGTGCGGCGCGGCTCCACGCTCACCGGATAGTCTGTGCCGTTGACGTTCAGAACGAGGTCGATCTTATCGGTCATGGCGGCGGTTATTTCGGAAGTTTGTCGCCGAACTTGGCGCGCACGTGCTTTTCCAGCTCCTCGCTCGCGCGCACCACGATGGGGAACGTGTCGCGGCGGCGGAACGGCTTGGTGGCGTCGATCACGATGCGCGCGTTGCGCGGATCGGTCTCCGAATAGGCCATCGGATCGAGCGCCGATGACCAGCAGCCGCGCAGCGTTTCCATATCCTCGCGCGGATCGAAGCGCGTGCACATGGCCCACACCACCTTGTCCATGTCGGCGGGATCGATGTCGTCATCCACCACCACGACGAACCGGTTCACATAGGCGCCGGCATGGCACTGCGAGGCGATGAGGCCCGCCTGCTTGGCGTGGCCGCCGTATTGCTGCTTGATCGCGACCGTGAGCCATAGCCGTGAACCACCGGCGGCGTGCGACCACACGCCCTTGATCTCGGGCACGCCGGCCGCTTCGAGCTGGTTCCAGACCGCACCGGAGCGATAGGTGCCGCGATAGAAGGAATCGTCGTCCGGCGGAATGCCGGGGATGGCGCCGAGCAGGATCGGATCGTTGCGCACCATCATGGTCTCGATGCGGATCACCGGCTCCTGCTTCAAGCCGCCGGCGTAATAGCCGGTCCACTCGCCGAGCGGGCCCTCGTCGATCCGGTCGTTCGGATGGATGAAGCCTTCGAAGGCGATCTCGGCATGGGCGGGGATCGGCAGGCCCGTCTTCGGTCCTTTGATGATCTCGACCGGCTCGCCGAGCAGTCCGCCGGCGGCGTCGTATTCGTTCTTGCCATGTGGGATTTCGAGGCCGGCGATCATGAACAGCGCCGGGTGCATGCCGCAGACCACGGCGACCGGGCAGGGTTGGCCGCGGTCGTGATACTTGCGCTGGATCATGTCGCCGTGCTTGCCCTTCGAGCACATCACGGTGGCAATGTTCTTGTCGTGGGCCTGCACGCGATAGGCGCCGTAATTGACCCAGCCGGTGTCCGGATCGCGCATGATCACCATGTCGCCGGTGCCGATGTAATAGCCGCCATCGTGCTCGTGCCACTTCGGCACGGGAATGCGGAACAGGTCGATGGCGTCGCCGGTCAGGACGTTCTCGGTCAGCGCACCGCTCTGCACCTCGACCGGCGGAATGGTCTTGGCGTCGCGCATGTAGCGGCGCCAGAACTGCACCAGCTCCATTTCGCTCGCATCCGGCGCGTTGCCGACCGTCATGTTGATGCGCTTGACCGAGGTGAGCAGGTTGGCCAGCACGCGATGACCCTTGGCGTAGCCCGGAATGTCGTCGAACAGCACCAGCGGATTGCCGATCTTGCGCTGATAGATATCGACGATGCCGCCGATCTCGCTCTCGCGGTCGGCGCCGGAAAAGTGCATCACCTCGCCGGCGGCCTCCATTTCAGCGAGCCAGGCACGCAGATCCTGCTTTGGCTTATTGCTTGTCGTGCGGCGCGGATCGACGTTGGTGTTCATCCTGGTCACTCCGATGGAATTTCAATTCGAGTTCAGTAGGCGACGCGATCCGGGTTGCTGGACCATTTTTCGAAGGCTTCGAGGGCCTCCGCTGACGCAAGGCGGCGAATCGGCAGCCGGCGCCTTTCCATAGGCGCCGCGACCTCGTCATAGATCGCCGCATCGTCGAAACCGATGGCGGCGGCGTCTTCGCGGCTGTTGGCGTAGACGATCTCGGAAATGCGCGCCCACCAAGCCGCGCTGAGACACATCGGGCAGGGCTCGCAGCTCGTGTAGATGGTCGCGCCTTGCAGAACATGAGAGCCGAGCGTGCTGCAAGCCTCGCGGATCGCGACGATCTCCGCATGGGCGGTGGGGTCGCCGGTCGGCACGACCCGGTTGATGCCTTCGCCGATAATCTGGCCATTGCGCACCACGACAGCGCCGAACGGGCCCTCGGTGGAGAGGCCGTTCATCGAGAGGGCGATGGCGCGGCGCATGAAGCGCAGATCGTCGGTGGCCGCATCCATTCAGCCGGCCTTTCCGGGTGGGACCGCGTGCCGTTCCAGAATCGCCTTCAGCCGCTGCGGCGTGACCGGAAGCTGCGTCACCGCGCCGGGAATGCCGATGGCATTGTCGATGGCCGATGCGATGGCGCCGCCGACCGCGTTGACGCCGCTTTCGCCGGCGCCCTTGATGCCCATCGGATTGAGCGGGCTCGGCGAATCCTCGGTCAGCAGGACTTCGACGTCGCAGACCTCGTGCGCCGTCGGCATCAGATAATCCGCGAAGGTGACGGCGAGCGGCTCGCCCGTCTCGCTGTAGGTGAACTCCTCGTAGAGCGCGCCGCCCAACCCTTGCGCGAAGCCGCCGACGATCTGGCCCTTCACCAGCGTCGGGTTGATCGCGCGGCCGATGTCATAGGCAACGACATAGCGCTCGACCTTGACCGCGCCCGTATCGGGATCGACCTTCACCACCGCCAGGTGGTTGCCGTAGGGGTAGACCTGATGATCGGCGTAGAACCAGCCTTCGGCCGAAAGATTGGGCTCCCGGTCGCCCCGGGTCTTGGAATGCGGCAGGAGCGCCGCCGAAATCTCTCCGAGCGTCATGGACGGACCGCCCGGGCGGTCGGTGCGGACCACCTTGCCGCCCACGAGGTCCAGCGTTTCCACCGGCGCCTGCATCAGCGCCGCCGCCATGTCGAGCGCCTTGGCCCGGACCTTCAGCGCGGCCTCTCGGGTGGCGGAGGCGGTCATCACCGTGGCGCGCGAGGCATGGGCGCCGATGCCCTGCTCGATCCGCGCGGTGTTGCCGTGGGTGACGCGCATCATCTCCATGTCGCAGCCGAGAATCTCGGCGGCGACCTGTCCCATCACGGTCTCGAAGCCCTGTCCGATGGACGAGCCGCCGGTGATGACCTCGACATGGCCCGTGGTGTCGATCTGGATGCGCACGCCATCGGCGGGGCCGAGGCCCGATTTCTCGACGAACATGGCGAGGCCGATGCCCACCATTTCGCCGTTGGCCCGCCGCCGCGCCAGTTCGGCGTTCAATTCGTTCCACTTCACGAAGTCGACGAGCTTGTTGAGCAGCTTGTGATAGTCGCCGGAATCGAAATGGATGTCCTCGCCGAGCGCCTGAAGCGGCCGCTTGAACGGCATCTCGTCCACGCGCACCGCGTTGAGGCGGCGCACCTCCAATGGATCGAGCTTGAGCTTGTGGCAGATCGCGTCCACCAGCCGTTCGCGCACGAAGGTCGTCTCGAAACGGCCGGGCGCGCGATAGGTGGCGGCCGGGGTCTTGTTGGTGAGCCGGAAGTGGCAGACCGCGCGATAGGCGCCCGGAATGCGATAGGGACCCGGAAGAATGCCGCAGGTCATCAGCGCGACGCGGGTCTGGTGCGTGCGGACATAGGCGCCGTTGTCGTGATGGATCACCGCGTCCAGGGCCAGAATCTCGCCCTCGTCGGTGACCGCCGCGCGGACGTGATGATGCTGGTTGCGCGAGTGGTTGGCGGCGATCAGGTGTTCGCGCCGGTCCTCGATCCATTTGATGGGACGGTTGAGCCGCATCGCGGCCACGCACACCAGCACGTCCTCGGGATACAACTCGCCGCGAATGCCGAAGCCACCGCCGACGTGATACTCGAAGCAGTTCACCGACGACGGCGGACGCTTGAGCATGCGCGCGATCAGCTCCTTGTTCCGGTGCGGAACCTTGGCCGCGCCGTGCAGCTCCAGCATGTCGCGGCCGGCGTCGTAGCGTCCGAGGGCGCCGCGCGTTTCCATCGGCACGCCGGAATGGCGGCCGATGGAGAGATTGACCTCGATGATATGCGGCGCGCTCGCGAAGACCGCCTCGACGTCGCCATAGCCCTGCGTCAGGTAAGCCGCCTCGCTGTCGCGGCCCGGAGAGAATTCGCCGGTCGGATCGCGCGCGTCGATGATCGGCGGCAGCTCCTCGATGTCGAGTTCGACGAGGTCGGCGGCGTCCTCGGCCACGTAAGGGTCGGTCGCGAACACGGCCGCGACCGGATCGCCGACATAGCGCACCTTCTCGGTGGCCAGCACGGGCTGCCGATAGGGCGCGAGCTTCTCGATCGAGCCCTCGCGGAAATCGATGGGGCCGATGTCGGGAATGTCAGCGGCGGTCCAGATCGCGATCACGCCCGGCAGAGCGCGGGCGGCGGCGGTGTCGATCGATCGGATGTTGCCGTGCGCGATGGGCGAGCGCACCACGCGCATATGAAGCTGGCGGGCGAAATTGATGTCGGCGGCGAACGAGCCGCGACCGGTCACGAGCGGCGGGTCCTCCAGCCGCTCGATCGATTGCCCGATCCATTGGGTGGCCTGGGTCTGCTCGTTCATCGGGCCTGCTCCAGCGCGCGGACGACCAGGGTGCGAACGAGGCCGCGCCGGTAGTCCGCCGTGGTCTGGGGATCCTCCAGCGGATCGGCGGCGTCGGACGCCGCTTGGGCGGCGGCCTCGAAAGCGGCGATCTCCGGCGCGCGGCCGTTCAGGGCCGATTCGGCTTCGGAAATGCGCCGTGGCGTTGCTTCCGCGCCACCCAGCCCGACATGGGCGTCAACGATCATCCCGCCTTCGAGCCGATAAGTCACGATGGCCATGGCGATGGCGAAATCGCCGGCGCGGCGGTTGAACTCGCAGAAGCCGACGTGGGTGTCCGGGGGCAGAAGCGGGATCCGGACCTCGGCGAGAAGCTCATCCTCCGCCAGGGCCGTGGTCATGATGCCTTCGAAATAATCCTTGGCTGGTATGACGCGTCGGCCGCGCACGCTGAGCGCCACCATCTCTGCGTCCAGGGCGGCCGTCACGCCACACCATTCCGAGGCCGGATCGGCATGGGCGACGCTGCCGCAGAAGGTGCCGCGCGCGCGAATCGGGCGGTGCGCGATATGGTTCATCACCTGCGCCAGCAAGCGGCCCAGCGGGCCGTCCTCGACCGGCCTCTGGAACGCGGCGTGGCGGGTGCCCGCGCCGATGCACAGCCGACCGTCCTCGACGGCCAAGCGGCGCAGCGCCTCCACGCCGTTGATGTCCACGAGATGCTGCGGCCGAGCCAGCCGGAACGCCATGGTCGGTACGAGACTTTGGCCGCCGGCCAGAACCCGGCCGTCCTGCGGCGCGAACTCGGCGAGGAGGGCCAGCGTGTCCTCGATCGTGCGAGGCGCATGATATGTAAAGGGAGCAGGCTTCATTGGGTTTGCACCATAGGCCCGCCGTGTCTCGGCTTCAACGCGGCGATCTTGTGCTATGCATGTTTGCAAGAGCTTGACCATCGGAGGGGATGCCATGACACCGATCTTGAGACTTTACGAGGACACGATCGCCGGCGGCGTGCCGGCGGTCTCGTTGTCGGCGCGGCCGCGGATGGTCTTCGTGGTGCACGGAACGGTGGAGATCGAGGGCAGGACGATCCGGGATGGCGAGACCTGGGACGGGACCGAGGCCATCTCCCTGAAACCCGGCGCCGAGGGCGTGACCGTGTGGCGTTATGAGCTGGCGGCCCCCGGCGGCGCCGACGGCGCCGCAAAGGGCGACGGCGTGCGCTCGATGCTTAAACTCGCAGCCGATCTGGAAACGATTCCGCAGGGCGAACTGCTCCTGCGCGGCGACAGCGTGGCGTTTCCGCCCGGCGGTT
>Ga0180217_1003819_pt1 | contig 12384 bp, 13 predicted proteins | sample eDN3rd37CBELigOP_FD_128521 | JGI IMG/M metagenome (GOLD analysis project Ga0180217, IMG submission 128521) | Enriched Organic Plus compost microbial communities from Emeryville, California, USA - eDNA 3rd pass 37_C BE-Lig OP (version 2) (version 2) ... | reverse complement strand
TTTTGAGCCAAAAATGGCGTGATGAGGTCTGGCGAATCGAGATTCGTCAGATCGAAGAGCGACATTTTGGGCCAAAAAGACACTTTTAGCCACGTGAATGCGTTTACCTTAACAGGCCCTAACGAATTGCGCCATCAATTAGGGCCAGCGCCGTCGAGGTTTTCAGCCGCTTCTCGTCGCTTCCGTCCGAAACCGGCGCGCCTCTCCGCAATCCGCAATCTCCCCACCCGCTCCTTACTTCCCCCCCTCCCGCAAAAAGCCCGGCATATCATCCAGATCGCCCAGGAACGTCACGACGTAGCAATTCTCGCCGTCGCTCCGGACGGCCACCGCCCAATCGTCCTGCTGATAAATGGACCAGTCGGGAGAATCGATCCCTACGTCTCCCGCACGGAAGACATAAAGCAGCGCATTGCGGGACTCCAGCGCCAGTTGCGCCACGCTCCGGCCCTCCACCTTGTAAACCCGGCAGGCCACCACCTTTGCCTGCGAGAATTCCGGCGGCACCGTGAAATTCTCGAACCCCTTCAGAAGAAACCAGTCGCCCAGGCGTCCCGCCTGTGTCGCGTCAATTCCCTCCAGGAGCGGCGGCTTCTCCGCCTCTGATTCCTCGATCAGCGCGGTAATGAACTCCTTGCCCGGAAAACCGTCCATCTTTTGCATGGCGGCGAAAATGCCGACCCCCACCATCACGAGTAACGCCACGCCGATCGCCATCACGGCAGGCTGGCCGAGGATTGCCGCAAGCCCCGTAGGTGCCGGTTCCTCTACGGGAGGCAGTTTCAGTCGCTCCAGCCCGGAGGGCAGCGCAATCGCCTCCACCGCCTCGTGCCATTCCCGGTCGAAATCCGCCTGCGCGCTCAACCGGACGGCGGTTTCCTCCTCGGTTTCCGCCTTAGTCACCGCTCCTGCGATCGCCTCGTCATCGCCGCCCCACGGGCGATGAAGCTGAAGCAGCGGTTCCAAGGCAAATTCCGCCTCGGGAGCCAAGGCCCGGCGCGCTTCGTCCAGCGGCCCCGCGAGCGGCTCCCCAGGCCCCCCGGCCACGCCTTGAAGCACCGGCAATTCCAAAACTTTCACCAGCTCCTCGGGCGAACCGCCCACCGCGTGAAAAGCGGCAAAGGCACTTCGGGCGGGCTCCGGCAGTGCCGCCACTCGTTCCCACCGTTCGCATTCGCCCGTCCTTTCCCGCTCCGCCCCCGCGAGGGCAGGAGCCGTAGCCGTGGTCGTGGCCGTGGCTGTGGCTGTCTTTTGCCCCAGCCCCGCCGCATAGCGACGAAGGTGCCGCAGCAGCCAAATGCGCCATTGCTCGGGCATGCGCGGCTGGGTGGCCGTTTCGCCCGCCGCGGCAAAGGTTTCCTCCATTGCTGCGGACGCCCCGGCGGCGCTGCCCGTCAGCAACAGCGCGACGCGATAAAGTTCCAGCAACGACGGAAGCTGCGGAGCCGAAGCTCCCGCCACTGCCGCTTTGGGAATCCGGGAATCTGAGGAATCTGGGGAGGGCGTTTCCAAAGCACCCAAAAGTAGTGCCCAAACCGCCGGGAGCGCAACAGATTGTTCCCCCAAAAGCAGGCGCTCCCGGGTCCCGCCCCGCACGCCCGGGGAAAGAGGAGGGTCTTTCCACCCGGGGCATTTCGCCCCCGCCCCATCTCAACCCTCGACACTTCCAAATTTCCGTGAAATCCTCTTCTCCTTACCCTTCTTGAAGCCGTGGGAGCCAAAAAGCACATTCTGTTTGTCTGTACCGGGAACATCTGCCGCAGCCCGATGGCAGAGGGATTGTTCCGGGAGATGACCCGTTCGCGGGGCAATATCGAAGTTTCCTCAGCGGGGGTCGGTGCCGTGCGCGGGCAGCCGCCCAGCCCCCACTCCGTCACCGTCCTCAAGCCGCTCGGCATCGACATTTCCAAGATCCGCAGCCGCCCTTTGACAGGCGCCATCGTCGAGGAAGCCACCGCGATCTTCGCCATGACGCGCGGGCACCTCGATATGATCCTGACGTTTTTTCCCGAAGCCGCGGAAAAAGCCCATCTCCTCACCGACTTTCAGAAAAACGTCCGCAACGCCGACATCCCCGACCCGATCGGCGGAAGCCAGGACGTTTACGCCCAATGCCGCGACCGGATCAAGGCAGCCCTCCCCGGCATTCTCAATTTCATCAACCAAGCAGACGCATCCATGTCCACCCCTTCGTCCACCAGCACCCGCCCCCTCCGCATCGCCCTCGGTGCGGATCACGGCGGTTTCGAACTCAAGAAAGCCATTCACGACCACCTCTCCGCCAAGGGGCACCTGGTCTCCGATTTCGGCGCGTTCGCCGCGCAGTCGGTCGATTATCCCGACTACGCCGAACTGGTCTGCCATGAGGTCGTCGCCGGAAAGGCCGATTTCGGTATTCTCTTCTGCAAGAGCGGCATCGGCATGAGCATCGCCGCAAACCGTTACCCGCAGATCCGCGCCGCCCTGGTCCGCACCGCCGCCGAAGCGACCGTCACCCGCCAGCACAACAACGCCAACGTGATCACGCTTGGCGCGAGCGAAACCCCGGCGGAAACGGCGCGGCAGATCGTCGACGCTTTCCTTGCCACCCCGTTCGAAGGGGGCCGTCATGAAACCCGCGTGGAAAAGCTCGACAAGATCGGCTCCGAGTTCCACGCCGGCGGCGCGCTTGCTCAGGCAGACCCGGAGATCGCCAAGGCCGTCGCCGAGGAAGCCGAACGCCAGTTCGAGAACATCGAGCTGATCGCCTCGGAAAACTTCACCAGCCGCGCCGTCATGGAAGCGCAGGGCTCCTGCCTCACCAACAAATACGCGGAGGGGTACCCCGGCCGCCGCTGGTACGGCGGGTGCGAGCACGTCGACGTCGTCGAGCAGCTTGCCATCGACCGCGCGAAAGCCCTCTTCGGTGGCGACCACGTCAACGTCCAGCCGCACTCCGGCAGCCAGGCCAACATGGCGGTCTACTTCTCCGTGCTCCAGCCCGGCGACCGCATTTTGACGATGGATCTCTCGCACGGCGGCCACCTCACGCACGGCAACCGCGCAAACTTTTCTGGCCGCTTCTTCGAGGTGAGCCACTACGGCGTCAGCCCCGAAACGGAGACGCTCGACTATGACGCCCTCGCGCGCCACGCCGCGGAGTTCAAGCCGAAGATGATCACCGCGGGGGCCTCGGCCTATCCGCGCGTCATCGACTTCGCCCGGATGCGCGAGATCGCCGATTCCGTCGGCGCGTACCTCTTTGTCGACATGGCGCACATCGCGGGCCTCGTAGCGGGCGGCGTCCACCCCAGCCCCGTCGCGCTGGCGGACTTCACCACCACCACCACGCACAAGAGCCTGCGCGGCCCGCGCGGCGGTCTCATTATCTGCAAGGAGCAGTACGCTAAAGCGATCGACTCGCAGGTCTTCCCTGGCATTCAGGGCGGCCCGCTCATGCACGTCATCGCGGCCAAGGCCGTCTGCTTCCACGAGGCGCTCCAGCCGTCGTTCAAGGACTACACCCGGCAAATCGTCAGCAACGCCAAGGCGCTCGCCGCGCAGCTCACGCGGCATGGCTACCGCCTGGTTTCCGGCGGCACCGACAACCACCTGATGCTCGTGGACCTGCGGCCCAACGGCCTGAACGGGAAGCTGGCCCAGGAGACGCTCGACAAGGCAGGGATCACGATCAACAAGAACGGCATCCCGTTCGATACCGAAAAGATCACCCTCGGCGGAGGTATTCGCATCGGCACCCCGGCCGCGACCACCCGCGGGATGAAGGAAGAGGAGATGATGGAAATCGGCGACCTGATTCACGAGGCGCTCGGCAATCACACGGACGCCGCCCGCCTCGATGCCGTGCGCGCGAAAGTGCGCGAGTTGACCCGGCGCTATCCCCTTCCGCGCTAGCACCAGGCCGCGGGCCGGGGAAACCCGGTTCCCGCTCCTTCGCGGGAAATCCGGCTTGCCTTTAGGCCGGTGTTACGATTTCATTATTCGTAACACCGGCTTTTTTCATGTCCGATCTTGTCCGCTTCAGTGTCTCCGTTGAACGGCCTCTCTTCGAAAGGCTCGAATCGCTCGTTTGCCAAAGCGGCTACGAGAACCGCTCCGAGTATGTTCGCGACCTGATCCGCGAAAAGCTGGTCGAGAAAGAATGGAAAGCGGGCGAGGAGGCCATTGGCACGATTACTCTCGTCTACAACCACCACCTCCGGCAGCTCAGCGACCGGCTGGCCAAGGTACAGCATCATCACCACGAGCATATCCTCGCCGTTACGCACGTGCACCTCGACCATGACTACTGCGTGGAAGCAATCCTGATCCGGGGCAAGGCGGAGGAAATCCGTCACATCGCCGACGAGTTGCGGCGTGAAAAGGGGGTTTTCCACGCTGGGTTGACCATGAGCACCACCGGCAAGCATCTCTCGTGATCTTCTAACCCCCTTGAACGGGTTCCCATGCACATCCCCGACGGATTTCTTAGCTTCGAGGTCAACGCCGCCACCGCTGCGGTATCGGCCGCCTGCTGCGCGGTCGCCATCCGGCACGCCAACCGGACGCTGGGGGAACGCCAGATTCCCATGCTCGGCGTAGCCGGAGCGTTCATCTTCGCGGCGCAGATGCTGAACTTCCCCATCGCAGGCGGCACGAGCGGGCATTTTCTCGGCTCCACGCTCGCGGCGGTCCTGCTGGGGCCGCTCAACGGTTGCCTTGTCATGGCGATCGTGCTCGCAATCCAGTGCCTTGTCTTTGCGGACGGCGGGCTTACGGCACTCGGCAGCAATATCTTCAACGCGGGCGTGGTCGGCGCTCTCCTCGGCTACCCCATCTTCACCGGCCTTCGCGCGCTCCTGCCGGGGAACCGCGCGGGGTTGATCGGCGCGGCCGCCGTCGCCTCGTGGGCCTCGATTGTTCTCGCCTCCGCCGCCTGTGCGCTGGAGCTGGCGCTCTCGGGAACCTCGCCGATCCGGCAGGCGCTTCCGGCCATGACACTGGTCCACGCCGTGATCGGCATCGGCGAGGCGATCATCACCGCGACGGTGCTTTCCGCCGTACTTGGTGTGCGCCCCGACCTGCTGCCCGCTCGCTACCAACCCGCCCATTTCCAACCCGCCCGATGAACCCTTTTTACCTTGGCTGCCTGGCAGTGGCGCTTCTCCTCGCCTGCTTTCTTTCCCCGATGGCGTCGGAAAAGCCCGACGGCCTGGATAGGTTTGCCGAAGACCACGGTATTGAAGCCGGGGGCGATCCGTTCTGGACCCGCTCGCCCATGGCCGATTACGCCGCGCCGTTCGCCGCCAGCGACCGGCTCCGCACCGGCTTCGCCGGCGGCCTGGGAACGCTCCTCGTCTTCGGCACGCTGCTTCTGGGCGGAAAGGTGGTAGCCAACTGCCCGCGCAGAAAGCCCCAACCCACATCCCCGGAAGCCCAATGCAAACCTTGAGCCTCCCCTGCTCCGGCCCGGGCTCCTGCGTCAGCCTGGAGGCGCTTTCGCGGCGCGTTTCACCGCTCCAGCGGCTGGACGCCAGGGTGAAGCTGCTGCTGCTTCCGGCGTTCACGATGGCAGTCGTCACCACGCCCATTCGCTTTTGGCCGGGCTTCGCCGGGTATGCAGCGATCCTCGCGGCGGCAGTTTACACCGGCGGGCTCCCCTGGCGTCCGCTGGGGCGGAGGTTGGCCACCGTGGTGCCGTTCATCCTCGCCGGGGCGGCTTTCCTTCCCTTTCACCAGGAACCGGGGGGAATCCCGGGCGAACCGTTGACGGGCATATTGCTATTTTTGAACTTTTCGCTAAAGTCGCTCCTCGGCACCTCCGCGACCCTCGTTTTAACTGCATCAACTCCTTTCCCACGGCTTCTGGCCGGACTTGAAGCTTTGTTTGTGCCCCGGGTGGCAGTGATGATCTTCAGCTTCACCTATCGCTACCTTTTCGTGCTGGGCGAAGAGGCGCAACGGATGAAGAGGGCCTGTGATTCTCGCTGCTACCGGGGCCACTGGATTACCGACGCAAGGGCAATCGGCCGCCTCGCCGGAACGCTCTTCCTCCGCAGCTACGAACGCGGCGAGCGCGTCTACCTCGCAATGCTCGCGCGCGGCTTCGACGGGGCGCACCTCCCGCATCGGGAACGCTCCCCGCTGGCTGAGGCGGATCTCCGCGTGCTCTGCGGTGCGGGCCTTCTGCTGGCCGCCCTCTGGGCGGCCGCACGGCTCGGATAACCGATACGCGATGATTCCACCCGCCGCCATTTCCCTCGACGCCCTTTCGTACCGTTATCCCGACGGCACGCCGGCTCTCGATAACGTTTCGCTGACGGTCACTGCCGGTGAGCGCATCGCCCTGATCGGAAACAACGGCGCGGGGAAAAGCACGCTCCTGCTGCATCTCAACGGCATCCTGCAAAGCCCGGCCGTGAAAATCCTCGGCATGCCCGTGGAAAAGGCGAATCTCCGCGCGATCCGCCAGAAAGTCGGCCTGGTCTTTCAGAATCCCGACGACCAACTCTTCTGCGCCTCGGTGGAGGAGGACGTGGCCTTCGGCCCGGCCAATCTCGGCTTGGCCCCGGAGGAAATCCAGCACCGCGTCAACGAAAGCCTCGCCAGCGTCGGCCTTGCGGGGTTTGGGCCGCGCAGCGCTTTCCACCTCAGCACCGGCCAGAAGAAGCGCGCCGCCATCGCCACGGTACTGGCGATGCAGGCCGAAATCCTGGTATTGGACGAGCCGACCAGCAACCTTGACCTGCGCGGACGCCGCGAGCTTTGCGATCTTCTCGATGCGTACACCGGCACGCTGGTGATCGCCACCCACGACTTTGAATGGGCTTCCCGGCTGTGCCCCCGGATGGCTCTTCTCGAACGCGGCACGCTGCTCGCCGACGGCCTTTCCGGGGCCGTCATGGATCAATTCACGGCGCTCAGGTAACGCCTCGGAAAGGCCTTTTTTCAAAGCGCCTTTCCTGCCCTCCCACTCAAAACCGCAAACCGCAAACCGGGGCCGCTTTTCGGCACCTCATTGCGGAGCGCCCTCCTTTCCGGATTGCGCGTCCTCAACCTTTTCCTTTTTCAGAAATGTTTTCCAAATCCACCCTTTCCCTTCTTTTCACGCTCGCTGCCATTCCCGCCATCGCACAGGAACCCACCCCCGCCCCGCAGCTTGACGAGATCGTCGTCCGCGGGCGCGCCGACGACCTCCTCCGCATTGCCACCTCCGCTTCCGAAGGGAGCGTGGGTCACCGCGAACTGGAAGCCCGCCCCTTGAGCCGGCGCGGCGAACTGCTGGAGGTCGTTCCCGGCATGGTCGTCACGCAGCACTCTGGCGACGGCAAGGCAAACCAGTATTTCCTGCGCGGCTTCAACCTCGACCACGGCACCGATTTCGCGATCACCGTCGACGGCCTTCCCGTGAACATGCCGACACACGGGCACGGGCAGGGCTACGCGGACATCAACTTCGTAATCCCCGAACTCGTTGAGAGAGTCGACTTCGAGAAAGGCCCGTTTTACCCGGAGGTCGGCAATTTTTCCGGAGCGGGCGCGGCGCAGTTTCGTCTTTTCGACACCCTGCCAGGCGGTCTCTCCCTGGCGAGCGTTGGATCGTACGGTTACGCGCGGGCTCTCGTAGCCGATTCGCCAAAGCTCGGGCCAGGCACGCTTCTTTACGCCTTCGAGTATACGCACTCCGACGGCCCGTGGGATCACGCCTCCGATTCGGGGCGCTTCAACGCCCTGCTCCGCTACGTCTGGGGCGCTGGCGACGATCGCTTCCGCATTACCGCCATGAGCTACCATGCGGACTGGAACTCGACCGACCAGATTCCCGAACGCCTGGTCGAAAGCGGCAAGCTGTCGCGCTTCGGTTCGCTCAACCCGAGCGACGGCGGCGCTTCGGATCGCCATAGCCTCTCGTTCGACTGGACCCGCGACGAAGGCGAACGCCTCACCACCCTGAACCTTTACGGAATTTACTACCGCCTTAACCTTTTCTCGGACTTTACCTATTTGCTCGACGACCCCGGCCGCGGCGATCAGTTCGAGCAGGCCGACACGCGATTCGTCCTCGGCGGAGCACTTGCCCGCCTCTGGAATGTCGACTGGTGCGGGCTGGACATGGAAAACTCGCTCGGTCTCCAGTTTCGCGACGACATTATCCCGGAAGTCGCGCTCAAGCGTAGCGAGAACCGCCGCGTCGTCAGCGAAATCCGCAGGGATCGCGTGAATGAATTTACCGTCGGCCTTTACGGCAAAAGCAAGGTGCGCTGGAGCGACTGGTTCCGTACCGAAGCCGGGCTGCGGGGCGACTTGTACCACTTCAATGTCGCCAGCAGCATCCCCGGAAACTCCGGCGAGGATACCGCAGCAATCCTGAGCCCGAAACTCAGCTTCATCTTCGGCCCGTGGAAGCAAACCGAGCTTTACCTCAACCTCGGCACCGGCTTCCACAGCAACGACGCGCGCGGGATTGTCACCGGCGTCGACCCTCTGAGCGGCGAACCGGCAACGAAAGCCTCCCCGCTGGTGCGGACGAAGGGAGCCGAAATCGGCATCCGCACGGCGGGGTTTCCGGGGCTGGTCAGCACGCTCTCTTTTTGGGCGCTGGAATCCGATTCCGAGCTCGTCTTCACCGGCGATTCCGGCGGCACGGAAGCGGCGGGCGCAACCCGGCGCTACGGAATTGAATGGGCCAACTACTACAAGCCCCTTCCCTGGCTCTGCTTCGATGCCGACCTTGCGCTGACGCACGCCCGCTTTGTTGACGCAGACGAGACCGGTTCACGCATCCCGAACTCCATCGCCGCCGTTTTCACCGTGGGCGCGACAGTGGAAATGCCGTGCGGTCTTTTCGGCAGCGTGCGTTACCGGTATTTCGGCCCGCAACCGCTCGTCGAGGATAACAGCGTGCGGACAACCTCCAGCTCGCTCGTGAACGCGCGGATCGGCTACCGCCGCGGCAACTGGGAAGCCGCCCTCGACGTGCTGAACCTTTTCGATCGGAAGGTCAACGATATTACTTACTACTACGCCTCCCGGGTAGGAGGCGAACCGGCGGAAGGAGTGGAGGACCTCCACTTTCACCCGGCGGAGCCGCGCTCGCTCCGGCTCACGTTGACGTATCGGTTCTGATCGCGGCAGGCACGCGGGCAAACCCCCGCCTGCACGCCACACGTTCGATGTCACCGCGACGGCCTATGGTCGCTTATGCTCCGTCTTCTGCTGGATCGTCGTAACAATCGTCTTGTCCCGGAAGCGGAGCGTCACCTGGCCGTCGCGAATCGAATAGACCTGCACGCTGACGCCCTCCGGCACCGGGATGAGATCCCCCTCGCCGTAGGTCCTTCCGTTGATCAGCGCCAGCGGCAGCGCGCCGATGGAGATACTCGTGACCACGAAGCGCTCGGGTTTGAAAAAAGCGTCCGACATCTGCTTCACCGGCGCGGGAGCGACGGGGCCGGCAGCCATCGGCTCCGGCTTTTTCCACCCGATCGGAAGGAACGGGTTGCGCGCGTCCGGGGCAACGGAGAACGAGGAGCGCTCCTTGATCTGGAGATCGTCCACACTTTGCGCCACCGCGGGCAGCGCGGCTGAAAGCACGGCAAACAGGGAAAGCAACGTCCTCATTTTTTGGCCAGGGTTGAAAATTGCACGGTCACGCTCTGACGCTCCACATCATCCGGCTTCGTATCGAGGCGAACCGTCTGAATCTGGATCAATGCTTGCTCATTCTCCAATGCGGCGACGGCGGCGGCGAATTTTGGAAACTCCACCTCCGGCAAATCGACCGTCCATGAGGTCTTACGGAAATCCTTCAAAAGGGAAAGATCCTCGTCCCGTCCCTGGTTGAAATGGCTTTTTGCGATGCCGTGCCGCGAGAAGAACTCGCTGTAGCGCTGCGGCAGCCAGACGATCGCCGCGCCACCCGGAATCTGCTTTTGCATCATCTCCAGCGCCGAACGTACGGCCTCCGCGTTCGGGTCGCCGCTCTCCATCGCCTTTGTCCGCTTGATTTGCGTATTGGCCGCCTGGATTTTTGGCGCCAGTTCCGCGGAAAGCTTTTCCGCCTTTTTTTCCCGGGCCGAGAGGGGCCCCAGAAGCAGGGCGAAATACCCGTAAAGCCCGGCAAGCAGGCAGATCCCGCCGAACATCGTCTTTTGAAGCTGTTCCTTCGTCAGGTTCATTTCGTTGCCTTTCGTTTGGTTGCTGAATCTTCAGCCGGTTTCTCTTTCTGCTTCTCCGGAAAAGGGTGGAAGGTGACCCGGATCCGGTATTGCGCTGTCGGAAGCGTTCCGTCTTCCCAAGAAACCGTTTCGCCCGTTTCAGCAAGAGAGTTGGCCCCCTCGAAATTGACGGTGGCATCGGCATGGAGCGCCGAAACCTCCTTTTCAAGAGCCAGCCGGAACTGCTCCGCCGCGCTGCGCGGCTGGGCACCGGCGGCGATCCCGCTCAGCGAGACGGAGACGGTGGGCCGCGAAGAGGAATCCGGCAGGAACGTCCCTTGCATGCTGGTGATCTGAACCGTCGGCGGCGTCGCCGCGGCGACCTTGGCGAAAAATGGAGCCCAGTAGAACCGGTTCTGGAGCTGCTCGACAATCAGATCATTGTTCTTCCGCTCGATGAGCAACGCCGCCTCGCGCGCCTTCGCCTCTTTTTCCGCCGGTTCCAGTCTCTTCCATTCGGCGCGCGCCGTGGCAAGCCGCCGCTCCACGGCCTTAACGGCGCTGTTTCGGTAGAAGTAATAGCCGAGAAAAAGCAGGGCCACCACCAGCCCCGCAAGTCCGGCCAGTTTAAACGGATCGCGGGCGCGGGCATCAGCCTCGCGACGGATTTCGTGATAGAAGTTGAGGTGCAGCGCCATCGGTGTTCGCTTTGGGTTTTTTAAATCCTTAAATTCCTGGACTTCTTAGCTCCCTTTCAAAATTTCCGCCGCCGCCCCAAACGCGGCGCACAGGCCCGGGGCCTCCGTCCCCAAAGCGTCTTTCTTCGCCGCAGGCAGCGCAAGTTCACATCCGGCAAAGGGGTTCCACGTCTCACAGGGAAGTTGCAGTTCCTCCGAGAGGATCCTGAGAATCGCGGGCGACTTCGCCATCCCGCCGGAGACGAAAACGCGCGGTATCGCCTCATCGTGCCGGGCTTCGACAAAGCCGATCGAGGAACTGATCGAGCGCACCAGTTCCGTGAGCGAAAGGCGGGCGTTCTCGATGGTGAGCACCTCCTCCTCGGCCAATGCCTGCGCCACCTCCTCGGGGCCGGACGCTCCGTGGCAGATCAGTTCGTCGACGAATTGGTTCCCGCCGTAGTCGAGCGAACGCGCGAGGATCAGTTCCCGCTTCGCGCCGACAATCACTTCCGACGAGCGATGCCCGATGTCCACGAGCACGAACCCCTGCGTGTTGAACGTCTCCTCGTGCGAGTATTCGAAGGCGTTGAAAACCGCCACGGGGCTAAGCTGGAGCGACGCGATGGGGAGTTTCATCTTCGCCCCGGCCTCATGGATCATCTGCACCTGCGTCCGGGGCAGCCCGCCCACGAGGTAGCGCACCGCCTCCCCGGCAGCCAACGATCCCCCGGCAATCCCCCCGGCCGGTGGCCGCGGGGCGGAAATCCTGTCGCAATCGAGCACGAAATCCCTTCCGTCCATGTTCAGAAGCGCCTGGCTGTTGAACCGGAGAGCGTCGCGGAGAGTCTCGCGCGGCATTTCCGGCTGCTCCACGATCCGGATGAACGACTCTCCCGATGAAACCGCGATGGCGCATGCTTTTGCGCTGCCGCCCAGTTCCTGAAGAAGCGCCTTCAGGTTTGCCGCCAGCAGGTCGAGCGTCTGGATTTCCGCAGACAGCTCGCGCGTGGCGAAACGATTGAGGGCCAGCTTGCTCCCTTTTCGTTGAAGAAGAACGGCTTTCATCGAATGCCTGCCAAGATCGACGCCGATAGCGGAGGAAGGAGGTTTCGCCATAAGGTGTGTGCGGAAAAACAGGTCAAAGCCTGTCAAAAAAGCCGGAGTTTGGGGTAATCTTGGGGGTGATTCTCGGTGATCAAGCCGCGCCCGGGGCAGCATCGGCGGATTCTAGAAAGTTCAGGGAATCAGGGCAAAGGAGAATCTTTATAAATGTCCAACGGTCACCCGCCTCATCACCAAAGGCTTGTGCGGTGGCCCGCACCGCGGGAGCGCCGTTCGGCCTGGGCAGCCGTTCGGCCCAGATCGAAAGCGCCCAGAGCGAGAAAGCCATCAGCGCCATGAGAATGAGCACGATGAGCACGACAAGCACGAGCCGCCCGCCGGGCTCGCGCCGGTTCCTGTGCGCGGAGGCGGCCTCGAGCTTCAGGGTTTCCACTTCCAGGAGAATTTTTTCCGGATCAAGTTCCGCCATGGTTCCGACCCGTCAGAAAAGTTGTATTGTCCGCCGG
>Ga0180217_1003818_pt1 | contig 12395 bp, 13 predicted proteins | sample eDN3rd37CBELigOP_FD_128521 | JGI IMG/M metagenome (GOLD analysis project Ga0180217, IMG submission 128521) | Enriched Organic Plus compost microbial communities from Emeryville, California, USA - eDNA 3rd pass 37_C BE-Lig OP (version 2) (version 2) ... | reverse complement strand
CTGGCGCGCGTGTGCCGCTGCCACCCCTGGGGCAATTCCGGACTCGACTTCGTGTGCGATGAGATTCCGTCCCGCGCGCGCTGGTATCGGCCCTGGCGCTACGGCCTCTGGCGCGGCACCAACGAGGCGCCGCCGAAAGGCCAGGGCTTCGGGCCTGATCGGCCTTGAACGTTGCCTCCCCGGCAACGCTGTATTATGAGGCGCCGTCACGCTTACCTGCATTCGTAGGCAGCGAGTGAGCAAACGGAGCTGAAGATGGTCGCCCTGACCTTCCCCGACGGCGCACGCCGTGAATTCCCCAATGGCATTTCCGGTCTCGACATCGCCAAGGGCATCTCGCCCTCGCTGGCCAAGCGCACCGTCGCCATGGCGCTCGACGGCGTGGTCGCCGACCTCGCCGACCGCATCGAGCACGACGCAAAAATCGAGTTCATCAGCCGCGACGATCCACGCGCGCTGGAGCTGATCCGGCATGACTGCGCCCATGTGATGGCCGAAGCCGTGCAGGCGCTCTGGCCCGGCACGCAGGTCACCATCGGCCCGGTGATCGAGAACGGCTTCTTCTACGACTTCCAGCGCAACGAGCCGTTCACGCCGGATGACCTTCCGCTGATCGAGAAGAAGATGCGCGAGATCATCGCGCGCGACGCGCCCTTCACCAAGGAGGTTTGGCCGCGCGACGAGGTCAAGCGCGTGTTTGCCGAGAAGGGCGAGAACTTCAAGGTCGAGCTGCTCGATGCGATCCCGCCCGGTGAGCAGGTGAAGATCTACAAGCAGGGCGAATGGTTCGACCTGTGCCGCGGCCCGCACATGACATCCACGGGCAAGATCGGCTCGGCGTTCAAGCTACAGAAGGTGGCCGGCGCCTATTGGCGTGGCGACTCGAAAAACCCGATGCTGACGCGCATCTATGGCACCGCCTTCGCCAAGCAGGACGAGTTGGACGCGTATCTGAAGCAGATCGAGGAGGCCGAGAGGCGCGACCACCGCAAGCTCGGCCGCGAGATGGACCTGTTCCACTTCCAGGAAGAGGCGCCGGGCTCGGTGTTCTGGCACCCAAAAGGCTGGTCGCTGTTCCAGGCGCTGGAGCAATACATCCGCCGCCGCCAGCAGGAGTCGGGATACCTCGAAGTCAACTCACCCCAGCTCATGGACAAGGAGCTGTGGGTCACGACCGGCCATATGCAGACCTATTCGGACATGATGTTCCTCACCGCCAAGCGCGAGGACGACGAGCGGGTCTATGCCGTCAAGCCGATGAACTGCCCCGGCCATGTGCAGATCTTCAAGAACGGCCTGAAGTCGTACCGCGACCTGCCTTACAAGATTTCCGAATTCGGCAAGGTCCATCGCTTCGAGCCGTCCGGCGCGCTGCACGGCCTGATGCGCGTGCGCGCCTTCACACAGGACGACGCCCACATCTTCGTGACCGAGGAGCAGATCGCCGACGAGGTGCTCAAGATCAACAACGTGATCCTGTCGATCTACGAGGACTTCGGCTTCCCTGACGTGCGGATCAAATTCTCCGACCGCCCGGAGAAGCGCATCGGCGACGACGCCGTGTGGGACAAGGCCGAGGCCGCGCTGATGTCGTCGCTCGAAACCTCGGGCCGGCCGTGGACCCTCAACAAGGGCGAAGGCGCCTTCTACGGTCCCAAGCTCGAATATGTGCTGCGCGACGCCATCGGCCGCGACTGGCAATGCGGCACCGTGCAGGTGGACCTCAACCTGCCGGGCCGGCTCGGCGCCTTCTATATCGACGACCATTCCAACAAGGTCACGCCGGTGATGCTGCACCGGGCCATGTTCGGCTCGCTGGAGCGCTTCACCGGCATCCTGATCGAGCATTACGCCGGCCACTTCCCGCTCTGGCTCGCGCCGATGCAGGTGATGGTCACGACCATCACCTCCGACGCCGACGATTATGCCCGCGAGGTGCTTGAGGCCGTGCGCCGGGCGGGCCTGCGCGCCGACATCGATCTGCGCAACGAGAAGATCAACTACAAGGTCCGGGAGCACTCGCTGGCGAAGATGCCGGTGCTGCTGGTCGCCGGCCGCAAGGAGGCCGCCGAACGAACGGTCTCGATCCGCAGGCTCGGCCGCGAGGGCCAGCAATCGATGTCGCTGGACGAGGCATTGAGGTCGCTCGCCGACGAGGCCATCCCGCCGGACCTGCGCCGCGCCGCCAACGCCTGAGACAGACGAAAATCGATGACGACAACGATCGTGGCCGCGCCAGAGGGCACCTCGAACTCCAAGAGGCGCGTCCTCTTCGCGAGCATGATCGGCACGACCATCGAATTCTTCGACTTCTATATCTACGCGACCGCCGCCGTCCTGGTGTTCCCCTATCTGTTCTTCACCGCATCGGACCCCACGACCGCGCTTCTGCAATCCTTCGCGACCTTTTCCATCGCCTTCTTCGCCCGCCCGTTCGGCGCGGCCGTGTTCGGCCATTTCGGGGATATCGTCGGCCGCAAGGCCACGCTGGTGGCATCGCTGATGGTGATGGGCCTGTCGACCGTCACCATCGGCTTCCTGCCGACATACGAATCCATCGGCGTCGCCGCGCCGCTGCTCTTGGCGTTGTGCCGCTTTGGTCAGGGCTTCGGCCTCGGCGGCGAATGGAGCGGCGCGATCCTGCTCGCGACCGAGAACGCACCGAAGGGACAGCGGTCCTGGTTCGGCATGTTTCCGCAATTCGGCGCCCCGGTCGGCTTTCTGCTGGCGACCGGCACGTTTCTCATTCTCACGGAAACGTTGTCCGAGGCGAACTTCCTCGCCTACGGCTGGCGGATCCCGTTCGTCGGCAGCATCGTGCTTGTGGCGGTCGGCCTTCTGATCCGCCTGCGCATTGCCGAAACGCCGGAGTTCGTCGAAGCGATGCGCAAGGCCGAGCGCGTCTCGGTGCCTCTTCTCGTGCTGTGGAAGGATCACAAGAAAAGCCTCGCCCTTGGAACGTTCTCGGCGGTCGCGACCTTCATGCTGTTCTACATCATGACGGTGTTTTCATTGAGCTGGGGCACGCGCGAGTTGGGCTATACGCGCGAACAATTCCTCATCCTGCAAATGATCGCGGTCGTGTTCTTCGCCCTGACCATGCCACTATCGAGCCGGTTCGCGGATCGCGTGGGCCTGCGTCAGGCGATGGTGATCGCGACCTTGTCGATCGCGCTGTTCGGGCTGGCCACCGCGCCGCTTCTGAACGGCGGCATCGTCGGCATCATGGCATTCCTGATCCTGGGGTTCTGCGCCATGGGCCTGACCTATGCGCCGTTGGGAACGGTGCTGTCCGCGCCCTTCCCGACGACGGTGCGCTACACGGGCTCGTCGATGACGTTCAACCTCGCCGGCATCGTCGGCGCCTCGCTCGCGCCCTATATCGCGACATCGCTCGCGGCCAATTACGGCGCCTCCGCCGTCGGCCTATACATCACCATGACATCGCTCGTGACGCTGGTGGCCCTGCTCCTGCTGCCGATCAAGCCCGCCGCGCAGCCATAGACGGAACACGAGACCTCTACGGGCCCGGTGCTCGCACCGCAGGGGGGCACTGCTATCAGCGGGACGGCGACCGGGGCTGCGGCTTTGGACGCGGCTTGGCGCGCTCGCGTTTGGGCTTTGCGCCGCGCGGGTCTTGCCGTTGCAGCCCAGGATCATTCCGCAGATCGTTCGGCGATTGAAAGCGATCGAAGAAACGTTCGCGCTCGCGGCCCGGCAATTCGGCAGGCGGAACGGCGGGTTGCGCGAGAGCGGCGCTGACGCCGAGCAGCACCAGCCCGGCCGTGACGGGCGCCTTCATCGCGCCAGCACTTCGACCTCGCCGTCGACGCCAGGAACGACGGTGAAGTCCTGCTGGTAGGTGCGATCCTCGTTGCGCGCGACGACGCGATATTCGCCCTCGGCCAGGATCACCTGCGGAAAGGCACCGCGCGTTTCGGTCACAATGTCGCCCGATGGCGACAGGACCGCCCATTCCGTGTTGGCCAGCGCTTCGCCGCCCCGGCGCGAGACCAGCCGCAGCATCATGACCGCCGCGCGATGGGTCACCGTGACGTCGGTCAAGCGTCCCGCCTGCACGCGAATGTCGGAGCGGACCACGGCATTGCCGTCGCCGTATTTGGAGACGACGTAATACGTCCCCTCTTGCAGAAGCACGACCTCGCCGCTCGCGACATTGGCCGCCACCGGCGCCGTCTGATCGAGCTGGTCGAACTGGCTGCCGCTGAACACGTCGAAGGTGATCTGACCGGCCGGAATGCGCGTGTCGCCCACTTGGCCCGACAGGACGAGCCCGCCGGCAGGCAATTCGAACATTTCCCGTGTCTCACCTTGCACGCGCACCGAACGGACCGCGGTCACGAGACCGAAGGCGACATGAACGATGTAACGGCCGGACGGGAGCGAGATGTTGGGCTGGGCGGACTGCTCCTCCTTGACCAGACGGAAGCGGCCGGAGGGGTCGGGTTCATCGGCATAAACACGCCAATGCAATCCGCCGTTGATGAGTGCCTTTTCGTTGCCGAAACGCGCCGCCAGCCGCAACAGGGCAGGACCGGCCTTCGTCGCCGGCGCCACGCGCGACTGCGGCGGGACCGGGGGGCGAACCTGGGGCTGGGTGAGCGGCTTGCTGCCGGGCGGATCGGGAAAGATCGACTCCGGAGAAGTCGGCGCGCCCGACGGGCCGCGCGGCGTCGGCAAGGGGGGACGCGGCGGCGCAACCCCCTCGATCGGGCCCTGAAGCTGCTGGGCCTCGGCCGGGCCGAGAACGGGCAAGGATGGCCAGGGGGCAACCGCGGCCGCCAGAAGGGCAGCCGCCATCATCGCGGACGAAAATCCGCGCAGGCCCCTGCGCGCCAGCAATCGAAGTCCCCTCGGCATAATACGTTTTCGGCCGGAATCGCGGCGAATTCAAGCCACCCGCGAAGCCGGCCGGAGCGGATCGGGATGCGCCCCAAGGCATCAGGAACATTCCCCTTGCAGCAGCAATCCTCTAAAAGACCCGTCATGACCGATGCGTTGTCCTTGCTGAAGACCCGCCGCTCGATCAAGCCGATCGCGCTATCCGCCCCGGGGCCCACCGCGGCCGAAATCGACACCCTTCTGACCGTTGCCTCGCGCGTTCCCGACCATGGCAAGCTGACGCCCTGGCGCTTCATCGTGTTCGAGGGCGATGCCCGCCTGAAGGCCGGTGAGGCGATCGCCTCCATCTTCGAGGCCGAGCGGCCCGATGCGACGGCCGACCAGATCGCCTTCGAGCGCAACCGCCTGGCGCGGGCGCCGCTGGTGATCGCCGTTGTCAGCCGGGCCGGCGTCCATGCCAAGATCCCCGAATGGGAGCAGATCATGTCGGCCGGCGCGGCCACCACGAGCCTGGTGATCGCCGCCCATGCGCTCGGCTACGCCGCCAATTGGCTGACCGAATGGTACGCCTATGACCGCCGCGTGCTGGATGCACTGGGCCTCGCGCCCGAGGAGCGTATCGCCGGCTTCGTCCATATCGGCCGCTCCGATAAGCCGCCGGAGGATCGCCCTCGCCCGCCCTTGACCGAGATCGTCAGCCGCTTCGGAGAAACGAAAGCGGACAACACGCGATAACCTCCGGCATGTTCTACGAGACCAGCAAGAACGACCACGGCCTGCCGCGCAATCCGTTCAAGGCGATCGTGGCGCCGCGTCCCATCGGCTGGATCAGTGCCATGAGCGCCAGGGGCGAGATCAATCTGGCGCCCTATTCCTATTTCAACGGCGTGACCGACCGGCCGCCGATCGTCATGTTCTCGAGCGAAGGCTACAAGGATTCCGTGGCCTTCATCGAGGAAACGAAGGAGTTCGTCTGCAATCTGGCGACCTTCGATCTTCGCATGGCGATGAACGAAACCTCGGCACCGATGCCGCGTGGCGAAAACGAGATGGCCGTCGCTGGCCTTGAGCCGGCGCCGTCGCGGCTGGTGAAACCGCCCCGGGTGGCAGCCTCGCCTTGTGCCCTCGAATGCCGCTGGCTCAAGACCGTCACGTTCGACGATTTCGACGGCCGGCCGGTGGACCGCTACGTCGTGTTCGGCCATGTGGTCGGCATCCATATCGACGAGCGGTTCATCAAGGACGGCCGGCTCGATACGAAAGCCATGCAGCCGATCGCGCGCTGCGGTTATGACGAATATGCGGTCGTCGACCGCATGTTCACGCTGAAGCGGCCCTCCGGCAGTGCTTGAATGCGGCCGCACGGACTTCACCGTAACGGCGCATTTCACTTGTATCGGCCCGATTCACAGCGGAACATCATCGGAGACCAGGGAGGGGTCCATTGGTCTTTGGCAACCTGTTCGGACGAAGCGGCGACCGCGGCATCGACGCCAGCAACGGCGCCGAGCGCCCTGCCCTTGAGCCGCCCGCTATCGGCCTCGCGCTCGGCGGCGGCTCGGCGCGCGGCTTTGCCCATATCGGCATCATCCGGCGACTGATCGCCCATGGCATCAAGCCGGAGATCGTGGTCGGCACATCGATCGGCGCCGTGGTCGGCGGCTGCTACGCCGGCGATCAGCTCGACGAATTCGAAACCTGGTCCCGCACCCTGACCCGGCGCGGCCTCTTGGGTTACCTCGACATCAGCCTCTCGGGCTCGGGGTTGATCCGAGGCGGCCGCCTGACGGCGCGCCTTGAAGCGGGGCTTGGGGATATCAAGATCGAAGACCTGCCGCTGCGTTTCGCGACCATCGCGACCGAGGTCGGCTCCGGACATGAAATCTGGCTCACGCACGGCCGCGTGGTCGATGCGCTGCGGGCCTCCTATGCCCTTCCGGGTATCTTTCCGCCCGTTCGCATCGGCGGTCGGTGGCTGGTCGATGGCGCTCTGGTCAATCCAGTCCCGGTCTCGGCGACGCGTGCGCTCGGCGCCCGGCTCGTCATCGCCGTCAACCTCAACGCCGACCTGCTTGGCCACGGCGGCACCATCGCCAATCATGGATCTGATGAAAACGACGAATTGTTTCGCGAGGAGTTGGGGCGGCGCACCGGATTGCGCGGGCTGTTCGGCTCAGAACGCGCGCTCAGGCGGCAGTTTCTCGGTGGCTCCCGGCAACCCGCCATTCCAATGGTCATGGCCGATGCCTTCAACATCATGCAGGATCGGATCACCCGTGCACGGCTGGCGGGCGATCCACCGGACGTGATCATCAACCCACGTCTGGGTCATATCGGCTGGTTCGATTTTCACCGGGCCCAAGAGGCCATCGAGATCGGCGAGCAGGCCGCCGAGCGCGCATTGAGCGAGATTGACCAAGCTATGCGCGTGCTCTCCGCACCTCCGGCGCCCACAATCTCCGGCAGAGGTGCGCCGCCGCCCAATTGAACGAGCGGCGACGCGAACCGGCACCCGCTTCGCTTGAAAACGCTCCGCTTGAAAACACTTCGGCTCAGGCGGTCTGGATATAATCGCGCAACGCCGCGTGCTCGTTCTCCATCTCCCAGAGACGGAATTTGACGACGTCGCCGATGGAGATGATGCCCGCCAGTTCACCGCAATCGACCACTGGCAAATGCCGGAACTTTCCGGCGGTCATCCGCTCCATGATAACGCTGATCGTTTCCGCTGGAGCACAGGTGACGACCTTGCGGGTCATGATCTCCGCGACCGGCAATTCAAGCGCGGCCGAACCATAAGCGGCCACGCCTTTCACGAGATCGCGCTCCGACACGATGCCGACGAGCCGTCCCGCCGGACCGGTCACGACCAGCGAGCCGATCCCGCGCTCGCCCAGCACTCTCGCCGCGATTGCAACGCTGGCGGTGGGTTCGATGGTGACAACGTGGCTGCCCTTGGCAGCGAGGATGGTCTTGACGGTCATGCGCAACCTCCCTGGTTCATCGCCGAACGCGCATCTCCCCCACTCCTTATCGTTGCAAGCTTAGCGGATACGATCGCGTATTGGGTCAGCGATCCTGACCGATCTTCAAAAGCCGCGGGAATGTTTCATCATCGCGAGCACTGTTCCAACGCGTCGGAGCCCAAAACAGCCATGCGTTGAGAACGGACCTCTCCGCGCGCGGATTATGTCTCGGGGCGTGTCGGCTGGTCCTCGCCCCACGCCCCGTCGAGGGGCGGATGCACCGGCGGGTGCTGGGGATCAAACAGAGGAAACAGCAACAGGCCAGCCAGGAATCCGCCTACGTGGGCCTCCCAGGCGACTATCTGGTCTTCGCCGGAGATCGAGACCGAGCCGACGCCGAATACCAGGTTCACGCCGAACCAGATGACCAGGAACGTCACCACGCGCGGATTCCGCAAGACAGCGAGAAGCGGCGCCGCCGGGAGTTGACGTGTCGGTGCGTCGAAACGCCAGGAATCGAGCGGGCCACCGGGCTGGAAAATAAAACGCGTGGCCGCGCCCATGGCACCCGATACAGCCGCGGACGCGCCGATCACCGGAATCATCGCGCCCGAATGGCTGATGAGATGGGCCAGCGCGCCAGCCGCCGCCGTCACCATCATAAAAAGCGAGAACCGGAGACTTCCGAACCGTTGCGCCACCGGGCTGCCGAAGGCCAAGAGCCAAATCGAATTGACGATCAGGTGCGTGATGTCGGCATGGATCAGCGCGTAGGTCACGAAGGACCAGATCTCCGCGCCCCAACCGCCCGGCAAGAGCCCGCCCGGCAACAGCGTGGCCTCGTAGCGAGCAGGGATGAAAGCGAAGGTCAAAAGCAACAGGTTGTCGGTGTCGATGGACAGCACCCCCATGCGCACCGCATGAACCACGACAAGCGCGCCCAAGAGCCACACCACGACAGGCGGCACGTTGAGGATCGGTTCGCGGCGGTCGTTCATTCGCCGTCCATCTGGGTTCCGTCCATGGAGATCGCGATGCTGGATCGCAATGCTGGATCGCGGTTCGAGACGATGATGGCCGGGACAAGCCCGGCCATTGCGAACCGTGAATAGGCGACCTGCCGCCAAAGATAAAGGGGAGAGCCCGGGCTCTCGCCCACGCTCTCCCCTTCAGGTCACGTCCCCACGTCCAGGACCCTCAGCCCCCCGATCCTAGACCCCCGGTTCAACCCCCGTTCCGATTCCGGACCAATGCCCCCCGGCTTGGTCCGGAACCTCGGGCCCCACCCGCGACAAACGCCACGGGCCCGATAACAAATGTAACTTTAATGCCGCCTCCGATGGTGACAACGCATCGCTGGATTTAACACTAACGCACGTCGGGGCGGGCCAAGCCCTCACGACGCGCCGCATCGGCACGCCGTCTGCTCTGTCATCGGTCAATGCAGCCGAAACCGCCGTTCTTGTCCCGTACAGGCACAAGACAAGCGGACGGTGCACGAAGACGAGACAGGGCCGCGCAACATGAAACACCCGTCGAACCGCGATCTGTTCGCGCATTGGAACGATCGGCGTGGCGATGAACTGGCTCCGACACGATCCGACATCGATCCGGGCGCCATCCGGCTCGCCCTCGCGGACACGTTCGTTCTGGCGCTGGACAACACCAGCAGCCATCCGTTCCGGCTCGCCGGCACCCGCCTATGCGCCCTGCTCGGGCGCGAGTTGAAGGGCGAAAGCTTCATCGGCCTTTGGGAAAAGCCGGCGCGCGCCGCGCTGCGCGAACTGATCGCGGTGGTGATGGAGGAAAAGATCGGCGCGGTGGCCAGCGTGACGGCTTCCGTCGCCAGCGATTCCGTCCTGACCACGAACATGGAGTTGCTGCTGCTGCCTCTCGCGAACGACAGGTTCTCGGAGCCGAGGCTGATCGGCGCCATGGCCCCGATGGCCGCCCCCTATTGGCTCGGCTCTAAAGCAGTCGGACCACTGCGGCTGGGCATGTTCCGCCATGTCGGGGCCGCCTTCGATACGATGGCGCCCCGCGTCACACCCGCCAGCGGCGGACCGGCCTGGCCTCAGGGCTTCACTGTCTACGAAGGCGGACGGATCGAATGATTGTCACTCAGTCATCCGGCTCGATGGCAACAAAACCGCATGGCCACTGGGTTTCGGCCTTCGCGCAACTGTGATTTCCTCCGCGCGTTCAAATCGCACCAGCGGAGGCACGATGAAACCCTTGATGCTCGCAGCAGCGCTTTCGATCTGGGCGCTTCCTGGTCCGGCTCGCGCCGCTGATTGTTCCAAGGCTCTCGACCAGACATCCATGAATCAATGCGCCGGCACGGCCTTTCGCGAAGCCGATGCGAAGCTGAATTCCGCTTATGCGGCTCTCCGAGCCCGGCTGAAAGACGATCCCGACGCCGGCAAGCTCCTGGTCGTTGCCCAGCGCGCCTGGATCGCTTTCCGTGATGCGGAATGCTCGCTCCAGGCTTCGCGAGCCACCGGGGGATCGCTGTATCCGACGATCCACGCCTATTGCCTGCGAGATTTGACGGTCACGCGCACCAAGGAGTTGCAAGAGGCCTTCAGTGACGAGCGCTGATCCTGCCAGCCCCGTCCGCCATCGATGCGATTGATGCAAAAAATGTTGATTAATCAGGTGTTAAACATGGGTTTCTAGTGTTGCGGCCGAGTGGAATCACGGTTCGCTGGATGGCCCTTCCTCAAACCCGCCTCGCAAGCTCCGCGCCGATGCAGGATCGACGGCGCCATCAGCGCGTCAACGTCAGCCTGCTCGGCCGCTATATGCTGCCCGACCGGCGCGAGTTTCCGTGCCAGGTGATCAACATGTCGCCGGGCGGCATGGCGCTGATCGCGCCCGTCAGCGCGAATGTCGGCGACCGGATCGTCGCTTATGTGGATCATCTCGGCCGGCTGGAGGGCAAGGTCGCCCGTCAGTTTCCGAACGGTTTCGCGATGACGATTTCCGCAACGCCCCGCAAGCGCGACAAACTCGCCGCCCAGCTCACCTGGCTTGCCAACCGCAACCTGCTCAACTTGCCCGAGGATCGCCGCCACGGCCGCTACGTGCCGAAAAATCCGGCGGCCCGGCTGATTCTGCCGGATGGCCTCGTCATCGGCGTCCGGCTGATCGACGTCTCCAGCTCCGGCGCCGCGATCGCGACCAATGAACGACCCGAAATCGGCGTTCTGGTTTCCCTCGGCCGCGTCCAGGGCCGCGTCGTGCGCCACCTCGATGACGGTTTCGCGGTCGAGTTCACGCGCCTCCAGCATCCGGATTCTCTGGAAGACGAGCTTGCCGCCCATAACGGCGCTTGAGCGCACGGTAAAGAAAGCCTGACCAGACCGGCCGGTGGCGATCCACCGGCCGGTTCTGTTTTCGGCTCCGGTCACATCGCAGCCGGCGGAAAGTGGCAGTCCCGCAAGACCGCGCGTCTGGTCTGTGGCTTGAAAACCCATGCGCCACGGCGATTGGCGTGAAACAATTAAAATTTGAATCAAATAAGATTATTCGGCATTTGAACCAATTGATCGAAAAATTTGATCTTCATTCGCCGAAAGTTCGACTTTGATTTCACTTAAAACAACTGTGGCAGATTAGCGGCAATACAAAAGCTCGCAGGCATAGTGACCTCCATAAGGGACAGGGGTCACGTCAATGCTTTATCTCTCGCATAAGGGTGCGATCATCGCCGCATTCGCAGCGCTGGTCCTGAACCAGGCTGCGCCCACCGCGAACGCCCGAACGCTCGATGCCGTGCATGTGTCTGTCGGGGAGACCACGCGCGCACCGGCTGGTTGGGCCCAATTCTGCCGCGACAATCCAGGCGAATGCGGAAAGGGCAGCACCGAGCCGCGCGACGTCGTGCTCACGCCAGAAGCCTGGCGCGATCTGCAACGCGTCAACCGCTGGGTCAACGAGACCATCGAGCCGCTGACCGATCAGGATCAATGGGGCGTGGTCGAGCACTGGTCCTATCCGGACACCGGCAAGGGCGATTGCGAGGATTACGCCCTGCTCAAGCGCCGCATGCTGATCGAGGCCGGCTGGCCGCGTGAGGCCTTGCTGATGACCGTGGCCATCGATGAAGAGGGCGGCGGACACGCCGTGCTGACGGTCAAGACCGACCGCGGCGACTTCATCCTCGACAACGTCCACGACGACATTCTGCTGTGGTCGAAGACGAAGCTGCAATTCGTGCGGCGTCAGTCGCAGTCCAACCCCGACGTCTGGGTCGGACTCAGCGATCCGCGTCCGGTGGTGGCCACGGCTCGCGCGCGTCGATGATCCGCTAACTCATTCCTTCAAGGCCAACAGAGCCACGCGATCCCGGTCACGTCCCCACCCTCCCCGTCCCCCGACCGGGTTCGCGCGCGGCCGGCTCTCCCCGGAGCCGGCCGCACCCTTTTTGTGGTGCAATGATCAGCGGATCTCAGCCGATCCGTTTCAACCCCTTGGAATATTGCTGCCAGCGCCGCACGTAATGCTCCGCGCCGGCGGCGATCATGGCTGCGGCCTTGTCGTCAAGGGTGCGGACGACACGGG
>Ga0180217_1003816_pt1 | contig 12401 bp, 7 predicted proteins | sample eDN3rd37CBELigOP_FD_128521 | JGI IMG/M metagenome (GOLD analysis project Ga0180217, IMG submission 128521) | Enriched Organic Plus compost microbial communities from Emeryville, California, USA - eDNA 3rd pass 37_C BE-Lig OP (version 2) (version 2) ... | reverse complement strand
TGGTGTCGACACCCCGGATCACCTCCACCAGTTTCATCAGCACCACCGGGGCGAAGAAATGCATGCCGCAGAAGCGATCGGCGCGTTCGGTTACGGCGGCAAGGCGGCTGATGGGAATGGCCGAGCTGTTGGTGCAAAACACCGTTTCGCGTGAGGAAACCTTATCGAGACGACGAAAGAGTTCCTCCTTCAACGCGGCGTTTTCCGCGATGGCTTCGATCACGAAGTCGGCCCCGGCGGCGTCTTCGAGACTCGCGGTCGGTTTCAGCCGGGCGAGGATGGATGCGGGATCGGGGGCGGTGTCCGGCGCTTTCGCCTTCAGTTTTTCGAGCGAGGCGCGGATGCGCTCGATGCCACTGGCGGCATTTTCGACGGTGAGGTCGTACAGCAGAACGCGGCATCCGGCGGTGGCGGCGGTTTGGGCAATGCCGTGCCCCATGAAACCGGCTCCGGCAACGAACAAGGTGGGGTAGGTCATTGCGAAAGGCTGGGTTGCGGGTGTTTTTCGAGAAAGCAGCAGAGAAAGCGCGCCGGTTCCTTGCCCAGCAGGCGGGTCTGATGGGGAAGCGTCGAGTCGAAGTAGAGGAAGTCTCCTTCGCTCATCTCAAAGACCTCGGAGCCGACGGTAAACTCCACCTTTCCGGAAAGGAGATAGATGAACTCATGGCCGCCGTGCCGGAATTTCCCGACGCGATCCTGGGGGCGGATCGTCAGGATGAAGGGTTCCGCCAGCCGCCCCGGAAAGTCGACGGCGAGTCCCTCGTAGGCATACCCGAAGCGCGACCCGTCCCGGACGATCAGGCGGCCTTCGCCTTTCCGGGTCAGTGTCCAACGTTTGGCGGGCGCTTCTTCGCGGACGAAATCCGAAAGGTGGACGCCAAGCGCCTCCGCGATGGAAAGCAGCGTGGAGATCGGCGAGGAAACCTGGCCGTTCTCGATTTTGGAAAGCGTTCCCTTCGTAAGCCCCGAGCGCTTGGCCACGTCGGTCAGGCTGGCCTTCTTCGCCAGGCGGATTTCGCGGATGTTTGCGCCGATGGTGGTTTCGTCCATTGGAATTGCGAAACGTTGTATCGCCACAGGAAACGGCTGTCAATTCCGTGAACGCAATCCCGTAAACCTGAACGCATGACAGTTGAATGGAATATTCAGCGCCTTGACCACCGGGTTGGCCGCTGGATGATCCTTAATCACGAGTTTCAGGAGGGTGGGCAGTGAGGGAATCGAACCCCCGACCAATTCGGTGTAAACGAACCGCTCTACCGCTGAGCTAACTGCCCGTATTCCTGTATCCTGACAAATCCGGGGATTTTTGGCGATCTCTGAAAGCTCCTATGAGCCCACCAACCACCGGGAGATCGCTGCGCCTCCGCACAGTTTCTATCTCTATCTCCCCGAGCGAAAATAGGGCAAGAAAATCCATCGTTCCGGCTGGAAAAGAAGATTTACCATCGTTAGCATAAGCCCTTCGGCAAGGGCGTTCGCCCCTGATTCGCGGTTGGAGGGCATCATCATGAAAAAGACGTTTCGGCGGGCATTTCTCCTTTTCTGGGCCACGGGTTCGGTTTGCCTGATGCGGGCAGCGGCGGCTTCCGCGCCGGAGGTTGCGGTTCACGAATGGGGGACTTTTACTTCTTTGCAGGATGAGGAAGGGCGAACTTTGAGCGGCATCAACACGGACGACGAACCCGTCCCGGCGTTCGTCCACGACGTTTCCCGGGGGCTTCTCATTCATCCCTCCATCAATGCGCCGATTGGTGCATCAAAGGGGGTAAACGCCTCGCGCCAGGATGTGACCATGCGGCTGGAAACCCCGGTGCTTTACGTTCACGCACCGGAGGATTTTCAGGCCTCCTTTGGCGTGAAGGTGGAGTTTCGCGGCGGCTGGCTAACGCAGTTCTATCCGGAAGCCCGCTCGGAATGCCCGGGCCTCAAACCGGAGCAGGAAGGCTTCGGCAAACTCCTCCCCGAGGCCGTCGGGTCGCTCGAATGGACAGGGGTGACGTTGGCTCCAGAGAATGCCAGGGGCCCCAAAACGAGCGATCGCGTCTGGCTGGCTCCCCGCGAGGTCACGGCCCGAATGCTCTCCACGCCGAAGGGTGAATCAGAACGCTTTCTGTTCTACCGGGGCGTTGGAAACCTGGATGCGCCTCTTCAAGCCATTCGCAACACCGCAGGGGTGGAGATCCGCCCCCATGGGCCGATGGGGCGCAAGGTGCGAAAACTCTGGCTCGTCGAAATTCTTCCCAATGGAACCGCAGCGTTCCGGCCCGTGCCCACCTCCGGTGCGAACGCGGAGCGCCTTGCCGCCGCCCCTGATTTTCGGCGTGAAGAATTTACGGCCTATGCGGTGGAGCAGCTACGCGCCGCGATGAAGACGGCCCTGGTGGAGGAAGGATTGTTCGACGACGAAGCCGAGGCGATGCTGAACACATGGCAAATCTCTTACTTCAAAAGCGCGGGGTTGCGCCTCTTCTTCATCACCCCGCCGGAGTGGAACGAAGCGATCCTTCCGCTCACCCTCTCCGGCTTTCCCGAGGAGACGAAAATCACCCGGGTCATGGTGGGCCGCATTGAGCTGATCTCTCCCAGGCAGCGGGCGGTATTGCAAAAGATTTCCGATGGCGGGAGTGAATCCTTCGAGCAGGAATACGCGGCGCTGGGGAGATTCGCCCGGCCGCTGCTTTTTGACGAGATGGAGCGCCGCCCGAGCGAGGGATTGAAGCGGTTCATCGAGCGGGTCCAGATCGTGCGATCGCCCGCGACGCATCCTTAGTCTAACATACTGATCGAGACATCCGCCCTCACCAACTGGCCCACGGCGAGTGCGCACGAGAGCCACGGGATCGACTGACACCAACAATGCAGCCGTGCAACCCTCGTCATCCGCCTCCGGATAGAACACCCGTGCCGTCCCGAAGTTCAGGTTAAACTCCTGCAACTTCCCGGGATCTTGTGCAAAAGGTAGCCCGAGTCCGTTGCCGGTCGGGTGGTGTCAAGGATAGAAAGCAGCGTAAAACGAGGGAGATAAACGCTCCATATCGTTCAATAGACCTCCATCCGTATCCCCGGATAAGTGCCTTTGGAAAGGCTTGTTCACAGCATGTCTCCTCATTTTCTCCGAGGGAGTGGCTTCTCTGTGCGCGATGGAAAAAGAAACGTTTTCGAGTTTACCGGTACCTTTCTTTAGCCCCTCGTCTGACCACCTTAATTCTTCAGCTTGAAAGAACGCGGCGCAAGGCGGCCAATTCGTCCGCGACTTCCAATGGGTCCTCCACGGTATGCGCAACCTCATCGCGTAACAGCTGCCGGTAACGTTGGCGGAGGCGATGCACTGAGACACGCACGTTTTCCTCAGTAGAGCCAAGGCGAGTCGCGAACGTCGCATAGGGCACAGCGTTTTTGTCCCCCGTTATCGCAAACCGAAGTTCCGAAAACACCTCACCACGCCCTGCCGCTTCATACTCATGGCAAAGCCGTTGGAGCACTGTATCGAGTAAAGTGAGTGCCCACTGCCGTTCGAAAAGGCGCTCGGGATTGAGCTGCTCCGCCGCTTCCGCTTGGTAACGATGTTCAGCGATCTCCGCATCCAACGAGACGCTTCTCTCCACGGCCCGCTTCTGTGCCGATGCCCGATCCCATTCATCCGCAAGATAGTGCTTCATCGAAGCCAGCAGAAACGCACGGAACTTGCCGTCCTCGCGGCGAACGGCTGAAAGAGAGTTGAGTCTCAATAGCCGGGCAAAGAACCCCTGTGTCAGGTCTTCGGCATCATGCGGGCCATAGCCGCGCCTACGAACGTAGGCATACAATGGAAACCAATAGGTCTGACAAAGGTCAGCCAACGCGACTCGGGCACGTGTCGTGTCTGACCGGGCTGCCTTTAACACCATCGTCCAGCGCGTGGTCGCGAAAATCTCCCCAGGTTGACCTGATGGAGGCTCACTGAGTTCGTGCATCAAAATCGGGCCTCCTGCCTGTTCTTCGAAAATTCCCACATACAACCCTTATTTGATAAAATAGCCAACTCCCCTCCAGCGCCCATCTACCTCCTGCATGAAAGTCACGGTTTCCAATGCTTCCTTTTTCTCGGTAAAGGACGACTCAAACTCCATGACGAGGTATTGGCCGTCCGGCACTCCTGGGAGCGACTTGGGATTCTCGGTCTTCCTCAAGCGCCGCGACTTGACCTCTCCAAGTGGCCTTCGGTAGATCGTTAGATCTTTCACCCATTGAGCTTCGGAGACGACCGATTTGAAAATTCCGGAAGATTCCTGCCAGCTTTTGGCGTACTCACCGCGATCCATCCTCAATAGCCATGCCTGAGCATAGCCGATTACCTCGTTCTCCCATCCGGGGCCTCGAATTAAGGAGAACAGCCGGTGATCTTTATAACCTGCTAGCGCCCAAACAGAATCAGGCCGAGCAGCCTCTGTAATCTTACATAGCGCTTCCAAAGCGGAAATATTGCTTATTTCCAGTTCTGGCAGTTTAACGGAAAGCCAAGGGAATGGATCGGTTCCCTCAGCAATGGGGCCGGAGATCGCCATTCCCGAGCTGATAGAGCCGGGGCCCGGGTGTTGTTTTAAGATAGCTTGTGTGGCAGCGTCCACAGTCAGCCCTTCGGTCTTAAGCGTCACAGGGAATGCGAGTCGTGAGTAACCGCGCGGCATAATCACCCAAGTTTCTCCAAACTGCTTGAAGTCGTATGGTGTCCCCTTTGTAAGTTCCTCAAGGAACATCGGAACGGAGGTCGCCGTGATCACGCCGGTGTAACGCTCTCCGACATCAATCAGCGCGTTATCTGCCCTACCTTCCCCCTTCAACTGTCGCCCCCATTTGAGGCGCTGCTTTTCGGACTCTCTCAGCGTTCCATCGCGCTCTTTGGCGCCCAGCCGTTGAATCAGCTGTCCGAGGGTGATTGCGTCCTTCTTTGCATCGAAGTCCAGGTCCTCCATGCAGAGGCGCACCCCATATTGCACCTGGAACCGTCGTGCAATCGCGGACATGGAGTCATCACCGCGGTCAAACGAAATGGCCATCTTTTCATTAGGCAACGGTGACGTTCGAAGAACAACAACCTTGGTAAAAGTTAGGACGGGGCGCTTCCGAACCTCGAATGTTTTTACTTGGGCCAGCGGTGTAGCGAAAGCCAGCCGTTCCATAAGAACCTTGCCCGCTCCAGTTTGTTGCCATCCGCTCCGCTCCAACCGCCGGCCATCCCTCAAGATTGCCACGAAATCGAACTGTTCACTTCCCGCATCCAAAGAGCTATCACGGGTAAACTGGACAAAGGCGCCCTTCTCCGCGTCCTGTCCCATAGCACCAAGCATCACTCCGTTTCCGAGCGAATAGCCCCCACGATAGTCGGGCGCGATTTCTCTACAAAACTCCCATGGGCCGAGGCTATAGCGAAGGGAAACGGTGGCATCGGAAGGACTATTTTCTATGCTTCCCGCGCAGAGCGTCGCCGTGATCCAGCCCGTTTCGGGATGCTCAATGGACGCAGGAATATGTCCGATGGCCCTACCTGCGAGCCTTCCCTCAACTGGCGTTTCTAAATGAGCTTTGCCCTCCACATCTAGCAAAGTGACCTCCGCCACGCTCTGTTTATCGAAAAGCGGATGGGAAAACCAAAGGGCAAGAAAGCGTGGCGTTTCAGCGGTGTGCTTCATTGTGGAAGTATCCAGTCCTGCATGAGCAGGCATCCAATCCGATCCGGGAATTCCTCCCCCAGAAGGGAGCCAGGGTTCACTGCTTCCAGATTCAATCCAGTCTTGCCAGTTCAGGGCGCGCAACTGGGGCGGTTCTTTTACAGCCTTCTCAACTGGGAGCTGAGATGAAGGAGGAACAGCCCGATGAGCATTCAGTGCTTCAATCAGCGCCTTCTCTACGGCTTCCGGAAAGGAACCCAGAATCGTGACCTCGCCTCCAAAGATGGTGTCCTTAATCATCGGAGCCATCAACACCCGCCCGTCAAAGAGGAAGGCAACTCTGCGATTGTGATGCGAACCGGTGATCGCGGCGAACTTCCGCGTTCCGCTCTCTGTGAACTTCACCCGGATCTGTCGGCGGCCGTCCTCCTCTGTTATGACGGAAGCGGATGCGACATCCCCCTCGTCAAGCAACACTTCTTTTCCTAGCCGAATCTTGTCGACTCCATTCGCTTCGTTGAATGTTTCGGCGTCCTTTACCTGATCACCGACTTCAGAACGAAGTTGAAAGCGGGGATTCTTGACGTGGCTGACCGGTCCCCGCAGCGGATTCCCGGCCAGAACCTCGGGGGTATTGATGCCGGAGGCCCTGATTGCATCCGTGATGATCCACGCTTTCGTTTCATCGACGCCCTTTGCCGCACTGAGGGTAAGCGAAATGATTTGCCGATGTTTCGATTGATCAAGGGCCATCTTGTTGAGACGCCCCCGTAAACCTTCGAGATCGTACTCATCGGAATTCACAGAATAGAGGTCGCCCGGCCAAGCCTTAATGCGGATCGGTTCGAGGTCGACCGGTTTTGATTCGGTGTCTTTCGCCTTCTGATGAACCAGGAACACATTGGCGAAGGGGTAGGTATCTTCTTCAGTGGTGGCGACGTAGACGGAAGGGAAAAGAAGTTGGTATTGAGCGCCATTGATGGAGATCTCGACGGGGTAATCGCGATTTAACGTCACCGTCATCGTATTCTTTTCCTCCGGATTTTTGATATGGAGGGTGATTTTATCATCATCTCCACTGACCAGTTTGATCTCGCAGAAAACACGCTCCTCATTGGGCGCACTTGCAGTGACGACCCCTCCCAAAGCCATCCAGGCTCTTACGGTCCAGCATCCCGGCGGATTGATTTCGGATGGCTCCGTTTCAAGCCCCCACGATGTCTTATCCGCCATGCCCTCTTTTGGCACGAAACGGCGGCGTTTTGATGTGGGGTGGCTTCTCGCTTGCGAGGCACCCACCGAAAGCTGCGTTCCTTCAGCATGAGCCCGAACTTCTGATTGCATCCGTTGAAGCCGTCTCTCACTGCAAGTGGGCAAGAGCCACGGCAGCGTTACTGCAACCAGCAACAGCAAGCTCACTTTCCCCGCCACGCTCAGTCTCTTATTGTTTCGACTGCCGGAAGGGGGAGATTCTAGAGCCCCCACAGGAGGCGAGTTACCCCGAACGACGCAACAATCCGCCACCATGTCATGCAACGCCTGTTTCTTTCGGGTCCACCCAGCCATCATGAAGCCGAACGTCAACGTCACGAGGGACAGGATCTTGGAAACGTTCCGCCCAAAGGCCCGGAGGAGACTCAGCCGCCGCCCCTTTTTGTCAACGACGCGGATGTGCATGGCGCTCTTGCCAAAAGAAGCCTGGAGCCCGCTGCTCTCCATCAGAACCCAATAGAAGAGCAGTACCCAGAGATTGAATTTCTCCGTCGAGGTCGTGGGAAGCGCTCTCTTGGTAGTGGGATCGATCAGCGTTCGTGATGTTTTCTCTTCTCCGCCCTTTCGATCGATTTGCTCTTTATAAAGATAGGTCCACTTTCCAAGGGGGCTCACTTCGACAAGGCGGTACTCCTCAATGGTGATTGATCCGTCGGAATGCTTCCGCTCCCCCTTGTGGGTTTCGATGACGCGCTCCTTGGTGAACAAGCCAAACGGGACGCTCACGACGATCCGATCCGGCGCGACGGTTGCAATGATCAGGATGAGCGGAAAGACGAGGACGGAAACCAACGAGTAATCGATGATGAGCGCGACGGCCCTTTTCCAAAATCCGGCGTAAACCTCCTCATGGGGAAATTTCCGGGGAGCGGCAACACGGCGGACCGCACGCTCTGAGGGTGGGAGTGGCGTTGAGGAAGCCTGGGGCGCAGTGCTCGCAATCGTCTCTACACCCGTCTTAAACAGGCTGGCCTGCTGATAACGAAGATCCGGGTTTTCTTCCAGCGCACGCAGGACGACTTCATCCAAACGCACGTCGATCCGGATCTTCTTCGATGGCAACTCAATGCGTTTGCCCGGCAACTCTCCGGTCAGCATCTGGTAGAAAACCACCCCGAGAGAGTAAATATCCGCCCGGTGATCCACCTCCAAAGGATGTGAAGCCTGCTCGGGCGCCATATATTCGGGCGTGCCCAGTACCCGGCCTGTTTCTGTCATCTGCGGTGCAGAAGCATTTGCATCGCCGCTCACGGAGTCCCCCGCATTCCCCGCTACGATCTTCGCCACCCCGAAATCCGCGATCTTCACCTGCCCGTTTTTGCCAAGAAGGATGTTCTCCGGCTTGATGTCACGGTGGACAACCCCCCGATCATGCGCGAACTGAAGCGCATCGCAGATCTGCGGCACGATGGCGAGCGCCTCATCGGGCGAGATGTGCTTGCCATTGAGTAACTGGCGAAGATTCATCCCATCGACATACTCCATGAAGAAGTAGAAGAGCCCATCCGCCTGGCCGAAATCGTAGAGGGTGACGATGTGGGGATGGTTGAGCTTGGCGAGGGCTTTGGCCTCGCGCGTGAATCGTTCGGAAAACGCCCGGTCAAGGCCGATATCAGGTGGCAGGATCTTCACTGCAACGATCCGGTCGAGTTCCTTCTGGCGGGCCTTATAGACCGCTCCCATTCCGCCACGGCCCAGCAACTCGATAATCTCCAGTTGAGGGAAATACCGTCCCAACTCTTCCGGCGAGGGCGGCCTAAGCCCAGAGGCCTTGCCCCCGGAGGAATCCTCCTCGGTAACGGTGGCAAAACCGGCGGCCATAAGGCAACTGGGGCAAAGGCCCATTAAGGAGCCTTGGGACACCGGCTTTCCGCAGTGAGGGCAAAGGGGATTCTCTGAATTCATAGTTCTCTCCACCTGTTACCAGAGGAACCGGGAGAGAAAGGTTACACAGAATTTGTAAAAACTTTCATCAAAAACAGAAAGACGGCAGCACTATTACCTCCAACCGAAGATTTTACTGATGCTTCCTTGGGTGCCGACCTGCGTGCGACGAACGCCTGGCTAAACAATCTTTTGAAAATCCTCAAGAAGAACGATTTCTCCCTTCGGGCTCTCAGCCTTTCGGAGTTCCTCGTGGACACGAAGAGCCATGCCATAAATGTCATCTTTCCCATAGGGCTGATCACCCCAGTCTATCGCCGATGGCACTCCAGGATCATGAAAAGAAACATCCATGAGATGATCGCCGTAGCAGCTGATCTTACCTACAACCGAGAGTCTTTCCGTGGGTCGAAGAAGAATGGATCGCACCATCTGCCTCCGTGACCCCATCTCAGCTTTTCTATGAACGGCTGCACACTGCGCTCGCAAGTGGCGTGGAGCCCGATATCACTCCCACGCAGGTTCGGCGGATGATGCGCATTATCGAACGCTGCCGAGCATGACTATGTTAAATCCCGGTATTGTTGGAGCAGAAAGCTCGCATAGCTACAGGATCGGAGCGCTTTGCAATCTCTCCAAGAAGGTTTCCTTACGGCGGTATTTTTTTCTACGGTATTCACCAAGTCGAAACGCTGGTGAAGCTGATGGGAACTGAGGCGCGGTTTGCCTCCTTGCAACGCAATGGGCGGAATGGTGTGGCTACAATCTTGTTTTCGGGAGATGGAATCGCCTCCCTTAATTGTCTGGAGCAGGGGGATAGCTTCTGCTGGCAGGCATGCACGGAGAAGGGAACTTTCGCGCATCGTAACGTCTCGAATGATCTCGTGGTGTGAGTGCCAACGCACGACGCCACCACCACACCGCATTTTTTCGGTGGCTTGTGGATATCTTAATGGGAAATCCCGGTATGTGGCATTGACTACGACGAGACGCATGTACCGGGATTTTTTGGTCCACCTCAGGAGGCAGGCGATAATCTAATAAACCCGAATTCCGAAGTTGCTCGCGGCGATCTTGCGCAATTTCTTGGGCATAAACGGCTTCGTCGAAGTTCACCGTATGTATCGTAAAGATACGGTTAACGATACGGTTCACTTCTCCTCAACCGTTTCTGCTCCAGGCTCTTGCACAATCTCATCCCCTCCAACATCGGAGTTCGGGATAAAAGCTGATCGGGTATCGCTCTAAAATTCCGTGCTTGCCTTGAGAGCGCGTCCGATGTAACCAGTCAGTTACTTTCCCATGAATTCCCGTCCCCTGCCTCCGTGTCCGCCCGATCGAGTCGACCACTTCCTTGCCGAACCGACGGAGGGTGTGCTCAAAACGCTGCGCGAATCGACCGGCGATTTCATGGTGCTCGGCGCGGGCGGCAAGATGGGAGCAACCGTTGCGCTCATGCTCAAGAAGGGGCTGGAAAAGCTGGGGCGGTCCGAAAAAGTGATCGCCGTTTCCCGGTTTTCCGATGCCGCTGCGCGGGCGAAATTCGAGGGGATCGAGACGATTTCCTGTGACCTCCTCGATCGCGAGGCGGTGCAGCAGCTTCCCGAGGCCCCCAATGTTTTCTTTCTCGCGGGGCAGAAGTTTGGAACCTCCTCCGGCCCGGAATTGACCTGGGCAATGAATGCGGTGGTGCCCGCGCACGTTGCGGAAAAGTTCCGCCGGTCGCGCATCGTGGCGTTCTCCACCGGGTGCGTTTACCCCTTCGTGCCGGTTTCCTCCGGCGGATCGCGGGAAGAAGACGAAATCGCGCCGACCGGCGATTACGCCAACTCGTGCGTGGCCCGGGAGCGCCTTTTTACCTATTTCTCCAAAAAGCACCAGACGCCGGTGACGATCTACCGGCTCAACTACTCGGTGGAACCGCGCTACGGCGTGCTTGTCGACCTCGGCCAGAAGATCCTCGCGGGCGAGGAGATCGACGTGAGCATGGGTTACGTGAACGTCATCTGGCAGCGCGACGCCGTGGCGCGCGCCATCCAGTGCCTTGAGGTCGCCGCCTGCCCGCCCGCAGTGATGAACGTTACCGGGCCGGAGACACTCCCCGTCCGCCATTTGGCCGAGCGGCTTGCGCGCGCGCTCGATTGCAAGGCAAAGATCACCGGAAAGGAAAACGAGACCGCCTGGCTCAACAACGCGGGCCTTTCATTCCAGCTCTGGGGCTATCCGGAAACGCCGCTTGACAGAATCATCGAATGGACGGCCGCCTGGCTCCGCGAAGGCGGCGCGACTCTGAACAAGCCGACGCATTTCGAAACCCGCGACGGCAAATACTAAGCTTTTCCTCCTTCCCTTCCCGGCGCGGCAGCGCCCCTCCCTTCCGCAATCCACAATCTCCAATCAGCATTTCTTCCCATGTCTCCTCGCGAACATCTCCAAGCCGGACACGCCATTCCCGCGCAGCCGCTGGCGCTTGACGCCAACCGAAAGCTCTCCGAAAAGCATCAATGCGCGCTCACCCGCTACTATGTCGCCGCCGGTGTGGGCGGCTTGGCCGTGGCGGTGCACTCCACGCAATTCGAAATCCGCGAGCACGGGCTGATGGAGCCGGTGCTGGAACTGGCCTCGCGCACCATCGACGAGGAACTTGCCAAAGCCCCGCGCCCTTTCATCAAAATTGGCGGGCTTTGCGGTCGCACGCCGCAGGCGTTGGCCGAGGCGGAACTGGCAAAAAAACATGGCTATAATGCCGGATTGCTGAGCCTTGCCGCATGGAAGGGGGAGCCGGAGGAGGCGATCCTTGCCCACGTCCGCAGCGTCGCCGAGACGATTCCGGTAGTCGGCTTTTACCTGCAACCCTCCGTGGGAGGCCGGGTGTTCAGCTACAGCTTCTGGCGGAAATTCGCGGAAATCGAAAACATCATCGCCATCAAGATCGCGCCCTTCAATCGCTACCAAACGATCGACGTGATCCGCAGGGTGGCGGAAGCGGGCCGCGACGACATCGCCCTTTACACTGGCAATGACGACACGATTGTCACCGATCTCCTCACGCCGTTCCGCTTCGGCAACACGACGCGGCGCATCACCGGCGGGTTGCTTGGCCATTGGGGCGTCTGGACGCAAAAGGCTGTGAAGCTTCTCGCCGACATCAAGGCGCTCGATACCAACGGGAACTGCCCGATTCCGCGCGAATGGCTGGAAAAGGCGGTGGCGGTTACCGACATGAATGCCGCGCTTTTCGACCCTGCCCACGGCTTTGCGGGGTGCATCCCGGGCATCCTCGAAGTGCTGCGCCGTCAGGGGCTGGTGCCGACGATCAACTGCCTCAACCCCCACGAGGTTCTCTCCCCCGGCCAGGCCGAGGAACTGACCCGCGTTTGCAAAGCGTATCCCGAGCTGACCGACGACGAATTCGTTGCCGCCCACCTCGACGAGTGGTTGCGGTAGCGGTAGTGCCTTACGAATTGGGCAGGAGAAAAAGTTCTCGTGTCAGCGCAGGAAGTCCGATAGACGGCTTTTTCCGCGTCCTCGTGCGAATTGCAGGGGATGCAGCCGTGGATTCGCCAGGGAAGGGCGGGAGGCGGGCCTGCTGAT
>Ga0180217_1003815_pt1 | contig 12402 bp, 12 predicted proteins | sample eDN3rd37CBELigOP_FD_128521 | JGI IMG/M metagenome (GOLD analysis project Ga0180217, IMG submission 128521) | Enriched Organic Plus compost microbial communities from Emeryville, California, USA - eDNA 3rd pass 37_C BE-Lig OP (version 2) (version 2) ... | reverse complement strand
CCTGCCGCTCACTAGCGCGCGATGATTGCTGCGCCAGCGTAGCGTTGCGTACCAGGGAAAGATTGCCCAGCCACTAATCCGCAGGGTGAGGCGACGGACGTCCCCAGAGACCGAAGAATTGCCTCCACAAAAGCCAAGTTCGATCCCGGTCGGCGCTTGGGTCATGCCGGCGCTGGCCGCGAAGTGCGCTCCTGCACGGCCGGCATCGGCCTGTCCCACTCACCGCGCCAGCATAGGTCAGCCTTGCCTTCCGGTGTGGGCCTCACCAAGCGGCCGCGCAGCGTCGTCGCAGAGCCTGTGCCTCCACTCCGGCGCCCGGCCGGGATCGGGCGCATGATGCGATTTCATAATGTTCCGCCCTACAAGGACGCCGTCAGCGGCTCGCGCCAGTCTGCGATCGAGAAACGACGTACAAACAGCATGTACTCGGCAGGCAGTCCGACCGTCGCATCGGCGTTGTCTCACCGCGCCAGGGAAGTCACCGGGCCGGTCAGGGCCGCCGCCAGGCGTGGCGCATCGAAACAGCGCTCCATCTCCTGTTGCGCCGAAACGAGGTGGAAGCGCAGAGCGCCACGGATCGCCGGCGTCTCGCCGATCCGCTGCTCCGGTGCGATGGGCAGGGTGGCGAAGAGCGGTGCCTCCGCCATCAGCGGCAGACGGTGCGGTGGCCAGGGCGGCGCGGCCTGCAGCGCGGCGAGGTGGTTGCGCAGCGCCTCTGCCGCCGCCTCGGCCGCCGCGCGCTCCGATGCGGGCGGGGGCTCGGTCGCGAGCGCACGGGCATGCAGGGTCGCCAAGCGATCGGCCAGGGCCGTCTCGCGTCCCACCGCATGCGGGCGAAGCCAAGCCTCGGCCAGCGCCGTCATGTCGGCGAGCGTCCCGAAGAAGGTCCGCCACCGGCAGTGGTCGAGGGCTGCCTGGAAGTCGGGGTCGGCGAAGATCGCGCGTTCCTGCCGTCCGGCCTTAACCCGGCAGTAATCGAGCACGGTCTTCTGTGCGAGATAGGCGCCGCGGGCCCGCAAGAACTCCCCGAATACTGCCGGGTCGGCGGAGCGCGTGCGGCGCAGGAGCCTGGCGATCAGGGCGGGCAGGGCATCCTCCGTGGCCCGACTTCGCGATCTTGTTGCGCATCCATCGCGTGGCATGGTAGCGCCGAAGCGGGCACTACGGCGAGACTGTCCAAGGATTCCCGGAAAGTCAGGGGAGTTCAAGTCGGCCGGGCGCCGGCCCCAAGGGAGAGGAGACGCAGATGCCACTGGTCGAACCAGGCCAGAGATCGCCGCAGGCGACGGGCCGCGAGGTGGATCCGGCCGTGAGTCAGGCCTACTGGGCCAGGACCTCCGGGCTTATGTGGACGACGCTGGTGATCTGGGCGGTCGTCAGCTTCGGCGTGCACTTCTTCGCATCCAGCCTCAACACCGTCCGGTTCCTGGGCTTTCCGCTCGGCTTCTACATGGCTGCGCAGGGCAGCCTGATCATCTTCGTCGTGCTGCTGTTCTGGTTCGCCCGGCGACAGAACCGCATCGACGAGGAATTTGGCGTCGAGGAGGAGTGACCATGTCCGACACTCCGGCCGGCAAGGCCTCCTCCGGCGACTTCCTCTCCAACCTCGGCAGGGTCTACGGCTGGTACACCGGTGGCTTCGCCGCCTTCGTCGTGATGCTCGCGATCCTCGAGCATCTCGGCGTTCCGAACCGGATCATCGGCTATCTCTTCGTCTTCCTCACCATCGGCATCTATGCACTGATCGGCTATCTCTCCCGCACCGCGCAAGTGGCCGAATACTACGTTGCGGGGCGCCGTGTGCCGGCCTTCTACAATGGCATGGCCACGGGCTCGGACTGGATGTCGGCGGCCTCTTTCATCGGCATGGCCGGCACGCTGTACCTGCTGGGCTATGACGGCCTGGCCTTTGTGCTCGGCTGGACCGGTGGCTATGTGCTGGTGGCGATCCTGCTCGCGCCCTATCTGCGCAAGTTCGGCGCCTACACCGTGCCGGACTTCCTGGGGGCGCGGTATGGCGGAAATCTCGCCCGCTTCTGCGGCGTGATCGTGCTGATGTCGGCATCCTTCACCTATGTGGTGGCACAGGTCTACGGCACCGGCATCATCGCTTCGCGCTTCCTTGGCATCTCCTTCGAGCTTGCGGTCTTCGTCGGCCTCGCCGGCATCCTGGTCTGCTCCATGCTGGGTGGCATGCGGGCGGTCACCTGGACCCAGGTGGCGCAGTACATCATTCTGATCATCGCCTACCTGATCCCCGTCATCCTGCTCTCCACGCAGCTCACGGGCGTGCCGGTGCCGCAGCTGACATACGGCCAGGCACTCGAGCAGATCGAGCTCCTGCGCACGACCAAGGAGGCGCTGGCGGGGGCGAAGTCGCATATCGAGCCATTCACCAGCTACGATCCGCTGAACTTCTTCGGGCTGATCTTCTGCCTGATGGTCGGTACGGCGTCGCTGCCGCATATCCTGATGCGCTACTTCACCACACCGAGCGTACGGGATGCGCGGCAGAGCGTGGCCTGGAGCCTGTTCTTCATCTTCCTGCTCTACTTTACGGCCCCGGCCTATGCCGCCTTCGCCAAGCTCGAAGTCTACCAGAACGTGATCGGCGCGCCGATTGCGGGCCTGCCCGACTGGGTACGCATCTGGGGCGATATCGGGCTGGTCTCGGTGCGCGACGCCAATGGCGACGGCATCCTCCAATTCCCGGAATTCACCATCAACGCGGATGCGATCGTTCTGGCGACGCCGGAGATCGCCGGTCTGCCCTATGTGATCGCTGGCCTGGTGGCTGCGGGCGGCCTGGCCGCAGCGCTCTCCACTGCGGACGGGTTGCTGCTCGCCATCGCCAACGCGCTCAGCCACGACATCTACTATCGGATGATCGACCCGAACGCGAACGCCAAGCGGCGACTGATCGTCGCGCGCATCCTGCTGATCGGCGTGGCGGTGATCGCTGCTTATGTCGCCAGCACGCGTCCGGCGGGCATCCTGGCGATGGTGGCCTGGGCCTTCTCCATCGCCGCCTCCGGTCTGTTCCCGGCACTGGTGCTGGGGGTGTGGTGGAGGCGCACCACGACGGTGGGCGCCATCGCCGGCATGATCGCCGGCTACGGAGTCTGCCTCTGGTACCTGATCGGCACGCAATACATGGGCATGCCGAAGTGGTTCGGGGTGAACAACATCTCCTGCGGCCTGTTCGGCATCCCGGTGGCCTTCATCGTGACCATCCTGGTCAGCCTGATGACGCCGGCACCATCGAGAGCGATGCAGGACTTCATCGACAGTATCCGCACGCCTCGCGGCGGGGTACGGCTGGTCGCAGGCGAGAAGGCGCTGGACTGAGGCGCCGTCGCGTCCGGCAACGGGCGGGGCCCGCCGCGGCCCCGCCCGATCCTTTTCCGGAACAGGGCTCGATGGGCGAATCGCATTTCATCCTCGGCCATCTGCCGTTCTGGCTGGTGACCTATTCCCTGGCCGTCATCGGCTGGACCCTGGTAGGGCGTTTCCTGCTGCAGTTCCTCCTGCCGCCGGACAGCACGCTCGTCATCTGGCGTGCCTTCCGCTGGCTGACCGATTGGGCCGTGGCAATCGCGGCGCTGGCGGTGCCGCGCATGGTCGCGCCCATCTTTCTGCCGCTGGTGGCATGCTTCTGGATATTCATGCTGCGGCTCGCCCTCGGCGTGGCGATGCTGGCGGCCGGCTGGGCGCCACGGCTGTCGCCCGCGGCCGGGGGCTGAGCCCGGCATGTCGGCGCAGACCCTCTTCGTCCTGACCGTCGCCACCAGCCTGGCGAATGGATTGGCCAGCCCGCTGCTGGGGCTCGCCTTCGCGCTCTGGCCGCTCTGGTACCCGCCCGCGATCACGCCAGTGCCGGAATTGGTCTTCTATGGGGCCAGCCTCATCGTCGCGACCGCGACACTGCTGACTTCCGCCGTCCCTGCGGCTGTCGCCGAACGGCGTGGGGCTTCGCCGGCGGCGACCGGTGCCGTCTGGCTTGGCGGTGCGGTGGCGCTGACCCTGATCGGGCTGCTCGCGCGCCTGTAGCTGCATCGCGGCATCGCGGCATCGCCATGGAGCCCGAGGCGCGGCCGTGAGTTGTCCCTGCCCATGTCCTGGTGCATGGGCACTCGGCGCCGCGACGGTTTCGGTGGCGGCCCCCGGCAGCCCCAGGCATCGTCGGCGTCCTCCCGACCGGCGCCGCATCATCCGCGAGGTCCGCATGGAGATACTCTGTGCCCTGGCAGACCAGTCGATCCGCCGCGCCTGCGGCTTCGCTGCGCTGGCGATCGGCATGGTGATGCTCTCCCTGTCCTTCGACCTGGCGCTGGCCTTCCGCAGCGGTGCGGCGCTGGCCGGGCTGCTCTGCCTCGGCCTGGCTGCGGCGGCCTGGCAGACGCCGTACAGGGATGTTCGACGGACTGAGCTCTGGGCGCTGCTGGCCGGCACGGCAGGAGAGCGCCTGCGCCTGCAATGCCTTCCACGGGCCGAGGCGCAGGCGCTGCTTTCGGGCGTGCTGCGCGACCGTCTGCTGTGGCACGCCGACCGGGTTGGCCTTGTCGCGCTGGCGCTGTGGTTCCCCACACTCGCTCTCGTGCTGTTCGGCTGAGCAAACCTGGATCCTGCCGGCCGGCCCGCACGCACTGGCTGCCCCTTCGGGCGCACGGGCAGCGTCAGCCGAAGGCCGCCTTCACCCGCCCGAGTGTCCCGAAGCTTGCGGCCAGCGTCATTCCGGTCTTCGGCGCGATCCCGGGTGTCAGCCCCGCCACGACGAGAACGGCCCCCGCCGGCAACCCGCCCAGCCGCCGTGCCGTTGCCGCCGCGCCCGCGTCCGCCCTGCCGTCAGCGCCACCGGCACCGGGAGGTCGGCCGGCACGGCGTGGCGACCGACAACGACATGGCCGAGCCCCGCGAGGTCCGCCGCGGCCAGTGCCACCGTCGCCGGCTGGTCACGGAAGCGCCAGGACGAGACGTCCATCGCGGGATGCAGCGCCGCGAAGGCCGGCGGTGCCTGCCCTCGGCCGCCAGCGGTTCTGCCAGTACGCCCAGTACCGCGGCCGTGGCGCAGGAACGGCGCAGCGCGGCCAGCGCCATTGTCGAGCGTCGAGCCGGTTCGCAGCAGGCGCGTCTTATTTCGTCACGAAGGCCTTTTCGACCACATAGGTGCCAGGGGCGTTGTTGGCGCCTTCGACGAAGCCGCGCGCCTCGAGCATCGCCTTGACGTCGGCGTTCATCGCCTCCGAGCCGCAGAGCATGGCCCGATCGCTCTCGGTGGAGAGCGGCGGCAGGCCGAGTTCGGCGAAGATCTTCCCGCTCTCGATCAGGGTGGTGATCCGGCCCTGCGTCGGGAAGGTCTCGCGGGTAACGGACGGGTAGTACAGCAGCTTGCCGCGCACGAAATCGCCCAGGAACTCGTGCTCCGGCAGCGCCTTCGAGATCATCTCGCGATAGGCCAGCTCCGATGCCTGCCGCACCGTATGCGCCAGCACCACCCGCTCGTAGCGCTCATAGGTCTCGGGCTCGCGGATCAGCGACATGAAGGGGGCCAGGCCGGTGCCGGTGGCCAGCAGCCACAGGGTCCTGCCCGGCAGCAGGTTCTCGAGCAGCAGCGTCCCCGTGGGCTTCCTGCCGATCAGCACCGTGTCGCCCGGCCGGATATGCTGCAGGCGGGAGGTGAGGGGACCGTCCTGCACCTTGATGGACAGGAACTCGAGCTCCTCGTCCCAGGGAGCGCTGACCATGGAGTAGGCGCGCACCAGCGGTTTGCCCTCCGCCATCAGGCCGATCATGGCGAACTGCCCGGCCGTGAATCGGAAGGCCGTGTCCCGCGTGCAGCGGAAGGAGAACAGCCGGTCGGTCCAGTGATGCACCCAGGTCACCGTCTCGCCGAAGAAGGCGGGCGGGACGGCGGGCTTGCTGGAGGTGGGGATGATGGCGTCCATGGGGCTGACTTCATGCTGCGCTGCGGGACAAAGTGCAACAGAGAGAGACGCAACCCGGCCTTGCGTCGATGCAGGGCCCGGCCAGGATGCACTCCCGCCCGCAGGAGATGCCCCGCGCCATGAACGACCTCCCCCTTGGCCCCCCGGTGGACGCCACGCCGCGGCCTCTGCCCGCCCGCATTCCGCATCGCGGGCGGTCGGTGGACCTCGAACCGCTGCATGTCCGCCACGTGCCGGAACTCTGGCAGGCGATGCAGGGGGCCGAGGACTCCTGGGCCTATATGGGCTACGGGCCGTTCGCTACTGAGGCGACGCTCCGATCCCATGTCGCCGCCTTTGCCAGCCAGCATGACCCGCTGGCCTGGGCGATCCGGCCGCACCGCAGCGGCACCGTGGATGGCTGGCTGACCCTGATGGACATCCAGCCAGGCAATGCCGCCATCGAGATCGGCAATATCTGGTTCTCGCCCCGCCTGCAGCGCAGCCGCGCCGCGACCGAGGCGATGTTCCTGGTGATGCGCCACGCGATGGACGACCTCGGCTACCGGCGCCTGGTCTGGAAGTGCAACGCGCTGAACGCACCCTCGCGCCGCGCCGCAGCGCGGCTCGGTTTCGTCTTCGAAGGCGAATTGCGCGCCCATATGGTGGTCAAGGGCCGGCGCCGGGATACCGCCATGTTCTCGATCCTGGAAGATGAATGGCCATCCCGCAGGGCCGCCATCGAAGCCTGGCTGGCGGACTCGAATTTCGCCCCGGACGGTACGGCTCGCCGCTCCCTGCAACCGCCCGCCGCCCAGACCGCGATCGCTTGAGGCGGGGACAGTCGGACGCGTGAATCGCGCCCCTTGCCCGCTTCCCGGGCGAGACCGGTTCGGCTTGGGCCGCCACGCCCCGTATCGCGCAGGGATCGGGCGGTGAGGGCCGGCATGCACGGCGGCACGGAGCCGGGCGATCGCTTCGCCCGGCTCAGCCGCCGCTGCCTCCGGTTTCGCTGCGATGGCGCAGCGAGGCGGTGGAGGCCGCGGTGGCAACGGCATTCTTGGTGGCTGTCATTGCCGGAACGATGCTCTTCGGTCCGCACCCCACATGGTTGCCAGACGCGCCCGGCCTGCGCCGAGGACGGGGGGCAACAAGGCGCCACCCTCGCCAGTTGCTGGTGGAACCCGGCATGCGAGTCGCTCTTTAGGCCGCTGCGCCACAGGCGGTCGTTGCGAGAACCATCGATGCCGCACCGGGCATCGCGAGACAACGCGAAACAGTGCACGACCTGCCTGCGGACGGAAGGTTGTGTTTTTTTGAGGGGGCTACCACTCTGCGTCGCGGTGGTCCTCGTGCCATGCCACCATCCGCTTCCTTGCCGAGGCCTGTCCCATGCCGGATTCCCAACGAGATTCCCTGGCTGATTCAGTCGGCGCCTTCATGCCAGGACCGCGCGCCGAGATCGCCGGCGCGCCGGATGGACCGCTCGCCCGGCTCGGCTTCGCCGTGAAGGATCTGTACGATATCGCCGGCTGGCCGACGACCTACGGCAACCCGGACTGGGCACGCACCCATCCGGTGGCGGCCGCGACCGCGCCCTGTATCACCGAGCTGCTGGAAGCCGGCGCGAGCCTGCGCGGCAAGACCCGTACCGTCGAGCTCGCCTATGGGCTGACGGGCGAGAATGTCTGGTACGGTACGCCACTGAATCCGGCGGTCCCGGACCGCTTCCCGGGAGGCTCCTCCTGTGGCTCGGCGGCGGCGGTAGCGGCGGGCCTGGTGGATTTCGCCCTCGGGTCGGACACCGGTGGCTCGGTGCGCATCCCGGCCAGCTATTGTGGCATTTTCGGCATCCGCCCGAGCTGGGGCGCGGTGAACCTGACCGGCGCCTGCGGCCTCGGGCCGAGCTTCGACACGGCCGGCTGGTTTGCCGCCCGGGCCTCGGTCCTGGCCCGCGTTGGCGATGTTCTGCTGCCGGCGCCCTGGCCGAGCGCCTCGGGGCCGCTCGGCCCGCTGCTGAAGGCGGAGGAACCCTGGATCAACGCGCTGCCCGGCACTGCCCGCGCCCTCGCCTATGCTATGGCGACGGCGGAGGGGCTGATGGGACGCGCCCTGCAGGTGACGGTCGCGCCCGAGGGGCTGGACGCGCTCTACGAGCACTTTCGCTGCGCGCAGGCGCAGGAGGCCTGGGCGACCCTCGGAAGCTGGATCGAGGCGGCCCGGCCGGAGTTCGGCCCCGGCGTCGCCGAGCGCTTCGCTGCGGCGAAGGCGATGGACCCGGCCAAGGCCGCAGCCGGGCGCGCCTTCCGTCGCGGCTTCCGGGCGCGGATGGAGGCGCTGCTCGCCGGCGGTGCCGTGCTGATCTACCCGACCTCGCCCGTACCGGCGCCCAAGCTCGGCATCGCGCTTGCCGAGCAGAATGCGGTGCGGGAGCGGACCATGGGCGTCACCGCCATCGCCGGCTTCGCGGGTCTGCCGGAAGTGACCCTGCCGGCCGGGAAGGTGGACGGCGCACCGGTCGGCCTCTCGCTCGTGGCCGGACCCGGCCGTGACCGGGCGCTGCTGGCGCTTGCCGTGCGGCTCGCGGAGGCGCTGCGCCTGCCTGCCTGACCACAGGCCGCCCTCGCGGCGATGACTTGCCCGTGACGGGCCTGTGGCGATAGGGACCGGGAATGATCATCCGCGACGCGCTGCCCGACGACCTCGAGGCCATCACCGCGATCTATGCGCACCACGTGCTGCATGGAACCGGCACCTTCGAGGAAGAGCCGCCCGCGGCCGAGGACATGGCCGGGCGCATCGCCCGGGTGCAGCAGAGCGGCTGGGCCTGGCTGGTCGCCGAGGAGGAGGGACAGGTCCTCGGCTACGCCTATTTCGCGCAGTTCCGGCCCCGCTCCGCCTACCGCTTCGCCGGAGAGGACTCGGTCTATGTGCGCGACGATGTCCGCGGGCAGGGGGTCGGCAAGGCGCTGGTTGCCGCCTTGCTGGAGCGGGCCGAGGCCGCGGGCTTCCGACAGATGTTCGCGGTGATCGGGGATTCTGAGAATGTGGGGTCCGTCGGCCTGCACCTGTCGCTGGGCTTCCGGCAGGTCGGCGTGCTGCGTTCGGCCGGGGTGAAGTTCGGCCGCTGGGTGGATGTGGTGTTCATGCAGCGTGCCGTGGGCGCCGGGGATGCCGATGTCCCGGGCTGAGCAGATCTGCCTCAGCCCGGCCTGAACCGCGCCGCCGTCACTGCATCCTCTCGCAGCGCCGCCGTCAGTTGCGCGCGCGCCACCTCCGTCTCCGCCAGCGCCACCACCCGGTCGAACCAGCCGCACTGGCCGCGCAGGCGCGCCTGGAACAGGCGGTCCAATGCCGCCGCGGCAGGTGATCTTCCGCCGCAGCAGCGGCAGGCAGCGGCGTGCGAGGGCAGGAACGGGTCGAAGCTTGCCAGCGCCACGGCGCCTGCGGGGAGTGGCGGGGGAGGGGCCTCTGCCAGCATCGCCGCCGGCCTGTCCCCGGCGAGCGCCGTTGGCAGTGCGGCGGCATCGGTGATCACGGAGAGGGGAATGCGTGCATCCAGGGACCAGGCCATGCGCTGGACATAAGGATATCTTTATGTCATTGACAAGAGCATGGAAGAGCTTCTGGCCCAGCTCCGCGCCGCTGCCGAACCGACGAGGTTGCGCCTGCTCGCCCTTTGCGCGCGCGGCGCCTTCTGCGTCACGGATCTCTGCGACGTGCTCGGCCAGTCCCAACCGCGGCTCTCACGCCACCTGAAGCTGCTGGTCGAGGCCGGGTTGCTTGAGCGGGTGCCGGAAGGTGCCAATGCCTACTTCCAGGTCCCCCCGGGCGCCGAGCTGGCACGGCTGATCCTGGCGCGTCTGCCGGAGGATGACCCTCTGCTGGCGGCCGACCGCCGGCAGGCGGTACGCCTGGCCGCCGAACGGGCGCGCGAGGCCTCCGCCGCTTTCCGTCGCGACGGTGCCGATTGGGATGAGATGCGGGCACTCGACCTGCCCGCCGCGGCGATCGAGCAGGCGCTGCTGGGTCTGCTGCCGCCGGCGATCGGGCGCTTTCTCGATATCGGCACCGGCACGGGCCGGCTGCTGGAGCTGGTGGCCGACCGGACCGAGCGCGCCATGGGCGTGGACGCCAGCCGCGACATGCTGGCGCTGGCCCGCGCGCGGCTCGCCGAGCGCGGCCTTGCCGGGCGCTGCGCCGTGCGCCAGGCCGACATGTATCGCCTGCCGCTGCCGGATGCGGCCTTCGATATCGTCGCGTTGCAGATGGTGCTGCATTACGCCGAGGATCCCGCCGCTGCGCTGGCCGAGGCCGCGCGCGTGCTGCGGCCGGATGGCCTGCTGGTGGTGGTGGATCTTGCGCCACATGATCGTGCCGAGCTGATGGACCGGCACAAGCACCGCTGGCCCGGCTTCGATGACGCCGCGCTCGCGGGCTGGCTGGGCGGCGCCGGCTGCACCGCCGCTGCGCCGGTCGAGATCACCGGACCGCTCGCTGTCCGCCTCTGGCCGGCGCGCCGCCTGGCCGGCATGGCGGTGGCGCCGTCGCCGGCGCTGACCTTCTGAACCCATTTCCGGGATACAGCCGCCATGGCCCGCCCGCACCTCCTCGACATTTTGCGCGACCGCGTGCTGCTCTGCGACGGGGGCATGGGCAGCCGCGTGCAGGCGCTGACTCTCGATGTGGAACGCGACTTCTGGGGCAAGGAGAACTGCACGGAAGTGCTGAACCTCTCCCGTCCCGACCTGGTGCGGGAGATTCATCGCGGCTATTTCGAGGCCGGCGCCGATATGGTGCTGACCAACAGCTTCGGCGGCAGCCCGGTGACGCTCGGCGAGTTCGATCTCGCCGACCGGGCCTTCGAGATCAACAAGCTGTCCGTGGAGCTGGCACGGGAAGCGGCCGAGGGCTTCGCCGATGGGCGCCATCGCTGGGTGATCGGCGATATCGGCCCGGGCACGAAGCTGCCGAGCCTCGGCAACATCACCTATGACGCGCTGGAGGCGGCGCTGACGGAGCAGTGCCGCGGCCTGATCGCCGGCGGCGCGGACGCGCTGCTGACCGAGACCAATCAGGACACGCTCTACATCAAGGCGGCGGTGAACGCCGCGAGGATTGCGCGCGCCGAGGCGGGCAGCGACGTTCCGATCTTCGTCCAGGTGACGGTGGAGACGACGGGCACCTTGCTGGTCGGCCCCGATATCGCCGCCGCCGCCACGGTGGTGCAGGCGCTGGACGTGCCGCTCATGGGCCTGAATTGCGCCACCGGCCCGCAGGAAATGGCGGAGCATGTGCGTTGGCTGGCGCAGAACTGGCCGGGCCTGCTCTCCTGCCAGCCCAATGCCGGCCTCCCGGAACTGGTGGACGGGAAGACGCATTACCCGTTGGGAGCCGAGGAGCTCGCCAGCTGGATGGAGCGCTTCGTCACCGAGGACGGGCTGAACCTGATCGGTGGCTGCTGCGGCACCTCCACGCCGCATATCGCGGCGCTGGACGCGATGCTGCGGAGGCTGGCCGGCGGCGCGGCGCGTCCGGCGCCGGTCGCGCGCAAGCCGGTCTGGGTCCCCTCCGTGGCGTCGCTCTACGCCGCGGTCTCGCTGCGGCAGGAGAACGCCTACTTCTCCATCGGCGAGCGCTGCAACGCCAACGGCTCCAAGGCCTGGCGGGAGCGCCAGGCGGCGCATGACTGGGACGGCTGCGTCGCCATGGGACGCGAGCAGGTGCAGGAGGGGTCGAACAGCCTCGACCTCTGCACCGCCTTCGTCGGCCGCGACGAGCTGGCCGAGATGACCGAGGTGGTGAGACGCTTCACCTCCACCGTCAACGCCCCGTTGGTGATCGACAGCACCGAGACGCCGGTCATCGAGGCGGCGCTGAAGCTGCATGGCGGCAAGCCCATCATCAACTCGATCAATTTCGAGGACGGCGAGCAGCATGCGCATGACCGTATGGTCCTGGCGCGGAAGTTCGGCGCGGCCATCATCGCCTTGACGATCGACGAGCAGGGCATGGCCAAGACCGCGGAGGACAAGCTCCGCATCGCGCGACGCCTGGTGGACTTCGCCTGCAACCGCCATGGCCTGCCGCAATCCGACCTGCTGATCGACCCGTTGACCTTCACCATCGCCACGGGCAACGAGGACGACCGCAAGCTCGGCTTGTGGACGCTGGAGGGCATCCGCATGATCCGGGAGGCATTCCCGGACATCCAGATCATCCTCGGCCTGTCCAACATCTCCTTCGGCCTGAACCCGGCAGCGCGGCACGTGCTGAACAGCGTCTTCCTGGACCATGCGGTGAAGGCTGGCATGACCGGTGCCATCGTGCATGTCAGCAAGATCAAGCCGCTGCACCAGATCGCGCCGGAGGAGGTGCAGGTTGCCGAGGACCTGATCTTCGACCGCCGGCGGGAGGGCTACGACCCGCTGCAGCGCATGCTGGAGATCTTCGCCGGCCGCAAGGCCGCCGATACCGG
>Ga0180217_1003814_pt1 | contig 12405 bp, 12 predicted proteins | sample eDN3rd37CBELigOP_FD_128521 | JGI IMG/M metagenome (GOLD analysis project Ga0180217, IMG submission 128521) | Enriched Organic Plus compost microbial communities from Emeryville, California, USA - eDNA 3rd pass 37_C BE-Lig OP (version 2) (version 2) ... | reverse complement strand
ATCGAAAAGGCACCGAATAACATACCTAAAGTTGCTGTTGCAGATGCACCTGATGAAACACCGAGAATGAATGGGTCTGCAAGATGGTTACGTACCAATGCCTGCATAACTACACCTGTTATCGCTAATGAAGCACCTACAATCATTCCTAATAACACTCTTGGTAAGCGCAAGCCCCAAACAATATTAAACTCAACCTGTGTCCAGTTATTTTCAATAGTAAGAAAGGGAAGTTTGGAGAAAAGTATTTCGATGACCGTGAGCGGATGAACAGAGACTGGCCCTATACCGATTGAGAAGAGGATAGAAAGAGTGCTTACTATCAACAGTAGTATTGTAATAATCTTCATATTCGGTTCATCTTGATTGATGATCTTTTGAATATAATTCCTTTTCATACCAATTCCTTTCTAAATAAACATGAACGCCCAGAAGTTTCCTGAGCGTTTTGAGTCATGTTTTTACACACCTTTATAGTCATTGCTTTCATAGAGGTCGATGAGTTCAACGTCCTTGTTTTTATCTTGGAAATACCGATACGTAAAGTCGTTTTCAAATAACACGACATATCGGTCGTTACGGTCCCGGACAAGTAGACTTCTTGAATCAAATAGACGAGTATCTACATCTTTATTTCCAATCCATCTTGGGATTCTGTTTCCAAGTGAAGTGAACTCAACAGAGACATTATATTCTCCCTCTAATCGATATTCAAACACATCATATTGAAGTTGACCAACCGCACCAAGAATGAACTCATCACTTGATTCCTGTCTGAATAATTGAATTGCCCCTTCTTGAACGAGCTGTTCAATACCTTTTCTAAATTGCTTTGCCTTCATTACGTTCTTCACACGAACCTTACGATACATTTCAGGTGGGAACACAGGTAGTTCCTGATAATGCATATCTTCTTTACCTGCTGTAAGTGTATCACCGATTTGGTAGACATTTGGATCATAAATCCCTATAATATCTCCAGGATAAGCCTCATCTACTGTTTCCCGACTTGCTGCCATAAACTGCTGAGTTTGATTGAGCTTGATCGATTTTCCTGTACGAGTAATATTGACACTCATTCCACGTTCAAACTTCCCTGAGCAGACGCGAAGGAATGCAATTCGGTCGCGGTGCTTCGTGTTCATGTTTGCTTGGATTTTGAAAATATAACCTGAGAACGTTTCGTCCTCTGGTGGAATTAAGCCAAGATTTGTTTTACGTGGCTTCGGTTCTGAAGCAAATTGTAAAAATGTATTAAAAAACGTTTCTACCCCAAAGTTTGCGAGCGCACTACCAAAGAATACGGGCGTAAGTTCACCTTTGGCTACACGTTCCACATCAAAATCATTTCCTGCTTCATCTAATAAAAGTAACTCATCTTGTGTACTTTCATAAATCGGATTATCTGTAATTTCAGGATGCTTACCGTCCTCAAGCTCCTGTAATGAAATAATTTTTTCATCTTCATTTCCAGTAAAATGTACAAATTGATTGTTGTAACGGTCTACAATCCCTAAGAATCGTTTCCCCATTCCAACTGGCCAATTCATCGGATAAGACTCAATACCAAGGACCTCTTCAATTTCGGCTAAGAGTTCAAGTGGATCTTTTCCTTCACGGTCAAGCTTATTGATGAATGTAAAAATTGGAATGCCTCTCATACGACAAACTTTAAATAGTTTAATCGTTTGTGGCTCGACACCTTTCGTGGAGTCGATGATCATCACAACACTGTCCACAGCTGTTAACGTACGATAGGTGTCCTCACTGAAGTCCTCGTGTCCTGGTGTATCAAGAATATTGACATAAAAGTTTTGGTATGGAAAACTCATCACACTTGATGTAACTGAAATCCCACGTTGCTTTTCAATCTCCATCCAGTCTGACGCAGCAAATTTTCCTGACTTTTTTCCTTTTACCGTACCTGTTTCACGAATTACATTACCAAAATATAATAATTTCTCAGTCATCGTCGTTTTACCGGCATCCGGGTGGGAGATGATGGCAAACGTTCTTCGTTTTTGAACTTCATCTATATAGCTCATGTAAATTATCCTTCCGTTATCGCAGATTGTTCGAAAGTTCAAAAAGTCCGGTGAAAATGACACTGCGAATTTCTTTGTTGGCTTGTTTTTACGCTCCTTGGAAAGGAAAAACACCTTTCCGGAATGCGAAGAGATTCACTGAAAGCAATTACTTATGCTTACGTATAACCACAAACGCTCCGCTCCTCAAAACTGCGCCGCCTCGAAATTCGTGGTCCTTTTCATCCTCTTTTTGAACACGTAATTGTATCTAAAAAAATATATCACAATTAAAAAGGAACTACAACGAGAATTGATTCCAATTCCGCATAGCAAAGGTTCGAAAATAAAGCGATTCTGTGATTTAAATCACAGAATCCTATTTAGGTTCGCACTATACTAAAGATAGAAATAGAAAAAACTATAATGAGGTGAGAGTTACATGTTTGTAGCATATTTTCTTGTTTTTAGTCTTATTCTAGTTTGTGTCGGTTTTGCAATGCAAATTATGAAAGGTGTAAAAGAAATAGATAACAATTCACTGGATCAATAATGTAGAAAAAGAAAATGGGAGAACTAGTTCAACTAGTATCTCCCATTTTTTCGTCATCAAATAAAGGAACCCTTCCATTCTATAGCAACCCGGCCACCATAGAGTTATCCTCCTTAGGCCCGTGGCTTTGCGTCATTGTCTTTCAACAATTTTGCCTTTTGTATAGTTTGGTTTTTATCAATGATGTATTTATTTCACTGCTTGATTCATACGCTGGTATTTACGTTGGATGCTAATTGGGCTACGGTTTAGTCTTTTCCCAATATCGGAAAACGGAGTACCTGTTGCCACAAGCTCAATCATAGAGTTAATTTCTACTGTAGTCCACGCCCGGTAATTGACCCTCTTTTGCTTTGAACGCTCTCCTTCCACCCAACATGGTTCAGGAACGATTGCATTTTTTTCAATTTTTGAAAAGTCAATTCGGCTTTTGTTCCTCTTTGCCCAATCCCAAAAATCCTCGGGTTTAATAAAGTAAAATTTTCGAGTATTTCGTGTTGCTTTTTTTGTGTACCTTAGTCCATGGTTATCAATCCATAGCTTTACAGACTTTGGATCAATTTTTAATAGAGTTGCCAATTCGTGCATAGTCAATTGACCAGTAAAGGATTTCGTGTTCGAAAGCCCTAATCTTTTAATCTTTAACTCAACTGCCGTTTCCGTCCTACGAAGGTGATTGGCAATGGTAGAGATTTTCATACGGCCTACATTATCCTTCAAAAACTCTATTTCTTCATATGTCCATGTTCTCTTCTTCAAATCAAAAATCCCCTTTTCATTCTTAATAGCACTAAGAATGAAAGGCCTTTTGATGACATACTCTTATCATATCATACTATTGAACTAAAAACACACTGACATTTTTATTTTCACAAGAATTGTCAAGTGCTTTTTATACTTTTATAGTATACAAGTTGAATGTGCATCTTTCCGGATAGTAGCTACTTATTTTTGAAGCATAAGCTTCATCGCATGAATTTGGCCTAAATGGTAGGCAATATGGAAGAGTGCTAAGTTCGTTATTTCACCAAAGGTTTCCAGCCCAAGAAAGGGTTGTTTCAGCCTTTCTTCCAAACGTTCAACAGGAATTTGCTGTATTCTAGTTACCTGTTTGGTAAATTGATTTACAAGATCTGTTTTTGAGGGAATATCTTCATTCCAATCTGCAGGACTAGTTCCTTTAGCAAATAGGTTTATGTAATTTTCCGGTAGAGAAGTAGATTTCTTCGGATAATCAAACATGAACTGCTCATTGACCGTAACGAGATGACCTACATGCCAAAGAATTGTATTATTAAAACCCTCCGGTTGAATATTAATTATGTCGTCTGTTATATCCTCTAGTTCGCCAAGGAAACGACCTTTTAATACTTCAAATTGCTTCAATAAATAGTGACTCATTGTAAACCCCTCCTAGTTTTTAAGTGGTAGTAATCTATATGGCATTTGATGTTATTTGAGACCAGATTATTGCCTTATTAAGTCATCTGTATTCATTTTTCTTTTGAAAGCATTTTAAAAAATGCGTGATGCTTAGGTAATAGTTAGTAACATGCATAATTCCTATGGTCTAGAGCGTTTGCATATATATTTAAATTTTCTGTCAACAACCAATACACGCTGTCGTTTCCCGGGAAATGGTGTCGGCAATAGAAAAAAATGTCGGAGAGTTTCCCTCAGCAAATAGACCCAAATCTGATTCGATTTGGGCCCTTTATGTCAATTATTCAATTCCAGTCGTATTGCTTGTTAAAGTTAATGATGCTGTTTCGAGCTTTCCACCTCGGTAGAAGGTTAATTCAATTTGATCACCTATTTTTACTTTTGAATATAAATATTTGCGAAGGTCCATCGAACTTTTAACTTCGGTATCATTGATTTTCACAATGACGTCGGTCATTTTCAAACCAGCTTTTTCTGCTGCAGAATTTTGAGCAACACTTGTAACTATGACGCCTTCCTTAACATCATTCGGAAGGTCAGCGTAATACATTCTTGGAACTTCAGCAAGGTCCGCTAAACCAATGCCGATAAATGGACGATCAATTTTACCATTATCAATCAGACTGTTAATAATCGGAACAACATCATTACTTGGTATCGCAAAGCCTAATCCTTCTACCCCGCTGTTCGCAATCTTTAAGCTATTAATTCCAATCACTTGTCCTTGTGTATTTAAAAGAGCACCACCACTGTTACCAGGGTTAATGGCTGCATCAGTCTGAATAACGTTTAATTCCCAACTACCTGCAGAGGTATCAACAGAAATACTTCGGTCTTTCGCACTTACAATTCCTGAGGTAACTGTTCTTGATAAATCAAGTCCAAGTGGGTTCCCAATCGCAAATACCTGGTCACCAGGTCTTAGTGTCCCAGAATCACCAAATGGAAGAACCGCTTCGATATGTTTTGAATCTATTTCTAAAACGGCTAAATCGGTTAATGGATCTGTACCAATCAACTTAGCCATTGTTTTTTCACCATTATGAAGAGAGATTTCTACCTCATTTGCATTTTCGATAACATGGTTATTCGTTACAATATAAGCTTTATCTCCATCTTTTTGAAAAATAACTCCAGAGCCAGTACCGCTAGGAATATTTTGTGAGTTGCTTCGGTTAAAAGGATTTTGTTGGGATTGCATACTTGTAATTCCCACGATTCCTTTTGATGCTTCTTCCACCATATCAGCGATAGAAGAAGCCGAGTCAGATACCGCGGTTGGTTGGATTTTAACTGGTCCAGACGCTTCAATAACCTCAGAGTTCTGCTCTGTTGCAGGTGACTCTGAATTGAAATATCCCTGGAGACCGTCAATATGTGGTGCAACTCCAAGCGTTAATGCTGAACCAAGGACACCTGCAGACACCATTGATAAAAAGCTTTTCATTTTTGAGTTTGACTTTTTCTCTTTTGGTCTTGATGCACGAAGTGTCGATTCTTCGCTGACCGCTGATTGCTGTACAGTTTCAGTTTGAGCGTGTTCAATTTGTGTTGCTTCTAAGTCATTGTGTTCTACCTCTGGTTTGATATCCTCTTTTTCCTGTTCGGACTGAATCTCTGTAGAATAACTTTCCTTATTATCTAGGTTGTTAGATTGATCATCTGTATGTTTAAATTCATCAAAACGTTTTTCGTTTTCCATTATGAATTCCTCCTTGACTTACTCCTTATTTATATCATAGTCAAAAATTATGAACAAAATATTAACAAACCTTGAAAAGAAGTGGAAATATAAGCGAAAATCCACCATTATTATGATGGATTACGTTAATGGAAATCGAATTTCAAACTTGGTTCCTTTTCCTTTATCACTCGTGACCTTAATCTTACCATTATGAAGCTGGACCAACTGTTTTACGATAGAAAGTCCTAGGCCGAATTGACCAAACAATGTACCCGTTCGTGAGACATCCGCTTTGTAAAAACGATGCCATATATTTTCTATTTCCGATGGGTCAATCCCGACACCCGTATCTTCAATTTCGATAATTGTTTCATGTTCTCCTACTTTTCCACGAATCCAAATAACTCCATTATCAGTAAACTGGATACTGTTTTTTGTGATATTAATTAGTATTTGTATTAAACGATCGTAATCTGCTGTAATCATTAAATCGTTAGGAACATCAATCATGATTTGATCATTTTTTTCTTCTGCTTGTGGTTCAAGTGTATCTTTAACAATCTCAAACACTTCAATTAATTCGATTGTTTCCTTTTGAAGCGTAACCTGGTTGGAGCGAATTTTTTCATAATCCAGATTTTCATTCACAAGACGAATAAGACGCTTTGTTTCCTGACTTACCAATTGAACGCCTTTTGCCTTTTCCTCATCTGGTATCAAGTCATTACTTAACCCCTCAATCACCCCGCTAATGGTTGTGAGCGGAGTCCGCAATTCATGGGAAACATCGGCCATAAATTTCCTCCTTCTGCTTTCAAGGCTTTCAATTTCCTCCATTGATTGTTGCAAGCGCTGCGCCATTTCATTAAAATCTTTCGACAACTCACCAATCTCATCAAAATCAGATGAAGGCAATTTAATGGAATAATCTCCAGCAGAAATCATTGAGGTCGCTTTCCTTAAACGTCTGATACGCTTTACATGAACCGTCGACAAAATCCAACTCATTAATAGAGCAACAGCCAATGCTAAAAACATCGTATAAAATAAATACTGGTTAATATCATGAATCATTTCCTGTGTCCCACTGATTGGTGACGCAAGCAGAACACCGCCGACAAAAGTTTGACCAACCATATATGGCATGACAATAAATGTCACTTCTTGCTCAAATCGCTTGTAATCCTGTTTGACTGACACGATATGCCCACTTCGGACCTTGTCCCATTCCTTCTTTTTCAACTCCACTTGCGGTACAAATCCACTGGCTGTACTTAGACTTACTCCATTTTCATCAAATACAGTAAATAAAATATTTCTCTCACCAAGCATGTTTGAGTATTGACGAATTAATGAATCGACATTAGATGTACGACTAATATCAGAAATGATGTTTTCACCATAAGTGGTCAGTTCTTCGACCTTTTCTTCGAAGACGAGGTTCCCAACGTAATGTGCGAACACAATACTTAAGATTACAAAAGCAACCACAATCACACTTATGTGACTAACAAGCTGTTGAAACATGTAGCGAAATTTCATTTGTCTTCCTCAACAGTCTCATCAAATTTATAGCCAACACCCCATACGGTATGGAAAAATGGCTGATTTGTAGTACCTAATTTTTTGCGGAGCCTCTTTATATGTACGTCGACCGTGCGCTCATCTCCGTAAAATTGGTAACCCCATACGCGATCTAATAATTGTTCTCTAGAAAATACCTGTTTCGGATGCTGCGCAAAATAATACAATAAATCAAATTCCTTAGGCGTTAAATTCGTGATTGATTTCCCATTCAGAATAACTTCCCTTGTAATTTTATTTATTTTAAAATGTTCTGTTTGAAGGGTCCCCATCTCTACGTTCTCTGAAGGCTTACTATTGTAGCGTCTTGTTACCGCCTTTATTCGTGCCATTAACGCAAGTGGGCTAAATGGCTTTGTGACATAGTCGTCTGCCCCCATCTCTAGGCCTAGTACCTGATCAGATTCACTATCCTTTGCGGTGAGCATAATAATTGGAACTGTGCTTTTTTCTTCACGAATTTTCCGGCAAATGGTAACCCCATCCATACTAGGAAGCATCCAGTCAACAATGATTAAATCCCAATTCTCCTCTTTAAATCGGTTATAGCCCTCTTGTCCATCATGGACAAACTCACCTTGAATACCTTCCTTTGAAAAAAACATTTCTATCATCGAGCAAACACTCTCATTATCTTCTATAACAAGAACTCTCATATCTCCAACTCCTAATAAAAAACCGTAGATACTTTTATTTTACAATATAAATGCCTTTTATTAAAAGAAGGGGCCCTCTATTGTTGGATGCCCCTTGTGATTTCTATACTCTCATTTCCCCATGCTCAATTGATGATTTTTCAATTTGAATAGTGGTATGTTCGATTTTGAATTTATCACGTATTTTATCAATGGATTGCTGTAAGATTTCCTGGCTGTCATGGTCGTCTTTGATTAATATATGACAAGTGAGAGAGTCGATGCCTGATGTGATCGTCCAGATGTGAAGATCATGAACATCTATCACTCCTTCAATTTCTTCTAGGGTGGCTTTCACTTCTTTTTGATCAATCGTAATCGGCGTACCTTCCATTAAAATATGAATTGAGTGTGTTAACACACCCCAGGCACTTTTTAAAATTAAGATTGCCACAATTACAGAAATAATAGGGTCCGCTATATACCATTCAAACAACAGCATCAAGAGTCCGGCGATTATGGCACCCACTGATCCAAGTGCATCTCCAAGAACATGAAGGTATGCGCTCCTCAGATTCACGTTATTTTTTACATCGCCTTTACTAATCAATGACCAAGCACTTAGTATATTCGCGAAAAGACCAATACCAGCAATGATCATCATCGTCCCACTGGCCACAGTCGGAGGTTCGAAAAATCGTTGAACCGCCTCATAAATGATAAAGCCTGCAATGACAAACAATGTAACTGCATTAAATAGAGCGGCTAAAATCTCAAATCGGTAAAACCCATAGGTTTTCTTCGGAGATGCAGGTCGGGTAGCAAACCAAAATGCGACTAAGCTTAACGCTAATGAACTTGCATCACTTAGCATATGACCTGAATCCGATAGTAAAGCTAGACTGTTTGTAATAAGACCACCGAAAAATTCCAGCAGCATGATTCCCGTCGTAATGACCAAAGCGATGAGTAAGCCTTTTTTGTTGCCCTCTCTAACTTCATCAAAATGATGATGATGATGGTGACCATGATGGTCGTGTCCGTGATGATGGTGATGGTGGTGATGTCCCATCAATTTCCCCTCCTATTCATGTTCAATATGATGAATGACTTGGTGGAGCAAAGTAATGACATGTTCATCATCATATGTATAAAGAAATGTATTCCCCTCGCGTCGGTACGTCACTAAGCGAAGATTTCTCAGTAAGCTAAGTTGATGGGATACTGCTGATTGTGACATTTCGAGGACTTCCGCAATATGGGTAACCGAACATTCCTCTTGTGATAATAAATAAAGAATTTTAATCCGCGTTGGATCCGCAAGTGCTTTAAAAATACGTGATGCTTCGCCAATGGTGGTTTGAGATAAAAAGGAATGATCTTTTTGTTCCACTATTTAACCCTTCTTTCTTACTTTTGCTTGGTTACCTGTATATGCTGTGCTATGTACTTTGCATCATCGGCGACTCCTTGGAGTAAGGCTGAGCCTCTTCTTGTTTGCCAGGGTAATCCTAAAAAATAAAGACCCTTTATCTTGGTGATTCCTTTTATATGCTCTGGCTGACCGTTTTCTTGTAATGCGTTCGGAATTTGTAACCACTGATAATTAGATTTAAATCCAGTTGCCCAAACGACATTAGGAACGTTAAGCTCACTTTTATCTTCAAAAATGAATGTTTCATCTTTTATACTAATAGTTCTTGATTTTATCGTCACTTTACCAGATTTGATGGCTGTCTTTAATTCATATCCAAAAATCGGATCAGGACGTTTTTTTATAAAATTACCTAATTTGGATGTTGTACTAGCTTCGAGTATACCAAATTTATCAAACCACCAAAAAATACTCTTACCACCAAGGTCCTGCGGGATAAAGTTGAATTTTTGACTAGCCGAAAGATAAACAGTTCGCTCTTTTGCTAACTCAACAGCAATTTGTGCACCGGAGTTTGCTCCCCCCACAACCAATACAGGTCCGTCTTTGAGTTGTGTTGGATTTTTGTATTGTGCTGAATGGATTTGAAATACTTGATTGGATAAGTTCCTTGCAAAGTATGGGATCGATGGTTCTTGAAACGGGCCAGTTGCAATCACTATATTTTTAGCAAGGATTACTTCTTTCGACGTTTCAATTTTGAAACCATGTTCTACCTTTGTAACTTTTGTGACTGTTGTATTTAATTGGGTCGGAAGCGAATGGTATGATGCGAATTTAGCCAAATAATCGGCAACCTCATCCTTTGATGGATACTCTTGCCTTGGACCTTTCATTTTGAAATCAGGAAGCTCACTATTGGCTCTTGGTGTAAAAAGGGTCAATGAATCATATCGATTTATCCATGATTCCCCGATTTCCTTCGCTTTATCTATAAGTAGAAATGACTGTTTGGCTTGTTTTAAATAAAAACCTATGGCTAAACCCGCTTGACCGGCTCCGATTACCACAGCATCATACATGAATATCCATCCCTACTTCATTTAAAGTATATGAGCATATGCTCATATATAATATTATGTAATTGTTTGAAAGGTGTCAATTAAAATTGGAAAAGTTTTGTGGGACAATGAACCTGTCCCTGTGTCCCATTAAAAAAACCTGCATTTCTTTAGGAATGCAGGTTCGAGTTCTTATTTTTCTTGTTCCCATTCTTCTCTTAGCAACCCCATCCGGATTGAGTCGTAGTAGAAGCCATTATAGTAGCGACATTTTCTCATACGCGCCTCGAGTGTCATGCCAAGCTTTTGGCCAACCTTGACCATACGATGATTACCTGACCATGTCGTGTATCCGACTCTTTCGATGTATGGGATCGTTTCAAATAAATAGTTTATCCAATGCTTCATCGCCTCGGTTCCGTATCCATCCCCCCAATATTCCGGAAGATAGATAACAATACCCATCTCAAGCCATCTTGTGGCTTCACTTTCCCAATAGAAAATAACGGATCCGATGATTTGACCATCGGCTTCAATAATCATGTGATCTAATGGGTGGTGTTGCATGGCTAGTTGATGTTCAGCCTTTTTTAAATACGTTTCTTTATCTATGTACTTATGTGTGAAATAAGGCGCATCCCACTTTTTCCATTCAGGATTTGGGTTACCGTAGCGCAGTTCCCAAAGTACAGGTAAATCTTCTTTTTCAACTTGACGTAAGGTGACTTTTTCTCCTTTTACTTTAACTAGATTCATCTTGATCCCCCTGCTATCTTTCTAAACGTTAATTTCCAATATATTACCTATATATATGTTTTATTCGGTATCAACAGAGAAAATCCTTTCTTTTATTTAAACCGTGACTGTGAAAAAATACTCGTACCTGATTGCTAAACGAAATGGGCGGTAAGGGTACGCAATCGCCTGAATCGTGCCTGATCTCCAAACGAAATGGGCGAAAGGGGAACGATAGCGCCTGAATCATGCCTGATCGCCAAACGAAATCAGAAAAAGGGGTACGCAAGCCCCTGAATTTACTGCTTTTAGCTCTTTTTCGGCATTAAAAAGCATGCAGCGTTTTACTACTGCATGCTTAATTTCCAACGACTTCTAGGAAATTCTCTATGAATGCCTCTTCTTTTTCAAACTGCATTTCTTGTTGTTGTTCGATTTCCACGCGTCTTACAAGCTCAAATTCTTTTAATCTTGTTTCACTAAAATCGCCTGCATTTAATGCTTGTTCGAGAATTGGTGCCAATACATGTGCATCTTTAATTGCACAGTTAATGCCAATCGCTGCTGTTGGTGTCATGGTATGTGCTGCATCTCCAAGGATGATGAGGCCATTTTTTACCCAAGTGTCTGCATTTGAACTAAAAACTTTTAGGCAGACGAAGTTCTTCCACGATTGAATCTGCTCTCTTACAGTTGACTCTAATTCTGGAAAGCTTGTTAAAAGTGGCTCCAAAAATGGCTCTAGCGGCTGCTTTCGTAAAGAATTGAATGTACCTTCTGGAATGTTCCAACCAATTTGAATCATCCCACCTGTTTGAGTAAACAAAGCTAGTTGATGTCCATTGGCAAGAACCATTTTTGTTGAAGGCTCCCAATCAGCAGGTGCTGGAATTTTAGCCCAAAGCACATCATATCCATGTGATTCCTCAGAAGCCGCAATACCCGCAAGTTTTCGAACAGTTGAGTAACGGCCATCCGTTCCCACTACGATTTTACTCGCAATGTTGATTTCTTCTCCATTTTGTTTCGCTTTTACACCTGTATAGTTTCCTTGCTCATCCTGAACTAACCCCGTGACAGTTGTGTTTACAAGCAACTGAAAGTTTGGAAACTGTGCTGCTTCGTTAGAAACAGCCGTTAAAAAATGGGGCTGCGGTATATGAATACCAACGTGATCCTCAGTGGTTGGTGTGATTGTTTTTACAATATGACTGCCATTAATATATTGAACCTTTTTCATCTTTAATAATCCAAGTGCTTCTATTTTATCGAAAAGTTGATGTTCTTTTAATATTGCTTCGGTTTCTGCGT
>Ga0180217_1003813_pt1 | contig 12407 bp, 6 predicted proteins | sample eDN3rd37CBELigOP_FD_128521 | JGI IMG/M metagenome (GOLD analysis project Ga0180217, IMG submission 128521) | Enriched Organic Plus compost microbial communities from Emeryville, California, USA - eDNA 3rd pass 37_C BE-Lig OP (version 2) (version 2) ... | reverse complement strand
TGGCGAGGGGTTCTGCGTCGCGCTTCTCGACTGCCGGGGGCAGGGAGGGAAGAGCGAGGACAACCTTCAGATCAAGGGAAACACCCATCACGGGCACATCATCCGCGGTCTGGACGATCCCAACCCGAAAAATCTTCTCTACCGGCACATCTTTCTCGATACGGCGCTCCTGGCCCGCATCGTCATGAGCTTCCCGGAGGTTGACGCCAGCCGGGTCGGCGCAACGGGTGCTTCGCAGGGAGGCGCGTTGACCCTCGCATGCGCCGCCCTGGAGCCGCGCATTCGCCAGGCGTTTTCGATTTATCCGTTTCTTTCCGATTATCGGCGGGTTTGGGAGATGGACCAGGCCAAGGATGCCTACGTCGAACTGAGGACGTTCTTCCGCCTCTTCGATCCGCTGCACCAGCGGGAGGAGGAAATTTTCACCCGCCTCGGCTACATCGACATCCAGTTCCTCGCGCCGCGCATCAAGGCCGAAGTCACCATGGTGGTGGGGCTGATGGATACGGTTTGCCCACCTTCGACCCAGTTCGCCGCCTATAACAAGATCACGGCGCCCAAGGAACTTCTGATTTACCCCGACTTCGCCCACGAGGGTCTGCCGGGTTGCAGTGACCGGACGTTTGCCTTCCTCAGCCGCTTGCGGGATTGCTGAAAGCGAGTGCAGGTGGAAAAAGGGGCGGGTTGCAGGAAGGAAGGAGAGTGGGTCAGCGCCGAAGGTGCGAAACACGGCACTCTGCATCCTATGCCGCTATCCGAGCGCCCGAACCGGAAACACCCCTGTCCAGCTTGAAGCTGGCTTCAAGCCGGATGGGGAAAGTTCAGGAGCAGAACGAGCCCGCACGTATAAGCCAAAAGCCAAACCAAGTTTACCGCAAGAAGAACCCAGCCGGCGAATCCTAAAGGACGGAGGAACAGGAGGGAGGCAAAACTTGTGGACTCGAGCCATCGGGAAGACGAAAAAGTCAATGGCCGAAGCCAGATAAGGGCGACGATGCTGGCCGGACCGCTTCCGAAAAAGAGAAGAATTGTGACGGATTGCAGTAAGGGGATTTCCGCCGGACGAACAGGCAAGGGTACAAACGTTTGAAGAGCACAGGCCAAGGCAGGCAAAGTCATCAAAAGGGGAACGTTCAGCTTCTTGCTCATGGTTCGAATCCGTTCGCTGCCAATTTAAGACGCGACGCTAACAATTTTGGGTTTTCCTGTGCTCAAGCCGACGCCGACGCAATCCGCTGCACCGCCGTACGCAAGGCCGCCGCGCTTACCGGTTTCGTAAGGTGCTCCTCAAACCCGGCGGCACGGCTCCTGCGAATATCGTCTTCGGTGCCATAGCCGCTGAAGGCGATGCCCCGAAGGGCGTAGTCGCTCTTGAGTGCCTGCATAATGTCGAGTCCGCTCCCGTCGGCAAGCCCCACGTCGCTGACAAGCAGGTCAAAGCGTTCTTTGGATGCCAGTTCCAGCGCGGCCTGTACGCAGTTGGCAGTCACCACTGCGTAACCCCACCGGCGCAGGAGCTTGGCGAGCGTCAGCAAGGTGTCGGGATGATCATCCACAAGCAGGATCTTTTTCGGCCCTTGCTGCGTTGCTTCCGTGGCGGGTGGCAAGGGCGGTGCTTCCGCCGGGATGGCGGTGGGAAGTTCGACAACAAACGTCGCGCCCTTCCCGACGCCTTCGCTGAATACCGCGATAGTGCCGTGATGCAGTTCCACCACTGTTTTGGCGATGTTCAACCCCAAGCCGAGCCCTCCAAAGCGCGGAGTGGTGGTCTGGTCGCCTCGCTCGAAGGCGTTGAAAATTTTGGGAAGCAGTTCCCGCCGGATGCCAATTCCGGTATCCTCAACTTCGATCCGCAGCCGGTCGTCGACATTGCTCGTCCGCAGGGCGATCCGGCCTCCCCGTGGCGTGAACTCGACGGCGTTTTTGATCAGGTTCCAGAACACCTGTCGCAGCCGGGTCGTGTCCGCAAGGACGTAATGGGCGGTGGCCTGGAAATCGAGGGAAATGTCCAGCCGTCGGGTATCGATTTCCTGTTGGCAGATTTCGAGCGCGGTACGCAGGACCGTGTCGATATCCACAACCTCCAGATGCAGATCGATTTTGCCCTGGCTGATCCGGGTCATGTCGAGAAGGTCGTCGATCAGCTTCGATTCCATTTCGACATTGCGGCGAATCAGGTCCATGTCTTTCCGCAGTTCCTCGCCGAGCGCTTCCTGCGCCTGAAGATCCGACGCGGTCGCCAATACCGGCGTCAAAGGGGTCCGCAGTTCGTGGCTGAGCACCGCAAGGAACTGATCCTTGGCGCGATTGGCGGCTTCGGCGGCCTCCTTGGCCTGCTTCAAGGCTTCGTTGGCCTTCTGTTGGTGAATGACTTTCTGAAGTTCATTGGCCACCAGTTGGATGTGAATCGTATCCGTTTCGTCATACTCCGGCCCCTTGTTGGCAACGCCAACCACGATCCTGACCCCCTCCATGACGGGCACGCTCAAGAGACGCAGAATAGGGACGGGGCATCCCGGCAGCTCGATGGAACCGGCGCAATCGTTGCAGACGAGCGGTTCCCGCAGCCGCACGCAGCCCTCCCAGGCGGTCTCCTGTTGGAGAGCCGGATGCGAATCGGCTGCGATGCTGGTGCTCCAAAGTGTCTCGCCGTCCCATGTTTTGATCTCGAGGGTCTTCTGGTCATCGGAAACCAGATGGAGAAAGCCAATCTTGCTGCCGGTGAGTTGCGCCGCGTGTTGGAGCGCAAATCGGTAAAGTTCGTCGTCGGTCAGGTCCTTGGCTTTTTCGTAGAGCTCCAGCAGACCCCTGCTTCGATTCGCGTCGCGGCGCAGGTATTCCTCGGTTCGCTTTTGCGCGGTGAGGTCGGTGGAGATGGCCAAAACCCCCACAATTTTGCCGTTGCCGTTCTTGACGGGAACCTTGTCGGTCCTGATCCACAGAAAATCGCCGTTTGAGGTGTTGATCCGCTCCTCGATCCCCAGTTTAGGGCGTCCGGTGGTGATTACCTCCAGATCGGCTTCGAAAAACTTTTCGGCGAACAGCGGAAAGACCTCCTCGGATGCGTGCCCCTCGATGTCTTCCCTACGCATCCCGAGATCCTTGCAAACCTTGTCGTTTACCCGCAGGACACGGTTTTGGGTGTCCTTATACCAGATCTGGGCTGGCAACAGGTCGAAAATGCGCTCGAAATCCTGCTTCCGATCCAGCACCGACTGTTCTGCCTGCCTGAGCTTTGTGATGTCTTGATTCGTGCCGATGGCACGCAGCGGCTTCCCTTCTTCGTCCCGGAAAAGAAGACCCTGCGAAAAGATCCAGCGGATTTCGCCATCGGGCCGGATAAACCGGTACTCCCAGTGTTCCTCCTTCCGGTCGGAGGCCTTCCAGGCATCAAAAAGCCCGTCAATCCGGGCCTTGTCTTCGGGCACCACCTGGTCCCACCAAGCCGTATAAGGGTGCTCGAGCGTCGTTTGCGAAAAGCCGAACATCGCCACGGACGAGGAGTCCCAGGTCACCTTTCCGTTGAGAATATCCCACTCGAAAACCCCCGAAAGCCCCGGCCCCCAGACTAGGGAATCTGTCTCTTTTTCCTTCACGTCAGCGCGCCGCAAACTCCATTCTCAAGTCGGGAAGAGGGGGTATTCCCCTGTTGATGGCCACCCACCGGCAAAACGTAGCCTCAATGCCCTCTTGTTTCAACAAGACTGCCATGCCTGGACGTGCCCGCACAATTCGCTTGCTTGGTTTGTATCTAAATCCTTTGACGGTTCCGGGCGCTTTTTGTTTTTCCAGTCTTCTTTTTCCAGTCTTCGCAAGATGGATGCTTTCTTGGACTGAGACCAAAAGCCCTGCGCCGGAAGGCCCAGCTATCTCAAAGAGCAGGTTTCGGATCAAGGAATTTCCCAAACCGGATTGAATGGTTGTGCTGGGCCGTGTCTACGAATTTGCCGAAAGCGGCTGAAAGCCGCCTTTTGGCTCAAAACCCGGTTTCTTCGGAACGCCGAATCTCGATTCGGCCTTCCTCAGAAGTCCGATTTTGATCTGAAAAACGCCATCTTGGGCCAAAAAGGCTTTAAGACTTGACCATCGGCATCCACGAGAGCTTTTGGACTCCGGGTGTGTCGGCGAGCCGGGCAAGATAATCGGGCGGCGCGGTTTCGTGCGGAAGGGCGCTCCAGAGAACTTCGTAGCGCAGTTGCTTGCTTTCGCTGGAATAATCGACGCCTATGACGGAGAGGGCATGGCCTTCCTGCCGGATGATTTCCGCAATCTGCGACAATGATGGGCCATCGTGGAGGATCGTCAGGCTCAAGCTCGCCTTTTTCCATTGGGGTAGACGGGCCTCCGCCTTGTCGAGGCCGCAAAGCACGATCATCCCGACGGCAAGCACCACCAACCCAAACCAGTTCTCGCCGGAGCCGAAGCAGAAGCCCAGCACCGTGGCGAACCAGAGGGTGGCCGCCGTCGTCACCCCGGTGACGAGATTTCCGCGATGCAGGATTACCCCCGCGCCAATGAATCCCACGCCGGTGATCACCCCTTGGGGAAGCCGCATCAGGTCGAACCGGATTGAGCCGGAAGAGGGCTCGCCGGCGAAGCCCATGAGCAGGTTGGCGAGAATGAGACTTACGGAGGCGCTCAGGCATACGAGTTCGACCGTGCGAAGGCCCGCCGGATGCCCGCGCCCCTCCCGGTTTGCGCCAAGCAGTCCCCCTGCCAGGAACGTCAGGACGAGCCGCACGGTGATATCGAACCAGGTAACCTCGGGATTCATCCGGATCGTGTTTCGGCCACCCCGGAGTTGCCGGATGCGCCCCTCCCGGTAAATCCGCGGCAGTCTCCGGAGGCGTAACCATCAGGATGCGTGCGATCTGGAAAGGGGCGATCTCCTTCGGGCTGGTGACGATCCCCATTGCCCTTTACCCCGCTACCCGCAAGGAGGAGGAGATCAAGTTCCACCTCCTCAGGGCGGGGGACCTCAGCCCGATCAGCTACAAGCGGGTGGCCGAGGCGGACGGCAAGGAGGTGGCGTGGAACGACATCGTCAAGGGGTACGAATACGAGGAGGGCAAGTTCGTCATCATGCGGGAGGAGGACTTCGAAAAAGTCGACGTGGAGGCGACCAAGACCGTGGACATCACCGACTTCGTCGCCCTTGAGGAGGTCGATCCGATGTTCTTCAGCAAACCCTACTATATGGAGCCGGGCAAGGGGGGCGAGAAGGCGTACGTGCTCCTCCGGGATGCGCTGCGCGACTCGGGCAAGATCGGGATCGCGAAGGTGGTGATCCGCACCCGCGAATACCTCGCCGCCGTGAAACCGGAAGGCGAGGGGCTGGTGCTGGAGCTGATGCACTTTGCCGGGGAACTGGCCGACCCCTCCGAAATTAAGGTGCCGAAGGTGAAGGAGATCAGCAAAAAGGAGCTCGAGATGGCCAAGGCCCTCATCGACGGGATGAGCGGCCCGTGGGAACCCGAAAAATACCGGGATGATTACCGCGATGCGCTGAAAAAGCTTATCGAGAAGAAGATCGAACACGGAGGGGAACTCCCCGGGGAGCCGAAGCCGCAGCCCTCCAAGCCGACGAAGGTGGTCGACCTCGTCGCGGTCTTGCAGGAAAGCCTTGCACAGACCGCCGCAAAAAAGCCCGGCGCGAAGAAAGCCGAAAAGCCGGCCGCCGCCGGGCGAAAGGGGAGAAAAAAGGCGGCATGAGGAGGACGGAGATCTTGGAGGCCGGAGTGGAGGAGAAAACCAGGCCCTGTTAGTGGTTCGGATGAGTCTGACACGACCCCGCTCCCAGTAAAATGCTTCGCGACTACCGAAAAAAGCGCGATTTCTCCCGCACATCCGAGCCCCCGGCAGGCGTGCCGGAAAAGCGCGGCCGGGGGGCAAAACTTTTCGTCGTGCAACGCCATGCGGCACGGCGGCTCCATGACGACTTCCGGCTTGCGATGGGAGGGGTGCTAGCCTCATGGGCCGTTCCGCGCGGTGTCCCATTGAAACGGGGGGAGAAACGCCTCGCCGTTCACGTCGAGGATCATCCGCTTGCCTACGCCCGATTCGAGGGAATCATCCCGAAAGGCGAATACGGCGGCGGGACGGTGATGGTGTGGGACATTGGCGAATACGAACTCCTGGGCGGCACGCCACGCCGGGCGCTCGAAGAGGGGAAGCTCCACCTCCGGCTTCACGGAAAAAAGCTGCGCGGCGAATGGACGCTCGTCCGCACCCGGATGGAGGACGGCGACCAATGGCTGCTGATGAAAACGGGGGACGCCGCCGACCTGGAGACGCGGACGCTAAAGACGCTGGATCGTTCCGCGCTTACGGGCCGCACGATGGAGGAGATCGCCGGGGCGGGGGATTCGGTCTGGCACTCCAACCGGGAGCCTCAGTCGACCCGGCCTTTGCCGAAAGCCGGGCGTGGAAAACGCAAAGCAGCCCGCAACGAGGCCGCGCCCGCTTTCATTGCGCCGATGAAGCCCAAGCTGGTCGACAAACCTCCCACGGGGGATTGGAGTTGCGAGTTGAAGCTCGATGGTTATCGGGCCATCGCGGTGAAGAACGGGCGCGAGGTGACTCTCTATTCGCGCAATGAAAAGCGGCTCGATTTCCCCGACATCGCCGCCGCGCTCGCGAATCTGCCCTGCCGCAGCGGCGTTTTCGACGGGGAAATTGTCGCGCTCGATCCTCAGGGGCGGCCCGTCTTCCAGCTCTTGCAGAAACGGGGCATGGGAGCCGCGCCCCCCGTGCGCTACTATCTTTTCGATCTGCTGAAACTCGACGGCGAGGATTTTCTCCGGCAGCCGCTGGCCGCCCGGCGCGCCCGGCTCCACGCGCTGCTTCAAGGGGTGGAAGATCCGTTGCGGTTTTCCGCCGATCTTCCGGGCACGCCCGCCAAGGTGCTCGAAGCGGTTTGCGCCCGGGGGCTGGAGGGGATCATCGCCAAGCGCGCCGGGTCGGTCTACGAGCCGGGCCTCCGGAGCGGCGCGTGGGTGAAGCTCAAATGCGTGAACGAGCAGGAGTTCGTGATCGGCGGGTATACCCAACCGCGGGGCTCGCGTTCCTATTTCGGCGCGCTGCTTGTCGGCACCTTCGATAACGGGAAGCTGCAATTTGCCGGACGGGTCGGGACCGGGTTCGACGAGCCGCTCCTGAAGGACCTTTACAAGCGGTTTCAGGCGATCCGCACCGGCGAGTCTCCGTTCGCGGCCATTCCGAAAGGGGCGCTTCCCCCGGCGGAACTGCGGCGCTGCCACTGGGTAAGGCCGGAGATGGTTTGCGAAGTCCGGTTCACGGAATGGACCGCCGACGGGCGGCTTCGCCAGCCGGTTTTCCTCGGGCTACGCGAAGACAAGGAGGCCCGCGAGGTCGTCCGGGAGCAACCCGCGACCGTTTGAAACCGATCAAATCGCCCGCGCTCACTTCTTGCGCTTGAGCGGACGGGCGGAACTCCGCTAAATTCCCGCCCTTTCGGATATTACCGACCCTTTTTTTTCATTCTATGAGTATTGAGAAACACCAGTTTCAGGCCGAGATCGCGCAGTTGCTCGATATCGTCATCCACTCGCTTTACACCGACAAGGAGATCTTCGTTCGCGAGTTGATTTCGAACGCCGCGGACGCCACGGAAAAGCTGAAGTTCCTCCAGACCTCCGGGAATGCGATCTTCCAGCCCGACGCGCCGCTCTCCATCCAGGTTGCCACGGACGAAGCCGCCAAGACGATCACCTTCACCGACGCGGGGCTTGGCATGACGCATGGCGAACTGATCGAGAACCTCGGCACGATTGCCCATTCCGGCTCGCGGGCATTCCTTCAGCAGCTCAAGGAAAACAAGGGCGACGCCAGCCTGATCGGCCAGTTCGGCGTCGGCTTCTACGCCGCCTTCATGGTTGCCGACCGGGTGAGCGTTTACAGCCGCTCTTACCTGCCCGACGAGCAGGGATGGAAATGGGAGTCCGACGGCAAGACCGGCTATGAAATCGAACCCGCCGGGGATCTCCCGCGCGGCACGAAGATCGTCCTGCACCTGAAGGACGAAGAATACGCGAAGGGGCCGCGCATCGAGGAGATTATCAAACGGTACTCGAACTTCGTGCAGTTCCCGATCGAGCTGAACGGCTCGGTCGTCAACACCATCCAGGCGATCTGGACGCGCAGCAAGAGCGAGATCACCGAGGAGGAATACGAGCAGTTCTACAAATACATCGGCCACGACTCGGAAGCGCCGCAGTACCGCCTCCACTTCAACGCCGATGCGCCGCTCGCCATCCGCTCGCTCCTCTTCGTGCCGCAGCGCAGCATCGAGAAGTTCGGCATGGCCCGCTCGGAATCCGAGGTGCACCTCTATTGCCGCAAGGTGCTCATCGATGCGAAACCCAAGGGGCTTTTCCCGGAATGGCTCCGCTTCCTGCGAGGGGTTGTCGATAGCGAGGACCTGCCGCTCAACATCTCGCGCGAAACGATGCAGGATTCCGCCCTCATCCAGAAGCTCAACAAGGTGATCACCGGGCGCTTCCTCAAGTTCCTTGATGAGGAAGCGAAGGCCGACGCGGAGAAATACAGCAAGTTCTTCGCGGAGCACGGCCACTGCCTGAAGGAGGGCGTCGTTACCGATTACGAAAACCGCAACGCGCTGGCGAAGCTGCTTCGCTTCGAATCGTCCTTCACCGAAAAGGGGAAGGAAACCTCGCTGGCCGATTACGTGACGCGGATGCCCGAGGAGCAGAAGGAGATCTACTTCATCCTCGCGCCCAACCGCGAAGCAGCCGAGGCAAGCCCGCATTTCGAGGTTTTCCGCGAGAAGAAATATGAAGCGCTGTTCCTCTACGACCCGCGCGACGAATTCGTGATGGATCACTTGCGCGAGTTCGAAGGCAAGCCGGTTCGCGCAGGGGAGAAGGCCGACCTTTCGCTGGACCAGCCTGCCGGTGCCCTTGGCGAGGAGGAGGCAAAGAATCTCGCCGCCTTCATCAAGGAGACGCTTGGCGAGCGCGTGAATGAAGTGCGCCCCTCCCGCCGCCTGGTCGGCAGCCCCGCGCTCGCGGTGGAGAGCGACAAGTTCATGACCTCCAGCATGCGCCGGATGCTCAAGGCGATGAGCCGCGAGGGCGGCCCCGGGCTGGAATCGAAGCCCGACCTGGAGATCAATCCGAATCACCCGATGGTGGCGCAGCTCGAAAAAATCCGCCACTCCGATGCCGCGCTCGCGGGCAAGGTGGCCGAGCAGGTCTACGATAACGCCCGGATTGCCGCGGGGCTGCTTGAAGACCCGCGCGAAATGCTGAGCCGGATGAACGAACTGCTGGAGCAGCTTCTCGTCAAGAAAGGCGAAAGCTGACCGGAGCGCAACCCCGTCTGATTTCGCTCGCGGCGCTCATGCTTTAAAAAGTGCCGCGCTTCGAAAGGCGCCGTGCAGGCGCGGCAGCGTCGTGGAGTACGGCGCTTCCGCGCCGCTTTGGGGTTGGCTTCGATTCGTCCTCACCCCCACCTCCCCATAAGCATCCCCTTGCTTGCACGAAAAACCCCGGCCTCTCTCGAAGCCGGGGTGGGTGATTAAACCCGAATTCCGAAGTTGCTCGCGGCGATCCTGCGCAATTTCTTGCGCAAGCTCATCCACTCCAACATCGGAATTCAGGTTAAAAATTGCTTCGAACCGGAACCAACCTACGGGTTGGCCGGAGTTTCGGTAGCAGGCGTTCCCGCAGCCGGGGCTTCGGGTGTTTCCGCAGCCGGAGCGGCAGGCGTGGCCGTTCCGAAAACCTCGGAAGCCTTCTCCTTGGCGGCGTCCATCGTTTCCTTCGCTTTTTCCTTCGCCGCTTCCGTGACTTCGGCGGCCTTCTCCTTAGCCGCTTCGGTCACTTCGCCCGCTTTCTCCTTCGCGGTTTCAACCGCTTCGGCGGCTTCCTTCTTCAGTCTGGCGGCGGTGGCTGCGGCTTCGCTCTTGATCGCTTCGCCTTCTTTTTCACCGGCTTTTTCAACCGCCTTCGCTTCTTCCTTCGCTTGCTCCTCGGCGGCGGGTTTCTTGCAGGCGGAAACACCGACGACGGTCACGATGGCAAGGGTCAGAATGTAAGGATTGAGTTTCATAGCAGGGTCAGGTTGAGTGCTTATGAATCGAATGGCAAGGCAAGTCGGCCTTGATAAATTTTCAAACCCATCGAGATATCATGATGGGAACATTTGTCATTGAAACCCACCGGGACTCTTTCTAGGCTGAAATGATGTCGCTGCTTGCCCAACACCCTCTCTCCCGCCTTCTGAAAGAACGCATCGTTTTTCTGGACGGAGCGATGGGCACGATGGTGCAGCGGTACAAGCTTTCCGAGGCCGATTACCGGGGGACGCGCTTTGCGGATCACCCCTCCGACCTGAAGGGAAACAACGACCTTCTCTGCATTACGAAACCGGAAGTCATCGAGGAAATTCACGCGCAATACCTCGCTGCCGGGGCCGACATCATCGAGACGAACACGTTCAACGCCCAATCGATCTCCCAGGCCGACTACGGGCTGGAAGCGCTCAGCCGCGAACTGAATCTCGCCGCCGCCGCGTGCGCCCGGAGGGCCGTCGACGCCTGCGGGCGGAAGGCATTCGTCGCCGGCGCGATCGGGCCGATGAGCAAGACGCTCTCCATCTCCCGCGACGTGAACGACCCCGCCAAGCGCGAAGTCAACTTCGACGAGGTGAAGAATGCCTACCGCGAGCAGGTCGACGCGCTGATCGAAGGGGGGGTGGATACGCTGCTGGTCGAGACGATTTTCGACACCCTGAACTCCAAGGCCGCGATTTTCGCCATCCTGGAGGCATTCGACGCCCTCGGCATCCCGCACGGTCAGATCCCGATCATGATTTCCGGGACGATTACCGACCTGAGCGGCCGCACGTTGACGGGGCAGACGGTCGAGGCGTTCCTCATCTCCGTTTCTCACGCGCCGATCCTGAGCATCGGCCTCAACTGCGCTCTCGGGCCGAAGGAAATGCGCCCCTACATCGGCGAACTGGCGCGGATTGCCCCGGTGGCGGTGAGCTGCTATCCCAATGCGGGCCTGCCCGACCCGCTCTCCCCGACCGGCTTTCCCGAAACACCGGAGACGCTCGCCCCGAAGATCCGAGAATGGGCGGAGGAGGGGTGGCTGAACATCCTCGGCGGGTGTTGCGGCACCACGCCCGCGCATATCCGTGCGCTGGTGGAAGCGATCCGCGACTGCCCGCCTCGCCGGATTCCCGACGTGCCGCGCCACACGCGGCTGAGTGGGCTGGAGCCGCTCGTCATCACGCCCGAGACCGGCTTTTTGATGGTGGGCGAACGGACGAACATCACCGGCTCGCCGAAGTTCTCCAAGCTGATCCTCGCCGGTGACTTTGAAGGAGCGCTCGCCGTGGCCCGGCAACAGGTGGAGGGAGGCGCGAACATCCTCGACGTGAACATGGACGAGGGGATGATCGACTCCGAGGCCGCCATGGTCCGCTTTTTGAATCTGATCGCGAGCGAGCCGGACATCTCCCGCATCCCGATCATGATCGACAGCTCGCGCTGGAGCGTGCTGGAGGCCGGGTTGAAGTGCGTGCAAGGGAAGTGCGTCGTCAACTCGATTTCGCTGAAAGTGGGTGAGGAGGAATTCAAACGCCAGGCGCGGCTTATCCGCCGTTACGGCGCGGCCGCCGTGGTGATGGCCTTCGACGAAGCCGGTCAGGCCGACAACTACGAGCGCCGCATCGAGATCTGCGCCCGCGCCTACCGCATTTTGACCGAAGAGGTCGGCTTTCCCGCGGAGGACATCATTTTTGACCCGAATATCCTGACCGTCGCCACGGGCATCGAGGAGCATAACAACTATGCCGTCTCCTTCATCGAAGCGACGCGCTGGATCAAGGCGAACCTCCCCCATGCGAAGGTGAGTGGCGGCGTTTCGAATATCTCGTTCTCCTTCCGGGGCAACAACCCGGTGCGCGAGGCGATGCACGCGGCGTTCCTCTACCATGCGATCCGCGCGGGGCTGGATATGGGCATCGTCAATGCGGGGATGCTCTCCGTGTACGAGGAGATTCCGAAAGATCTGCTGGCACTGGTCGAAGATGTCCTTTTCAACCGCCGCCCGGATGCCACCGAGCGCCTCGTGGAGTTTGCCGAGACGGTCAAATCTGCGGGCAAGACGGTGGCGAAGGACGAGGCGTGGCGCGGCCTGCCGGTGGAGGAACGGCTTTCGCACGCGCTGGTGAAGGGGATCGTCGAATACATCGAGGGCGACACCGAGGAGGCGCGGCTGAAGTACAACCGGCCATTGAGTGTGATCGAAGGCCCGTTGATGGACGGCATGAACGTGGTCGGCGATCTCTTCGGCTCCGGGAAAATGTTTCTGCCGCAGGTGGTCAAGAGCGCGCGTGTGATGAAGAAGGCGGTT
>Ga0180217_1003811_pt1 | contig 12409 bp, 6 predicted proteins | sample eDN3rd37CBELigOP_FD_128521 | JGI IMG/M metagenome (GOLD analysis project Ga0180217, IMG submission 128521) | Enriched Organic Plus compost microbial communities from Emeryville, California, USA - eDNA 3rd pass 37_C BE-Lig OP (version 2) (version 2) ... | reverse complement strand
CTTGGACTAGCATTTGCTAAAGGGCTCGTCGAATTGATGGGCGGAAATATCTATGTCGAAAGTAAAGAGCAGACCGATACAAGTCCGGGAAATACAAAATTTATCCTTATTCTCCCCTGTGTGGATGAACGTGTATATACCGAAGAGCAATATTCTGCTAAGAAAAAAAATCCACTTTCTCCCAATCGGGACAATGGAACTATCCTCATCGTAGAAGACAACACAGATATGCTACATTTTATGGATTCTATTCTTTCGCCGTTTTTTACGGTGCTGAAAGCCGCAGATGGGTTGACAGGGATAGACATGGCCCTAAAAATGAACATAGACTTGATCATTAGCGATGTGATGATGCCGAGAATGAATGGACTGGAACTCTGCAAGGTCATCAAAACGAATGTGCAGACCAAGCATATTCCTGTCATATTGCTTACGGCAAGATCGGCGACAATAGACAAGATGGAAGGATTGGAATATGGAGCCGACGACTATCTGACCAAGCCATTCAACACGGACGAACTCTTGATCCGTGCCAGAAACCTCATTCGATCTCACAAGGAGATGAGCCAAAAAATCAAGACAGAGCTGGCTTCAGAGCCATTGAACACCAATATTGACTCGGCCGAAGAGATTTTTCTGTCAAAAGTGATGCGATATATTGAGGAGCATATCGCAAATCCCGAACTCAATGTGGAAGAACTTGCTTCTGTCGCCGGTCTCAGTAGAGGAGCTTTCTATAGAAAGATAAAGTCTATAACCGGATTGACAGCCGTCGAGTTTTTGCGGAAGACAAGGATAAAAAGAGCTGGTCAGATATTGAAAGACAAGAAAGTCAATGTCAGCGAAGTTGCCTATATGGTAGGTTTTGTAGATGTGGATTATTTCAGAAAATACTTTAAAATGTACTTTGGCCAGACACCAAAGGAATATTTGAATAACCAAAAAGGAATTATCTAAAAAGTAAAATGTCAAGATTCCAGACCAATACTTTACTGTCCTAAATAAATATGCTACAGGATTGTTTTGATAGTTCTATGTGGTTGGTTTTTATTAAATTATATTTTTTTTGAAACCAATGTTTTCCCTAATACCCAAAAAATAACAGTACATTTGACGGGTAAATGGGTTTGTTTTGACACGGTATAATCTTGTTTTATGTACCTACCTTAGCACTGTCGCGCTACACGGCAATTTTGTATAGAACCTAATTAACAGTCAATAAACTAATGGCGTGCGAGGCTTTGCGTTGGCGGTATAGCACGAATGGGATTGGAGTGGAAGGTAGCGACAGGGATAATTTAAAACATGTATATCGGTTATGTAAATATTCTTTAACGGGTACGTAACCAAAAAAGTAAAACCTTTATATTATGACAACACAGCACAAATACAACTTACTATCAAACCTCGGACTTGGACTGACGTTCTTCTTTTGTCTTTGTACGCTCAGCACGTTTGGTATTGCTCCTGACAAGTACGAGCTTACGTTCAGATCGAGCGTGGTGTACGGTTCGCAAAAAAACGACCTTTCCATTTATGTCTCGACCGATTTTAAAGGAGGAAACAGTTTGGAAAGTATCAACACGGCCGGCTGGGAAAACATCACCGGTATGGCCACGCTGAGCGAAGGCTCCGCGTTTGTGGAATCGGGGACGATAGATATCAGCAAGCTGTCCAAGCCGGGCCAGCCCTTGTTTATAGCGTTCAGATACAGTGCCCCTGCCGCACCCAAGCCTACCCAAAGAATGTGGCGGATAACAAGGCTCAATGTGAAGCACAATAACAAAGCCCTCAACTTGTCTGAATGGCTATTTATCAACCATGAAGCTAACGACGAAAATGTTGGATGGGAGAAAATGGAAAAGGTCACAGGTGTACAATACCGGAGCCGGATGACCAAAAAGCAATCCGAAAGCTGGGCAATAGTACAAGTACTGCTGCCCAACACACAGAATGTCATAGGCGAAGGAAATGCACAAACGCGAACCACATCTGCTAATAGCACTACCATCGGTACAAAAATGACAAAGCCTAACCAAACAGACAGCCCGAACGCCAGCCTCGTGACCCGAGAAGACTTGAAGGCTGCTATGTACAAAGCTTATTTGGCCAGTGGTCCAGGCCCCGAAATAGCGAAACAGCTTGGCCAGATGGAGGTATTGGAAAAAGTAAAAGTAGACGGTTACGAACGCTGGCATGTCAAATACAAGGTAGATCAAGACGAATACGCCTATGCATTCATATTGCTCCCACTGGACTATGCGCAGCGTGGAAAATTACCCCTCATGCTTTGTCCGCATCCGACGTACAATCCGGGAAAAAACAGAGTAGTGAACCTATATGACGAGCCCGCAAAAGACAAAAAGGATCAGGCAAAAAGAGAGGCAAGACAGTATGCTGTGGATTTGGTAAAACGGGGATTTGCCGTCTTTGCCCCAGATAGGGCGGGGTATGGCGAGCGCAGGCTTCTATTGGACAAAGGATACAAAGAGAACATGTCTGCGTTTTCCAAAAAGATGCGGGAAAAATATCCGAAATTCGGTTTGAACGGGAAAGCCATATGGGACTTGAAAGTAGGTCTTGACCTTATGCTGGCTTACAATTTCGTGGACAGTAAAAATATAGGCATAATAGGCCATTCATTAGGCGCATGGGATGCTATTCTCTTCTCGGCCATGGATGACCGGGTAAAGGCGACGGTCACCAGTTCAGGAGGCATGGTAGCCTACCTGCCGGAGCTGTGGACAGAAGACCAGACCGCACTGAAAAGCTATTTGAACTCGCCTTCTCAACAATCACTGACAAAGAATACGAATATTTTTTTAATGCTGAACGCATCTCGCTCCGTCCTCTATACTTATTCGTTGAGAGATCCTTATTATAAAGGCCAACCGCAATTAGTGGATGGGTACCCAACAATTTATCAGTATTATAAAACCCATAACCCCCAAAAACGGGCAGATATCTCTTATTTTCTCCATAATGATGGCCACGATTTCCCTCCTGCGATTAGAGCAGCAACATACATTTGGCTAGAGGAGCGATTAATGACACAGCAATAAATAATAAAGATGAAACAAGTTTACCTGACCTATCTGTTGATTCTGTTTTTCTTCCCTATTGTACTTTTGGCCCAGGAAAATGTATTGATATTCGGAGGTGCTTTCGCCAAGTCCGGTATATTGAAAAAGAATCTGGAAGAAAGAGGGTTGAAAGTTCAGTACATGACAGCCGACGATCTCCAAAACATCCAGCCCGAAGAAGGCCGGCTCTTGCTGATCGGCGAAGAAGGCCTTTGTCCACCCGACAGCAGGATAGCTATAAGCAACTATCTGGCCAAGGGAGGCAACATCATTGTAGTAGGCTCTTCCTCGTTTGACTACGCCCCCAAACCAATAGATCCCGTTGCCGTGGTCGACTTCGGAAACAATAAAACCTATCAGGTCGTAAAGCCGGAAGGCAAACCTAGGCCCGGCTCTATGGATCAACCTACAGTAAAAACGGTCGAGGTTCCGCAAAGTAGAGAAAAAGGGCTGTCTCTTTCTACTGAGAGAAGGGGCATGGCCGAGACACTTGTGCAGTTCTCCGTAAAGCGTCATGCATCAGCGACCCGATCAGTCTTGACTTTTAAAGCAAAAGGCAATCATTACATGGACCTATTGGCTGTGGAAGCCGTAGATACAGACCAGAAAAAATGGGTGACATTTGTCCCGATTTCATTGGATTGGCAAGACTACACGGTGTCCTTTGCTGATTTTGTCCCCGACGGATGGAATTCGGGCAAGGGCGTGTATCCTCTACTCGATCCGGCCAAAGTGAGCTCACTTTCAATGGGGGTAAATCTGATGGCGGTATGGCGAGAAAAACCGATGGCCTTCTCCATAGCCGGTGTCTCCCTATGCAAAAACGAAACAGGTACATACGCACCCACCTCTTCGCTCGCCTCATTGAGACTGCCCTTTAAGGAAAATGGAATCACGCTACCGGGGTGGATACTGGATCCTTTTTTTCAATCTACTCCGCTAAAAGGACCTGCCACACTGGTCACGGCTAAAGGTTCGCCTTTTGGAGGAAACCCACGCCATCAAGATACGCGAGGTATATCCATACTGGCGGATGCTCTTACGGAATTTCCCGGTTCATTGACCGGGACGGATACCAAAAAAGACTACGACCACCGTACAGACCGCGAAAAACGTATTATTCCCATTTTAGAGACGGATGATGGCCGAATGGTGGCCCGTCTCGATATACATGCCGGTGGGCCTTACAAAAATTCAGCTATAGCGATGTTCGGCATTCGTCCCGAAACAGTAGCTGCCCAATCGGATCTGCAGGTGACCCTAGCGGACGTTGCAGGTTTTATTTTGAAGACTCCGAGAGTCCTGAAAACCAGCATCAACACCACGGTACAGCGACAAGATGAAGATGTCGTGCCAAAATTCACCATCACGTTGCACAATCCGACTGCTCAGACCGTAAAAGGAAAATTGGTTTTGGATATAGATGGGATGCCTCAGAAAAAGGTCGATGTCGAAATTCCCCATGGACAGGCGCTGGACAGGATTATCCAATTTGGAGCGGTGCCTGCCGATTTTTCATTCAAAAAATTCGATTACAAAATCGAATTGACCACTCCAGCTTCAAACGACCGCATCCATGAAACCGTCGATGTAGAACGTTCCATGCTAGAGGCATTCATCCATCTGGTCGGAACCCAAAAGAAATACCCCGATGGGCGGTATAGCCACCATTATTTTGGAGATGCCTACGGTGTGCGGGCCATGTTTGCCTACCTGGACTTTTTGGAAAGGAATCCCGAACATCTATCCAGGAACAAAGATTTATGGGCCAGGATATCGCCTGCTGATATAGAAAAATCTGCTCTCTGGTTTTGCGATATGCTTGCCGAGCGCCAATTGCCGACAGGTGCATTGCCTATGGGTTATTCGGAGCATGCAGGAGGGTATAATGTCGCCGATGGCGGACAGATGGCTCTAGCCTTGGCCCAACTGTCCCGGTATGTTAAAGATGATCAAAAACGAAAAGCATATATGAAAGTATGCTATCGCTTTGCGGATTGGGCAGAGACATTCTACATTGACAAAGCCAAGTCTGATTCCCTGAAAACGAGCAATCCCGAAGCCTATAAAAAAGGACATGCAAAAGAGGGGTTCTACGGGTTGGGACAGTCCGGAAGGCGCCGGCTCGATACTGGGCCTTCATGGGTGCTTGCCGACATCATCGGTGTACAGGTTTACCTGGCCCACATAGACAAAAGCAACCATCAGCAGAAGTATCGGAATATAGCAGAACGAAATGTTAAGTATTATGCGAACGCACAATATTCTGCTGCCGGATATTATCAGGCAGAAGCCCTTTTTTGGTCTTGGCTCACCGCAGACAGCCAAGCTATAAAGCAGGTTATAGAAGCGAACCTGAAGAACACTTTTCTTCCCCCTTTATACAAAGGGAAGCTTAATGACATGTACGATATAGGCTCTCGTTCTACCTTGCGTGCTTTGCCCCTTCTCTACTATCAGCAGTTTTTGGGCAATACTGCCGGCAACCGTGCAGTACTATTGAAGTATATATGGAGTTTTGGGGCAAACAGCTCAATGTCATCCATGCAAAACCTATCCCGGCACTTTCCAAAACCCGTACACGGCGAATCTCTGGCGGCGGCCAAGTATGCCGCCTTGAGTGCCCTGTGGGCCATGGAACTGCTCGAACCTGGCTCAACTTTATATCCAGGAGCGAATTAGATTATCAATTATAATATCATGAGAAAAATCAATGTCTCAGAGAATTTGTAAGGAGCGACTTGGATGAAGTCAGCTATAGCGTTAAGGATCTGCTCTAATTTGTCAAAAATAAAATCAGAAAGTTGGTCAATAGTTACGATTACAGAGATTAAGTAAAGATTTAAAAAGAAATATGATGATTTATAACCATATGAAAAGTAAAGCGAATATTTTTCTCCTGCTGTTGATGTTGTTTTCTATCGGCGTGAATGCCCAGGATAGAAAAGTCTCAGGGGTAGTAACCGATTCGCAGACAGGTGAAACCATCCAAGGTGTGCTTGTGTCGGTCAAGGGAAGTTCGACTAATACGCTGACCAATGGTAAGGGACAGTATACACTATCGGGTCTTTCAGACGATGCTATACTGTCTTTTACGTTTTTAGGTATGACAACTGTCGAAATTCCAATAGACGGGAAGGGTACGATTAATGCAACAATGGAACGATTGGCATTAGATTTAGACGAGATCGTTGTCGTCGGTTACGGAACCCAATCAAAGCGGGATGTGACCGGTTCGATCGTGTCGGTGTCCGGAGAGGATATGGGAACCAGTCCCGGGGGGACGATTGTATCGGCATTGCAGGGAAAAGTACCCGGTATGCAGATCATAACGAACTCCGGAGAGCCTGGGGCCGGAGCATCCATACAGATCCGGGGAGCGTCGTCAATCAGCGGTGGTAATGAGCCGCTATATATTGTGGATGGTGTTCCTATCGATGGAAGTAACATTACGGCGCTCAATGATAACGCGACCTTTAGCCCTTTGGCGGGCATCGACCCCAATGATATCGAATCCATCGAGATATTGAAAGATGCAGCATCAGGTGCGATTTATGGCTCCCGGGCAGCCAATGGGGTTGTTATCATTACGACAAAAGGAGGAAACAAGTTTGAGAACGTGAAACCACGGATAACACTGAGCCATACCTCCAGTTTGGTACAGCCTGGACGTAAAATGGACGTCATGAACAGTGGCCAATTCCGGGAGGCCTATGTGGATGCCCGAACCAATAACGGGTCAACAATAAATGCAGACTGGATCGACAATCCGCACCATCCGTATTATAACAATACGACAGATTGGCAAGATCTCCTGTTTCGGGATGCCTATCAACACAGCAGTAACCTGGGGATTCGCGGTAGCTCGGAAACATTCTCTTACGGCATATCCTTAGGTTACAGGAATCTTCAACCGACGATTGTGCATACGGATTACGGGCAAATGAATGCCCGTGGAAATTTTTCTTATCGTATCACGAAGAATATCTCTGCCGAAACCCGTGTCTCCTATAGCGATATTGACTACACGCGCATATTGTCCTCCAGCGGTAGCTACTACAGTGCGCTCCGGGCAGCACTCTTTACCAATCCGGTGTTTACACCGTTCGACCCGCTTACTGGTGAGCTTATGGATTGGTTGGGAAAACGCGAACAGCGGAATCCTTTGGCGGTTGCTGAAAAAGTACCTGCTACATTCGATCGGAATACAACAACGTTGACACAAAATGTCACTGCCGAACTGCTTAAAGGCCTGAAATTCAAAACCAGTGTTTACGCGACGGTCTCGAAGTTCGAGCAATCTTATTATCAGCCTAAAACATTTAGTTCGTCGACCCCGAGAAGGGATGATGGGCGTTATCAACAACAATTGTCCAATCATTTCGTAAATGAAAACACGCTTAGCTACAACAGGCTATTGAAGAAGCACCGCATAAGTGCGGTCTTAGGGCAGTCTATAGAAAAATGGTCGACGGACGAAATCCTGCATTATGGAGAGGATTTCGTCGATCCAAATGTGACGCCGATACAAGGAGCAGCCCGGATGACCAGGGTAGAGCAGAATATATCCAAGCGGGCGATGCTTTCATTTTTCGGACGGGTAAACTACAGTTATGCCGGTCGGTATCTCGCATCTTTCACGATGCGACGTGATGGTTCATCGCGTTTCGGTGCGAACCGCCGTTATGGTAATTTCCCGGCGGCAACGTTCGGTTGGCGCTTTTCGGATGAAAGCTTTATGGATTTTGCCGGCAAAATCCTGGATAACGGTATGATCCGGGGAAGTTTTGGTATTACGGGAAATCAGGTGGCTCCTAATTATGCTTGGCAAGGCCAATTCAGCCCGGCCGCAAGTCGCTATGATGGGAATGTTGCCATTCTCCATGATGCCATGATGAACAATAGATTGGGATGGGAAACAACCACACAGTATAATGTAGGTCTTGATCTGTCTATGTTTAAAAAGCGGGTCTCGTTTACGGCAGATGTTTACAAGAAACAAAGTGAAGATCTGTTATTCAGCTTCCCGCTCAACGATTATACCGGATTTAACTCGGTCACCCGAAACTACGGAAGTATTGAAAACAGGGGATTGGAGCTTTTGTTGGAAACGGTCAATTTAGATAAAGCGGTGCGTTGGGAAACAGGTGTCAATTTTTCGCTCAACAGGAACAAAGTGACAGCTTTGCCGGAAGGAGAGGATATTTTGATCGGTGATTTTTCACTGGGCCGGATAGGTGAGCCCGCCGGTGTTTTTTATGCTCATCGTGCATTGGGTGTGTATGCCAACGACTCGGACAATGTATACTACGCACCAGATGGAACGGTGGGCCAATACACCAGAGGATCTGCTACAGGGGAAGTATTTAAAGGTGGAGATATGATCTGGGACGATATCGATGGTAATGGAATAATAGACGATAACGATCGGGTAATTATTGGAAATCCACACCCAAAGTTTATAGGTGGATTTAATAATAGCCTGGCTTATAAGAATGTTTCCTTGAAATTTTCCCTGTACTGGTCATATGGCAATCAACTTATGAATACCCTAAGAAGGCGGAGAAACCAGATGCTTACCGCCGGAAATTTGGGACAGGATGCCTTACGACGCTGGAGAGAGCAAGGAGATGTTACGGACTTTCCAATGCTTCGGTATCAGGATCTGATGGGTAACTTCAGAACTTCCTCATTTACTATGGAAGACGGTTCATTTGTCCGCCTTAAAGAAATTGTCTTAGGTTATACGGTTCCGTCAAAGTATTTGAAAAGGTTCTTTTTCAACTCTCTTGGCGTGTATGTCTCGGGAACCAACTTGTTGACATGGAGTTCATACAGTGGCTTAGATCCGGAAGTAAATACATCGACCAATCCCTTTATTTCGGGAGCTGATAATGGGGCATTGCCACAGAGCCGCTCCTACAATTTTGGTATAACAGCCCAGTTTTAACGATTAAAAAATTATACAGATGAAGAAATATATCTATTTTATCGTGACTTGCCTATTGCTAGCTAGCTCGTGTAATGTGCTGGATCTAGAACCTGAGACTTCCTGGTCCGGCTCGAATATTCCGACAGAGGAATCTCATCTGAACGGCATATTATACGGAGGTTATGAGCGTCTGCGGTCTGCGTTATCCACTGGTTTTTTGGTGTATGGCGAATTACGGGCAGAAGCATTCTACAACAATGCGTTTCAGACGAATATCGATAAGGCTGTTAACAATTCGCTGGATTACGACATGTCCTATGCGTCGTGGCAACCGTTTTATGAAGTCATAAAACAGGCGAATATTGTGCTCAAATATACACCCGATCTGATCGCGACAAGCGCGATTACGCAGACAGATGCAGATGCAATCATGGGCCAGGCCTATACATTACGGGCTTTTGCTTATTTTTATATCGTACGGATTTGGGGAGAAGCTCCGTTGATCTTAGAACCTTTTCTTTCTGACGACGATCTGAAAGGGTATGGCCGGGCGCCTCTAAATGAGCTATATACCCAGATGCATCAGGATCTACAGGAAGGGCAGCGTCTGATCCCGACATCCGGTAATGCGCGGACCACATTGACACGTGCCGCGGCACATGCTATTGAAGCACATTTGTATGCATGGGAGCATAATTATGAACAGGCTATCATCTCGATCGATAAGGTATTGGGCAATTCGAATTATTCGCTGGCCAGTCTTTATAATTCGAGCTGGAATACCGGAGCAAGCGATTTTACGGCTCGGGTACAGGCGTCTGACTATGCGGCGATTTTCAATATAGGACGTCATAAGGAATCCATTTTTGAACTCGCTTTTAATTTAGCAGATGGAGATAATACCCGATTCCTAACGAGTTATTTTTCAGGTACAAATCCGATTGTTCGTGTAAGGCAAGAATTTGGCGATACCTTTGATAGCAACGATTGGCGGGCTATTGCAAGTAGCGAACGGTCGTCTTCAGGAACGTATAAGGCGATCAAGTATATCATTGGTTTTAGTGCTGATGTAGACACGCGGAATATTGTCCTGCTCCGGTTAGGTGATCTGTATCTCCTGAAAGCAGAGGCTATCCTGTCACTCGAGGATACCGATGAAAGCCGTGAGGAAGCCATGGGACTGGTGAACATTATTCGGAATAGGGCAGGTGGGCCTGCTTTTGAAATACCGGAAGCGGAATATCTGGACCGTGGTCTCTATACGCAGGATGAGCTGCTTGACCTGATACTGGAAGAGCGCAAATTCGAACTGGCCTACGAGGGTTACCGGTGGTTTGACCTGGTGCGGACAGGCAAGGCGATCGAAGTATTGCAGGAGACCCGCGGTATAGACCTTGACCCGAGATCCCTGGTGTGGCCTATCCACATTGATGAGATCCGACGGGCAGGGGGGCTGATTGAGCAAAATGAATACTATAAGTAACACGTAAAGAAATAGCTATGAAATATTCAGCACTATTGATGTTTGGTCTAGGGATTGTCCTATTGGCCGGCTGTAATAAACTCATGAAAGATTATGATTTGGATACCTCCAATGAGCTGGATGATGTCACGCTCCTGGAGTACATTAATCAGGGAAAAGACCCACGGCTAACCTTATATGCCGAAGCGGTACATTATGCCGGTATGGAGGATGTCTTGGCGGGGCAGGCTAAGACACGGATTGTTCCCACCAATAATGCTATTCAAGGACTATTACTCAGTGCAGGTGTATCGAGTATACAGGAATTGTCGCCGAATGTAGTGAAGGAGATGCTTTCTTATCTGGTGATTCCCGGTGCTTATCGATCGTTGGATTTGGAGGAAGATGAAACTATCGGGAAAGAGACCGTGCGGGGAGATAGTTTATACCTCACCCGGAATGTGTCGGCTACGGATAAATTTCGTCTCTACGTCAACAAAAATTCAAAGCTCGCTACGCCACAGATACCGGTGATCGGTCAGGACTATGTGTTCAAAGACGGCGTTGCCCATGTCGTTGATATTTTTCCGACGTACCAGGAAGTCATGGCAGTTACGGATCCAGTGCCCGATGGGGTAGATTATTCGGATGCCAAAAAGGATACGTTATGGGTGGAGGCAGATGCTCATGTCTACAGAGGAAGTGGCAATGGGAATTATGGTGGGAGCGGACCAGCCACTACCCACTCTATTATAGTTAACGCTCGTTCGGATGTTTATGCAAGACGTGGGTTCATCAAGTTTGGTCTAAAAGAGATTGCTTTTGCAGACGACTTAGTGGCTGCGAATTTCAATTTTAATGTTCGTAGCATGAGTGTTGCAGGTATGACGCCTACTCTCGGTGTTTGGGAGACCGGTACGGATTGGGAAGAGCTTGAGATAACCTACAATAATATGCCAGTTTTTGAAGGGCAAATCGCTACGTCGGGGGGACTTGGCTTAGGTTGGAATGGAGTGGATATAACTACTTTCATCAACCGTGCATACCAGAATCATACGGAAAAAGTATCGTTTGGACTTGGGTTGATGGATGATCCAAATGGTATCATCGGTAATATGTTCATTTTTACCAAAGAGGTGAATAACGACTTAAAAGCTTTTATCAGCTTACTGGGCGCGATGCCGAGCGAGCTGGAGCTCGATCATCTTTCCGCACTGCAGGTACCCAAAGATGGAGCAGCTACGGTAACGAAGGAACAGCTGTCGATGAAGCCAACGGCATCAGCGATCTATAATTATACGGACAACAATATTATCTATATATTAGCAGAGACACCTGCCAATGGTACTGTGACACGCTTCGGTCTTCCTATGGGCAAATTTGGGGAGTTTACGCAGGAGGAGCTGAAAGGTGGTGCTATCCGCTATGTACACGATGGTACAGGGTCATCGGATGTGGTCACTTTTAAAGTAAAGGATTATATTGGTGGTGTGTATGCTGATTTTGTAGAGCTACCGATCACCGTGCAGTGACAGTCAAATATTTAAGCAATAAAAACAGAAAAATACTATGACGTACCTAACTCTAATCAAGACAGCAATTTTAACTTTGTTTTTGTCATCTACAGCTTTTGCATGGCCAGCAAGTGATATTATGGCCGATCCTGTTCCCACATACCGAAACTTAAGGTATGGTGATCAACCCAAAGGAATCGGCCAGGACAGTACGTCCGACAGGACTCTAGACTTGTACCTGCCGCAGGAACACAAAGGCAAATTGCCGGTAATGGTGTTTGTTCACGGCGGTGGTTTTAGCGGTGGTGATAAGGGGCAGGCCAGTTCGCAGGTATTTTGTGCCAAGCTTGCTGAACAGGGCTTTGCGGTGATTTCCATCAATTATTACCTTACCCTGAAGCATGAGCGTACAGCGGGT
>Ga0180217_1003808_pt1 | contig 12420 bp, 11 predicted proteins | sample eDN3rd37CBELigOP_FD_128521 | JGI IMG/M metagenome (GOLD analysis project Ga0180217, IMG submission 128521) | Enriched Organic Plus compost microbial communities from Emeryville, California, USA - eDNA 3rd pass 37_C BE-Lig OP (version 2) (version 2) ... | reverse complement strand
TTCGCCGCTCGTGACCCCCGAGACCGGATGGATCGCGATCCTCATCGGCGTGCTGGGCGGCTGGTCGTTCGGCGCGCCGCTCATGGCGTACGCGTCGTCGATCGAAGACGACAAGGGTCAGTTCGCGCTTGTGCAGCGGTTCGTCTTCATGCCGATGTTCCTGTTCTCGGGCACGTTCTACCCGCTCGACTCGCTTCCGCTCTGGCTTCAGTGGATCGGGTGGATCTCGCCGCTGTGGCACGCGACCGAGGTCGGCCGCACGTTCATGTACGGCCGCCCGACCGAGCCGTTCGCGGTCGTGGTCCACGTCGTCTACCTCGTCGTGCTCGCCGTCATCGGCTATGTCCTGGCGCGTCGCAACTTCGCGAGGAGGCTGGCGAAATGACCACCGCCGTCGACACGCCCCCTCAGCGCCTCCGCTCCGGCGGCGTGCGCGCGCTCTACGCAGGCAATCCCGGCGCGGTCGTGCAGCGCGGCCTCGTGGCGGCGCGCAGCTCGAGCTGGGTGGTCGTGCTGTCGGGCTTCTTCGAGCCGGTGCTCTACCTGGCCTCGTTCGGCATCGGCCTGGGCATGCTCATCGGCGACGTCGAGACGTCGGCCGGCGTCCAGGTGCCGTATGCCGCTTTCATCGCGCCCGCGCTGCTCGCGGTGTCGGCGATGAACGGCGCGATCTACGACTCGACCTGGAACGTCTTCTTCAAGATGAACTACGCGAAGCTCTACGAGGCGATGCTGGCGACCTCCCTCGGCCCGCTCGACGTCGCCCTGGGCGAGATCGTCTACGCGCTGCTGCGCGGGCTCGTCTACGCGTCGGGCTTCCTCGTGATCATGCAGGTCGCAGGACTGAACCTGTCGTGGACGGCGATCCTCGCCCTCCCGGCGGTTCTGCTCATCGCCTTCGGGTTCGCGTCGCTCGGCATGGCCGTCACGAGCTACATGAAGGTCTTCCAGCAGATGGACCTCATCAACTTCGTGCTCCTGCCGATGTTCCTCTTCTCGGCGACGTTCTACCCGATCACCGTCTACCCCGAGTGGGTGCAGGCCATCGTGCAGGCGCTTCCGCTGTGGCACGGTGTCGAGCTCGTGAGGGGTCTCACGACCGGGGCGCTGCACCCGGGCATGCTGTGGCACGTGCTGTATTACGTCGTCATGATCGCGGTGGGGCTCGTCTTCACGACGAAGCGGCTGCGCGCGCTCTTCCTCGACTGACCGCCCTTCGGCGTAGAAGCGGGACGAGTCTAGAGCGACCCCGTCTGGCCCAGCCCGAGGTTCGTGTCGTAGTCGATGTCCTTCGTCTCCTTCGACAGCGCGAGAGCGATGAGGGTGAGCACGCCTGCGCCGCTCAGGTAGATCCCGACCAGCCAGGGCGAACCGTCCGCGGCGGCCCACAGCGCGACCGCGACGATCGGCGCGAGCGCGGCGCCGAGGATCGACGACACGTTGTAGGCGACCGCGGAGCCGGTGTACCGCACGTTCGTGGGGAAGAGCTCGGGAAGGATCGCGCCCATCGGCCCGAACGTCATGCCCATGAGCGTGAAGCCGAAGATGAGGAAGGCCTGGACGAGCGCGCCCGTGAACTTCGGGTCGAGCTGAGGCACGAGGAACACCTCGAACACCAGGCCGAACGCGACGATGCCCGCCGTCACCCACATGAGGAGCTTGCGTCGGCCGACCGAGTCGGCGAGCGGGCCGGACAGCAGCGTGAACACGCCGAAGAACACCACGCCGATGATCTGCATGATGACGAAGTCGGTGTAGCCGAAGCCGAGCCCGGGCACGTAGGCGGCCGCGTCGAAGGGCGTGCCCGCCGCTTCCGCGGCGGCCTCGGCTCCCTCGAGCGTCGGCGTCGTGCCGTACGAGAGCGTGAAGCTCGTCATGAGGTAGAAGAGCACGTAGGTGGCCAGCATGATGAACGTGCCGAGGATGAGCTGCCACCAGTGGCGCCGGAACACCGCACCCAGTGGGAACCTGCGGATCGCGCCCACCTTCTCGGCGCGCGCGAAGGTCTCGGATTCGACGAGCTTGAGGCGCACCCACAGACCGACGATCACCATGACCGCCGAGAAGAGGAACGGCACCCGCCAGCCCCACGCGAGGAACGCGTCCGAGCGCTGACCGGGTCCGTCGGGGTGCGGCAGCGTGAAATTGATGAGCAGGAACACCGTGTTCGCGATGATGAAGCCGAGCGGCGCGCCGAGCTGCGGGAACGTGCCGTACCACGCGCGCTTGCCCCGCGGCGCGTTCTCGGTCGCGACGAGGGCCGCACCCGACCACTCGCCGCCGAGCGCGAAGCCCTGCGCGAGACGGAGGATGAGCAGCAGGAGCGCAGCCCACAGACCGATGTCGTCGAAGGTCGGGAGGCACCCGATGAGGAACGTCGCGATGCCCATCGTGAGGAGGGACGCGACGAGCGTCGCCTTGCGGCCGAAGCGGTCGCCGAAGTGGCCGAACACGACGGCGCCGAGCGGCCGGGCGACCATCGCGGCACCGAACACGCCGAACGACGCGAGGAGGGCCGTCGTGTCGTTGCCGGTCGGGAAGAAGAGGGTCGGGAAGACCAGCACGGCGGCGGTCGCGTAGACGTAGAAGTCGTAGAACTCGATCGTCGTGCCGACGAGGCTGGCCGCTATCACGCGGGAGCGGGGATTGGCGGGGGCGGATGCTGCGGTCTCGGACGCCGCGGAAGAACTGCTCATCTGTTCACCTGAGGTCAGGGGGGAGAGAGTCCTCGTGGGACGGACCGGCGGGCCGCCGCCGGCGCAGGGTGACGCACCAGGCGGCACTGCGCTGGGTCACCGGAGCACCGGCAGATTCGCCGACGCACAAGCTATGAGTGTAGGCGCCGCGGCGGGCAGCCGATTCGAGGGCACGGAGAAGGCGGATGCCCCGGGCTGAGGCATCCGCCTTCTCCGATGTCCGCGTCAGCGCCAGATCACGCCGAGCGCGGCGTTGAGAAGGGTGAGGAGCCCGATCGCCCAGAAGATGCCCGGGTTGACCTTCCCGTCGCCGCCGCCCTTGCGGGCGCGGGACTGGCCGATGCCCATGAGTGCGCCGATGACGATCAGCACGACGAGCTTCACGCCGATCTTGACGTAGTTCAGGTCGTACGAGATGCCCCACGGCGCGGCGAGGACGAGCCCCGCCAGACCGGCGATCGCGAGGCCGATGTTCATGAGGCGCGTCACCTGCCGGCGCCCGCTGAACTGCTCGGCCGCCCATGCGCCGAACAGCAGCGCGAAGCCGGTGAGGTGGATGAAGACGACGATGAGACGCAGATACTCCATGGGCGTCACCATAGGGGTTCATGCGGGGCGCCGCCACCAAGGTGCGCCTCAACACGCGTGCGGACTTCAGGCGCGCAGCGCTCGCAGGGCGAGGGCGGTGCGGATCGCGGCATCCGCGGCTTCTGCGCCCTTGTCCTCCTTCGAACCTGGCAGACCCGCGCGGTCGAGGCCCTGCTGCTCGTCGTCGAGGGTGAGCACGCCGAATCCGACCGCCTTGCCGGTGTCGAGCGCGACGCGCGTGAGACCGTCGGTCGCGGCCGACGACACGTACTCGAAATGCGGCGTGCCGCCTCGGATGATGACACCGAGCGCGACGACCGCGTCGGCCCCCGCCTCGAGCGCGACCTTCGCGGCGACCGGGAGCTCGAACGAGCCCGGTACGCGCATGAGCCGATACGACGCGCCGGATGCCTCGAGCACCCGCTCCGCGCCGGCGATGAGGCCGTTCGTGATCTCGTCATGCCACGTCGCCGCGATCACGACCACGTCGAGGCCCGACGCATCCGTGCCGCCCGTGATCGGCGCTCCCTTGCCGCTCATCGTCCGGCGCCCTCCTTCATCTGTGCGAGCGCGTCGCTCAGGTCGTCCTCCGCGATCAGGTGCCCCATGCGGTCGCGCTTGGTCGCGAGGTACTGGTGGTTGTTCGGGCCGACCCCGACCAGGAGCGGCACCTGCTCGACGATCTCGAGCCCGAGGTCGCGCAGCTGCTTGACCTTGTCGGTGTTGTTCGTGAGCAGGCGCACGCGATCGATGCCGAGGTCCGCGAGGATGCCGGCTGCGGCGGCGTAGTCGCGCGCGTCGGCGGGAAGCCCCAGCGCGAGGTTCGCGTCGACGGTGTCGAGGCCGCGCTCCTGCAGGCTGTACGCGCGCAGCTTGTTGATGAGCCCGATTCCGCGGCCCTCATGCCCGCGCATGTAGATGACGACGCCGCCGTCCTGCTCGATCGCGTCGAGAGCGGCGTCGAGCTGCGGGCCGCACTCGCACTTGAGCGAGTCGAAGGCCTCGCCTGTGAGGCACTCGGAGTGCACGCGCACGAGCGGCGCGTCGGCGTCGAGCTCGCCCGACACGATCGCCAGGTGATCGGTGCCGGTCACGCGATCCTTGTACGCGAGGAAGCGGAACTCGCCGTGGGCCGTGGGCACGAGCGCCTCGGCGCGCAGACTCACGCGGCGACGGTGGTGGTGCTCTCCCTCCGGCGCATCCGTGCGGGGGTCGACCTCGTCGAGATAGCCGATGAGCTGCTCGATCGTGATGACCGGGATGCCTTCGCGCTCGCCCATCTCGAGCAGTCCGGGAAGGCGCATCATGCTGCCGTCCTCCGCGACGACCTCGCCGATCGCGCCGACGGGGGAGAGGCCCGCGAGGCGCATGAGCTCGACCGCGGCCTCGGTGTGACCGGCGCGCTCGCGCACGCCGCCGTCCACGGCGCGCAGCGGGAGGATGTGACCCGGACGGATCACCGACGACGGCGTCGAGTCGGGGTCGGCGAGCACATTGAGCGTGTGGGCGCGGTCGGACGCGCTGATGCCCGTCGACTCGCGGTCGGCGGCGTCGACGCTCACCGTGTAGGCGGTGCCGCGCGCGTCCTCGTTGAGGGCCACCATCGGCGGCAGGTCGAGGCGATCGGCCCAATCGGCGGGCATGGGCGCGCAGAGGAACCCGCTCGACCAGCGGATGGTCCACGCGAGCCACTCCGGCGTGGCGAGCTGCGCCGACAGGACGATGTCGCCCTCGTTCTCGCGGTCCTCATCGTCCGCGACGATGACGGGACGCCCCGCGCGCAGCGCCTCGAGGGCTTCGGGGATGGTGGAAAGGCTCATCGGAAGCCTCCTTCCGTGGCGACGGCCGCGGCCGCCGGAGTGAAAGCGAGCAGGCGCTGCACGTGGCGCGCCAGGATGTCGGTCTCGAGGTTGACGCGGTCGCCGGGTTCGCGCGCACCGAGCGTCGTGGCCTCGAGGGTCTCCGGGATGAGCGAGACCTCGAACCACGCCTCGTCCCCGGTCCCTGAGCCCTCGTCCCCGGTCACTGAGCTTGTCGAAGGGTCACTCACCGCGCTGACTGTGAGCGAGACGCCGTCCACCGCGATCGAGCCCTTGTCGACGACGAGCGGGGCCAGTTCGCGCGGAAGGCTGATCCGCACGACACGCCACTGGTCGCCGGGACGGACCTCGAGCACGGTGCCGGTGCCGTCGATGTGGCCCTGCACGATGTGTCCGCCCAGACGCCCGTGCGCGGGTGTCGCACGCTCGAGGTTGACGGCGCGGCCGGGTGCGATGCCGGCGAGCGTGGACATGTCGAGGGTCTGCTTCATGACGTCGGCCGTGAACCAGTCGTCGCCCTGGTCGACGACGGTCAGGCACACTCCGCTGACGGAGATCGAGTCGCCGTGCGCGGCATCCGCCACGATCTTCGGCGCCCGGACGGTGATGCGCGCGCCGTCTCCCGACGGCTCGACGGCCGTCACGGCGCCGATCTCTTCGACGATGCCGGTGAACATCAGGCGTCTCCTTCGTGTGATTCTGAAGTCTTGCGGGGAGTGGCGACGATGAGAAGGTCGTCGCCCAGACGTTCGACGGATGCCAGAATGAGCCGCCGCGCGTCGCCGATCGCGCGGACGCCGATGTCGCCGATCGCGAGCCGGTCGCCTCCGAGCAGCACCGGCGCGACGTAGGCGAGCACCTCGTCGGCGAGCCCCTCGCGCACGAAGGCGCTCGCGATCGTGGGACCGCCTTCGACGAACACGCGCTGCACTCCGCGGTCGCGGAGTTCGCGGAGGACGTCGGGGAGGGAGTGGCCGTCATACTGCAGGACCGGGCGCGGATGCCGCCGCACCGCGGCATCGGCCGGGATCTCGCGTGCGCCGAGGACGACCGGCGTCGGCTGCCGGTCGAGCAGCGAACCGTCGGCGGCGCGCGCGGTCAGCGCAGGATCGTCGGCGAGGACGGTGCCGATGCCGGCCACGATCGCGTCGGCACGCGCGCGACGGCGGTGCACATCATCGCGGGCCGCAGGGCCGGTGATCCACTTGCTGGACCCGTCGGATGCGGCGGCCCTCCCGTCGAGGCTCTGCGCCCACTTCACGGTCACGTGCGGGCGGCCGAGCCGCTGCACCTCGAGCCACGACGCGAGCAGAGCCTCGCCGTCGTGCTGGAGCAGTCCCTCCTCGACCGAGACGCCCGCGGCCCGCAGCCGCTCGGCGCCGCCGGATGACACGGTGTTCGGATCGGCGACGGCGAACGCGACGCGGGAGACGCCCGCCTCGATGAGCGCGACGGCGCACGGACCCGTGCGGCCATGGTGGTTGCACGGCTCGAGCGTGACGATCGCCGTGGCGCCGCGCGCGGCGCCCGGGGGAAGCTTCGACAGGGCGTCGACCTCGGCGTGCGCCGTTCCGGCGCCGCGGTGCCAGCCCTCGGCGAGGATCTCGCCGTCGGGGGAGAGGATGACCGCACCGACCTGCGGATTGATGCCTCGCGGACCGCGCAGCGCGAGGTCGAGGGCGCGCCGCATCGCGTCGCGTTCCCGCTCGGTCGCCGTCATCTCGATCCTTCTGTCGATCGCGGCACTCCGGCACGGGAGACGGCGGCGACGTCGACGACGGCGCTCGTGCTGCCTCCCATCCGGACTAGCGACGCTTCGCGTCGCATCACCGTCGGTTCCGGAATTCCACCGGATCAACCGTGGACCCGACCCAGAAGGTGCGGAGCCACGGCTCGCGGACTGTCACCGCCGGTTCGGATTCTCACCGACCCCGGAGCACGTTGATGCTCCGAGTCTACTCAACGCGACACGCCTCGTTTCATTCCATGAACGCACGTCCCTCTCAGCGGGCCGGAAGAGGAGTGGCGAGCGGGTATCTCGGGAGTGCGCGGCGTGCGGCCCGGGTGTCGGCGAGCGCGCATAGCCTGGAGGAGCGGGAAGGGGGCCGACGATGCAGGGGGCACAGCGACGGCCGGGATTCAGGGCGATCGCAGAGCGCCCGTACGCGGACGTGCTGATCGTCGGCGGCGGCATCAACGGCCTGGCGACGTTCCGCGACCTCGCGATGCAGGGTGTCGACGTCGCGCTCGTCGAGCGCGGCGATTTCGTGAGCGGCGCCTCCGCCGCGTCGAGCCACATGATCCACGGCGGCATCCGCTATCTCGAGAACGGCGAATTCCGCCTCGTCGCCGAGGCGGTGACCGAGCGCAACGCGCTGCTGCGCACAGCACCCCATTACGTGCGGCCGCTGCAGACGACGATCCCGATCTTCACGACGTTCTCCGGCGTGCTGAGCGCCCCGTTGCGGTTCCTGCGCCACGGCAAGGGGCGCCCGCGCGAGCGCGGGGCGGTGCTCATCAAGGTCGGTCTCATGATCTACGACTCGTTCTCGCGCGGGGGCGGTCGGGTGCCGCGGCACACGTTCCACGGGCGGCGACAGTCTCTCGAGCGCTTCCCGTCGCTGAACCCCGCCGTGCGCTACACGGCGACCTACTGGGACGCATCGCTCCACGACCCCGAGCGGCTCGCGCTCGACGTGCTGCGCGACGGGATCGCCGCGGGCGGCGATCGTGCGCGCGCGGTGAACTACACCGAGGCGGTCGGCGAGCGCGACGGGCGCGTGGTCGTGCGCGACGTCGAGTCGGGCGAAGAGGTGGCGTTCGCGGCATCCGTCGTCGTCAACGCCTCAGGACCCTGGACCGACCTCACCAACGCCGCCCTCGGCGAGTCGACCCGGTTCATGGGCGGCACGAAGGGCTCGCACATCGTGCTGGATCACCCGGCCCTGCTGGCCGCGACGGGCGGGTGCGAGCTGTTCTTCGAGCACAGCGACGGGCGCATCGTGCTCATCTACCCGCTCAAGGGGCGGGTGCTCGTCGGAACGACCGATCTCGAGCACGACATGGCCGACCCCATCGTGTGCACCGAGGAAGAGGTCGACTACTTCATCGCACTCATCCGCCACGTGCTGCCCGACATCGAGGTCGACCGGTCGAGCATCGTGTACCGGTTCGCGGGAGTGAGGCCGCTCCCGGGTCACGGAGACCTCGCCCCCGGCTTCGTCTCTCGCGACTACCGGATCGAGCGCGGGTCGATCGGCGGGGCGACGGATGCGGCGCTGCTGAGCCTCGTCGGGGGCAAGTGGACCACATTCCGGGCATCCGCCGCGCATCTCGCCGACCGGGTGCTCGACGTGCTCGCGGTGCCGCGGCGGCGATCGACGCGCGGCGTGCCGATCGGCGGCGGGCGCGGGTTCCCCGTGAGCGAGCGTGCGCGGCACGGCTGGATCGCCGAGCACGACGCAGGGGTCGGATTCGCGCGCGCATCGGTGCTGCTCGACCGCTACGGAACGGTCGCAGCGGAGGTCATCGGCGCGATCGTCGACGACCCGGATGACGCGCCGCTGGCCGACGCGCCCGGCTACTCGTCCGGGGAACTGCGCCACCTCGCGCGCACCGAGCACGTCGTGCACCTCGAAGACCTCCTGCTGCGGCGTACGAGCCTCGCGTTCACGGGAGAGGCCGAGTCCGCGGCGCGCGAAGTCGCCCACGCCGTCGCGCCGGTGCTCGGGTGGGACGAGGCCGCCGTCGCGGCCGAAGTCGAGCGCGCGATCGCCGCCGTGCACGCCGCCGATCCGTCGTGGACCGGCGTCCGGTCGTGACGGCGCCGTCGCGATAGCCTGACGAGGCGGATGCGGCGACGAGGCAGCGAGGAGGCGATGTGACGCAGCACGTGCTGGCGATCGACCAGGGCACCACCTCGACGAGGGCGATCGTGTTCGACGCGGCCGGTGCGATCGTCTCCTCGGCCCAGCGCGAGCACGAGCAGATCCTTCCCCGTGCGGGCTGGGTCGAGCACGACCCCGTCGAGATCTGGACGGGAACCGAATGGGTGATCGCGGCGGCCCTCGCGCGCGCCGGAGTCGCGGCATCCGATGTCGCCGCGGTCGGAGTGACGAACCAGCGTGAGACCGCGATCGTGTGGGACCGGCGGACCGGTCGTCCCGTCTCCAACGCGCTCGTGTGGCAGGACACGCGCACGCAGCGGCGCATCGACGAGCTCGCCCGAGACGGTGGACCGCAGCGCTTCGCTGAGATCACCGGCCTCCCGCTCGCGACGTACTTCTCGGCGTCGAAGATCGCGTGGATCCTCGACCACGTGCGGGGCGCCCGTGAGGCCGCGGCCGCGGGGGATCTGCTCTTCGGCACGCCCGACACGTGGGTGGTGTGGAACCTCACCGGCGGCGCGCGCGGCGGCATCCACGTGACCGACGTCACGAATGCGTCGCGCACGCTGCTCATGGACCTGCGCGCGCTCGACTGGTCTGACGAGCTGCTGGAGGTGTGGGGGATCCCGCGCGCGATGATGCCCGAGATCCGGTCGTCCTCCGAGGTCGTCGGCACCGCGCACCTTCCCGACTCGCTGCACGGCGTGCCGATCGCGGGCATCCTCGGCGACCAGCAGGCGGCGACGTTCGGGCAGGCCGCGTTCGATGGGGGAGAGTCGAAGAACACGTACGGCACGGGCAACTTCCTGCTCGTGAACACCGGCACCGAGATCGTTCGTTCCGACAGCGGCCTCATCACGACCGTCGCCTACCGCTGCGGCGACGAGCCCGCGCGGTACGCGCTCGAAGGCTCGATCGCCGTCACGGGGTCGCTCGTGCAGTGGCTGCGCGACAACCTCGGGATCATCAACCGCTCGGAAGAGGTCGAGACGCTGGCGGCGACGGTCGCCGACAATGGCGGCGCGTACTTCGTCCCCGCGTTCTCGGGACTTTTCGCACCGTACTGGCGCCCCGACGCGCGCGGTGCCCTCGTGGGCATGACGCGGTTCGTCAACAAGGGGCACATCGCCCGCGCCGCCCTCGAGTCGACCGCTTTCCAGTCGCGCGACGTGATCGAGGCGGTGGTCGCCGACACCGGACGCCCGCTCGACGAGCTGCGCGTCGACGGCGGCATGACCCGCGACGACCTGCTCATGCAGTTCCAGGCCGACATCCTCGGGATCCCGGTCGTTCGCCCGCAGGTCGTCGAGACGACGGCGCTCGGCGCCGCCTACGCCGCGGGACTCGCGACGGGAGTGTGGCGCGACCGCGACGAGCTGCGCTCGCACTGGCGCGAAGACGTGCGCTTCCAGCCGCGCATGAGCGTCGAAGAGCGCGAGCGCCGCTACCGTCTATGGAGGAAAGCCGTCTCGAAGTCGCTCGACTGGGTCGACGACGACGTGCGCGAGCAGGCGCAGGTCTGACCGACGCACGACGCGCCGGTCACTTCAGCAGGCGCGACAGTCGCCGGTCAGCGAGGATCTTTCCGCCCGTCTGGCACGTCGGGCAGTATTCGAGGGAGTTGTCGGCGAAGAAGACGCTGCGCACCTCGTCGCCGCACACGGGACACGCCTCGCCGCGCCGCCCGTGCACGCGCATTCCGCGTCGCTTGACGTCTTTGAGGTCTGCAGGGGGCTTTCCGGATGCCGCGGCCAGCGCCTCGGCGAGGGTCTCTGTCATCGCGGTGTAGAGCCTGTCGACCTCTTCGTCGGAGAGCCCGGCAGCGAGGGCGTACGGCGACATCTTCGCCGCGTGGAGGATCTCGTCGGAATACGCGTTCCCGACGCCCGCGATGATCGCCTGGTCGCGCAGCACGCCCTTGATCTGTACGCGGCGCCCGGCGAGCAGCCCCGCGAACGTGTCGCGATCGAACGACGCGTCGAGCGGATCCGGCCCGAGCCGCGCGACGCCCGGCACCTCGGACGGGTCGCGCACGACGTAGACCGCGAGCGACTTCTTCGTGCCCGCCTCGGTCAGATCGAACCCGGAACCGTCGGAGAGTGCGACGCGCAATGCGATGGGGGTCTTTCCGGGACGGATGAGCGTCTGCGGAAGCTCGTCGTACCAGCGCAGCCAGCCGGCCTTCGCGAGATGGAAGACGAGGTGCGGCCCCGCTTCGGCGCCTTCGCCCGTCGTCGTGGCGATGTCGACGAATTTGCCGTGGCGCTCGACGCCCGCGACCTCCGTGTCTTTCAACGACTCGATCGGGGGGTCGTAGGTCTTGAGCGCGGCGATGTTCGCGACCGTCGCGCGCGTCACGCGCAGGCCGGTCGTGCGCTCGCGAAGGAACTCGACGAGGCCCTGAACCTCAGGCATCTCGGGCATGGGCTCATCCTGTCATGAGCCGCCGACGAGCGTCTCGCGAGCGGCCCCGTCGAGCACGGGCCAGGGCTGCGGCATCCGGTCGTCGTCGACGAGGAGTCCCGCGATCCACCCGTCGTCGCGCCGTCCTTCGCCGTTGACGAGGGCCTGGCGCAGCAGGCCCTCGTAGCGGAACCCGAGCGTGCGCGCCGAGCGCGCCGACGCGACGTTGCCCGCGACCGCGCGCCAGCCGATGCGCTGGAGGCTCAATCCGTCCGGCGAGAAGCCCCAGTCGATGACCGTCACGGCGGCCTCGATGAGGATCCGGCGGCCGCGCGCCCACGGGGCGATCCAGTACCCGATCTCGCCCGCGCCGTGCTCGACGCCGTAGAGCCCGATCGTGCCGATGAGCGAGTCGGCTTCGCGGATGCCCCACGTGAGGTTGCGCCCCGCCTCCCAGTCCTTCGGGATCTGGGCGATGAACGCCTCGGCGTGGCGGCGCTCGTACGGCGTCGGGATCGTCGTGTACCGCTGGATCGCCGGATCCTGGCACGCCGCGAACATCGCGTCGGCGTCGGAGGCGACGGGAAGCGACAGTTCGAGTCGCGCGGAGCGGAGGACGACGGGCTGCATCCCGCCACGATAGTCGCCCTGCCGCGAGCCGGCGTGCCCGTTACAGGCGCACGCGGCGCAGCAGGCCGACCTTGTCGTACACGTCGGCGAGCGTGCGATCGGCGACCTCGTCGGCCTTCGCCGCGTTCTCGGCGAGCAGCCGGTCGAGTTCGGCCGGGTCGTCGAGCAGCGTCAGCGCGCGCTCGCGCACGGGAGCGAACTCCTCGACCACGACCTCCGCGAGGCCCTTCTTGAAGTCGCCGTAGCCGCGGCCGGCGTATTCGTCCTCGATCGCGCCGATCTGCCGACCGGTGAGCGCGGCGTAGATCACGAGCAGGTTCGAGACGCCCGGCTTGGTCTCGGTGTCGTACCGCACCGATCCCTCGGAGTCCGTCACCGCGCGCATGATCTTCTTGC
>Ga0180217_1003806_pt1 | contig 12424 bp, 12 predicted proteins | sample eDN3rd37CBELigOP_FD_128521 | JGI IMG/M metagenome (GOLD analysis project Ga0180217, IMG submission 128521) | Enriched Organic Plus compost microbial communities from Emeryville, California, USA - eDNA 3rd pass 37_C BE-Lig OP (version 2) (version 2) ... | reverse complement strand
TCGTTCCGCCTGGACTACCGTCTGAACGGGCGGCGCGAGACCGTCGTGCTGGGGAGGTACGACAAGGCCGGCATCTCGCTCGCGCGAGCGCGGGAACTGTGCATCGACGCCAAGCGCATGATCCGGGAGGGGCGCTCGCCCGCCTTTGAAAAGCAGCGGGCCAAGCGGCGGCTTCTCGAGGCGAAGAGCTTCGGCGAGTTCGGTGAGAAGTGGCTGACCATGGCGCCGATGGCCGACAGCACGCGGTCCATGCGCCGGGCGATCTTCGAGCGCGAACTCCTGCCGGCTTGGCGCAAGCGGCTTCTCACGGAGATCACGCCGGATGACCTGCGGGCACATTGCGGGGCCATCGTCGACCGCGGCGCGCCGGCGACGGCGCTCCACGTTCGCGACATCGTCAAGCAGATCTACGGCTTCGCCATCCTCCACGGCGAGAAAGTCGCCAATCCGGCCGACGAGGTCGGCCCCTCGGCGATCGCTCATTTCACCCCGAGGGACCGGTCGCTGTCGCCGACTGAAATCAGGATCATGCTCAAGCAGCTTGAGAATGTCGCAACGCTACCGACGATCCGTCTGGGTCTGAAGCTGATCCTGCTGACGATGGTGCGGAAGAGCGAGTTGCAGGACGCCGTGTGGGACGAGATTGATTTCGAGAATGCCGTCTGGACGATCCCGAAGGAGCGCATGAAGCGCTCGAAGCCGCACAACGTCTATCTTTCGCGCCAGGCGCTCGACATCTTCATCGCCCTCAAGACCTGTGCCGGCAATTCACGGTACGTCCTGCCATCGCGCTACGATGCCGATGCGCCGATGTCGCGGGCTACCTTCAATCGTGTCACCTATCTCGTCGTGGAGCAGGCGAAGAAGGAAGGGCTGCCGCTCGAGCCCTTCACCGTCCATGACCTACGCCGGACCGGATCGACGCTGCTCAACGAGCTCGGCTTCAACAGTGACTGGATCGAAAAGTGCCTGGCTCACGAGGACGGCCGGTCTTCGCGTGGGGTCTACAACAAGGCCGAGTACGAGGTGCAGCGCCGACACATGCTGCAAGAGTGGTCGAACATCGTCGATGCGTGGGTGGCGGGCGAGAAATACGCTCCGGTCCTCATCCCGCCTTCGATGCCGCTCCTCGCGCCTGATCCCGCTCTCTGACCGGGCGGGCGCGGCGCTGGCGGACATCTGGGTGCTGGGCGCGTCGCACCGGTGACGCTCGCCGTGCGGCCAGCCAGGCCTCGACTTCGGCCAGGTCCCAAACCACGCATCGGGGCGATAGGGCAAAACGGCGCGGGAATTCGCCGCGCTGTTCCATCTCGTAGATTGTGCTGTCGGCGAGCGGCACCATTTCGCGCAGCTGTTGCCGACGGATGGTTCGCCTGATTGGGGCGCCATTGCGGTCAGCCATCAGCATCTCCTCGGTTTTTCCTTCCGAGGAAATGAGCGCGATAGACTCCGAAAGGGAAGGGAAGAAATTCGGCATTCGGGGAGCCGGATAGCATGGCGTAGAAATAGAAAGCTGAATAGAAAGCTGCCTGGTCCGGCGACCGATGCGCCGCCTACGTGTCGAAAGGCTGTGGCGCTCCGAAGGTGGAGGCCGCACGTTCGAATCGTGCCGGGTGCACCAACTCACCGCCGTAAGCCGCTATTCCTGCGCCAAAGCCGCACCGGCTACGCCGAAGAAATCGAAAGTATGTTCAGCATCGTATGAGCGGCGGTTCTAGGCGGCGAGAAAGTTCGAATCTTTTCGGGTGGTATGGCTGGGTCGCGCCTATCCGGTGGATCTTAAATTGAACGGCCGCTTGTGGGCGGTTAGCGGCATTAGTCGCTAGCAATATTATCCAAGGAGCAGTTCGAATCCCTCTCGGCCCGCCACCGACATATCCGGAGAGGCTGTATACACGGTGGGGCAATTGATGCTGTGACCGCACATGCGCTTCCGCGCGCGGACAACTCTGGCAAGCCTAGGATCAAAAACGAACCCGCTCGCCGGTTCGCAGGCATCACGGCCTTAGTTGCAGGCTCCGGCTGAGGTCTGCGGCGAGAGAGCGGACAATTCAGCAAAGTCCACATGTCATCTTCGAGGTGACAACGGAGCCGCGTTTCACGCGGCATGAACTGCGTTCGTCGCGAAGGTCGCATGGGTGATCGCCACAGTCGTCCCCGCAGGGCCTGCCACAGTCTCGACAGTGGCACCGAGCTGCTGGGCGAGCGCCTTGACGATGCCGGTACCGAGTCCGGTTTTTGGTTGAGCAAAGACGCCGTCCGGCTTGCCGACGCCGTTATCTGCGACCGACAGCTTCCAGTTCGTTCCGTGAACTTCGTACCCGACGGAGATCCGGCCATCGGTCTTGTCGTTGGGGAACGCGTGCTTCAGGGCATTCATGACAAGCTCGGTGACGATCAAGCCGAGGCTCTCGGCCTGACGAGACGTAGCAACGCCCCCTACTCCAACTACTTTCAGCGAGACGGGTCGCGTCTCACCAATCATCGACGTCGCGAGCGTTTCGCATAACCTGGTGAGATAAGGTACCATCTCGACCGGTCCGCTGCCTCCTGGGCCGTGGAGTTGTCGCTGCACGGCCGCAACCGACATGACACGCTTGTGGGCGTCTTGCAGGTGGACGCGCGTCTCCTCCGACTCCACCGCCTTTGCCTTCATCAAGATGATGCTGGCGATGATTTGCAGGCTGTTGGAAATGCGGTGCTGAAGCTCATCGAGAAGCACGTCCTTCTCCCGCAGCAACTCGTCCTTTTCACGCTCCAGGGCGCGTCGCTCCGTGACGTCTTCCATGCCAAGCAGAATGGTCGCTTGGGCGCCACCCTCGGAGAACACTTGGCGTGCGTTCAAACAGATTCTGCGGTGTCCGAGATCGGGGAACTCATGCTCGACCTCGTAGCCCTCCATCACGCCATGCCGGGATATGACCTTTTCGAGCAGTTCTCGTAGCTTTGGAATGTCCCATTGTCCGTCGCCCAAGGCATACAAATGCCGGCCTTGGGTGTTCTCCGGGCTGACCTTGAATGTCGAATAGAAGGAGCGGCTCGCGGCGACCACGCGCAGTTCCTTGTCCAACACGAGGATGGGCTCGCGGACGGTGTCGACGATACCTTGGGCGAGTGCACATGCATCCGCGACGTCGGTGAACTGCTCTCTGAAGGCGGTGGAGTGCATCATTGGCGCAGTCCCTGTACACGCTGCGAATACCCCGGCGGCGCTACCACGCCGGGGCCTCACTGGATCAACGCAAGGTCGACAAACCCGCAGAATGTCCAGCGGTTTAAAGCGTAGTGCCCATATCGGCGGCGGGCTGTATAAAAGTGCTCATGAGCATCGGGACGCCATGATGAAGGCTTCATGCCTGGGAGCTTCGGGACTCTCCAAGTGCGCCCATCACTCACATTTTCATCATCCGTCTTCAAGGCACGGGAGGCCGAGGAAATTCCATCATGAAACGTAAGACAAATCCGGGATTCGATCCCAAGACCTTTCTCGCCAAGGCTGACGGCGGGCGGAGCATCTTCAAATACCAAATGGACCAAGTCATCTTCGCGCAGGGCGATCTGGCCGATTCGGTCCTTTATATTCATCACGGCAAGGTGAAGATGACCGTCAATTCCGCACAGGGCAAGGAAGCGGTGGTCGCCGTCCTGGGGCCGGATGAATTCTGTGGCGAGGGTTGCCTCGCAGGCCAGCCTCGGCGCATGGCGACGGCGACGGCGATGACGGACTGCGAGATCATGCGGCTGGAAAAGGCGGCCATCATCCGCGTCCTGCATGACGAGCCGGCGTTTTCCGAGATGTTCGTTGCACATCTGTTGGCCCGGACCATTCGCGTTGAGGAGGACCTGGTCGATCAACTGTTCAATTCGAGCGAGAAGCGCCTCGCGCGGGCACTCCTTCTACTGGCCAATTTCGGCAAGGAAGGCAAACCCGAGCCGATCATTGCCAAGGTCACCCAGGAAACGCTGGCGGAGATGATCGGGACCACCCGGTCGCGCGTGAGCCATTTCATGAACAAGTTCCGGCAACTTGGTTTCATTGAGTACAATGGCGCTTTAAAGGTTCACAGCTCGCTGCTGAGTGTCGTCCTCCACGATCATCCGCAGATCAGGCGCGACGATGAGCAAAATTGACCAGGCCGCAATACGGCATCCGCTACATTGACGCTTCGCGATGCATTGCAGCCCTTACGATCCTGTGGGCTGCTGTGCCGGTTTGGGGCGTGCCGCAACATTGATGGAGGACATCATGGACAAGGACCGGATAGCCGGATCGGCGAAGCAGGTGAAAGGCGCTCTCAAGCAAGGGGCCGGTAAGGCAGTCGGCGATGCCAAGCTGGAGTCGGAGGGAAAGGCCGACAAGATCGAGGGCAAGATCCAAAACGCTGTCGGCGGGCTCAAGGATAAGCTGAAAAGGAAATAGAGAACGCTGCTGATTGCGGTTTCCTTCGGGTCGAACAGCCTCATTTCATAGGCTTCTTCTCATACCTTTCGGCACGTGCGGTAACTGCAACGAGTTCCCTGCTTTGAGCAATATGGATCAGATTCCGCTTCGTCAGGCTGGTAAGCTGGATAGTCCAGTGCCTTCAATGTTGAAGGCACGCATACCGCAATCGGAGAGCCCAATGAACATTTTCTATATCATTGGCGTCGTGGTCGTGGTTGTCCTAGTTGCAGGCTTCTTGGGACTAAGCGGTTGAACGAGCAATTCGAACCAACGTCGACATGATCTGCTCACGCCGTTAAGCAGCAGGCAGAACGAGCGGCCAGTAACCGATCCCGTATTGCCTGAATGGCGACAGGCCTTGGTCACGCGATACGAAGAGACAACGGCACATTCGAAATTGCCAACATTGCAGCCGCGTCGCGGCGATTCCCGGTTGGCGGTAGTGCGGCGATCGCGGCAATCTGGAAATTTTCGCACATGGCTGAGCTATTTTGAACAGATCTCCATTCTGTAAGTCGCTAATTGGGCTTTCATACTCCGAAAATCGAAATGTCAGTCGTTAGCTTCGTCCGTGGCAAACGATAAATTTGCGGTTCTCAAGCGCAGGCCGCTCGTTCAGCGGAAACCCTAGCATGGATCAACACGCGACCGACGTCGCCTCCACGTCCGATTCCCGAGCCCTGGCACATGCACTGGGTCGCTATCGAGAACCGAATAGCGCGCGGAGCATCTTCGAGGTCGTGATCACGGCCGGGCCGTTTGCCTTCTTGTGGGTTTTGATATGGGCCGGTCTCGATGCCGGCTATTGGATTGGCTTGCTGCTTGCCATTCCGGCCGCAGGCTTCCTCGTGCGCCTCTTCATGATCCAGCACGACTGCGGCCATGGATCGTTCTTCCGCCATCGTCTCGCAAACGATTGGGTAGGACGTGTCATTGGCGTGCTGACATTGACGCCATATGACTTCTGGCGGCGCGCCCACGCCTTGCACCATGCTGGCTCGGGCAATCTCGATCGGCGTGGAATTGGCGACATCGATACACTGACCGTGCGCGAGTTCCTGGCGCTGCCCAAGGGACGTCGGCTCTTATACCGCTTGTACCGTCATCCGATCGTGATGTTCGGCGTTGGGCCGGCGTATCTGTTTATCTTTCGGCATCGGCTGCCGATGGGACTGATGCGCAGTGGCTGGCAGCCGTGGCTAAGCGCGATGGCGACGAATCTTGCAATCGCGGTCCTGGTTGCAGCGCTGATCTGGCTGGTCGGCGTTGGTCCATTCCTGCTTGTGCAGTTGCCGATCACGCTTATCGCCGCCTCGATTGGTGTCTGGCTGTTCTATGTCCAGCACCAGTTCGAGGATACGTTCTGGGCCCATGACGAGGGTTGGAATTTTCACGAAGCCGGGCTGCACGGCAGTTCGCACTATGACCTGCCAATCGTCCTGCGCTGGTTTACCGCCAATATCGGCGTGCACCACGTCCATCATTTGTGCAGCCGGATTCCCTATTATCGGCTGCCACAGGTGTTGCGGGATCATCCGCAACTTGCTGCCGTCGGTCGGCTGACGCTGTTCCAGAGCCTTCGCTGTGTGCGCAAGGTTCTTTGGGATGAGGGTCGGCACAAGCTTGTCTCGTTTCGCGAGATCGCATCTGTCTCCTCGCCGCATCGCGCTTTGATTTCTGGTGAATCGTGCGGTTGAAGGGAGCCGGACTCGCCCGCGCGCTAAGCAATGGAACGAAGAGGTGTGCCGAACGTTGGTCAAGGTTGGAGTGCATCACACGGCGCAGGGAAATGCGTAACGACACTGCCACAAGGACATAATAATCATGGATATCACCACTCTTCTCATCATTGTAGTTGTCCTTCTGCTACTTGGTGGCGGCGGTTGGTACGGCCGTGGACGCTGGTTCGGCAGGTGAGCTCCGCGATGCAGGGTTGATGACCCAATAGCTCAATACGTTTGGAGACTTCACCAGCGATCGAAGGATCGCGAGGCTTTGCGAGGCACTGTTGCCTCGTGCCTCATTACATTCCCAGGAGCGGATCATGACGGAAATTATAACCAACACCCTAGATACTGATCCTCGGAAAATCCGCTCCGGTCATGAAAACCCACCGGCGACGCCGATCGCAGGTATCGACGATGCCGTCTTGGCCGGGAGCGCGAGGGCCAGCAAGTTGATCGGCAGCGATGTCTACAAGGGCGACGCGGCCATAGGCCAAATCGAAGATGTTTTGGTTGAGCTTAATCACGCCACGTCGACAGCATTTATCCTTTCCCTTGGTGGCTTCCTTGGGATCGGGCGGAAACTGGTTGCCGTGCCGGTTAATCAAATCAAGGTTGGCAGCGAGGGGAGGATCATGACTGACCTTACAGAAGCGCAACTTGCCGGTGCGCCCGCCTTCGACTTTGGAGCGGTTGATCAGCATTTCCCGGAGGACGCGACCACCCGCGCCGTTTCGCACACCGGTTAGGGACGTGTTTTTGCGCTGCCTGAATTTGCCCTGAAACCTGTCGATAGTACCGCAATGGCGAAGAAGCAGTCGCAACGCGCGAAAGCCGCAGACCAGATGACTAAAGATCTCGGCCGTTGGGACGACGAAGGCGGGGCGCCGGCCGTGCCATCGCCCTTGCGCTACGATGTGGGCGGCTTGCCGGAGACGGCGCGCCGCATTTTGGAATGTCTCGGCGCCGCCTTAGTCGGAGCGTGGCATGATCTGCCGACCGATATTCAGCGGACCATCTTTCAGCGGGCGACTGCCGACAAAGCCTATGATCCCGCAGAATTGAGCTCTCGGATCGCGCGCTTCCTGCATGATCACAAGGGCGCTTCCGGCGCCGGGTAGGCGCTGCGGCGACGCGCGCACCTATCTCCCCGGCTGGTATCCGACCAGAGTCGGACGTTTGGCGATTGCCGCCGGCAGATGGAACGAAAGTTTGTGGAATGAGTGACGGGCTCGCGCAACTTCCCAGCGAGCCGGCAGACCGGGTTGCGAGGCCGTTTATACGGTTTCTGCGCATCGAGGCGATGGCCGGCGTCGTCCTGTTGCTCAGCGCGCTCCTCGCGCTTCTGCTGTCCAATACGCCATGGTCCGCACAATTCCTCGCCTTCTGGGAAATGCACGCGGGATTCACCCTTGGCGAATTGGAATTCTCCCGTTCGCTGAAACATTGGATCAACGATGGGCTGATGACGCTCTTTTTTTTCGTCATCGCCCTCGAGTTGAAGCGCGAGCTGGTGCTGGGAGAGTTGCGCAATCCGCGGATGGCCGCGCTGCCCGTGGCCGCCGCTCTTGGGGGAATGGTCGTACCAGCTGGGCTGTTTCTGCTGCTGGTCGGCGGCGGGCCGGGAGCGAGCGGCTGGGGCACCGTCATGTCCACCGATACCGCTTTCGTCATCGGGTGCCTCGCTATCCTGGGGTCTCGCGTTCCGCAGAGCTTGCGGCTGTTCCTGCTCTCTCTCGCGATCTTCGACGACATCGGCGCCATTCTGGTCGTCGCGATCGGCTATGGCGGAAGCTTGAACTGGATCGCGATCGGCCTGGTTGGTCTCGGGCTTGCCGTCGTGGCCGGGATCGCGCGGCTGGGCATCCGCAGCATTCCCGTCTATTTCGCTGTCGGCGGCGGCATCTGGCTGGCGCTCGACGCATCGGGCATCCACGCGACGCTTGCGGGCGTGATTCTCGGATTGATGACCCCGGCGCGAAGCTGGGTGAGCGACAGGCGTCTCCACGCGATATTCAACCGTGTGATCGCTTATCCTCCCGGTGACCACTGGAGTGGCGACAAGGTAGCACGCCTCGACCTCCGTCAGGCCGGCGTTGCTGCCCGCGAAGCCCTGTCCCCGATCGAGCGTCTGGAATTCGCTCTTCATCCGTGGGTGGCGTTCACGATCATGCCGCTCTTTGCTCTTGCGAACGCTGGCGTTCCGATAGCGGCTGCGAGCTTCGACCACACTCTCACGACGGCCATCTTCGCTGCCTTCGTGGTCGGCAAGCCCGTCGGGGTCATTCTGTTCAGCTTCCTGGCCGTGAAGCTGCGCGCGGGAATCCTTCCGAGCGAGCTGTCATGGGGCCTGCTGATCGCCGGAAGTCTGTTAACCGGCATCGGCTTCACCATGGCGCTGTTCATTGCCGAACTGGCTTTCGACTCTGTGCTCCTGGACTCTGTCAAGCTCGGCGTGATGGGCGCCTCGGTCATCTCGGCCGCGGCCGGGTTCCTCGCGTTGGTCTGGCTGACATCGTCTAGCAGGCAATAACGCCCGAGCAGCCGCCATGCAGCCTCACGACAATTGCGATTCCTGTTCAATCGACGGGATATCGTCATGTGCATCTACGAGCTGACTCGGACCTCGACCGACATGCCCAGGAAGGTATCGCTCATCCCCACGAAGCTGCCGGCCACAGGCATAACCTGCCGGATATCCCGTCCGACCGCGACGGGAATCAGATTGACGCCACCGACGCTGCGGTTCGTCGGATCGAAGGTAATCCAGCCTGCGCCCGGCACATAGACTTCCGCCCAGGCATGGGTTGTTCCTGCACCCTGCGACCCGAAGATTCCCTCGGCCGGATTGTGAAGATAACCAGACACGATCCGTGCACCGAACCCGAGCGTCCGTAACGCCTCGATGAAGAGGACGGCCATGTCGCGGCAGGAACCCCATCCGCGGTCCAGAGTCTGTACGGGTGACTGCGTGCCTTCATCGTCGCGCTCCTGATAGGAGACCCATGCCGGGACACCGGCATTGATGTCCTTCAGGAGGGAAAGCGTGTCGGTCGGATGGCTAAGGACGAAGGCTTGAACCCATTCCCGCAATCGTCCCGCCGGATCGGGCTGCTGCGGAATTGCCAAGGCACCGAGGTCCGTCCAGTCGTCGTCGCTGTATCGAAAAGGATAGAAGATTGCCGACGCTGCGACATCGAAGACCGGCCACGGGACGGCATCAAGCTCCAGTTCGGCGACGCTATCGATGATCAGGCTGTCGGCCATGGTCTGGAAAGTGGCTGTCGCCACCATGTTGCCTGCAACATCCTGCGCCCAGGTTACGATCGCATCCGGTTCCAGGCTCAGCTCTATCGACAGCAGGCGGAGCTCGCGGCTTTCCCGCGGCCGAAGCATGAGGCGATGCGGATGCAGGTTAACGGGTTTACCGTAGCGATAAATTGTCCTGTGGCGGATTCTCACCGTGACCATGGCTCTCTCCTGTGCGGCGCCCGCGCTGTGAATCTTCCCACTCACACGGGAGGGCAGCCAAATCATGCTCGTGACATCGCCTGGCGGCGAAGGCCTGAAGAAATAGGGTGTATTCTACGGCTTTGCGACGAGCTTGGTGAAATCTATGCCTTTGGCGGAATGAGGCCTTGACCTTGTAATGCCGGGACCGAAAGCACATATGACACGCGTTGGTGTCCGTGGACTGTACGCCAAGCAAACTGCGCGTTGCTGAAGCTACCTCTGCTTAAAAACGTGATTTCGGCGGTCTGTAAGGCGACCGCGAGCGGATGAGTTCCCTTTACTTTTTCGCCCGACCCCGAAGCGGTCGTGCTCTTGAGAGGCTTTGATGGCCAAAGGACAAAAGCGCAGCAATCGCGAGGCCCGAAAACCGAAGAAGGCGAAGGAATCTTCTGTCCCTTCAACCTCCCCGTTCAAAGGGCCGACGGCTTCAGTCGCACTTCCCAGGAGGAAGAAGCCTTAAGGACGCGGCCATGGCCGTCCGGACGACGGAGACGACGGTTACCTTCAAGAACACTTTCACCCTGTCGTCCATCGACGGACTACAGCCTGCCGGAACCTATCGGCTTGTCGTGGACGAGGAGGAGATTCCCGGCCTCTCCTTTCTTGCCTTTCATCGCACAGCAACGATGCTCCATCTTCCGGCTGTCTCGGTGTCTTCACCAAGCTATCAGGTCGTTTCCGTCGATCCCGCCGAGCTTCAGGCCGCTCTGGAGGCGGACGGTCGCACGTCCCTCGACAACGGGTAGAGATACCTCGGCACATGGCGCTATCCGTGCCAACCGGAAAGGCACGAATGCTACCGACTTTCTTCCCCAGGGGGCCGTGGTCCCGTTCTCAACCGGCCCCGTGGAACGCCACTGCGCCGGTGCGCGAGGATCTGTTCGGCGTCGAACGACTCGAACAGCATGCGGAAAGCCTGGCCGCGGCACAGCACGTCACGACACGACCGCCTGCCGTTAGGTCTCTTCAGACCCGGCTGAACGACAATGCCGCTGCCTTGCTGTCCGCCTATCGCATCTGCGCCTCGGATCTCGAAAGCGGCCGGGGCGTGGTTCCGGCTGCGGAGTGGCTGCTCGACAACTATCACCTGGTCGAGGAGCAAATCCGCGAAATCCGGGATGACCTGCCGCCCGGTTATTATCGGCAGCTACCCAAGCTGGGAGACGGGCCTTTCGCCGGGTACCCAAGGGTGTTTGGCCTCGCCTGGGCTTTCGTCGCGCATACAGACAGTCACTTCGATCCGGAGATACTGCGCCGGTTCATTGGAGCCTATCAGCAGGTTCAGCCGCTGACGATCGGCGAGTTGTGGGCCATCGCGATCACGCTGCGCATCGTCCTCATCGAGAACCTGCGGCGGCTGGCTGACCAAATCACCTTGGGACGGCGGGAGCGCGCGGATGCCGACGCGCTCGCCGACAGTCTTCTGGGATCGGGTGGTGCGCGATCCGCGCTCGACGCTGACATCGCCGCGCGTTCGTCCGCACCCCTGTCGGAGGTGTTCGCAGCACAGCTCGCCAAGCGCCTGAGGGATCAGGATCCGCGAACGACCCCGGCGCTCGGCTGGCTCGCGGCGCGGCTCGGGATGCAGGGTGCCTCGATCGAGGATGTGGTGCGGCATGCCCAGCAGCGCCTGGGCGCGTCCAATGTTTCGGTCCGCAATGTCATAACCAGCATGCGGCTGATCTCCGACATCGACTGGGCGGCCCTTTTCGAGAGCCTTAGTCTCATCGACAAGCGGCTTTGCGGCGGAAGCGCGTTTGCCGAGATGGATTTCCCGACCCGCAATCTCTACCGAAGCGCGATCGAGGAACTCGCCCGCGGCTCCTCATCGACCGAGCTCCAGATCGCCGAGCAGGTATTGACGGTATCGCACACGGCGGCCGCGGAAGCGTGTGATCCCGAGGAAAGCGAGAGGGTGGGGGATCCCGGCTATCACCTGATCGCCGGAGGGCGCCGCGCGTTTGAGCGGAAGATCGGCTTCAGGCCGCCTCCGCGGCTACGGATGAGCCGTCTCGGCATGCGTCTTGGCGTCGGCGGCCACGCCGGGATAATCCTTTCCGTCACCGCGACGCTGCTGGCGCTCGCCCTATGGGCGCTTTCGGCTTCGGGCCTCGATGCCCGCTGGCTTGCCCTGTTTGCCCTGGTGGGCATGGTGCCTGCGACCGAGATGGCGACAGCACTCGTGAACCGCGCGATCGCATGGAGCTACGGTGCGGCTATCCTGCCCAGTCTTGAACTCGCCGAAGGTGTCCCGAAATCGCTCCGGACGCTCGTTGCCATTCCGACGCTATTGACCAATGAAGCCGATCTCCTTGAACAGGTCGAGCGGCTGGAAGTCCATCATCTCGCCGGCTCCGACGGAGACCTGACCTTCGCCCTTCTATCCGACGGCGTCGATGCGGACCGGGAAGTCGTCGAGGATGACGCACAGCTGCTCGCCGTCGCGGCCGAGGCGATAGCGCAACTGAACCGCCGCTACGGTCCGGGACCGGGCGGCGACCGCTTTCTCCTTCTTCATCGCCGCCGCCTGTTCAACGCCGGCGAGAGCACATGGATGGGATGGGAGCGCAAGCGGGGCAAACTGCACGAACTAAACCGGCTTCTACGCGGCGCGCCCGACACTGTCCGGCGTCAGCGCTAATGGGACCAAACGGGCTTAATTGAGAGCGGAGGATTTCTGGCTCATCGTAGCCTTTCAAAGGAGCGAAGATGAGACAGAAATCCGGAACTGGGAAGGCGCCAG
>Ga0180217_1003803_pt1 | contig 12438 bp, 10 predicted proteins | sample eDN3rd37CBELigOP_FD_128521 | JGI IMG/M metagenome (GOLD analysis project Ga0180217, IMG submission 128521) | Enriched Organic Plus compost microbial communities from Emeryville, California, USA - eDNA 3rd pass 37_C BE-Lig OP (version 2) (version 2) ... | reverse complement strand
TCGAGGGACGATAGGAGCCATTCTCGGCCAGCACCTGTACGGTGCCGCCGTTGAGAGTGGCCCTGCCGGTGGCGGCGATGCGGTCGGACTGTCCGGCGGCATTGACCTCGACCTGATAGACCGAGCCCGCCCCGAAGGCGACGTCCCCGGCCACATTGAGCGTGCCGATCGAGTTGCCGGGGGCAACGATGCCGCTGCTAGCAATATCAATGCCGCCAACTGTCCCCGCGCCGGACAAAGTGCCACCCGCCTTCACCGCTACCGGGGAATGCTCGAGCGAACCGTTCACCACAAGCCGGCCGTCCTGAATGGTGATCGGCATCACTGCCGCGTTGGTCCCTGTCAGCGTCCAAGTGCTTGCCCCGATCTTCTCGTAAACGCCGAAGCCGCTGATCCGGGACATGTCGATGCTGCCATCGGTCGAGCCGCCCAACCTGAACGTATCCGCCGCGCCGAAAGCCTGGACATTGCCATTGATGGTCGAGCCGCCCCAGAGTTCCAACGTGTTGACCCCGCCGTCGAAGGTGATGGCGTTGGCGCGGGTAGTGGTGTCTCCCGAATAGCCACCACTGATAATGCCGTTGTTGATGATGGTCAGATTCGATCCAGCAATGCCGGCGCCCCCGGCTCCGGCATTACCTGGAACTCCGGCAACCGTCGCACGCGCTCCACCATTGCCGCCTGTGATCGTTCCGTCATTGTGCAGCGTGGAATTGCTGCCGGTGAAGCCCGTGCCACCAGTTCCGCCGTTGCCGCCGCGGCCCGCTGCTGAGCCGCCATCGCCACCGTCACCACCAAGAATCGCGCCACGATTGGTCAAGATCGAACTGCTGCCGACGAGGCCGACACCGCCAGCTGCGCCTGAACCTCCCGCGGACGAGGCGCTGTTGCCTCCAGCACCACCTGTGCCGCCATGAATGGTGCCGGAAGAGAGCATCTGCACAGAGGTCGCGTGGAGGCCGATGCCGCCACTGCCGCCGTTGCCGCCGGCGCCGAGTCCTGGCTCTGTTGATCCGCCCACTCCGCCCCTCCCGCCGACCATGTCGACGCCAATAAGGCTCATGCTCTGGGCATTGTTGAGGACCGCGCCGTACCCGCCTGCACCGCCGCCGCCGCCGTCTCCGTTGCCGCCGACACCATCCGCGCCATCGCCCCCTCGTCCACCGGCTGCCGCGGAGGTCGGAAAGATGCCGCCGACAAAGCCGTGTGCGCCGCCGCCGCCACCGCCACCGCCACCATTGCCGACAAAGGTGGCTCCGTCAGCTCCGTCCGCGCCCGGAAACGCGCCGCCGGCTCCACCCGCCCCTGCGGGACTGTTTGTCCTGTCGACGCCCCTGGCGCCGGAGCCTCCGGTGACGCCGGCACCGCCACCAGCCCCACCAGCCCCACCCGCGTCGAGAGCGGATGGGGTTGCGTCGCCGCCGGGGCCCGTGACGGAATCCACGCCGCCAACGCCGCCAAACCTGAGATCGCCAGCGGCACCTGCGCCGCCATCGGCCTGGGCGGAGCCAGTTGCAAGGATCAGGGCGAGGGATGGGATCGTCAGGAGCGCAGGTGAGCGGAACAGGGCGAGGCTATGGATGGTCTTCGAACGAGCCATCGTCATTTCAGGGCAACGGCCACGATAGCCAGTGCCCCTCGCCTCGAGCCTCTGCCCCCGACGTACCCAATCCGCCTGATTCATCGCCTGTGCCCCTTGCCGCCTTTATTGTGTGGCGTGCCTTTGTCTCGTGTGGCGTGGGCGAATCGCGTACCAATCCCCCAACGACCGAGGGTTCACCTGCCGCAACGGCATGGGCGATGGGTAGCTGAAACGGGCAACCGGCATGCGACCAAGATCATTTTCCCAGTCGCATGCATCCTTTCGGCAACACCCGATCCGTGGGCTCAGAACAGGTGGAATGATCAATGTAGGCTTCGGGTCAAAGTGTAACGTTGGGCAGACCAAATGAAGGTCTGCTCATCGCGAAATTGCGGACCTTTGGCTACCCAGCGCAAACTGACTCGGTGTTTGCACGGATAGCGCGAGTTTCGTCTGCTGTTACCCATGGTGCTGCCCGGGAGAAAAATAGTGGCAGGGCCGCAAAGATAGAAAAGCCATAAAACCCTTGCCGGTTAAGGGTTTGAGGTGGTGAGCGCGCTGGGACTCGAACCCAGGACCCTCTGATTAAAAGTCAGATGCTCTACCGGCTGAGCTACGCGCTCCCAAGGGGTGAGGTCGAAATAGGGGCTCTTCTCCGGCGGGTCAATCGAAAAGCCCCGGTTTGGGGTCGGAAACCGCAATTACCGCCTCGGGTGAGTTGGTTTTCCACGGTTTGCGGGAAGGCAGGCCTCAACCTTCCGCCGGCATGGCAATGTTGTCGGCATGGTGGCCGATCTCGGCCTTGCCGTCCCGCTCGCCCTTGGCCCAGGCTTCCTTGACCTCGCCGATGTGATCCTCGAGACGGCCCTCCGCGATGGCCCTGCGGAGGCCTGCCATCAGATCCTGGTAATAGGCCAGGTTGTTCCAGGTGAGCAGCATCATCCCGAGAATCTCGTTCGAACGGACGAGATGGTGGAGATAGGCTCGGCTATAGGTATTCGAAGCCGTGCATTTCGAGCTCTCGTCGAGAGGGCGCGTATCCTCCGCAAAGCGCGCATTACGCAGGTTCATGCGGCCATGCTTCGTGAAAACCTGTCCATGGCGTCCGGCACGGGTCGGCATGACGCAATCGAACATGTCGACGCCCCGGCGGACCGCCTCCACGATGTCGTCGGGCGTGCCCACGCCCATGAGGTAGCGGGGCTTTTCCTTGGGCATGTGCGGCTCGACCGTTTCGATCATGCGCAGCATCACCTCCTGCGGCTCGCCGACGGCGAGACCGCCGATGGCATAGCCTTTCAGATCCATGGCGGCGAGTTCCCGCGCGCTCTCGATGCGCAGGCGCTCCACCGCGCCACCCTGCACGATGCCGAACATCGCCTTGCCGGGCTGATCGCCGAAGGCGATTCGGCAGCGCTCCGCCCAGCGCAGGGAGAGGCGCATGGCCCGTTCGGCCTCCTCGTCGGAACACGGCAGGCGCACGCACTCATCAAGCTGCATCTGGATGTCGGAGCCGAGCAGTCCCTGGATCTCGATCGAGCGCTCCGGGGACATGAAATGCTTCGAGCCATCGATATGCGACTGGAAGGTCACCCCGGTTTCGTCGACCTTTCGGAGCGCGGCCAGGGACATCACCTGGAAGCCGCCGGAATCGGTCAGGATCGGGTAAGGCCAGTTCATGAACTGGTGCAGGCCGCCTAAGCGCGCGACCCGTTCGGCGCCGGGGCGCAGCATGAGGTGATAGGTGTTGCCAAGCACCACGTCCGCGCCCAGCGCTTTCACCTGGTCGGGATACATGGCCTTCACAGTGGCCGCCGTCCCCACCGGCATGAAGGCCGGCGTGCGGATGACGCCCCGCGGCATCCGGATCTCACCGGTGCGCGCCGCTCCGTCGGTCTTGCTCACGGTGAAGGTGAATTGGTCTGTGCTCATAGTGGGTCCTGAAAAGCCTGTGGTGTCTTATCCCCGATCGTGGGCGTTAGGGAAAGCACCTGCGTGCTCGCTGGAAAGCGGTCGATGCTCCTTCGCGCAGCCGCCGTCACGACGGGATGCCCGAAAGAATATAACTCCCGCCGACGGGAAGAGATCGCCCGCAGCGCAATTGCGCGAAAGGTCGGCGTGAATCCTGCCAGCTCAGAACTTCATAGCGGAAAACCCCGTGTTCTTTGCCATCTGGGTCCAAAGAGGAATTTCTCGTCACAGCCAAGGTTGATAAGAAAATGGTCAGAACCGCCGCCAGGCAAGTGGCGGTGATACAATGAACCAATACTTTCGGAGCAGCATCGCTTCTCTACGTCACCCTGATCCAGCCGTGCCCCTGCTCCAGCATCAAGGGCGATCGAAGAGGTTCCACGTCATGAGCGGCAACCAGTTGATAGCCCTCCTTGGTCCAACGATCGGCGCCATCTTCACCGCCTTTCTCGTTCCCTTATGGCTCAACAACAGATCCCGTCCATACATCATCTACTTCGTCGGCACCTTCGCCTTCTACACCCTGGCAACAGGCACTCAGTTCTTCGTGGTCCCTGACGATTCCAAGACCTATCTCCCTCTGCCCGCCATCTGCTTCCTGATCTGCGCCGCCCTGCTGGGAGAGGGCTGTCTGCGACGGCAGGAGCGCAGCCTGAACTACCCTCTGACGGGCGTCATCTGCATCGCCACACTCATTGGCGTCCTCTATTATTTTTACGTCGAAAGAGACCTCGGCACCCGAATTTTCATCACCAGCGCCGGCTGCGGAGTGCTGCTGGCGACAGCGGCCTATCGCCTGCGTCCATCGCCTTCGGATCCCTTCGTTTCAAAATTCCTCTTCGCGATTCTCGTAGTCGTCAGCATCCAGATTCTCCTTCGCCCGCTGGTGATCGCCAGCCTGGGGCGCGTGACCAACGGTGCAGAAGCCTCTCAGGAATCCTTTTTCCTGTTGGGATTGCATTTCTCGCTGGTCATCTCGGCAGTAGTGATCGGCCTGACGCTGTTTGCCGTCATCGTTCTGGAGATGGCGACCGACCTCAGGCGCCAGAGCACCGTCGATGTCCTGACCGGAACCTACAACCGCCGTGGCTTCTATGACCAAGCCCTCTGGCATCTCGAGAACGGGGTTTCCCGCCCGATCTGCCTCGTGCTGTGCGATATCGACCACTTCAAGAACATCAACGATACCTACGGCCACCTGAAGGGCGACCATGTCATTCGCGAGCTTGCCAAGCTCCTGACGATCCATGCCGGCCCGAACGGAATCGTCGGACGGATCGGCGGCGAGGAATTCGCCATGCTGCTCCCCCAATCTCCTTTGCGGGCTGCGAAATCCATTTCGGAGCATGTGCGGTCGCTGTTTGAAATCTCGGGGAGGACAACCCTTCGCGGCGCGCCTTGCACCTCGGCCAGCTTCGGCATCGCCAGCCACCGCCCGGGCGAACCGCTCCAGGAATTGATCAGCCGGGCCGACAGCTATCTCTATGCCGCGAAGAGGTCGGGGCGGAATCGCATCTGCTCGGAGGATGATGCGCTCGACTACCGCGCCTCGGCGTGAACCACATCAGGCTCTGAAGAGAAGTCCCGCATCGCCATAGGAGTAGAAGCGATAGCCGTCCCTAATGGCATGGGCATAGGCCTCCTTCATGCGCTCCAGCCCCGCGAAAGCGGAAACCAGCATGAACAGGGTCGAGCGCGGCAGGTGAAAATTGGTCATCAGCACGTCCACGGCCTTGAAGCGGTAGCCAGGCGTGATGAAGATGGCCGTGTCGCCGGAGAAGGGCGCGATGGTGCCGTCCTCGCGGGCAGCGCTCTCGAGCAGGCGCAATGACGTGGTGCCGACCGCCACGATCCGCCCTCCCCGCGCCCGCGCCTCGTTGAGCGCCCGCGCGGTGTCTTCGGTGACAGTGCCCCATTCCGCGTGCATGCGGTGCTCTTCCGTGTCGTCCGCCTTCACCGGCAGGAACGTGCCCGCGCCCACATGGAGCGTCACGAAATGGCACGCGATGCCGCGCTCCTCGAGGCGGCGAAAGAGTTCCGGAGTGAAGTGCAGCCCCGCGGTGGGGGCAGCGACGGCTCCTTCATCCTTGGCATAGACCGTCTGATAATCGGTTCTGTCCTTCTCGTCGGTCGGTCGCTTGCCGGCGATGTAGGGCGGCAGAGGCAACTCGCCGAGCCGGGCGATGGCTTCGTCGAGGTAAGGGCCGGAGAAGGAAAAACGAAGCGCGACGTCTCCGCCCTCCCCCTTCTCGATCACCTCGGCGTCGAGGCGCACGAGCTCACAGGCGGTGCTCTCTGAGGCTTCGCCGAAACGGATGCGGTCGCCCACATTGAGCTTCTTGGCCGGGCGCGCGAAGGCGCGCCAACGATCCGCCCCCTCCCGCTTGTGCAGCATGATCTCGACACGCGCCGCCGTGTCCTCACGCACCCGCAAGCCATAGAGCCGGGAGGGAATGACCTTGGTGTCGTTGAGCACCAGCACGTCGCCCGGCTGCAGCAGATCCGGAAGATCGCGCACGACCCTGTCCTCGAAGCTACTTTCCGGCCGCACGATCAGCATGCGCGCGGCATCGCGCGGCTCCACAGGGCGGAGCGCGATGCTCTGCTCAGGCAGTTCGAAATCGAAAAGATCAACGCGCATGAAGTGTTCCAGCTGTCGCCCCGGATGACGATCCGGGACGACAGGCGATGATATTAAGCCACGTCCGCCGCGACCTTCATTGAAACGATGCGGTCGGGATCCTTCACGGGCTCGCCGCGCTTGATCTTGTCCACGTTCTCCATGCCTTCCGTCACCTTGCCCCACACGGTGTACTGCTTGTCGAGGAAGCGGGCATCGTCGAAGCAGATGAAGAACTGAGAATTGGCGGAGTGCGGATAGTTCGTGCGAGCCATCGAGACGGTGCCGCGCACGTGCGGCTCGGCATTGAACTCGGCCTTCAAGTCCGGCAGGTCGGAGCCGCCTGTGCCGGTGCCATGAGGGCATCCGGTCTGGGCCATGAAGCCATCGATCACCCGGTGGAAGGCGATGCCGTCATAAAATCCCCTGCGGGCCAGGGTCTTGATCTGCTCCACATGGCCGGGAGCCAGGTCAGGGCGCATCTCGATGACCACGCGGCCCTTCGTGGTTTCCAGAATGAGGGTGTTTTCGGGATCTGCCATCTTAATCTCCTGAGGCGGCGTGGTCGGGTGGCGTTCTTCGTCGCCCAGTCACATAGGCCGGGAATCGACGAAACGGAAGACAAAGGGACGGCCGGCGATGGCCCCTCCCAGAGCATCCGTGAAGGGAAGAGGCGTACAGCGCACGAGAGCCTCCTGCACGGAACGCGTGAAGGGCTCCCGCTGTTCAGGCATGGTCCCTTCCTTGTAATAGGTAATCCGCGGCTTACCCAGAACCTCGCCGCTGCGCTTGAAGCTCAAGCGGATCGTCAGTTCCTGGCCGGAATAGCCGCTGCCGGACGGCGGCCGCCAGCAGGCCTGCACGGCGCGGAAGACATCCCTGATCCTGTCGATGCGTCGGACCTCGGACAGATCTGCCCGAGGACGCACGGTGCCGTTGAGGCTCTCCGGCAGGCTGGGCAGCGGCTCGTTTCGCCTCTGCTCCTCCTCGGAATCGCCGAGCGGGGACAATCCTTGAGCAGCAAGCGGGGAAGCGCCTGCCGCGAGGAGCAGAAGGACGGCGAAGCCTCGCCGCGCCTTCTGTTTGAGCCTCAAGCGCATGCGGTCACTTCGCGTCGGCAGCGAGCTGCATCTTCACGATCTTGTCCGGGTTCGTGACCATGCCGTTAGCGGCAGGATCCCCCTTCTTGATCTTGTCGACCACGTCCATGCCGGACACCACCTCGCCGAAGAGCGTGTATTGGCCGGTGAGCGGGCCGCAGCCATCGTAGCAGATGAAGAACTGGCTGTTCGCGGAATTCGGGCTCTGCGAGCGGGCCATGCCGACGGAGCCGCGCTTGTACTGGGTCTTGGTAAACTCGGCCGGGATGTTCGGCAGGTCCGACTTGCCCATGCCGGTACCGGTCGGGTCGCCGGTCTGGGCCATGAAGCCCTCGATCACCCGGTGGAAGACCACGCCATCATAGAAGCCCTGCTTCGTCAGCGTCTTGATCTGCTCGACGTGCTTGGGAGCCAGATCCGGGCGCAGGCGGATGGTGACGCGGCCGTCCTTCGTGTCGAGAAAGATCGTGTTCTGCGGATCGTTGGCCTGCTGGGCGAAGGCCGGAGCGAGGCCTGCCAGCACGAGCGCGGAGGCTGCGAGCAAACGCTTCATGGTCTTGGGTCTCCTTTGAGGATTCGAACGTTACAGCCGCTTGAATTTGGCCTGGAGGCGTTCCGCGACAAGCCCGGGCACGAAGGCGGAGACGTCCCCCCCCATGGCCGCGATCTGCCGGACAAGCGTGGCGGTAATCGGGCGGACCGGGGGCGAGGCCGGAAAGAACACGGTCTGCACCTCGGGTGCCATGGTGGCATTCATGGAGGACATCTGGATCTCGTAGTCGAAATCCGTGCCATCCCGCAGCCCCCGGACGATGAGGCTTGCTCCGTGGCGTCGGGCGGCCTCCACGGCGAGATCGCCGAAGGTCACGACCTCCAACCCCACGCCCCTGGCCTCCAGCACGGGGCCGCAAACGGCGCGCAGCATCTCGGCCCGTTCCTCGGCCGTGAAGATCGGGGCCTTCGACGAATGAACCCCGATGGCCACGACGATCCGGTCCGCCACGCTGCAGGCTTGGCGCAGGACGTCCAGATGGCCGTTGGTGACGGGATCGAAGCTGCCGGTATAGAGGGCGGTACGTGTCATGGTCCTAAGGGGTAGCGACATAATGGACTGTGAGCAAGCGTGCGTTAGCGCACTGCCACGCTCGGAACCTGGCCCTATATCCATCCTCACCCAAGGTAAGGAGGCTCTCCGATGCTGGCTCGTGTCGCAATCGTCGTCGTCACCGCAATTGCCGTCCTGGCCCCGGCGGCCATTTCCAGTGCCTATGTCGTTTTCGGCTGAGGCCATTTCAGACCGATCCGAATAGGACTCCCGTCCCCGGAAAGGGTACGTTACTCTGTGCAGAAAACGGGGATTCGATGTCCGGTCTCTGGCGCCTTTCTTGCTCATGGAGCTTCTGTCTCGGTCTTCTGCTCGCGTCCGTCTGTGTGACGCAGGCTGCGGCCGACCCCACGCGCAGCCCGATTCCGGCAAAAGTGACCCGGATCGACGGGTACCCCTTTCCGACCAGGATCGCCGGTCTCACGCGCGGCCAGAAGACCGATTACAACACTCCCGGCCTGGGCTTCAGCGTCCGCTATGAGAGTCCGGGCGAGACCTGGGCAGACATCTTCATTTACGACCTGGGCGAGGACCTCTCATCGGAGGACGCCCGCGCGCTCGCAATCGAGCATCGCGAAATCGCTCTCGGCGACATCGAAAATGCTCGCAAGGCCGGCAACTATCAGGATGTAAAGTTCATCGCCAAGGCCGAACTCGCCCCTTATGCCAAAGCCCACGTGACCATCACGCAGCGCGGCGTGACGCGGGACTCGTTCGTCTTCGTCACGGTCGACCAGAAGAACTTCGTCAAGATCCGCTACACCACCTCCGCGAAGGATGCGGCCCGGATGGCAGACCAATTCGCAACGGAATACGTGCGTCAGTTGAACCGCTAACGAAGACGAACCCGCCAAACAAAAGGGCGCCGTCAGGCGCCCTCTTTCGTTTGCATCCGTTCAGGAATGGAAGCGAAGTCTTACTCTTCGCCGCCCGCGCCGGCTCCACCTTCGGTCCCGGCGTCTTCGGCGCCCTCGTCGTCTTCGCCCTCTTCACCCTCGATGTGCTCCACCGAGACCACGCGCTCCTTGTCGCGCGTGGAGAAGACGGTGACGCCCTGCGAGTTGCGGCCGACGATGCGGATACCGTCCACCGGCACGCGGATCAGCTGCCCGCCGTCGGTGACGAGCATGATCTGGTCGGCGTTCTCGACCGGGAACGAGGCCACGAGCTTGCCGTTGCGGTTGTTGACCGCCATGGCCGTGATGCCTTTGCCGCCGCGTCCGGTGATACGGTACTCGTAGGACAAAGTGCGCTTGCCGTAGCCCTTCTCGGAAATCGTGAGGATGCACTGCTCCAGCGCACTCATCTCCGCATAGCGCTCCTGGGACAGCGAGACGTTGCCGTTCTCGGTCTCCTCGCCGTCTTCGGCGCCGTTTGTCTCGGCATCGCCGTTCGACTGCTCGCCCATGACGGCGCGGCGCATCTTGAGATAGGCGGCACGCTCTTCGGCGGTCGCCTCGACGTGGCGCAGGATCGCCATGGAGATGATGTCGTCACCCTCGGCAAGGTTGATGCCGCGCACGCCCATGGAATCGCGTCCCTTGAACACGCGCACATCCGTCACGGGGAAGCGGATGCACTGGCCCTTGGCCGTGGTGAGCAGCACGTCGTCCTGTTCCGAGCAGATCTGCACGTCGACAATGTGATCGCCCTCGTCCAGCTTCATGGCGATCTTGCCGCCGCGATTGACCTGCACGAAGTCCGACAGCTTGTTGCGGCGAACGGTGCCGCGCGAGGTCGCGAACATCACGTCGAGCTTGTCCCAGGACGCCTCGTCCTCCGGAAGCGGCATGATCGTGGTGATGCGCTCGCCCTGCGCGAGAGGCAGCATGTTCACCAGAGCCTTGCCCTTGGCGTTCGGCGCCGCGAGCGGCAGGCGCCACACCTTTTCCTTGTAGGCCTGACCTTCCGACGAGAAGAAGATCACCGGCGTATGGGTGTTCGCCACGAAGAGGCGGGTGACGAAATCCTCGTCCCTCGTCGTCATCGCGGAACGGCCCTTGCCGCCACGGCGCTGCGCCCGATAGGTCGAGAGCGGCACGCGCTTGATGTAGCCGGCGTGCGAGACCGTGACGACCATGTCCTCGCGGGCGATGAGGTCCTCGTCGTCCACGTCGGAGTCCCAGTCCACGATCTTCGTCTTGCGCGGCGTGGCAAAGTTCTCTTTGATCTCGGCGAGCTCGTCCTTGATGATGCCCATGATGCGGGCGCGCGAGCGCAGGATCTCGAGATAGTCGGAGATCTCGGCTGCGAGCTTCGACAGCTCGTCGCCGATTTCGTCGCGGCCGAGAGCCGTCAGGCGCTGCAGACGCAGGTCGAGGATCGCGCGGGCCTGCGTCTCGGAGAGACGATAGGTGCCGTCGTCGTTGATCTTGTGGCGCGGATCGTCCACGAGCGCGATGAGCGGCGCGATGTCGTGAGCGGGCCAGTCGCGGGCCATGAGGGCCTCGCGGGCGGAGTTCGGATCGGGCGCGGTGCGGATGAGGCGGATGACCTCGTCGATATTCGCCACGGCGATGGCAAGACCGCACAACACGTGGGCGCGCTCACGGGCCTTGTTGAGCAGGAACTTGGTGCGGCGGGAGACGACCTCCTCGCGGAAGTCGACGAAGGCGCCGATCAGGTCCTTGAGCGTCATCTGCTCGGGACGGCCGCCGTTGAGCGCCACCATGTTGGCGCCGAAGCTCGTCTGCAGGGGCGTGTAGCGGTAGAGCTGGTTGAGCACCACGTCCGCCATGGCGTCGCGCTTGATCTCGACGACGATGCGCATGCCGTCGCGGTCGGATTCGTCGCGCAGATCCGCGATGCCCTCGATCTTCTTCTCGCGCACGAGCTCGGCGATCTTCTCGATCAGGGAAGCCTTGTTCACCTGATACGGGATCTCGGTGAAGATGATCGCCTCGCGGTCCTTGCGGATCTCCTCGATCTCCGACTTGGCGCGCATCACGATGGAGCCGCGGCCCGTCGTGTAGGCGGACTTCACGCCCGCGCGGCCGAGGATCATCGCGCCCGTCGGAAAGTCCGGACCGGGAATGATCTCGATCAGCTCTTCCGCGGAGATGTTCGGATTGTCGATATAGGCCAGGCAGCCGTCGATCACCTCGCCCAGATTGTGGGGAGGCATGTTGGTCGCCATGCCGACCGCGATGCCGCCGGCGCCATTGACGAGCAGGTTCGGAAAGCGCGCCGGCAGCACCGACGGCTCGTCCTTGGACTCGTCGTAGTTGGGGGTGAAGTCGACCGTGTCCTTGTCGATGTCGTCGAGAAGCGGCATCGCCGCCTTGGCGAGGCGGGACTCGGTGTAGCGCATCGCCGCCGGCGGATCACCGTCGATGGAGCCGAAATTGCCCTGCCCGTCCACGAGCATGAGACGCAGCGAGAAGTCCTGCGCCATGCGCACCAAGGCGTCATAGATCGCGCTGTCGCCGTGTGGATGGTATTGACCCATCACGTCACCGACGATGCGCGCGGACTTCACGTATTTCTTGTCCGGCGTGTAGCCGTTCTCGTGCATCGAGTAGAGGATGCGCCGGTGCACGGGCTTGAGGCCGTCGCGCGCGTCGGGAAGAGCGCGGCTCACGATCACGCTCATGGCGTAATCGAGATAGGAGCGCTTCATCTCATCGACGATGGAAATCGGCTTGATGTCGCTGGCCGGCTGGTCCCCGCCGGGGCCGCCGGAGCGGATATCGTTCGGATCGGTCAAGGTTGGTCTTTCTTAAAACGGTTTGCCCCTTCGCGAGAGGCGGCTGGATTGCCGCTTCGTCAAGCCCTGAAGGCAGCCCGCGAATCCAATTGAAATCAGTCCTTTAGATGGCTGTTTCCGGCGCCTTTTTCAAGGTTTTTGAGGTGTTTTCCAGAGGCAAGCGGACGCATTCCGTACGGCTTTCGGAAAGGCTCCCGGGAAGAGGTCCAGCACGTTTATCCCCGCGGCGATGTTCGCCCGAGGGGTGAGGGATCGAGGGAGGGCGCGGGAAGCGTCCGGCTCGCTCAGTACTTGACTTGTGAGAGCCGGGTGGCTCCCCGCGCACGGTTCTTTTAGGCGTACTGCGCCGTCCTC
>Ga0180217_1003802_pt1 | contig 12439 bp, 11 predicted proteins | sample eDN3rd37CBELigOP_FD_128521 | JGI IMG/M metagenome (GOLD analysis project Ga0180217, IMG submission 128521) | Enriched Organic Plus compost microbial communities from Emeryville, California, USA - eDNA 3rd pass 37_C BE-Lig OP (version 2) (version 2) ... | reverse complement strand
GGCAGGTGACATATAGAGCAGCGGTAGCAAAATTCGTAAGCCCGAGCCTTTAATTGGTCGGACCATAGCTCTTGTTCGCCTCCAAAGAATCAATCCAAAAATAACAAGTAAAATTGCGTACATTCCATATTGCATGTTTTTTGTCCACTCCATCCCTTATACCAAATGTAATCGAACATCTAAATTAATAATTGTAAATAACCTGGGCAAACTTTACAGAGCATAATAGCAGTTTTTATTTTCACACCCTATCAACCAAATTTTCCTTCCATTTGATATTTGATTTACATGTTTAGCTATTCAATGAACATGGGGATAAATCCTTTTTAGATCCAAGCCCATTTGTACATTTTTTCGTAAACAATAATGCTTCGTTAGTTGAACAAAAAGACTTCATTCAAAAGTTCATCTATCTACTGAAAGAGCTGTTTTTTTGTTTCTTCGACCTTTTGGGTGCTAAGAGCAAAACTAATGACCGCCGCAATGCTACAAACATACGGAAGGTAAGAGTAACCCCATTTCGTTATGACATAACCACCTACCATTGATCCAATAGTAATACCAATATACAAAGCTGTATTATTCCACGCCATTACAATACCTCGTTCGTTTGGATATTCAACCGCTAATCTTGCTTGGTATGATGTAAATCCTGCATACCCAACCAAGGCCCATAGGAACAAGAATAAATAAATCCAATCACCAGATGAGAAGAATATACCTAAACAAATAAAAATGAGAGACAAGAAAATGAGTGTAACTTTTGATATATTCCTTTCTCCAAATCTATCTGTTAATTGTCCACTTATAAGACTCCCTAAAACAGCCCCGATACCATAGAAAGTAATAGCTAATCCGATTTGTGTAGATAAGAATCCATTTTCAGAATAAAGAGATGCACCTAAGTAAACATATAGAGCATACATTGATATCGCCCAAAAGGTTGTAACACTTACCGAACCCAATATTCTTAGCAGACTTCCTCCTATTGGATTTCTTGTTAAATCGCTTTTAGGAGTATATTTCCAAGTACTGAAATTTACTATCGCCAACATAGCTCCTATAATAGCCATTACAACAAATACTGAACGCCAACCAAGAAAGTGCTCTAATAACGTACCAAATGGTGCTCCTGCCCAAAGAGCTGTTAAGTGCCCTGAAACAACAATTGAAAGCCATGTCCCTGTTCGATTTGGTGGGGCAATATCTCCAATGATGGCATATATCAAAGGAGTTATTGAAGCAACCGATAAACCAGATAAAATTCGACTAACAATTAACAAAAAAAATGAAGGTGCAAAAGCTGTTAGTATGTTAGAAATAAAGAACAACACTAAGCCAAATGTAATCAATGCTCTCCTTCCATTTTTATCTGAAAGCCAGCCAAAGAAAGGTGCTGCAATAGCATATGTTACAGCAAAAACAGTTACCATCCATCCTGCAATTGCTGAACTAACATTATACGCCTCCGAAATGAACGGTAGTAACGGAGACACTACAAATAAATCAGTCCCCATAAGAAACAAAGTTACCCAACCCACACTTAAACTTACTCTCCCTCTTAACCCCATTACATCCCCCATTTAAAGTTAATATTACATGTATATTATTCAGAATTGTAAAAAAAGGACTAATAAAAAGAAGATGCTGGGATATTACTAGCCACTACAGACAATCACCACAAAAATAGCGAATGATTCTGATATACTTAAGCTGGTTAAAGTGATCACTTCGGAGGAAGTCGTTAATCCAATGCCTTCCAGAGAGGATGACTAGACTCATTCTAGATTTTTGGAAAGTGAGATTCGCAATGAAAAAACAAAAACAATCTGATATCCAACTGGCTACGCTAAAGAAAAGTTTACTTATTGTAAATGTGGCATTCTTTGCATTTACAGCATTCGCAACATTAATCTCCTATCAATTTTCAGACGAAGTTTCTAATCAGACGTTAGTTAACGCTGTGTATATTATGATGTTTATCAGTGTCCTATTCTTCACATATGGATTTTGGTTACGAAGCAAAGCTAGCGGTAATAGACCTCTGGGGAACTTCAGTGGGATTTACGCCATCGTGATTAGCATTTCGCTTTTCTTAACCTCAAATGTTATGTATGATGCTGGTGTTGAGGAAGGCACTATTCACGAGAACGTTCACTACTTGTCCTTTTCATTGAAACAGTACCTGATTATCATTGCTATTTTATCATCATTAATTTTCATCCTTTCATCACCAAAGGTATTAAACAAGGAAGTCCATTCGACAAAGGTATATATTTGGGCAAGTCTACTCGGTCTTGGAATCATTATCATTGCCTATACCGTCATGATGATCATTAAAAATAGTGTATTTAAAAATCCTGGAACAGTGATGGATGTCTATGACATCTTGGCTGGTTCAGTTGGATTCGGATATATAGGTAGTGCCATATTAATTATATTAAGTCGTTCAAAGTCAAGGAAGTGAGCAACAATCCAATCTTTTAGTAACACAAAACTAATAAATCCTTCATAACAAAAAGACTCAATCCCTTAATTGGATTGAGTCTTACTTCAGTGATAATTTTACAAATAGGCTGATGAGACACTGTCAAGTCAGTTCCTGACTTTTTCGTCTTTCAACACCAAAATTTTTAGTGTATAATCTTTATTCCACTGTCACACTTTTCGCCAAATTTCGTGGCTTATCTACGTCACAGTCACGGTGTAGTGCTGCGTAGTAAGAGATAAGTTGTAACGGAATAACAGAGATTAGTGGTGTTAACATTTCGTTAACTGCTGGAAGCACATAACGGTCCTCATCTGTTTCTAAGCCCTTCATTGAAATGATACATGGGTGTGCACCACGTGCAACAACCTCTTTCACATTTCCTCGAATGCTTAGGTTAACATGCTCTTGAGTAGCTAGAGCGATAATCGGTGTCCCTTCTTCTATTAAGGCAATTGTTCCGTGCTTTAATTCTCCTCCTGCAAAACCTTCTGCTTGGATGTAGGAGATTTCCTTAAGCTTTAAGGCACCCTCTAGTCCAACGAAGAAGTCCATCGCACGTCCGATGAAGAAGCAGTTACGAGTAGTTGTGAAGTACTCCCAAGCAATAGCTTCCATAACTTCTTTGTCATCACATAAAGCCTCCATACTGTTTGCGATAATCCCAAGCTCTTTGACAAGGTCCATACCAACCTTTATTCCCTTTGATTCAGCTGTTACATACGCAAGGATTGAAAGGACTGCTAACTGTGCTGTATACGCTTTTGTTGAAGCAACTGCAATTTCAGGTCCTGCATGTAATAACAATGTGTAATCTGCTTCACGAGAAAGTGTTGAACCAGGTACATTTGTAATTGTAATAGACTTGTGACCCATTTCCTTTACATGTACTAACACAGCACGGCTGTCTGCTGTTTCACCACTTTGTGAAATAAAGATAAATAATGGTTTCTCCGATAATAACGGCATATTGTATGAGAATTCGCTAGAAATATGAACCTCTACAGGAATGTGCGCTATTTTTTCAATGAATTGTTTCCCTACAAGACCAGCATGATAACTAGTACCAGCAGCGATAATATAGATTCGATCTGCATCCTTCATTGCTTCAACAATACAAGGATCAATTGCTAACTTGCCGCTCTCGGCTTGATATTCTTGAACAATTTTTCTCATGACTAAAGGTTGCTCGTCAATTTCCTTAAGCATATAGTGTGGGTAAGTTCCCTTTTCTATATCGCTTGCATCAAGCTCTGCTGTATATGGGTCACGGCTGATTGTTTCACCCGCTAAATTTTTAATTGTAACAGACTCTTTTTTAACAACGACAATTTCTTTATCCATTAACTCGATATATTGATCGGTTACCTGTAACATTGCCATTGCATCACTTGCTACAACATTAAAGTTGTCGCCAAGACCTACAAGAAGTGGACTTTTGTTTTTCGCTACATAGATTGTTTCGTTGTTTTGCTCATCAAGCATTGCAATTGCATAAGACCCCTTTAGAAGGCTTAATGTCTTTCGGAAAGCTTCTTCAACTTCCATCCCTTGATTCACAAATTGCTCTAATAGCTGAACAACAACTTCTGTATCCGTATCACTTAGTAGCTCAACACTTTGTAAATATTCACTCTTAAGCTGACTGTAATTTTCAATTACACCGTTATGAACAAGAGTAAATCGTCCAGTTGATGCCTGATGTGGGTGGGCATTGACTCTACTAGGCACACCATGTGTAGCCCAACGAGTGTGTCCAATCCCTGCAGTAGCAAATATACTTTGATCTACAGCCTCACGAAGAATCGCAATACGACCTTTTTCCTTAAAAACGTGAACACCTTCATCATTCATCACTGCAATTCCAGCTGAGTCATAGCCACGATACTCAAGCTTTTCTAGTCCCTTTAACAAAATCTCTTTCGAGTCTTGATGTCCAATAAAACCTACAATTCCGCACATAATTAAGTTCCTCCCTAAAAAAGGGAACAAGAAAGCACGGGGCTATCTTGCCCCTTTTTTTCCATATTTATCTCTTTTACTCAATCATATCCTCCCGTTTGTGCAGAGAGTCACCCCTCTGTTTTGACGAAAAGGACTTACGGTCGTGATTGAGGTCAACCGGGAGGCATCCGCCGAATTTTCGATAAACCTCCACCTCGTCAACTAAACCTATAACAATAGCCTATGCATTGTTACTTCTTCCGTTCATGGTTTAGTTCTGGCGCTTTAATTAAAACTATTACTGTTAACCCTCCTTTACAAAAAATTGAACAAGAACAATAATACAACATAATCTCCATACTCGTCAATCATAACATGGTATATATTTTCCATGTATACTAAAAAAATATGCAAACTTGGACCTTTATGTGTCAAGTTTGCATATTTTTAATGAAAATGTTATGAAGTTCAAAAAGTCGGCTTAAAATGACGCATCGAATTTCTGCGTTGGCTTGCTTTTCCGTTACTCTCGTATTAGCTGCATACGCTCAGGTACTCAAAGCCGCGCCGCCTTGAAATTTCGACGTACAGGACGTGCTAGTGTCGACAAGACATGAGGCCGTGGCGTTTTTGTCGACGCGGTCCTTTTCACCCTCCTTTTTGAACACGTATATTATTTTTTATTCCGTTCCCATTTCTTTTTTTACTACAGAAACGATACGGTCTACGTATTCTTTACAAAGCTCTTCAGTTGGAGCCTCTGCCATTACCCTTACTAATGGCTCGGTTCCGGAAGGACGTACTAAAATACGGCCATTTCCATTCATTTCAGCTTCAACCTGTTCGATAACCGCTTTAATGACTGGATTATCGGTTACATGATATTTATCTGTTACCTTTACATTCACTAGCAACTGCGGGAACTTTGTCATTTCACTTGCAAGCTGGGATAAAGGTTTCTTTGTGCTTTTCATGATATTCACTAATTGTAGACCTGTTAAAAGTCCGTCACCCGTTGTATTGTAATCAAGGAAAATGATATGTCCTGATTGTTCTCCACCTAGAATATATCCACTCTTCTTCATTTCTTCAACAACATAGCGATCACCCACCGCTGTTTGAACACTTTCGATTTCGTTTTCTTCTAACGCTTTGTAAAAGCCTAAATTACTCATCACCGTTGATACAACAGTTTGATGCTTTAAACGACCTTGTTCTTTCATATACTTTGCACATATGTACATGATTTGGTCACCATCAACAATATCACCATTTTCATCAATCGCAATGAGTCGGTCGCCATCACCATCAAAAGCTAGTCCAACATCTGCTCCTTTTTCCTTTAAAAAGGCAGCAAGGGCTTCAGGATGTGTAGAACCTACACCATCATTAATATTTAGACCATTTGGGGATGTTCCCATTGTAGAAATATCAGCATCCAAGTCAGCAAATAAATGCGTAGCTAGGGATGATGTCGCACCATTAGCGCAATCCAGCGCTACATGGATTCCAGTGAAATCTTCGTCCACTGTTTGTTTTAAGAATTGAAGATACTTTTGGCCACCTTCAAAATAATCATTCACTTGACCTAAATCAGCCCCGATTGGACGTGGAAGCTCATCTTCTGGTAAATCTAAAAGTGCCTCAATTTCATTTTCCTGTTCATCAGAAAGCTTAAAGCCATCTGGTCCAAAGAACTTAATCCCATTGTCTTGTACTGGATTATGTGAAGCAGAAATCATAACACCCGCTTCCGCACCTAGAGCCTTTGTTAAAAATGCAACACCTGGAGTGGAAATAACACCTAAACGCATAACTTCTGCTCCAATTGATAATAGACCTGCAACGAGTGCACCTTCTAGCATATGACCGGAAATACGAGTATCGCGGCCAATTATTACCTTTGGTCGTTCTTTATCCTTTGTTAACACATAACCGCCAAATCTTCCAACCTTAAATGCAAGCTCTGGAGTTAGTTCACTATTTGCAACACCTCGTACACCATCTGTACCAAAATATTTTCCCATTTTAAATGATCTCTCCTTTTGCTGATACCCAATTACTCTTCCATTTCCGTAATTCGTATCTTTGCCTTTTCTTGAGGTAATGCCCACGTAACATTGTCTGGGCCTTTGATTTCTATATCTACATCATGCTCACCAACCCCGAGATTGGTCACATCAATAAACACATCAAAATTTGTAGGACTTGTCCCTTCTAAGATACTTGGTGCACCTTGCACATCTAAATTAAGTGTCCCCGCTTCAGGGTCTAAAAAAGTAAGTGCAAATTGGTCTCCTAAGCCTAAACTTCTAATTGATAAATCCGAGAAGGTTTCCGATAACTCTTCTTCGATATCAACTGCAACTTCAATTTTTTCAGGGGATACTTTGAAAACCCCTTTTGGTATCGGAACCTTCACTTCAATCTTAGAGTCTTCTCTTATATCATCTAAGTCAATTTCTGCCTCAATCGATGAAATTTCGTCAATCACATCCTTCGGACCATATATCGTAACTTGATTAGTCGTTGGTGTGATATTCACTAAACTTAATCCATCCGGAAGTTTTCCTTTTTGCTTAAGGGCAAAAGATACTGATTTATTTGGACTAATAATCGGAACCGCAATTTCCACAACGTTTGGTTCAACTGTTACAGATAATACATTTTGATTTTTATCATAAACAGCTACCCTTGATTCCTGTGTAAAGTCTTTCGTTACTCCCTTAAGATCGACAACAGCTTTTACAATAGCTACTCTCTCAATTTCCTCTAAAGCGCCAGTTATTTTCACTACTCGAGGTGAGACCACTGGATCTCCAATGGTATACCCTTCTGCTACTTGGTCACGGTTGACAAAATCGACTTCAACCGGGAATTCCTTTGTTACTTTTTCCTGTATGACGACCGTAATTTCAGCAGGATCAATTTTTACTTTTATTTTTTCGGATATATTCCGATATTGTAGTTTTACTTTATGGGTACCAACTGATAACTGTGTTAGGTCTGCATACACTTCGATTTCCTTTTGGAGACCTTCTCTTTTGGTAACCCCAGATGGACCTTCTATTGTTACATTTACATATTGAGGAACTCCAGATACAACTAGATTCTGATCGTCATAGTATGTATTTACCGGAATCTCCGTTAATGTTTCTGTGTAATTTGAAAATAGTGGCAATCCCGCAGGACTCTTGGTAGCAGGTTGGTTCTCAAAGCTGACAGACGCAAATAAGAGTAATGCAAGGAACAATGCAATAATCCGAGTAACCCAACGGTTATCAATTAATCTATCCATTCTTTTTCCCCCTCCATTGCCATAGTGAATGAGAGGTAATGCTTTCATTTGTAATTATTTCTTGTTTTAATAAATCTCGAAATGCATCAGGTTTCAAATCCCGGTGCAGTTCACCGTTCTTTGTTAAAGACACACTTCCTGTTTCTTCTGATACAACGATTGTAATGCTGTCTGTTACCTCACTAATCCCAAGTGCTGCTCGGTGCCGAGTTCCTAATTCCTTTGATATAAATGGGCTTTCTGAAAGTGGCAGATAACACGCAGCAGCCGCTACTTGATTTCTTTGAATAATCACGGCTCCATCATGTAAAGGCGTATTTGGTATAAAGATATTGATTAGTAACTCAGAAGAAATCGCTGAATTTAATGGAATCCCTGTTTCCACATAGTCCCCCATCCCCGTTTGTCGTTCAATTGAGATGAGTGCACCAATGCGGCGTTTGGCCATATAATCAGTGGCTTTTGTAATAGCCTCAATTAATTTTACCTGATGATCTTCTTCATCATTACCACTTCTTGAAAATATTTTTCCACGGCCAAGCTGTTCCAATGCCCTTCGCAATTCAGGCTGGAAAATAACGATAATCGCTAAGAATCCCCAGTCCATTACCTGGTCTACTAACCAAAACAAAGTATGTAACTCTAACAGGCTACTTAATAAGCGGATAAAAACAATAACAATAATCCCCTGCAAAAGCTGTACAGCCTTTGTTCCGCGAATAAGGGATAAAATTTTATATATCACATACCAGACAAGGAGAACATCTAGAAAAATGCCAAGGTAACCTAGTAATGGGAGTTCATTAAATGACATTCTCACACTTCCTCTATGAAATAATCCAAACATACATAGTTAGCTATAATATTATATCATATATCTTTCCCTAACCGATTACAAATTGGTAGGTGGATAAGCTTAATTTTAGCGTCGAAAAAAAGGCCACCGTGTCCGATGACCTATTCTTCATTATCAAAAATGTGGATAGCATCTATACCAACTTTTTTTATATGGTACCAAAGCCACTCAAACATTTGATTGACTACCTTAACCTCGCCTGTTACATTTCCAGCAGAGGCCATATAATTCTCACCATTAATCACAGTGACATTCCCATCTACGTCTCCCTCTATCACAAGCTTCCCATTCTTGACAACGACATCCCCTTTCACTGTTTCACCTTCTGGAACAATGACGGTATTGTTTTCAACAATTAGATTGGGTTGTTTCGAAACGGAAAATTGATCACTTTCATTCCAGACGGAAAAGAGACTTCCTGCCATTAATACAAGAAAGAGAGCGGCAGCTGATAGCATTGGGTGTTCCCTGAACCAACGTCTAAAGCTTACTGTGCGTTTTTCCTTCGGCAGATTTTGCATGACCTTTAATGTAAAATCGTCAGGTGCAGAAATATGAGAAGTACTTTGTACCAACGCAACTGTCTTCTTTAGCTCATGAAAATGTTGATTACAGGATTCGCAGGCATGCAAATGCTCACGTAGTAGCTTCTCTTCCTCTTCAGAAATATCCTCATCTAGGTAATTATGCATTAACGTAACCATGCTTTTTTCTGAACAGTTCATTTTTTTCTCACCCCTATACATGTCGAAGTTGGTTTCGTAAAGCTTCGCGGCCCCTATGAATTCTCGTTTTCACCGTACCTACTGGTAGGTCAAGAATTTCACCAATTTCCTTTAGTGAAAACTCCTCGATGTATTTTAAAACAATAACAGAACGGTACTTATCTGGAAGCTTCAATATTTCTGCTTGGATTAACTCTTGTAGCTCCATTGTCTCAAGCTCGTCCTCTGGTAGTGTTACATCTGCGGCAACTTGCGAATACATTGTTAGTCCATCTGATCCTGCAAGCTCTGCATCCAAATAGTAATCCGGCTTTTTCTTTCGAATACGGTCAATCGACAGATTCGTTGCAATACGGTATAGCCATGTTGAAAACTTTTTATTCAAATCATAGCTATGGATATTTACATATGCACGAATAAAGGCTTCCTGTGCAATATCCTCCGCCTCATGTCGATTCCCAAGCATACGATAGCATATCTGAAAAACCTTGTCTTTGTAAAATTCTACTATCTCCGCAAATGCATTCTGGTCTCCATTTTTTAACTGTCTTATTCTGTTTTTTATAATTGTCTCCATTTGTATACCTCCGCTCTACTCGCGGGTATCATTATTTACGATTCATTTCTTAAAAGGTTTCATTTTCTCCATAATTTTCATTTTAACAAATTTTGGTTGGTTTATGTGCTAGGAAATCAAATCTTTAAAAATAAAAAAAAGACAGTATCCCATGTATCGAGATACTGTATAGTATTATAAAAGTTTTTCTCCAAATAAGGATCCCATTAAAGCAACTGCAACAGAAGCCGTTTTGTTTTTATCATCTAGGATTGGATTCACTTCTACAAATTCAGCAGAAGTAATTAATTTTGATTCCTCTAACATTTCCATTGCAAGATGGCTCTCACGATAACTAATGCCTCCAAGAACTGGAGTCCCTACACCTGGTGCATCATGTGGATCTAAACCATCTAAATCCAATGATAAGTGAACACCATCTGTCTTGTCTTTTAAATAAGCAATCGTTTCCTCCATAACCTTTGTCATACCTATACGATCTATCTCATGCATGGTATAAACTTTGATTCCTAACTTTTTAATTAGCTCCTTCTCACCATCGTCAAGTGATCTTGCACCAATAATGACAATGTTTTCAGGCTTTATTTTAGGACCATACCCAAAGATGTCTGTTAATCTCTTATGACCAAGGCCCAGACTTGCAGCGAGTGGCATTCCATGGATATTACCTGACGGTGAAGTATCTGCTGTATTTAAATCTCCATGGGCATCGTACCAAATAACTCCTAGATTTTGATAATGCTTCGCAACACCCGCAAGAGTTCCAATCGCAATACTATGGTCACCACCTAGGACAAGCGGAAACCTACCAGCATTAATGACCTCGTCCACTGTTGCAGCAAGCTTTTCATTCGCCTCTGAAACTTTTTCAAGGTTCTTTAAGTTCTGATCCTTTGCAATTTCTTCACGAGTGGGGCGTGTAATTTCAATATCACCTAAGTCATCTATATCATATTCAAGTCTTTCTAATCGTTCAACGACACCCGCATAGCGGATGGCACTTGGCCCCATATCTACTCCCCTACGCATTTGGCCTAAGTCCATGGGCACACCAATTATGGAAATATCCTTCTTCATGTTATATGAACCTCCTTCTCCCATACCCTATTGTACCTACTTTTAATAGAATGACTCAACTCAACAAAAACATGTATATATATGCAGGAATAAAGGGAACAGAATGAACATAAATGTAGGGTTTATGCAAAAAAAATAAACCCTAATAGGTTTATTGTTAGTTCTGTATGTAATTGGTGGAGCCTAGCGGGATCGAACCGCTGACCTCCTGCGTGCAAAGCAGGCGCTCTCCCAGCTGAGCTAAGGCCCCAAATATAAAAAAGAAGTAGTTCATGGAGCGGAAGACGGGATTCGAACCCGCGACCCCCACCTTGGCAAGGTGGTGTTCTACCACTGAACTACTTCCGCTTAAATGAGCCATGAAGGACTCGAACCTTCGACCCTCTGATTAAAAGTCAGATGCTCTACCAACTGAGCTAATGGCTCTAAAATGGCTGGGCTAGCAGGATTCGAACCTACGAATGACGGAGTCAAAGTCCGTTGCCTTACCGCTTGGCTATAGCCCATTGATTTTACTACGTGATTAGTCTTCCTTGAATAAACATCAAGAAAAATCAACGCAAGAGGATATTTTGGGATATTTCAGTAGGAAATATCGTCGACAATACTAAGTATTAATGTAATCCTTAACTTAATATGTCTTTTTCATCTTCAAAAGTTATCATAACACGGAATTATATTTTTTTATTACCCTAGTATCTTGCTCATATAGCATACAAATTATGTGAATCTAAGGAAATAAAATATGTCACTTCATAAAAATAGCCTATTTCAACCTTTTGAACTTGTCCAAAGAAAGAATAAAGGCTTATAAGGATATGTAAATGGTGGAGGGGGACGGATTCGAACCGCCGAACCCGGAGGGAGCGGATTTACAGTCCGCCGCGTTTAGCCACTTCGCTACCCCTCCATCATTAAATGAAGATGGTGCCGGCGATAGGAGTCGAACCCACGACCTACTGATTACAAGTCAGTTGCTCTACCAACTGAGCTACACCGGCAAATATATATTAAAATGGTGGAGGATGACGGGATCGAACCGCCGACCCCCTGCTTGTAAGGCAGGTGCTCTCCCAGCTGAGCTAATCCTCCAAAAATGGTGACCCGTACGGGATTCGAACCCGTGTTACCGCCGTGAAAGGGCGGTGTCTTAACCGCTTGACCAACGGGCCAATTTGTAAATTTCTCTTTTTTAAGCTTCCAAGCGGGCTCGAACCGCTGACCTCTTCCTTACCATGGAAGTGCTCTACCAGCTGAGCTATGGAAGCAATGGCTCCGCAGGTAGGATTCGAACCTACGACCGATCGGTTAACAGCCGATAGCTCTACCACTGAGCTACTGCGGAATAAAAGCCTAGCGACGTCCTACTCTCACAGGGACAAAGTCCCAACTACCATCGGCGCTGAAGAGCTTAACTTCCGTGTTCGGTATGGGAACGGGTGTGACCTCTTCGCTATCGCCACTAGACTATATG
>Ga0180217_1003801_pt1 | contig 12439 bp, 9 predicted proteins | sample eDN3rd37CBELigOP_FD_128521 | JGI IMG/M metagenome (GOLD analysis project Ga0180217, IMG submission 128521) | Enriched Organic Plus compost microbial communities from Emeryville, California, USA - eDNA 3rd pass 37_C BE-Lig OP (version 2) (version 2) ... | reverse complement strand
TAATTAATTTCAAATATACTGAATCTTTTTTTAATTATCAAGCCTGTAAATTGCTCATTTTTGCAAGGAAACAACATCTTTTCTCTTAAATACTCTTTCATTCTATCTTTTTGAAGGTTTTTAAAACGTTCGTAAAAAATACGTAATTTTTGTTTTAGGATGTGGTATTATTAATTTAAATACATAAGCTCTATTAGAAACATGGATATCCTGATAATCAAGGAGGTTAAAATGAAAGGTAATAGTAGATTCAAGAATCTATACGGAAATCTAAACGTTAATACGATTAGTTCAGGTGTTGTTGCAGCTATTTTCGGGTGTACAGGCCCTGCACTGATTATTATCGGAGGTGCATCAAGCGGTGGTTTAACCCATGAACAAACAATCAGCTGGTTATTTGCCGTGTATTTTTTTGGAGGTTTATTGGGACTCTTTTTATCTTTAAAATATAAACAACCGATTGCAGGGGCATATTCAATTGCTGGTGCTGTGCTAGTGGCAGGTGCTTTATCACATTTTTCATTACAAGAAGCAATCGGTGCCTATCTTGTAGCAAACCTCATTGTTCTTATACTAGGTATAACTGGATTAATCGATAAGGTGATGAATTGGATACCAGTTCCAATCGTAATGGGAATGATTGTTGGTGTCATGATGCGATTTGCAATTGAGATGATTACTTCTGTTGAAGTATCCCCTCTATTAGCTGGTTCGGCCATCTTGGTCTATTTGTTATCCTCAAGATATATCAAAAAAATACCACCTGTTTTATCAGCGTTAGTGGTCTCGGTACTCCTTGCCATTGTCATGAATGAGTTTAATTTTTCAAATGTACAAAGTTCATTTGTGCTTCCTCAACTAGAACTTCCAACCTTTAGTTTTAACGCTATTATTTCTCTATCAATCCCTCTTGCAATCTTAATCATTTGTACAGAGAATGCACAAACTACAGGAATCCTAATGGCAAAGGGATATAAACCGCCAATTAGTGCGATGGCCATCTTTGGCGCAATTTTTGGTTTTATTGCCTCCTTTTTTGGAGCTCACGCCATCAACACTGCAGGGCCAATGACTGCTATTTGTGCATCTGATGAATCAGGTAAGAAAGAAGGCAGATATGCTGCTTCTGCATCAAATGGAGTTTTATTTGCAAGCTTCGGTATATTTGCAGCGCTTGTTGTTCCTTTTGTAATTGCGATGCCAGGTGTAATTGTGAGTACCATTGCAGGCTTAGCGATGATAGGTGTACTCTTATCGTCACTTAAAATTGCTTTTTCCGATACAAAGTTTCAGATGGGGGCATTTTTTGCATTCATTATTGGAATGTCTGGAGTAAATTTCTTTCATATCGGTGCCCCATTATGGGCGATTGTAGGTAGTGTTTTTGTCTCCCTTTTGATTGAAAAAAAGGACTTTGAAAGAAAGATAAAAGTAGAAAAAAATCTCAAGCATGGTGCATAGCATTCACGATGGATGTGTTGTAAATAGATGGACATACTAAACACATCCGAAAATCTCATGAGAGGTGAATCAACATGAACATTGATATAACATCTATTTATGACAACATGCCAGATTTTTCGAATCATATGGAAGCCAGAGAGTGGTTTAAAAATGAGTTTAAGGACAGATTTTTCTTAAGGACACATAGTGATAGCGATGGAAAAATGACGTATTTCTATCACATTGTCAAGGATCCAGAAACGTATCAAAGATACATGGAAAGTTTTGCAAGCAATGAGAAACGTGAAATTACGGAAATGTCAACATTTGAGAGCTACACAACCGTTGAAATTACAGAAGATGGCGATGTAAATATTACAATCTAGAAAGAGCCTCTTATCGGCGACAAACACGCGACGAACTCTTTCCTTAGAAATTTGTGACCTCGAGCAGGTGTCACTAAATACATGTAAAAAGGAGGTTTTCGATGTGAAACCTCCTTTTTATTCAGTCTATTTCTCCTATGACAGCCTCTTTAGACCTTATTGACTTTTTATGAATAAATTCAACCATATCAACTTTATTAATTGGCCGACTGAATAAAAAGCCTTGTATCTCGTCGCAGCCCATGTTCACAAGAATATCACATTCATTCCAAGTTTCTACACCTTCTGCCACCACGTTCAACTGAAGTCCATGTGCAATATCAAAAATCGATTTTACTAATAACGCTTTTTTCTCATCTTTATCGATATTATGAATAAATTGTCTGTCGATTTTTATTTCGTCAATTGGAAGCTTCAATAATTGGTAGAGAGACGAGTATCCCTTTCCAAAATCATCAATTGAAATTTGAACTCCTAGCTCTTTCAGTTTTCGAATCCGATCAGCAACATGCTGTTGATTCGTAATAAATACACTTTCTGTAATCTCAAGCTTTAAATATTGTGGCTCTAATCCAGAATCTTGCAATGCCTTATTGACCATTGAAACAAGATAATCTTGTTGAAAATGTTTGGCCGATAGGTTTACCGAAATCGGAACATGTAGAAGGTTTTCAAGCTGCCATTGTTTATTTTGTCTACAGGCCTGGGTGAGAGACCACTCATCAACTTGCGAAATGAGTCCTATTTCTTCAGCTACACCAATAAAAACTCCAGGTGAAACCACCCCTAATATGGGATCATTCCAACGAATCAATGCTTCAATACTTGTGATCTTACCTGCCATTGTCTTCGGCTGATAAAATTGTTCAAACCGATCCTTATCCACTGCAGTACGCAGAGCATTTTCTATTTCTAAACGCTCTTGAAATTTATTTTTCATGGACCCATTGAAAAACTGAACCCTATTGCCACCTTTCTCCTTCGAGGTGTACATTGCAATGTCAGCATATTTTACTAATGTATCTAGATCTTTACCATCTTCCGGGTACACACTGACCCCTATACTTGCAGTTATATAGTGATTTTGACCCGCTATTGTATAATAGGATGAAAATTCTTTGACAATCATGTCTAATGTTTTATCTATCTCATCTCTGCTATCAACAGAATGGACAACAACAAACTCGTCCCCTCCAAGTCTGAAAACCTGTCTAGTGTCTTCTTGCAACTTCTTTAGCTTGTTACCAGTTGCTTTTAGAAGTGTATCTCCTGCATCATGACCTAATGTATCATTGATTTGTTTAAATTGATTGAGGTCGATAAAAATAATCGCAAACATTTGGTCATGGTTATTTCGAATTAATTCACGTACATATTTTTGGAAGAAATAACGATTGGGTAAGTAAGTTAAACTATCATAAAAAGCAAGTTTATGAAGCTTGTCCTCGGATTCCTTCAATCTTGAAGTTTGTTCTCTTAGAATGTGGTTCATCTCAATGCTCTCTTGAAATAACTCCTTTAGCTTATCAGCCATTTTCTTTAAATTTTTACTCAAGATGCGAAGCTCTGATATTGAACCTTGCGGCCATTCAATATTTTCTAAAGAACGCAGCTTTTGTGGTAATCCAGTTGTAATTGTTGTCAGTTGCCTTAGGTTATTCGTGAGCATTCTGCTAACAGCCATTACAAACAATATGGCTGAAACTGCTAGAATGAGTAAGTATTTTAGTTGGTCGAGAGAAATATTAAAAATTTGTTGTTGATACCCAGCGATTGGGTACTGCAACATAATTCGGTATGAATCCGTATCTCTTATATAAAAATAAAAAGCATCGTCCCATCTTGTAATCGGCTGCATTTCATTGTTAGCTACCGGTAAAGCCTCAAAAACATTAGGTGAAATCTTCCGAATTTCATACTTATTCGGCTCAAAATCCGCCAACGCTGTCGATGAAATGACATGATTTCTATTGTCCAATACCGTAATATCGGTATCTTGGTTCTTATTTCGCCATAATATTTCTTCAATTTGATTAATGTCGATACTTCCGTTTGCTTTTTTTAGTTGATACAGGTCGTTTTCTATCCGATTTGCTCTCGTTTCACTAACATTAACTAAGTCCTTCTTAATAACTTCAAAGGTGTTTAATGTATTTGTAACTACACTAATAAAGAACGGAACAAGAATTGTTAAAATGGTGATTTGGGATAAGAATTGGTGTACTGATACATTATTTTTGCTGATTCGTTTATTTTTAACAAACTTATAGAATGGGAAATAAGCTAGCAACATATCTGCAACTAATACATTAAAAAGACCATTTGCAACATCTTTACAGATTTGAAAATAGAGTGCACTGCCTGACAGTGATTCTCGACAGAAAATAAAGAGCAGGGCTATTCCTATAAAAGTCCAGAAAAAAAAGTCAACGAAAAACATTTTTGCTTTTCGCCCTCTTAAGAAAAAGGCTCCAACAAATATGACTTCAACAAGCATAATCACTGCATAATAGGGACTGTTTGAAAAAAACATGGCAATAAAGATGGCAATTAAACTCGTTACAATCGCGGTGGTATAGCCAAAAATGCGAAGTATTAAAAAAACTGAAATACTCGCAAATGTAAAAGTAATTCCATAAAGTAACGTTAATTTGAAATGAGAGGCTAATAATACAAATCCTACCAGGGTTACTAATAGGATTAAATCCGTATTTATCTTGCCTTTAATCTGCAAAAATCCTAGCATAAAGTCTCCCCTGATTTATTTATATGTAAATCGATATTTTCTCTGTGGTTATGATAATAATATCATAAAATCTACATCTTTTTTTCAGTTTTTGTTTAACCAAATCATACAGTCTCAACTCAGATCAAAAGTCAGGATTATTGGCAAAAAGTAGTAAACTCTGTTAACCTAATATAGCTAAACTTTTGTGGGAAAACTATGTTTACATAAAAGTTAATGTAAAAGAAAGGGTTATATGATGAAGAAAATATCAAATGTTTTTTGGATTTCGGTTGCTATCGTTCTTGCAGCTGTCATATTTGGTGTTGCAGCACCAAAAAGTTTTGAAGAAGTAACAGGTAATATTCAATCATTTATTACATCAGCCTTTGGATGGTATTACCTTATTTTAGTCACAATCATTGTGATATTCTGCGTTTTCCTTATTTTTAGCCCAGTTGGGGCAATTCGATTAGGAAAACCTGATGAGAAACCTGAGTATTCAAATATATCATGGTTTGCGATGTTATTTAGTGCTGGGATGGGGATTGGACTTGTCTTCTGGGGGGCAGCAGAACCTCTTTCCCATTATATGACTCCCCCTTTAGCAGAGGGTGCTACAAACGCTTCCCAAAAAGAAGCGATGCGCTATACATTTTTCCATTGGGGAATACATGCTTGGGGAATTTATGCACTCGTTGCACTCGCCTTAGCCTATTTTAATTTTCGAAAAGGTGAACCAGGTTTAATTTCAGCTACATTAAAGCCTGTTCTAGGCAAAAAAGCAATGGAAGGAAAACTTGGTACCTTGGTTGATGTACTAGCCGTATTTGCAACGGTTGTAGGTGTTGCGACAACGCTAGGGTTTGGTGCAGCACAAATTAATGGGGGGTTAGCTTATTTACTTGATATACCGATTAGTTTCTTCATTCAATTAATCATTATTGCTGTTGTTACCGTCTTATTTATGATTTCCGCATGGTCTGGATTAAGTAAAGGGATTAAATATTTAAGTAATGCAAATATGATTTTAGCACTTGCCCTTCTCATTTTAATGTTTGTAGCAGGTCCTACAGTTCTGATTCTTGATATGTTTACAGATACACTTGGTGGATATATACAAAATATTGTACAGATGAGTTTTAGAATTGCTCCACTTAATGAAGAACACCGTTCTTGGATTAACGGTTGGACTATTTTCTACTGGGCTTGGTGGATTTCATGGTCACCGTTTGTAGGTATTTTTATTGCCCGTGTCTCAAAGGGAAGAACAATTCGACAATTTATTATCGGTGTTTTATTGCTTCCGGCATTAGTAAGCTTTATCTGGTTTGCAGCATTTGGGACTTCTGCTGTAGAAGTTCAAAAGGAAGGAAACGTGGATCTCTCACAATTTGCTACAGAAGAAGTACTTTTTGCAATCTTTAATGAATCTTCTCTATCGGTGGTTTTATCAGTGGTTGCGATTATACTTGTTTCGACATTCTTTATTACATCTGCGGACTCAGCTACATTTGTACTTGGTATGCAAACCACATACGGTTCACTAACACCCCCAAATACTGTAAAACTGACTTGGGGAATCCTTCAATCAACAGTAGCTGCTATTTTATTATATAGCGGTGGTTTACAGGCATTACAAAATGCCCTTATTGCAGCAGCTTTCCCATTTTCAATAATAATGGTGCTGATGATGATTTCACTATATCGTTCATTAACAAAAGAGAAAAAAGAACTAGGTTTGTATTTGAAACCAAAACCTAAGAAAAAATCTCCTGCTCCTCAGCAGTAAAAATCAAAAAACCGGCATTGTGCCGGTTTTTTTGATTTGCAAAATCTTTTCGGTTTCACTTAGTAACTAACCCTTGTTTCCATGATTTAACCCCATCATCTTCTACAAATTCAATGATGACATCAGTCACTCCATTCATTGCTTGGATTTTTTCCTCAATGCGTTCTTTTATTTTAACAGCCTCTCTAACAGTTATATTACAGTCTATCTCCAGCTTCATTTCGATATGGAAATCCTCTCCTTCCTTCATGGCAAACAATGCGTTTATGTCTTTAATTTCTGGATTTGTATAAATAAGCTCAGCAATTTTGTTTTCTAGCTCTTCATCCGCTTCACCAAGTACCCCTTTGGCATTATCCAAGAATACTCTGCCCACTACGTAAAACATCATTAATCCAATTATGATTGATGCAATTCCTTCTGCGGCATGCCAACCCCCATAATAGGAAAGCAGAATTCCAAGAATTGCAATGACTCCACCAAGGGTTGCGACTAAATCCTCCATGAATACAAGTTTCGTGGCAGGTGTGGCTCTCCCTAAATTGTTGAAACTTTTGCCGATTGCTGCAAATCCTTTAGCTTCAACCCGTGCCTCATGTAAAACTTCCTTCATCGCCTTAAAAAGAACATAAGACTCCAAAATTACAGCTAACCCTAAAACAGACAGATTAATGGCAATCCCACTCGATTCGGTTGGGTGTTTAATATGATGATATCCCTCTTTTATTGTTTCATAACTCATAATCCCTACAATGATCACGGCACCGAGTAAAACCAAATTAACAAGGCGGCCAAAACCGTTTGGATATTTTTCGTTCGGCATTTTTTTACTTAATGCACTACCAATGTATACGAAAAATTGATTGGCTGCGTCACCTAGTGAATGCATTGTTTCAGCAAACATCGCGACATTCCCCGTGAAGAAGTATGCAACTCCTTTAATAATCGCAATTATAGTATTTACAATAGAAGCAATCAAAGATGACTTATTTCCGTTCTTTAATAAACTTTGCTTTTTTGACATAAAGACCTCCAAAGGATGATTCTTTTGGTAATACTTGTAGTATTTATTACTTTTGAAAAATTTATCAGAAGAATTGCGGTAAATCTGGAATGGATGTGTTTCCGCATACTTCCATTTCGGGCCAGATTTAAACCCTTCCGGCGGTTTCTCCGTAAGGCCGACTATGTAAAGGGGGTATTGATGGAAGAAGTTAGCTGGATTTCGGACAAAGTTACTGATTTATCGGACACAACACTCTAGATATCGGACATAATCCTGATTTTATCGGACATAACTTTTAAGATATCGGACATAGTCCTAATTTTATCGGACATATAGCCCGATTCGGAACCAAAAAAGAAAGCCTTCCGGAACATCCGGAAGGCTTTAGCTTATCTTTATTCTTTTACAAGTAATGCAACTGCTTCAACGTGCACAGTATGTGGGAATAGGTCCACTGGTTGAACCATTTTTAGGGTGTATCCAAAAGGCTCAAGTTCTTTAATATCCGTTGCAAAAGTCTCTGGGTTACAAGAAACATAGACAATTCTTTCTGGCTGTGAGCGACCAATCCTTCTCATTACTTTACCGCCGGCACCTGAGCGTGGAGGATCAAGTAAAAGTAACTCTGGTCGTCCAAAACTCTCAAGCACTTCATCAATTCCTTTTCTTGCGTCCTTAGCTAAGAAATACGTGTTTGATAAACCATTATCTTTTGCATTGCGTTTTGCAGACTCAATTGAGCTTTCAACAATTTCAATACCTGCAAGCTTTTCAACACGACTGGCAAATGGTAGAGAAAATGTTCCAACACCACAGAAAAGATCAATCATTTTTTCTGTTTTCTTAGGTTCCCCCATTTCCACAGCTAGGTCTACTAACTTTTGAGCTTGCGTTGGGTTTGTTTGGAAGAAGGTGTCAAACCAGACACGGAAACGATATCCATCCATTTCCTCATAAATGAAATCACGCCCCGCTAATACATGCGTTTCTTCAGATTGAGTTCGGTCTGCCCAGTCCGTATTTTCAAGCCAAAGTAAGCTTTTTACTTCTGGAAATTTTTCTTCGATTCGTTTCACTAAATCATCTGAGGCATGTTTAAGATTGCCTTCTGGTGCCTCAGTTGCAAAAATGGCAAGCATGATTTCACCAGTAGCAAATGATTGTCTCACCATAAGGTGTCGAAGAAGACCTTCATGCTGATCTTTGTTATAGCCAGGTAGCTGATGGTCTTTTGCCCACTGTGCAACTTCCATAGCACCTTCCACCATTTTTTCACCTGCAATTAGGCATGTTTCAAGGGAAATGATCTTTCGGAAGTTTCCTTGTTCATGTAAACCTAGTGACCCCTCAGGAGAGAAGGTAAATTCCATCTTATTTCGGTAATGCCATGGCTCGTCCATTCCAATGGTATCTTTAACAAGGTCCGGATTAAAACCTTGTGATTCAACTTGTCGCTTTACATAATTTGTTTTGTACTGAAGCTGTCCCTTGTAATCCCAATGCTGCCATACACAGCCACCGCATTTTTCAAAATGAGGACAGGGTGGTGCAAGACGTTGTTTATTTGCTGCTAGGATTTCCTCAGCCATCACCTTTCTTCGTTTACGATCAGGTTGGTCTACCGTTACACGAACCTGCTCACCAATTAAGGTTTGCGGAATCGTGAGTTTTAGCTTTTTTTTATTACCGTGCTCATTTTCACGCCACACGACCCCTTGACCTGATCCTTTTTCATCTAACTTTTTTATCTCAACAATCATCGTTTCTGGTTTCGTTACTGCCAATTATTGTTCCTCCCTAGGTAAACCTTTTTGTCTATATTCAAGTTAATAAATCTTGTCGTTTTCAGGCTCTGAAGAAATATAAGTATAGTCCATTTCTATCCTTTTTTACAACATACTAACCAAGTATAAAGCACAACTCATAAATTTGGAATTCCTACACCCCTAGAAAGTATTAACATTCTGCCATTTATAGCTGGAGTCCCTCCTAATTAGAATAGCAAAAGAGCATCTGGCTTTCTTCACAAAAGCAAAATAACCTGTTCTTCAAAAGGACAGGTTTCGTTTATAAGTAGGATTTTATGTATTTCCCTTTACTATGGCAACACCTAAGGCATGGTACTCCCATAGAATATCTTCTATTTGCTTTGCTTGTAATTCATCACAATCGATGATAAGAATGGTTTCAGCAATTTTACCATTTTGTGACCTCTTTTTCTTTTTATATACAATCTCTACATATAGTCTGATTGCAAAGCCGATCATAAATCCAACTACTGCACCAATTAATCCCCAATAAATTGGCCCCCAAGTTAGGTTAAATCCAAGGCTTGCACCAATTACAGCAAACGCCGTAGCAAGTGCCGCCCCAATATCAAAAAGAGTGGTGCCATCCGATTCTTTCAATGTATCAAATAGTCTTACGTCTTCTTTTGGATTATCAAGCGGAACCGCAAAAATATTTTCGCTCTTTATCCCCTTTTTCTCTATCTCCACGATGGCAATCTCTAAATAATCATTATTTTTAAACGTTGCAAATACCTGCATTCATTTATCACTTCACTTTTTGTCCTTTGAGAACTTGAAATTGACTTGATTGGTAATTTTCTCTTAAGAAATTCCGTTGATCCCTTTCGTATAACTTGTTATTTTCAACTGCATTAATGTATGAATCATAAATAGCAAAACCAAAAACTGATGGTAAAAACAAGAACCACTCTGGATCTAAAACTTTTGTAGCTTCGTTTACTTTACCTAAGAACAATAGAGAGACAGCTTCTAGAGCATGTGAAAAGTAGAAAAAAATTACACAGCAAATAATGAGAAAGAAAGCCGTAATCGTTTTATGATTATAGAGGTGACCTAACCCTGGCATGAACAATGACCATATAATAACTAGGATTGGATTTCTTTTATCCAAATAGTTGATACCAGCAGCCCCCATGCTAAAAGTGTTAAATCGATGGTTCTCATGGTCGGCAAGTATATACATATTATTAAGATCAATTGTTGATCGGTAGCTGTCCCAAATCCCAAAAATGTAGACAGGTATGTACATAAGGAGCCATCTCGTGTCCAAGATGTTCTTGGCCATTTCTATATTTCCATGAAATGAATGAATCATTGCAAGGTTTACGTTAGCATTAATATTTACAATAACTTCCCAAATAATTAGCAGGTATCCACGATGATATTTGTCTAATAGCAAATGGCCAAACCCCGGAAAAGCCGCCGACCACCAAGCAATAATATATGGGTTCCTCAAATGAATGATTGATGTACCAAATATACTGACATTTGCAATATAACGTCTTGCCGAATTGTCATTCGTGTAATTGTTCATGACGTGTAGGTTTGCCTCCATCCGCTTGTTCCAATTTTATAAAGCCAGTATAAGAGGTAATCTTCCCCAACCTAAATCGAAATATCTAAAATGAAGATACGTTTAGTAGAAAGTCATTCGTGGATGGTGAATACTTCCTTCTTTGTTGTTAAATACTAATTGAAAGTATTTGCACTTTATACGGGGTTAGGTGGAGGTATGTTCTGGAAAAAGAAGGATTTTAAACAAACTGTTAACAGTTATGAAACTGAAGAAAAAACCATTGAGGAAGTATTTAATAAAGCAAAAAAGTCGAGTGATTTTACAACAATCACACCTATTGAGAAAAATAATAACATTTCATTAAGTTTTTTTAAAACGTTAGTTGATTCTAAAACGCTACAACAGTCCCTTTTACAGAATTTAAAAGAAAATATTTCTGTTGTAGAAAAAGTATCTGATTTGAAAAATATTATCCCAATTGAGGATATGGTAGTTACGAAGGATCCAAAGGAAATTGAAAAGGCACTTCATGAAGGTGCAACAGTTATTTATTTTAAAAATCAAATGGATGAATTTGCTCTACTTAAGATTGGGAACGCAAGACTTGGTCAACGGGAAACAAATGACACACAAAATGAATTTAGTGTGATAGGGCCAAAGGTTGGATTTATTGAAGATATTGGGACAAATCTCCATATGCTAAGAGAGCATCTTCATTCACCAGATCTTATTTTTGATGAATTAGTTGTTGGTACAAGGACACAAACAAAGGTTGTCATTGCTTACATAGATGGTGTTACGAATCTTGAGTTTGTAAATACTGCAAAACAAAGGTTACATAACCTTGATGTAGATGCGGTGTTTGACAATACTCAGCTGGAACAATTGATTTCCGATCATTCCTCATCACCATTTCCATTATTTGTAACAACAGAAAGAATAGATCGGACTGTGGGATCGCTTTTATTAGGACAAGTTGTCCTAATTACCGATAAATCCTCCTATGCTGTAATAGGACCCGTAAATCTCATGGATTTTTTCTCAAATCCAGAGGATTTTTATCTACCCTCTTTAATCGCATCTTTTTTTAAATTAATACGGATTTTTGGAATGCTTTTTTCTATGTTTGCAACATCCTTTTATGTTGCGATTCTAACATTCCATTTTGAGGTTATACCAAAAGACTTGCTTGGTCCAATCATTAACTCAAGAGCCAACGTTCCCTTTCCACCTGTCATTGAAGTTTTGTTCCTAGAAGTAACAATTGATCTTCTCAGAGAAGCTGGAGCTCGTTTGCCCACAAAAATTGGACAGACACTTGGAATAGTCGGAGGAATTGTAATCGGACAGGCAACTGTGGAAGCTGCACTTACCAGTACCATTTTGTTAATCATTGTTGCACTCTCAGCCTTAGCCTCTTTTACAACGCCAATATATAAAATGTCAACTGCTGTAAGAATGTTAAGATATCCTTTTATTTTACTAGCTGCCATTTGGGGTGGTTTAGGTATTTATGTAGGGTTACTTTTTATAATCGGACATTTGTCTCGACTCAAGTCATTAGGGGTTCCTTATATGGTCCCCCTCTATCCCTATCGTAAAGGCTGGGCACTTGGTTCTTTCATAAGGCCTAGTTTCGTAAATCTTAAAAAACGTCCATCGTACTTTAGACCATTAAGTAACAAACGATATACTCCAACCCCATCCCAAGATTCAGAAGATGGACTGAACTCAGAATAAAATTTTCTAAAAAAGAAAGC
>Ga0180217_1003798_pt1 | contig 12447 bp, 10 predicted proteins | sample eDN3rd37CBELigOP_FD_128521 | JGI IMG/M metagenome (GOLD analysis project Ga0180217, IMG submission 128521) | Enriched Organic Plus compost microbial communities from Emeryville, California, USA - eDNA 3rd pass 37_C BE-Lig OP (version 2) (version 2) ... | reverse complement strand
AGCTCCGGCACCCGGCCGATGTCGGGGCGCGCGCGCAGCTCGTCGAGGTGCGCGTAGACCGCCGGCGTCGACAGGCCGCCGTCGGCCGGCACGACGACCCAGTCGAACCGCCCCTTCGCCAGCGCCGGGCTCAGCTGGTCGCCGCGACCGGTGCCGACGGCGGTGCCGCCCATGAGCGCGAACGGCACGTCGGCGCCCAGTCTCGCCGCGAGCTTGTGCAGCTCCGCGGGCCCGAGCTCGCCGCCCCACAGCGCGTCGCACGCGACCAGCGCCGCGGCGGCGTCGGCCGAGCCGCCGCCCATGCCCCCGGCCACCGGCACGTGCTTGACGATGTCGAGGTGCACGCCGTCCTCGCGGCCGAGGCGCTGCGCGACGAGCCGGGCGGCGCGCACCGCGAGGTTGCGGTCGTCGACGGGCACGTCCGCGACGTCCACCGTGCCCGACACCGCCACCGTGAAGTCGTCGGACGGCGTCGCCCACACGTCCTCGTAGAGCGAGACGGCCTGGTACGCCGAGGCCACATCGTGGTAGCCGTCGTCCTGCACGGCGCCCACCTCGAAGAAGAGGTTGAGCTTTCCGGGCGCGCGCACCCGCACGCCGTGGGACGCGAGGGCCTGGCTCACTGCGTCGCCGATTCGGCCCAGAGGTCCACGTCGATGCCGTCCGACAGCGCGTCGATGCGCTCGAGCTCCTCGGCGGTGAAGCCGGGGCCGTCGAGCGCGCGGAGGTTCTCGTCGATCTGCGCGGGACGGGAGGCGCCGATGAGCGCCGAGGCGACGACCGGGTCGCGCAGCACCCACTGGATCGCCATCTGCGCGAGCGTCTGGCCGCGCTCCTTCGCGATGACGTCGAGGCCGCGCAGCGTCGCGAGCCCGCGCTCCGACAGCGAGCCGTCGGGCACGGACCAGCGCTTCTGGGCGCGCTCGGCGGGTCCGCCGCCGAGGTACTTGTCGGTGAGCAGGCCCTGCGCGAGCGGTGTGAAGGCGATGGCGCCGAGGCCCTCCTGGCGCAGCACGCCGGTCAGTCCGTCCTCGATCCAGCGGTTGAGGATCGAGTACGAAGGCTGGTGGATCACCAGCGGCGTGCCGAGCGAGCGTGCGACGGCCGTCGCCACCGCGGTGCGCTCCGCCGAGTACGACGAGATGCCGACGTACAGCGCCTTGCCCTGGCGCACGAGCGTGTCCAGCGCGCCGATCGTCTCCTCGACGGGCACGTCCGGGTCGACGCGGTGCGAGTAGAAGATGTCGACGTAGTCCAGGCCCATGCGCTGCAGAGACTGGTCGGCGCTGGCGAGGATGTACTTGCGCGAGCCGCCGTCGCCGTAGGGGCCGGGCCACATGTCGTAGCCGGCCTTCGACGAGATGATGAGCTCGTCGCGATACGGGCGGAAGTCCTCGCGCATCATGCGGCCGAAGTTCGTCTCGGCCGAGCCGTACGGCGGGCCGTAGTTGTTCGCGAGGTCGAAGTGCGTGATGCCCCGGTCGAACGCGTGACGCAGCAGCGCGCGCTGGCTGTCGAACGGGATGTTGTCGCCGAAGTTCCACCACAGCCCGAGCGAGACGGGCGGGAGGGTCAGACCCGACGTGCCGACGCGGCGGTAGCGGGTCGTGTCGTACCGGTCGTCCGCGGCGGTATAGGGCCGATGCAGGTCCGCGCCGCGCTGGATCTCCTCGTCGCTCATCGCTCCAGGCTATCGGCGCGCCGACGCCCCCGCAGTGCCACCGTCGGTGACCGCGCAGAGGCCCGGCTTATACAGCATCCGGACGTCCGAGGGAAGGATCTGCGCACGAAATCCGGTTGTAATGGAAGGTGCCTATTGTGACCCCACCGGGATCGGTTCCGGCGACCCGGATCCCCGGGTCACCGACTCGTCGTGAAGGAGGTTTTCGATGCCTGAGCTCTCCATCGTCCGTCCGGTTCCGGACCCGTGGACCCGTCTTCATGAACGCAGCGATGTCGTCCTGGACCGCGGCGTGCTGCACATCGTCCATGACTCCGTGACCCCGCAGCAGGCGCGGATCGACGACCTGCTCCTGGTCGCGTCCACCCTCGAGGCAGCAGGCGTCGAGGTCACGCTCATCCGCCATGACCACTCCGTTCCCGCTCTCGTGATCGACGTCGCGGCGCGCGACACCGCGATCGCGGCGCTGGCTGCGCTGTGCGACCACGAGCCGGTGTACATCAAGGGCAAGGGCGTGCCGCCGACGCTGGCATCGGATGCGTCGGCTCCCGGCGGCGAGCCGTCCGCGGTGCGCGTCTACCGCCCCCGCATCACCCCGGCCCGGTCGCTGCGCTACGGCGCGTCGTACGGCGTGCGCCTGGAGTTCTGGAAGCTCGGCGGCGACCTCATCGAGGCGCCGTCCGACAACGTCCTGACCCGCCGGCTCACACCCCGCGCCGACGTGTCGTTCACGACGGTCGAGAAGTACGGGCGCAGCTGGCGCACGATCGCCGGCATGTTCGACCCGCACCCGCACGAGTTCACCGAGGACGTCGACATCGTCTTCTCGTGGGTGGACGGCTCGTCCAGCGAGTTCCAGCGTCAGCGCGCCGCGCGCCTGGCCGAGTACATCGTCGGCGAGGGCGACGACGGCCCCGCGCGCTACCGGCACGTCGACGAGCTGCGGTACGCACTGCGCAGCGTCCACATGCACGCGCCGTGGATCCGGCGGATCTTCATCGCCACCGACTCCCCCGCGCCGGCGTGGCTGCTCGACCACCCCAAGGTCACGATCGTGCGCAGCGAGGAGTTCTTCGCCGACCCGTCGGTGCTGCCGACCCACAACTCGCACGCCGTCGAAGCGCAGCTGCACCGCATCCCGGGTCTGGCCGAGCACTTCCTGTACTCGAACGACGACATGTTCTTCGCCCGGCCGGTGGAGCCCGACCTGTTCTTCACGCCGGCGGGCGTGACGAAGTTCGTCGAGTGCGAGGTGCGCATCGGCACGGGCGCGCCGGCGCTGCACCGCAGCGGCCACGACAACGGCCTGCGGGTCAACCGCGCCCTCCTCAAGGAGCGCTTCGGACGCACCATCGTGCGCGACCTCGAGCACTGCGCGACGCCGCTGCGCCGCAGCGTCATGTCCGAGCTGGAGCGGGAGTTCCCCGCGGACTTCGAGCGGACCGCCGCCTCGCGCTTCCGCAGCGCGACCGACATCTCGGTGACCAACAGCCTCTACCACTACTACGCGCTGATGACGGGGCGCGCGGTGGCCACGCGGCGCCCCCGGACGCGCTACATCCAGACCACGCTCACGGCGTCGCTGCGCAAGATGGAGCGGCTGGCGGAGCGCGCCGACGTCGACATGTTCTGCCTCAACGACGGCTTCGAGCGCGAGCTGCCCGAGAAGGTGCGCATGGAGGCGATCCGCTCGACGCTCGAGCGCATGTTCCCGATCCGCGCGCCGTGGGAGCGCGTCGATGCCGGCGTGGACGCCGGGGCCGGCGCGTCCGACGCGACGGCGGTGTTCAGCGAACCAGCGCGATCGGCTCGGTAGGCGCGTCCCGCTGCGCGAGCGTCAGAGGCCGGATGCCGGCGGCGAGGAGCCGCCGGCGGGCCTCGTCGGCGTCGATGTGCTCGAGGATGCGCGGCGCGTCCACCGGCACCACCGCGTGGACGACGGTGTCGTCGTGCACGTGCACGAGGTTGAACGCCTGCGCGCCGTCCTGCGGGCGCGTGCCGCCCGTGGGCACCGTCAGGTCCTGCGCGTAGCAGGTCGATGAGGCGACCGAGACCGGGATGCCGGCGAACGTGGCGAACGTCGAGTAGTGCAGGTGCCCGGCGATGATGGCGCGCACGTCGCTGCCACGCAGCACTTCGGCCAGGGGACGCTGGTCGCGCAGCTCGACGCTCGCCGCGAGCGGCAGGACGCTGGGCACCGGCGGGTGGTGCATCGCGAGGATCGTGCCGAGCGGCGCGGGCGTCGCGAGCACGTCCTCGAGCCAGCGCAGCTGCGCGGGCGTGATCTCGCCGTGGTGGTGACCGGGGACGGTGGTGTCGAGGGTCACCACGCGCAGGCCGTCGAGCTCGTCGACGCGGTCGTACGGCGCGGTGTCGGCCGAGTCGTCGTCGAGCAGCTGTGCGCGGAAGGCGGCGCGATCGTCGTGGTTGCCCATGACCCACAGCACCCGTGCGCCGAGCTCCTCGGCGAAGGGCTCGACGAGCGCGCGCAGCGCGCCGTACGCGCCGGGCTCGCCGAGATCGGCGAGATCGCCGGTGAAGACGACGGCGTCGGGGCGGACGCCGCTGGCGCGGATCACCTTCAGCGTCGCCTCGAGGCGCAGCGCCCCGTCCACGACGTCGAAGAGCCGCGGCGTCGACGCCGCGCGCAGATGGGTGTCACTGATGTGCAGCAGAACGCGTTCCGGAGCCGGGTACTCGGCGGTGCGCATGTCTCGGATCATTCCCCCGTCCGCCGTCGGGCGAGGTGCCCTGGTACTGGTCGGCGGACGCCTGGAATGTTACCGGCATGTTTCGGCGCAGGGCTGGAAACACGGTGGACGCGCCGCCGATCCGCGCCGTTTCGCACGGAGTTCGGAGCGCACTCTCAGGCGATGCGCGCGATGCGCACGAAGTCGTCGACCGACAGCTCCTCGCCGCGCGCGGTGGGCGCGACGCCCGCCTGCTCCATGACAGCGGAGGCCGATGCCGCGCTGCCGCCGAGCACTCCGGCGAGCGCCTGCCGCAGCATCTTGCGGCGCTGCTGGAACGCGGCGTCGACGATCTGGAAGGTCCGCCGGCGCAGCTCCTCGTCGCCGCGCGGCTCGGGGTCGCGATGGAAGCCGACGAGCACGCTGTCGACGTTCGGGACCGGCCAGAAGACCTGACGCGAGACGGTGCCCGCCAGACGCCACGGGCCGTACCAGGCGGCTTTGACGCTCGGGGCGCCGTAGACCTTCGAGCCGGGGGCGGCCGCGAGGCGCTCCCCCACCTCCGCCTGCACCATCACGACGCCGCGCTGCAGGTGCGGGAAGGTCTCGAGGAAGTGCAGCAGCACCGGCACGCTGACGTTGTACGGCAGGTTCGCCACCAGCACCTCGGGGTCGCCGGGCAGGTCGGTGACGCGGAGCGCGTCCGCGTCGACGACGGTGAGCGCCCCGTCCGGCACGCCGTGCGCGGCGGCGGTGGCGGGCAGCCGCTCGGCGAGGCGGTGGTCGATCTCGACGGCCGTCACCGAGGCGCCGGTCTCGAGGATCGCGAGGGTGAGCGATCCGAGTCCCGGGCCGATCTCGACGACGCGGTCGCCGGCCTGTACCTCGGCGACCTGCACGATCTTGCGCACGGTGTTGGCGTCGACGACGAAGTTCTGCCCGAGCTTCTTGGTCGGGGTGACATCCAGATCGGCGGCGAGCGCGCGGATCTCAGCCGCGCCCAGCAGTGACACGGGCATGCGTCAACTGTAGCCACCGCGCCCCGGGCCCCTGCGGATATGGGGATCCGTCCGGCGCGGCAGGCGCGACCGTGGAGGCGCGGGGGTACCGTGACAGGATGAAATCCACCGGACAGGATTCCGCGGCCTTCTCCCTGCGCAGCCCCTTCGGACGGCGGGCCATCGGCCTGTCGGTCGCCGCCGCCGTCGGCGGCTTCCTGTTCGGGTTCGACTCCTCCGTCATCAACGGCGCGGTGGATTCCATCTCGCGGGACTTCGCGCTCAACGACGTCATCACCGGCTTCGTCGTCGCGATCGCCCTCGTCGGCTGCGCCGTCGGCGCCGTCATCGCCGGGAATCTCTCCGATCGCTGGGGACGCCTGCGGGTGATGTTCCTCGGCGCCATCATGTTCTTCGTCAGCTCGCTCGGCGCGGGCCTGGCTTTCTCGGCCTGGGACCTCGCGCTGTGGCGCGTCATCGGCGGCCTCGGCATCGGCATCGCGTCAGTCGTGGCGCCGGCCTACATCGCCGAGATCGCGCCGCGGCAGGTGCGCGGCGCCCTCGCCTCGCTGCAGCAGCTCGCGATCACGATCGGCATCTTCGCGGCGCTGCTCTCGGACGCGCTGCTGGCCGGCACCGCCGGCGGCGCCGACAACGCGCTGTGGTTCGGCATGGAGGCGTGGCGGTGGATGTTCATCGTCGGGATCGTGCCCGCGGCGGTGTACGGCCTGCTGTCGTTCACCCTGCCGGAGTCGCCGCGCTACCTCATCTCGACGGGCCGCTCCGATGAGGCGCGCAAGGTGTTCGAGCGCCTCATCCCCGCCGACGACCTCGACCAGACGATGAAGGAGCTGCGCAACGCGATCGAGAGCGATCGCAAGAACGCGGGCGTGTCGATCCGCGGCCCCGTGCTCGGGCTTCAGCGCATCGTGTGGGTGGGCATCATCCTGTCGGTGTTCCAGCAGTTCGTCGGCATCAACGTGATCTTCTACTACTCCACGAGCCTGTGGCAGTCGGTGGGATTCGAGGAGAGCGACTCGTTCGTCATCAGCGTCGTCACCTCGATCACGAACGTGCTCGTGACGCTCGTCGCGATCTTCCTGGTCGACCGGGTGGGCCGCAAGCCCATCCTCCTCACCGGCTCGGTGCTGATGACGCTGTCGCTCGGCCTCATGGCCGTCGCGTTCCTGTTCGCCGAGACCGGCTCCGACGGCGCCGTGGTGCTCCCCGCCCCGTGGGGCCCGATCGCGCTCGTCGCCGCGAACGTCTTCGTCATCGGGTTCGGCGCCTCGTGGGGCCCGCTGGTGTGGGTGCTCCTCGGCGAGATGTTCCCCAGCCGCATCCGCGGCAAGGCCCTCGGCGTCGCGGCGGGTGCGCAGTGGGTCGCGAACTTCCTCATCACGATCTCGTTCCCGGCGATGTCGTCGTGGTCGCTGCCGCTCACGTACGGCATGTACGCGCTGTTCGCGGCGCTGTCGTTCATCTACGTCGCCTGGCGCGTACCCGAGACGAAGGGCACCGACATCGAGCAGACCGAGACGCTGTTCATCCACCAGGGCGACAAGAAGGACGCCGCCAAGAGCTGAGCCGGCCCCGCCCCGCCGGTGTCGGCACCGGCTCGTAAACTGGCCTGATGCCTGCCCTCGGTGACGTGATCGCACCTCGTCGCCTCGGACGGGACTTCCGCTGGCTCCTCGGCTCGTCGTGGTCGAGCAACCTCGGCGACGGCATCGCGCTGGCGGCCGCCCCGCTCCTGCTCGCATCGATGACGTCGTCGCCGTTCCTGGTGGCGGCGGGCGCCATGATGCAGTTCCTGCCGTGGCTGCTGTTCGGCCTGTTCGCGGGCGCGGTGGCCGACCACCACGACCGCCGCCGGCTCGTCATGATCGCCAATGCGGCGCGCGCCGTCGTCGTCGCGGCGCTCGTGGTGTTCCTCGTCACCGGGTACGCCAACGTCTGGATCGTGCTCGCGAGCGCCTTCCTGTACGGCATCGCCGAGGTGTTCGCGGACTCGGCCGGCGCGACGCTCATGCCGATGCTGGTGCGCCCCGCCGACCTCGGCATCGGCAACGCCCGCATGCAGGCGGGTCACCTCGTGGGCAACAACCTCGCCGGGCCGCCGCTGGGCGCGTTCCTGTTCGCGCTCGGGTCGTTCTGGCCGTTCCTGGCCGAGATCCTGTGCGTGCTGCTGGCGGTCCTGCTCATCTCGCGCATCTCCCGCACCCCCGTGCCCGAGCACGACGAGTCGGCGTCGCCGGGCAAGGCGCACGCGATCCGCGAGGGCCTGCGGTGGCTGCGGGGCAACCCGCCGGTGCGCACGCTGGTGCTGATCATCCTCGTCTTCAACGTCACGTGGGCGGCGCCCTGGAGCATCCTCGTGCTCTACGCGACCGAGCACCTGGGCATGGGCGCCGTCGGGTTCGGCGCGCTCACCACGGCCTCGGCGCTCGGCGGGCTCGTCGCGATCGGATGCTTCGGCTGGCTCGAGCGCCACGTGTCGTTCGCGACGCTCATGCGCGTGTGCCTGTCGCTCGAGGTGCTCATGCATCTCGCGTTCGCCCTCACGACGTCGAGCGTCGTCGCGTTCGTCATCATGTTCGGCTTCGGCGCGTACGCGTTCGTGTGGGGCACGATCTCCACGACGACGCGTCAGCGCCTGGTGCCGATGGAGCTGCAGGGCCGCATCGCGTCGGTGAACATGGTGGGGGTGTTCGGCGGCCTCGTGATCGGCCAGCTGCTCGGCGGCGTCATCGCGCAGGTGTGGGGGCTCACGGCGCCGTGGTGGTTCGCGTTCGCCGGATCGGCGATCACGCTGCTGCTGGTGTGGCGCCAGATCTCGCACATCGCCGCCGCTCCCCCGGTGATCGAGCCCGTCGTCACGCCCGACACCCCGCACGGCGGCACCTGAGCCGGAGCGTCAGCCCTGGCCCGAGCGCACCCGCCCTCTCGCCTTCGGCGGCCCAGGATTCCAGCATCCGGCGGTCCTCCTCCTGCGGGAGCGCGGTGCCGGTCGCGTCGGTCAGGTGGAGCACGAGGAACTGCTGCGTCATGAGGGTTCTCCTTCTCGGTGGGGTTCTGCTTCTCGGTGTTCTGCGGCGGGGGCGGATGCCGCGAGCTTCGCGCGCCGGCGGATGAGGATCGCCACCTCGCCGGGGTTCTCGGCCAGGGCGATGGCGCGGTCGTACGCGTCGATCGCCTCGGCGGTGCGGCCGAGCCGGCGCAGCAGCTCGGCGCGCGTCGCGTGGAACGCGTGATGGCCGTCGAGCGCGTCGGCGAGTCCGTCGACGATCGCGAGTCCCGCCCTCGGCGAATCGGCCTCGGAGATCGCGATCGCGCGGTTCAGCGTCACGAGCGGATTGGGGTCGATGCGCTCCAGCGCCCCGTAGAGCGCGACGATCCGATCCCAGTCGGTGTCGTCCGCGTGCGGCGCGGACGCGTGCACGGCGTTCACGGCGGCCAGCAGGTGGTAGCGGTCGAGCCGTGCCGTCCCGCGCTCGACGGCGGCGAAGCGCTCGTCCACGAGCGCGAGCCCCTCGTCGATGAGGGCACGGTCCCATCCGGCACGGTCCTGCTCGTCGAGCGGCACCAGCCGCCCGTCGCCGCTCACGCGCGCGGCGGCGCGCGCCTCGGTGAGCAGCATGAGCGCCAGCAGGCCCGTCGTCTCGGCCCGCTCGGCGGAGTCGGGCGGGAACAGGTCGCGCACGAGGCGCGTCATGCGGATCGCCTCGGCGCTGAGATCGGGCCGGAGCGGGTCGGCGCCGGCGCCCGAGGCGAGGTAGCCCTCGTTGAAGATCAGGTACAGCACGGCCAGCACGCCGGCCGCGCGCGCGGGCAGGTCCTCCGGCTCGGGAACGCGGAACGGCACGCCGGCCGCGCGGATCCGCGCCTTCGCGCGGGTCAGGCGCTGCGCCATCGTGCTCTCCTGCACGAGGAACGCGCGCGCGATCTCGGCGACCGTGAGCCCGCCGACGATCCGCAGCGTCAGCGCGACCTGCGCCTCGATGGGCAGCACCGGGTGGCAGCAGGCGAACACGAGTCGCAGCCGGTCGTCTTCGACCGCGCCGATGTGCTCGGGCGGGGAGTCGTCGGCCAGCATGAGCGCCTCCTGCTGCAGCTCGTCGCGGCGCGCCTCGCGTCGCAGCCGGTCGATCGCCCGGCGGTGCGCCGTCGTCGTGATCCACGCGCCCGGCTGCGGCGGGACGCCGTCGACGGGCCAGCGCTGCACCGCGACCGCGAACGCCTCGGCGGCGGCCTCCTCCGCGATGTCGAGGTCGCGGAACCGGCGCACGAGTCCGGCGACGACGCGGGTCCATTCCTCCCGGTGCGTGCGCGCGAGGGCGGCGGCGACATCGGTGCTCACGCTCGCCCTCCTTCACGTCGGCGCGGGGCCCGTCCGGTGGAGCCCTCATCAGCTCCACGAACGGGGATCCCCCGATTCGACAGCCTCGGGCGAAGAAAGTTCAAGATCTTCGTGCCGCGGTGTCGAAATCAGCCGTGGCCGTTCGTGGCCTTCGTGGAGGCCGGCCCCGGACCGGTCCGACGGAGGTGGACGACATGGACGAGCCGATCACGGCGCACACGCCCGATGACGGCGAGCGGGCGCGCGCCGACGACGCGCTGACGCCGCGACAGCGCCGCGCTGTCCGCCGGCACGCCTTTCGGGAGGGCCTGTCGGAGTTCGTGCTCTCGATCCCGCCCGGCGTCGGCATCCGCATCGGCGGCTGACCGACCCGAGGACTCGCCGCCTCAGTCCTCGAACGGGCCGTAGACCTCGAGGGTGTTCGCGGCGATCTGCGCGCACAGCTCGTCGACGTCGAGGCCGAGCTCAGCGGCCATGAAGCGCACGGTCACCGGGATCAGGTACGGCGCGTTCGGCCGGCCGCGGTGCGGCGTCGGCGTGAGGAACGGCGCGTCGGTCTCGACGAGAATCCGCTCGAGGGGCGTGACGTGCAGCGCGTCGCGCAGGTTCTGCGCGTTCTTGAACGTGACGTTGCCGGCGAACGAGAGCCAGTAGCCGCGCTCGCGCGCGACGGCGGCCATCTCGGCATCCCCCGAGAAGCAGTGGAACACGGTGCGCTCGGGGGCGCCGACGCGCGCGAGCGTCTCGAGGACGGCGTCGTGGGCGTCGCGGTCGTGGATCTGCATCGCGATGCCGTGCTTCTTCGCCAGCGCGATGTGCGCCTCGAAGCTCTCGAACTGCGCGGGGCGGCCGTCCTCGTCGGTGCGGAAGAAGTCGAGCCCCGTCTCGCCGATGGCGCGCACGCGCGGCTGCGCGGCGAGCTCGTCGATCACGGCGATCGCCTCGTCGAGGCGGCCGGCCGCGGCGTACGCGGGGGCCTCGTTGGGGTGGATCGCGACGGCGGCGAGGACGCGCGGGTGGGATGCCGCGGCCCAGGCCGACCAGCGGCTCGACTCGATGTCGCCGCCGGCCTGCACCACGCCGAGCACGCCGACCTCGCCGGCCCGCGACAGCTGCTCGTCGAGCGACAGCCCGACCTCGCCGTCCTCGATCTCGAGGTGCGCGTGGTTGTCGTAGACCGGCACCGTCAGCGGCTCGGGAGCCGCCGGGTAGGTGACGTCGCGCGAGCCCTTCTCGCGGGTGCGCACGTAGTTGCTCGGGTCGGTCATCACACCGACTGCTCGACGCGCGGGAAGAGCGGCGCGAGTCCGTTGACGCTGGTGCCGGGGCGCAGCGCGCCCCACGTGCCGGCCTCGCGGATCGGCTGGTCCTGCAGGCGGCCGAGCGTGTCGGCGGCGCCGAGGGCGACCCACAGCTTCTCGGTCGACTCCGGCATCACCGGCGACAGCAGCACCGCGAGCGCGCGCAGGCCCTCGGCGGCGGTGTACAGCACGGTTCCGAGCCGCTCCCGCTGGGTCTCGTCCTTCGCCAGCGCCCACGGCTCGTTCTCGGTGATGTAGAGGTTCAGCGCGTCGACGATGGTCCAGATCGACGAGATGGCCTCGTCGATTCGGAACCGGTCCATCGCCTCGTCGGCCGCGCGCGCGGCATCCGCCACCACCTTCTGGATGTGCAGATCCGCGTCGGCGTACGCGGCGGCCGGCGGCACGACGCCCTCGAAGTAGCGCTCGATCATCGCGGTGGTGCGCGACGCGAGGTTGCCGAAGCCGTTGGCCAGCTCGGCCTGGTAGCGGGCCGACAGGTCCTCCCACGAGAACGAGCCGTCCTGGCCGAACGCGATCGCCGAGAGGAAGTAGAAGCGGTAGGCGTCAGACCCGAACACGTCGGTGATCTCGGTCGGCGCGATGCCGGTGAGCTTCGACTTCGACATCTTCTCGCCGCCGACCAGCAGCCAGCCGTGCGCGAAGACGCCGCGCGGCACCTCGAGGCCCGCGGCCATGAGCATCGCCGGCCAGATGACGGCGTGGAAGCGCAGGATGTCCTTGCCGACCACGTGGTACGCGGGCCAGCGGCGGGCGAACTGCTCCGGGTCGGTGCCGTAGCCGATCGCCGTGGCGTAGTTCAGCAGCGCGTCGACCCACACGTAGATGACGTGCGACTCGTCCCACGGCAGCGGGATGCCCCAGTCGAAGGCCGAGCGCGAGATCGACAGGTCCTTGAGGCCGTTCTTGACGAACGAGACGACCTCGTTGCGGGCCGAGTCGGGGCGCACGAAGTCGGGCACCGACGAGTACAGCTCGAGCAGACGGTCCTGGAACTCGCTGAGCTTGAAGAAGTAGTTCTTCTCCTGCAGCAGCTCGAGGGGCTTGGAGTGGATCGCGCAGACCTTGAGGCCCTCGAAGGGGCCGGTGCCGTCGACGATCTCGGCCTCGGGCTTGAACTCCTCGCAGCCCACGCAGTACAGCGCCTCGTACTCGCCCGCGTAGATGTAGCCGCGGTCGTAGATGGCCTGCACGAACTTCTTCACGCGCTCCTCGTGGCGGGGCTGCGTCGTGCGGATGAAGTCGTCGTTGGCGACGTCGAGGGTCTCCAGCAGGGGGAACCACGACTCGGTGACGAGCTTGTCGACCCACTCCTGCGGCGTCACGCCGTTGGCCGACGCGGCGCGCATCATCTTCTGGCCGTGCTCGTCGGTGCCCGTCAGCATCCAGGTGTCGT